>WNGC01005172.1_pt1 | contig 18741 bp, 17 predicted proteins | sample 5400051 | NCBI WGS metagenome assembly WNGC01 (sample SAMN13153368, study PRJNA577476) | soil metagenome | isolation source: 20 cm soil or saprolite under grassland replicate 2 | place: USA:California | collected 2016-06-15
CTGTTCGGCGAGGGTGCGCAGCGTCCGCTCGAGGGCTTCGGGAGTCCAGTCGGCGCCCTCGAGAGCCGCCAGGCTCGCTGCGAGCGCGGCCTTGTAGCGGGCCGGATCCTTCGCGATCTCCTTTTTCGCCTTCTCGTCGAACACGACGTGCTTCGCGTCGAGCCGCACCGCCACCTGCTTCGCGACGTCGAGCGTGGTGCGCGAGCGCGTCTTGACGGCGGCGATGGCCCGGAGCACCGCGTCCTTGGTGCCGTCGAGGTTGAGCTGCTCGAGCTGGGGCGCGACGAGCGGGTACAGCTGCTCAGCCGAGCTGGCGGAGAGATACTGGCCGTTCATCCACTCGAGCTTGGTCATGTCGAAGATGGCGGGCTTCTTCTGGATGCCCTCGAAGGCGAAGAGCGCGATCATGTCGTCGAGCGTCATGATCTCGCGGTCGCCGCCGGGGCTCCAGCCGAGCAGCGCCAGGAAGTTGCGCATGGCGGCGGGGAGAATGCCCATGTGCTGGTAGTCGCCCACGGCGGTGGCGCCGTGGCGCTTGGAGAGCTTCTTGCCGTCGGGTCCGTGGATCATCGGCACATGACCGAACACGGGGAGCGCGGCGCCGAGCGCGTGATACAGGGCGATCTGCTTGGGCGTGTTCGAGATGTGGTCGTCGCCGCGCAGCACGTGGGTGATGCGCATGTCCACGTCGTCCACCACGACCGCGAAGTTGTAGATCGGCGTGCGGTCCGAGCGCAGGATGATGAAATCCTTGATGTCCTCGCCCTGGAACGAGATTCGACCGTGCACCGCGTCGTCCCAGGCGATCTCGCCGGGCGGGAGGCGAAACCGGATGGCGCCCTCTTCCATGTAGGCCTTGCCCGCGGCGAGCAGCTTGTCCGCGATCTCCTGATGCCGTTTAACGCGGCCACCCTGAAACACCGGCTCCTCGTCCCAGTCGAGGCCGAGCCAGGTGAGCCCGTCGAGGATCACCTTGGTATGCTCGTCGGTGGAGCGCTGCTTGTCGGTGTCCTCGATGCGGAGCAGGAACTGGCCGCCCGCGTGGCGTGCGTACAGCCAGTTGAACAGGGCGGTACGGGCGCCGCCGACGTGGAGGTAGCCGGTGGGGGAGGGGGCGAAGCGGACGCGGGCGGTCATGAGACAGGTGTCAGGTGTTGGGTGTCAGGTGTCGGGAGAAGTGTCTGGCTCCGGGGTCCCTGACACCTGACACCTAGCCCCCGACACCTGTCTTTCCACGGAGAGGGGGGGATTCGAACCCCCGATAGGGGTATTAGCCCCTATAACGGTTTAGCAAACCGCCGCCTTCAGCCACTCGGCCACCTCTCCTTCGAGGTGCGGAAACTCGCAATTCACTGGAGCATGTGCAACCCCCAGCCACCCCTTCGAGAGTGAGGGGGCGAACGCTGGCAGCTTGCTCATCGGCGCCGCGAAGCTGTCACAGATCGACCACAAAAACCCCCTTGTTGCGATACGCGCCGTGACGTGCTGAACCGCCCGTGAGCCTAGGCATGTCGCGGCTTGGCACGGCTTTGCCTACATGTGGCACCGCCCTTGCCCCTCCGGCCGACATGACGGCGAGGGTTCAGCCTACGTATTCTGGCTCGGTCCACACTGCTGCCATGAGCCATTGCGTGGCCGCGCGATGCTTCGAGCATGCCACTGATCATGGCGATCGGCTCGCGCTGTCGGTTGCCGGCCTGCAAGTCTCTTACTCCGAATTGACAACGTTGGCAGCGCGTATCGGGATGTGGCTCGAGAGTGCCGCTGAGCGTCCGCCCGAGCGGGTGGGAATACTGGCGTCCCGCAGCCTAGCGGCCTACGCCGGCATCCTGGGCGCGTGGTGGTGCGGTGCGTCGTACGTGCCGCTCCACCCCAAAATGTCCGCGACGCGCCTGCTGAAAATCCAGCAGATCACAGGGCTCGACGCTCTGGTGGTGGATGCGGCGGGTCTCCAGTTGCTCCTGACGAATCCGCTGAGCGCGGCTCCGGCACGCGTGCTCGCTCCCTGCGAAAGGGTGAACGACTCGGTTCGGGCCGGACCGCGAGAGATGCGAATTGCCGGCTGCAACGAGCTCCCGGCTCTCACGGCTCCACACCCGCCGAAGTCCGTTCGGGCCGATGATTCGGCCTATATCATGTTCACCTCCGGCAGTACGGGCGCGCCGAAAGGGGTGGTGGTCACGGCGGGAAACGTCGCCCACTTCCTCGCGGGCATCGAAGAGCGTTTTTCCTTCCGACCGACGGACCGGTTCTCGCAACTATTCGAGCTGAACTTTGATCTCTCGGTCGCGGATATGGCCAATGCCTGGAGTGTTGGCGCTTCACTCCACGTCGTCCCTGCAACACAGTTGATGGCCCCGGCGCGATTTCTACAGGAGCACCAGCTCACCGTGTGGTTCTCTGTCCCCTCCACTGCCGTGATGATGGGGCGCATGAGACTCCTGAGGCCGGGAGCCTTCCCATCGTTGCGGTACTCCCTGTTTTGCGGTGAGCCGTTGCCGCTCGGCACCGTGGAACAGTGGCGTCAGGCGGCTCCGCAGAGCATCATCGAGAATCTCTACGGGCCCACGGAAGCAACGATGTTTTGCCTCGGAGAGCGGGTGACGTGGCCACCCAAGGTGACACCGAATCGTGGGACCATCGCCATCGGGAAGCCCCTCAGCGGGACGAACGCTGCGGTAATAGACTCGGCACGCCGCGCTCTCGGACCGGGCCAACCGGGCGAATTGGCGTTATCCGGCGGGCAAGTGGCGCAGGGCTATTTCGCAGATCCCGGCACCACCTTGGCGCGGTTTCCACTCATCGACGGGGAGACCTGGTACCTGACGGGCGATTTGGCTTATCGGGACGATGCCGGCGTGTTCCACCACCTCGGCCGCATCGACAATCAAGTCAAAGTGCTGGGGAACCGTGTCGAGCTCGAAGAGGTGGAAGCGCATTTGCGTGAGGTCTGCGGATGCGATTCGGTGTGCGCTGTTGCGTGGCCGGTCCAGCACGGGTCGGCCTCGGGAATTGTCGCCTTCCTGAGCGGCGTGCAGCTCGCGTCGCAGGCGGTCCGCGAGGCGATGCGAGAGCGGCTGCCGGCGTACATGGTGCCTACCGAGGTCAGGATCCTAGACGACCTGCCGTACGGCGTGACGGGCAAAGTGGACCGGACAGCGTTGGTTCAACTCTTGGAACGGGGTGGCGCCTGCGATTCAGGTTGATCCCCGCTCTGGACACGTACCCTCGCTGTGTGACTGTCGCACAGACGGTGAGGGGAAAGGTGTCGTTTCTCGCGGCGTTCGCCGTGGGGCTGGCTCTCCTCGGCAACGCGGGTTGGTGGGCAATAGCCGCCTTCCTTGTGCTCACCACGTTTCTTCCGCGTCAGCGCAGGGTCTGGCTCACGCTCGGTTCGCTCTCTCTGCTTTTCTTTCACACCCACTGGCCCAAGGCGGCATTCATTCGGGACTTGGCGACGCGGGAGCAGGCCTCTCAGTTCCTCCTATCTCCGGCCTTTCAGATCCTGGGGGCCCTGTTCATGCTCGGCCTGCTGGGAATCGTGGCGCACCTCGCGGGTGAGTTTAGGAAGAGCTTTCCTCTGAAGAGGCCGCTGCTCACGCTCGCCCTGTCCTACTTCCTCCTGGTGCTGACCGCGTGTTATGCGCCCCTGTCCGGGTCGGGCCGAGTCGTGTTATGGATGGTGGTCGTCTTTCTCGGGTCTTACTTTTGGTATTTCGGCTTCACCTTGCTCGACCGCAATTCCAAAGATTGCGATCCATACTCCCTCCAGCTCGGCGCCTATTATCCCGTCTGGGCCTTGCGAGCGTCTCCAACACCGTTTGTGAAAGGAGCGGCTTACCTGCGAAAGATCGAGGCCAAGAATCCCGAGGAGCTGGCCGTGACGCAGCTCAAAGGCTTGAAGCTGCTCTATTGGGTCTTGGTTCTGGACATCGTGAATGCGCTCTTTACCCGGTTCGTTTTTGGACCAGAGAATGCGAGCTCCTCCCTGGTTGTGAACAACCTACTCCGGTGGACTGGTTGGGAACTGCCCGTGCATCTGAGCGTCCCGACCCTCGGCACGGCCATGGCTCGAAATGCGGCCGGTGCGCCGTTCGCCTGGTATGTCTGCTGGGTCACCTTGATTGCCTCCTTCTTGAAAAGCCTGTTGACGGCGTCGCTTTTCGGGCATCCGATCGTCGCGTCCTGCCGCGCGGCGGGCTTTCGGGCCCTGCGAAACACGTACAGACCACTGGAGTCGCGAACCATCGCAGAATTCTTCAACCGGTACTACTTCTACTTCAAAGAGATGCTCGTTGAATTCTTCTTCTACCCGACGTACCTGCGATACTTCAAACGTCACCGTCGTCTACGGCTCATGGTGGCGAGCCTGGCGGCCGCGACTCTCGGGAACATGATGTATCACTTCATGCGGGACATCGAGTACGTTGTGCAGTTGGGGCTGTGGAAAGCGCTGGTCGGATTTCGTGTGTACGCATTCTACACGCTGGTGCTGGGTCTTGGGATCGCCGTTTCCCAAATCGGCGATCGTCGAAAGAGCCCGCATACCCCCGGGTGGATTCGAGACCGCCTCTGGCCATCGTTGGGCGTTGGGTTGTTTTTCTGTCTGCTGCAAGTCTTTGATTCCACTGCGAGGACTACGCCGATCCGGGACCACTTTCTCTTCCTGGCAAACCTCTTGCCGGGTTGGAGGTAGCGGCGGCAATGGCGGATCTGGGAAGCGAGGTTCGGACTCTGCTCGTGGAGCTGCTGCGCAACAAGGGCGACACCGCGACCTTTTCCGACGACGAATCTCTGATCTTCAGCGGACGGTTGCAGTCTATTGATCCTCCAATTGATTGCAGAGCTCCGGGCGTAGACGGCCTGCTCTCCCGCCCCACCATCGCGGGAGCCGCCCGCGGGCGCCGCGCATCCGTTCATCCGCGCCGCGAAGCTGTCACAGTTCGACCACAAAAACCGGGTTGTTGCGATACGCGCCGCGAGGCGGTGAAATGCCCGTGACCCCAGTCACGGTGCGGCTTTGGCACGGTGTCGCCAGCACCTGGCACCGCCTTTGCCCTTCCCGCGGGCATGACGCGGATTCCGACACTCCTCCTTGTGGCGATCGCAGTCGGCGGCTCGCTCACACCATTAGCCGCGCAAAAGGCCTCGAGGGCACTTGGCTTCAGAGCCGCGTCCTACGTCTATCGCACGCCGAACCCCTTTGTGGGATCGCTACGAACCCGCATCTCGCTCAGCACCGCGCCCAGCGTGGATCCTCAAGTGCTGCATGTCGTTGCGGACGGGGTGCCCGCTCGCGCGGCGTGGAGCGCGGAGCACCTGGCACGGCTGCCGGCACGGGTGTCGTGGACGTCCGCGCACACCGCCCTGGCGAGTGCCTTCCTCGTCACCCTGTTGATCGACGCCGCACAGACGCGGCAGCTCGCCCGCGAGGGTTGGGTCAGCTTCCGCGAATCCAATCCACTGCTGGGCGAGCGGCCGAGCGTCGGACGGGTGAACAGCTACACCGCCCTGGCCGGCCTGAGCGTGCTTGGCGCGGCCGCGGCAGCCCCGCCGCGCCTCCGTCCCTGGCTGCTCGGCGCCGCGGTCGCGGTACAGCTGTTCACGATCCAGGGCAGCGTGCGCCAGGGTCTCCCCATCCGCTTTCCGTAGACATCACGCGCGAGTGAACTCGCGGCTCGGCACCTGCCCGTAAACGGGCCTCGCCGTGCCGCTTCAGCGGTAGTGCCGAGTCGCGGCTTCAGCCGCGGATTACATTCGGCGAATGACCCTCGACGCTCTCTCCACAGTCTCCAGCATCAACCGCTCCATTGTTGCGTGTACCCGCTGCCCGCGGCTGCGCGCCTATTGCCGCCGCGTCGCCCGAGACAAGAAGCGCGAGTTTCGCGACTGGGAGTACTGGGGGAAGCCTGTCCCGGGCTTCGGCGATCCCGATGCGCGGCTGCTCATCGTCGGGCTCGCACCCGCGGCGCACGGAGCGAACCGCACCGGTCGCATGTTTACCGGAGACTCGAGCGGCAGCTGGTTATACGAGGCGCTGCATCGCTACGGGTTCGCAAACCAGCCGCAATCGCTGTCGCGGGACGACGGCCTCAAGCTCAATGACTGTTACATCAGCGCGGCGGCGCGGTGCGCGCCGCCCGGTAACAAACCGAGCCGCGTGGAGCTCGACCGCTGCCGGCCCTACCTCGTCGCCGAGCTGCGCTTACTCCGGCGCGTGCGCGTCGTGGTGACGCTGGGGCGCATCGCGCACGAGGCCTTTCTCAAGGCTGCGGGATGGTGGGAGCGGCTCCCGCCGCGCGCCCGGCCCCCGTTCCGTCACGGCGCCGCGAGCATGCTGCCCGATGGACACGTCGTGATTGCATCGTATCACCCCAGTCGCCAGAACACGAACACCGGCAAGCTCACGCGCGCGATGTGGGATGGGGTGTTCCGGACAGCAGGGGAGGTACTAGAGCAGCAAGGGGTTAGCCAACCTGCTACGTTGTAGTCCCCGTATAGGTCCCTTTTCAGTCTTGACAGTTCTCAAATTGTCTCTAGTTTAGTGCCGTAACGCGTCCCGAAAACACCGTGTGGCGGGGCGCAACCAGGCCACAAAGTGCGGACCATGACCGCCGCCGTCCAGTCGCCCGTGCGTGGGAGACCGTGAGAGCACTCCGCCCAGTGGCAGTCGGGCTGGTGGTCGCCGCGGTCGGGTTCGCGTGCGATCGCTCGCCCACCGCAGTGCCGATCCCAACCGTGGTGGCGGCTCGTGCCCCAAGGGCGTCGAGCAGGAAGTCCGGTCTGGTTCGGTGTGTCCAAGCCTACGACTCGGTGACCCAGCTGATCGGACGGAACGGGGGGGCCTTTCCGGTAGGCCCCCACTACGTGTTCGTCGATTCTCTGGCGCTGAGCGACACGGTGAGGATCACCGTCGTGGCCCCGGCGGACACGGTGAGGTGGGTTCGCTTGCGACCCGACGGCCTCGTGTTCCGGACGACGGTGGACGGTTGGTCCGCATTGCTCTATACGAACTATCAGGACTGCGGAGTGCCGAAGAGCGATACGCTCCGGATCGTTCAGGTCAGCGACTCGCTGCGCGTCCTCGGATACCTACAAACCTTCCTCAAGTCCAAGAAGAGCCCCTGGGGTCCAGGGACGCAATTCGTCGTCGCGATGCTGCAGCATTTCTCCAACTACGCGGTCGCCTGGTAGGAGTCACATGGCCTCAGAGAATCGTATGTCCGTTCGTCGCTCCCTGATCCCGCTCGCGCTCGCGCTGTTCGCGGCCCGATGCGGGTCGCATCCCACGGCGGTCGAGCAGCCTTTGGCCCCGGCGCCCCACTTTCTCCGTTGGGCCGGGAGCTCGCCGCCGCAGTTCACCGCGAGCGGCGCCCTCTCCGGCCCGCTCGTCGGCGGGCCGCTCGTCGCCTCTCGAGCCGCCGGGCTCAGTCTCGATCGCTTCACGGCCTCGTTCTGGGCGGTCCGCGGCGAGCCGCGCTCCGTTCAGATCAACTACCTGAGCTCCACCGGGGACACGAGCTCGGCGTTCTTGCGGCTCACCACTACTGATCCGGCATATGTCCCTGGTGTCGGCGAGCTCGCGCCCGGCGACTCTGTTCTGGTCACAGTGACGATCGACCCTGACAACGTCGAGGTGTCGCTCGAGCCGACGGGATTGTTGTTCGGCGAGCCCGGCCAGCTGCAGATCTCGTATGGCGGCACCGACGGTGACCTGAACGGCGACGGGGTGGTGGACGACACCGACTCCTATATCGAGAGCCAGCTGCTGGGGCTGTGGTATCGCGAGGGCACGGACGGCGTGTGGGAGCGAATCCCGGCGGTCCAAGCGCCCTCGGACAAGTCGTTCGTCAGCGCGTTGCCGCACTTCTCCGAGTACGCGGTTTGCTGGTAGCCGGGCGAAGCGTGCCGATGCATTCGTCGTCAATCGTGATGGACACGGCCCGGCAGCTCACCGCCGCCGGACGTCATGCCGAGGTCGTCGAGTACCTCGGCGCGCAACCGGCGAGCGAGCTGGCGGACTCGCCGAGTCTTGCACTGCTGTTCGGCACCGCGCACGCGCGACTCGGGCGGCGCGATCAGGGACAGCGGTGGCTCGATCTCGCCCTCGACCTGGCCCGCCAGCGGGACGAGCAGTCGGTCGAGCGTAACGCCCTCAATGCGCGGGGCGCCATCGCTCTGGTGAGCGGGCGGATCGACGAGGCGGCGGACTATTTCACCCAGGCCCTCTTGGCCGCCAGCCGGGACGGGGATGCCTCTACCACCGCCCGCTGCTCCAACAATCTGGGGATCATCAGTAACCTGCGGGGACGGCATGCGGAGGCGATCGGGTCCTGGGAGATCGCCGCGGCCGCCTTCGAGCGCGCCGGCCTGGAGCGGGGCGTCGCCGAATGCCTCCACAACCAGGCGATCGCCTACCGGGAGCAGGGGGCACTCGACCGGGCGTTGGCGGCGGCCGACCGTGCCGTCGCGCTAGCGGACGCCGACGGGGATCGTACACTCCGGGCGCTGACGCTCAGGGGTCGTGCGGAGATCCGAGTGGCCCGCCGCGAGCTGGAGCGGGCGCGGGGCGAGCTCGACCGCGTTCAGGAGCTTCGCAGTGGGCTCCTCGATACAGTCGGGGAGGCCGAGGATCTGCGGGTCGCGGCGTCGCTCCTGGTGGCGGAGGGCCAGCTGGCGGCCGCCGAGCGCACGTTGCACGAGGTGATCGCGCGGGCGGAGCCGCACGGGCGGCCTCAGCTCCTGGCCGAAGCGACGCGGGACCTCGCCGTGCTGCTGCGGCGGAGCGGGCGGACCTCCGAGGCCCAAACCGCGGCGCGGCGCGCCAGGGCCGTCTTTACGCGCCTCGGAGCCGAAGACGAAATCCGCAATTTGGCGAACCAGGGGTGGGACGACGATTTCGCGGCCGAGTTGCGCGGGTCGCTGGCGCCGCTCAATGCGGCGCAAGCATTGGCCGATGGCGGGCTCTACGCCGAGCTACTCGCCTATCTGAGCAAGCGCTCGCCGGAGGAGCTCGAGCAGTCCCCAATGCTCACCCTGCTGTGTGGCATCGCGCACGCCCGACTCGGTCGGCTGGACCTGGGCCAGCAGTGGGCCATGGTCGCGCAGTTGCGGGCGCGGATGCTGGGCGATCGGACGCTGGAAGTGCGGGCTCTCAACGTGTCCGGCGCGATCGCGCTGGAGCGCGGCGGGATCAATGAGGCCACGTACTTCTTCACGCGGGCCCAGGAAAAGGCCATCCAGGACAACGATATGGCCACGGTGGGCCGGTGTGCCAACAACCTCGGCGTTATCGCCAACATGCAGGGGGACTACGGCCGGGCGGTTGGGGCGTACGCCCGCGCGATCGCGGCATACGAAAAGGTCAGCCACGACCGCGGCGTCGTCGAGTCGCAGCACAATCTCGGGATCACCTACCGCGAGCAGGGGCAGCTGGACCGCGCGCTGCCGGGTGCTCCAGGCCCAGGCCCTCGCGGGACTGGCCGAGATCCGCGTTGCCCGGGGTGAGCCCGAGTCCGCCATCCGGGACGCGGAGCGAGCCTTGGCGTTGCATCGTGAGCTGAAAGACGCGGTCCTCGAGACCGAGGACCTGCGCATCCTCGCGGTCGCGCTCGGCCTCGCAGGGAAGCCGCAGGACGCCGAAGCGATGCTCCGCCAGGTGATCGACCGCGCGACCGAGCACCAGCGCCCGCTGCTCGTCGCGACCGCCCAGCGCGATCTCGCCCACCTGCTGGCCCTCGTCGGGGACGTCGCGGCGGCGAAACAGATCGCGCTGGCGGCGCGCGCCACGTTCGACCGGCTGCGCGCGAAGGCCGAGACCGAGAAGCTGGACGCGTTGCTGGCGATTCCAGACCTACTGGCTACCAAGCATCCGGCAGTGACAGGGACCGTGCAGGAAATCCCCATTACCCCGCGCCCTCAAGAAAGCAAGGTGAGGTCATGAAAGCCCTTCGTTGGCTGGTGATCGCCCTGGTCGTGTCCGGGTGCAGCGACCGGTCCCTGATCAGCGCTCCTGAGTCAGTTTCGCCCGCCGCCCCCCAGGCGTCGCTCATCGGGGACCTGCTCGGGGCCACGGGGCTGTTGCAATGCTCCAGCCTCCCGTACGCCTCGGCCACACAGACGATCGGGTCTGCGGGCGGCACGATTCGCGTCGGACCGCACACCCTGACGGTCCCCGCCGGAGCGCTGTCCTCCCCGGTGGCGATCACGGGTGCGCTGACGGGCCTCGGCGTCAACGCCGTCCACTTCCAGCCGGAAGGGCTCAAGTTCCAGCGGGCCGCGTCTCTCACGATGAGCTACGCGAACTGCAACCTGCTCGGCCGATTACTGCCGAAGCGGGTCGCGTATGTCAGCGACGCGCTCAACATCCTCTCGTACCTCTTGTCGCTCGACAACCTGTTTGCCAAGCAGGTCACGGGGCGGGTGGATCATTTCTCCAACTACGCCGTTGCCTGGTAACAGGTGCGTGACGGGGCGCTCCGCGGCGGACCTGCTGCGCGACGCCCGCGCCGGGGAGCGGGCGGCTCGTGTCCCCGAGGCGATCGCGTCGTACGAAGCGGCGATCGCCGGGGCGGAGCGCGCGGGAGAGCATTTGGTGCTGGCGGAGGCGCTCCGGCGCCTCGCCGTCGTCCGGCACCGCCGGGGTGACTCGGCCGACGCACGGGAGCTGTGCCGCCGGAGTCACGCCGTGTCGCGCCACGCCGGCGATACCGTGCTCGCCGGCGAGGCCCTCAACACCCTCGGTGGGATCGACCTGGAGACCGACGCCATCGCCGATGCCCGCCAACACTTCCTCCGCGCCCTGGAGCTCGGCGGACAGAGCCGCGAGCTGCGCGCGCGGGTGGAGCAGAACCTCGGCATCCTGGCGAACATCCAGGGCGACTTCGACGAAGCACTGGCGCGGTACCGGCGGTCGCTCGACGCGTACCGAGCGTCGAACGATGAGCACGGTTGTGCGATCGCCTACCACAACCTCGGCATGGCGAGCGCGGACCTTCACCAGCTCGACGATGCGGAGCGCTACTTCCGGCAGAGCTACGAGATCGCCGAGCGCGCGGGCGACGTGCACCTCCAGGGGCTGTGTCTGGTCAACCACGCCGACGTGCATCTCGAGCGGGAACGCTACGACGAGGCGCAGCGCAACGCCGAGGCCGCGCTCGTCACGTTCGATCGACTTGGGGCGCTCAGCGACAAGGCCGACGCGTATCGCGTGCTCGGCATGGTGTTCCGCGAGACCGGTCGGCCCGCGCTGGCCGAGGCGCGGCTGCGGTCGGCGATCGAGCTGGCGCTGAGTGCGGGTGCGGTACTGCACGAGGCGGAGGCCTCGCGCGAGCTGGCCCTGCTGCACCAGGCGATGGGGCGCAATCAGGAGGCGTTGACCCTCCTCAACGCCGCACATCGCCTGTTCGGGCGGCTCGACGCACGCCGCGAGCAGGTCCACGTGAATGGCAAGATGGCCGAGCTCGAGGCCACCTACCTCGCGGTGGTGCGCGAATGGGGCCAGTCCATCGAGTCCGCGGACCCGTACACCTTCGGCCACTGCGAGCGCGTGGCGCGGCATGGCGTCGCCGTGGCCCGCGCGCTCGGGATGGACCAGCGCGCCCAGACGACGCTGCGGCTCGGCGCTTACCTCCACGACCTGGGCAAGGTGCGCGTCCCGCACGAGATCCTCAACAAGCCCGGCCCGCTGACGCGCAACGAGCTCGAGGTGGTACAGATGCACCCGATCTGGGGCATCGAGCTGCTCGCGAGCGTCGAGTTCCCCTGGGACCTGAAGCCCATCATCCGCTGGCATCACGAGCGCTATGATGGCACCGGATACCCGGATCGCCTGCGGGGAGACGAGATCCCATTGTCCTCCCAAGTCGTAGGAATCGCGGACGTCTACGATGCGCTCACGACCGCGCGCCCCTACCGGCTGGCGTTCTCCCGGGCGGCGGCGCTCGCGCAGATCGCGAGCTGCCGCGGGTTTTGGTCCGACGCTGTGTACGGCGCCTTCGTTACGTCGGTCGACCAACTGTCCGAGGGCGAGCGGCCCCTTCGGTCCGGCGGGCCACTGACTCTCGATCCGATCGCATCGGGGTGGAGGCAGACCCTGCCCTCGTAGTTGCGTCCCCGCCACAGACATCCCATCGCCAAAGCACCGCAGCGCGCGGCACCTCTCTTGCGGCCCCGCCACAACCAGCTCGCAGCATTACCCGGTGGGAGTCCATCAAACGAGGGGGATTCCAATGAGACGTTGGCTACTCGCCGCCGCACTCGTCCTCGGCGCGGCATGCGACACGCAACGCGACGCGGCGGCGCCGCAACGCACCGTCGATCCCGCGCTCACGGCGGCACTCGCGATCGCGACGCCCAGCGACAGGTTGGTGGTGATCGTCAACTACGACGGGGCGGTGACCACCTCGGATGCGATGAGCGCTGCCATCATGAACATCGGTTCCGGGGTGATTCAGTTCAACAACCTGGACCTCGTAGCCGCCTTCGCGACGCCGGCGGAGATCACCGCGATCAACGCGCTCGCGGGCGTGCAGGGCGTGTATGCGAACAAGCAGCTCACCTGGGAGACCGCGATGCTGCACGAGAGCGTCCCGTCGATCCGCGCAGACGCGGTCCAGGCGTCGGGCATCACCGGCAAGGGGATCGGGATCGCCATTCTCGACTCCGGCATCGACGGCCTCTACAACCCCGATCTACACTATCCCGACAAGACCGTCCAGAACGTCAAAATTCTCTTCAACCTCACGGATCTCTTCACGTTCAAGGGCTCGATCAACAAGACCGCGAAGGCAGCGGACTTGTTCGTCGAGAACCTGCCGAACAGTGAGACCTCGGTGGGCCACGGCACGCACGTCGCGGGGATCACGGCCGGTCTCGGGACGGCGTCGGGGGGCTACTACACGGGGGTCGCTCCCGGGGCGAAGCTTCTCGGCATCGGCACCGGCGATATCCTGTTCATCTTCTGGGCGCTCGCAGGCTTCGACTACATCCTCGACCATCAGCAGGCCTACAACATCAAGGTGGTGAACAATTCCTGGGGGACGAGCGGTCCGTTCGATCCCAAGGATCCGATCAACAAGGCGACCAAGAAGGTGCACGATAAGGGGATCACGGTCGTATTCGCGGCCGGGAACGACGGCCCCGACCAGAACACGCTCAATCCGTACAGTGTCGCGCCGTGGGTGATCGGCGTGGCGGCGGGGTGCAAACTCGTGACTCCGGACCCCACGAACTCGGCGGTCCACTGCGCCGACCAGACCGGCCAGAACCGCCCGGCCTGGCTCGCGGACTTCTCGTCGCGCGGGATCCCGGGCAGTGCGCTGTACCACCCCGACGTTACCGCGCCCGGCGTGCACATCGTATCCACGCGAGCCTCGACCGGCACGGTGCTGAACGCCAGCGACGCGAACCACGACTTTGATTTGACCAGCAGCTGCGCTATCAGCCTCGCGAACGAGCAGTATTACACCTGCGCGTCCGGCACGTCGATGGCCACGCCGCACGTGGTGGGGGTAGTGGCGCTGATGCAAGAAGCGGCGGGCGGGAGCCTGACGCCCGATCGGATCGCATCGGTGCTGACGCAGACGGCGCGCCCCCTCCCGGGGTTTGCCCTGTGGGAAGTGGGAGCGGGGTACGTCGATGCGCTGGCTGCGGTGAACGCGGTGCGGCAGTAGGCGTCAGAGGCTAGCGCACGTCGAACTCGGCTGTGATGTCGTAGTCGTCGACGTCGCAGATGCCGACGCGGGCGTAATAGTGCCCCGGCCGGGACGCGGCGTCCTCAGGGAAGTGGAGGGCGTCCCGGAAAGACCCGCCGCGCTGCATCGTAAACCGTCGGCCGTCCAGCCTCCGAACGATTGTGGCGGTGTCCCAGACGCTGATCCCTTCGCTCGACTTGACCGCGACGCACAGGAAGCGGTTCGTGGGGAGGACGAAGAAGATCGGCGCGGAGCGCCGGTTGAGGATCGTGTACACCAGGAGGGGATTCACCCCCGTCGAGCTGCCTGTGGTGTCTCGCCACCGGAAGCGATTTGGGATCACGGAGAGCGTGATGTCGGCGTGGAGGGTCATCCCGTGGTCGACCGTCGCCCGGGCCGTGCCTGGTGGCTCGAGCTCCTTCGCCTTTTCCACCTCCATGCCGATGCCGGGATTGCCGCGCTCCGGCAGTCGCGTGACCCGCCCGCTGGCCTCGATGTACCGATTGAGGTAGCGACCCCACCGTTCCGGTTGGCCGACCAGCGGCACGACATACGTCCGCGTCTCGAGCACCTGGAGCGGCAGCGGTACGACGATGGTCCACAGGCCGACCTCGTTGTCCTGCTGGAGAAAGCCTTGGATGGTGAGCGCGGTGTCGACGGGCTCCTGCCCGGCCGAGCGTGCGGCGTTGCCGACGAGGAGCGCGACCAGGAGAGCACGTGCGCGCATGCCACAATTCTCTCCGCCGAGCCGCCCGTCCGCTAGGGCGAATGACTTGACGTGTTCTTGACGACGGGCTGGGAATGTGTAGGCGTCAAGGCTGACGAGAGGGGACCAGGTAGTCGTGCGCCGCAACGATCTGCCAGCGCCCGTCCCGACTGACCCAGGTATCCGTGAACCGGTACCGGCGATCAAATGCGCCACTCGGCCCATGGCCGCCGACCACCAACCACCCCGTTACGACCGCCGTCGCACCGAAGCGATGGACACGCATGGCCTCGTTATGCGCGGTCGTCACTGTATCGAGTCCAGCGACCACGTCGTGTAAAACGTCGTCCCGGCTGACAGTGCGGTCGTCCTCGGTGTAGATGAAGCCGTCCGCCAGGAGTCGCCGAAAGACCGCGGCGTCACGGTGGATCAGTGCCTGGGCCCAGTCATCCTCCAGCCGCAAGAGAACGCGCGGCTGGGGGTCCTGCATAACTGGAACGCGCTCGGCAACGAGCGTGGCGAGCAGTGCGGCGGCGAGAAGCAACTTCATCGGTAGGTGAACGATAGTTCCTGCTCGCCGAGGCACAACGCTCAGTTCGAGTTACGCGTTGGCACGGGGATTTGGATGCCCATCAGGAGGTTCACCCCGACGGCGGACTCACGATCGAGGATGTCGATCAGATACAAGTCGGCGAACGGACGAACGTGAGGGGTGGGGGCTTCCAGACCGAGCACGATGGCGTCAGTGAAGTCGCTGCCGGCCGTATCGAGCCCGAGACTCGCGTTGCGCAAGCTGCTGTGGAGCAGGACGAATCCGTAGCCGACCGAGGCGAATGACAATGGACCTCGGGGCCTAACACGCATCGTCCAGTAGGCCTGCCAGGCGGAGCCGGTGAAGCCAGTGGCGCCGGGCCACGCCGTTAAGACACTGAAGGCGCCCGCGGTCTCGAGGGGCCCGACGATGTGAACAGAGGCCTGCGCGCCGAGACGCTCGTCCTCCCAATGACCGTCACTGAGGTTGACGCCGTAGTGAGCGCCGACACGAGCGGTTTGCGCGGCGGCCGTGCATGCGACCGGAGGTACGAGACCGAAGAGGAGTGTGACCGCGAGACGGGAGTTCATGGGGGCCTCCTGAGGCGCGCCGGTGAAAGACTCATTCTCTAATCTATGCGCACCGGCAGGGGGTGAGGGCCACCGCGGCTGCGGTTCCGGTCGGAATGAGGAGCGCTATGACGAGGTATCGCATGGCTCGGCTAGGCGCGGCGCAAAAAGCGAGCCAGCACGGACGCAACGGCAAGTGCTAGAGGAAATGCCGGCAGAGCCGTGATGACCGGCCAGACGGGGAGTGCGAGGAGCGGCGCGGGTTGGCCGGGTGTTCCGGCAAACAGCCAGTGAACGTTCGCCGCGAGGGCGAGGCCGAAGGCCCCCAGGGCGACCGCCCCGGCCGCATGCAGCGCGGTCGGGCGAGGTGAACTGCTCAGCCGATAGTGCTCGTACCCAATATGCGCCGCGGCCACGGCGGCGCTGGCCACCCACGCTGCCAGCCGCCACAGGCGCACATAATTGGCGTCAGCCGACTTGGCGAGGGCGGCGAAGACGATGCCGATGACCACGTACGCCACGGCGGCGAGGGCCATCGCCCGGACCCACAAGCGGCGAGCTGATACGTCCAGGTTCACCCGCTCGTTCGGCGGCAAGGTCATGGTTCTCTATCGAAGGTCACGCGCTTGTTAGGCGGCCGCGGGCTGGCTGATGCTCCTTCGAGTACTGCCACAACGCCCTGTCGACTGTTCGCATCGATTCGCCAGATGAAGCCGCTAGTTGACGCGTGAAGCTCGCGTATGCCCACCAGAACTCAAAGGTATAGGTCGGTGGGTGTGAAATGCCCAGCGACCAGAGAGCGCGGAAATCCAAGACTGGATACGGCTGCCGATCGCAAAAGTGAAGCAGGACCGATGCCGTCGGCCAATCTACACCATCTAAGAGTCGCAAGATGCCGATCTTGGCTCGCTCATCGGACGTGTTGAACGAGAGCTGTGTGGCGTCACGGATCTGCTGCGAGGAATTCAAGGCACACCGCTTGGCGGTCCGAGGAGTTTTCCATCTGCAGAGGTCCAGGAATTCTCGTCGCTTCAGGTACCCCCGATCCCGCGCGGCAGGCGCCACGCGCTCGACGAGGGCATCCTCGCCGGGGAATGCATAGCGAGCGGCCCAGTGAGCGATTTCAGTCGGTGGAAAGCGGATCTTGAACATTCTCGATGTCGACGCGGCGAAAGGTAGCCAGCGAGGAACGCAATTCTTCCCACTCGAGCGCCCGGCAGCTTCAAGCGCGTGTTAGGCGTTCGCGGCAATCGGATCAGTACGAGACATGATGACGAGGTCGGCGCGCTGGGCCCATCCAATATGAGCCCAGAAGGCCAACGCGTCGGCGTTGTCGGCACGGACCATGAGGTGACACTTGTGAATACCTTGAGTACCGAGTGCCGTTAGCACGCGCTCGGCGAGGGCCCTGCCTATCCCACGGCCGCGATGGGTTGGCGCAACGGCGAGGTGGTGAAGGTAGCCCCGGCGGCCATCATGTCCTCCGAGGACGGCGGCAACGAGGGTGTCGTGTTCCCGAGCGACGAAGCTAGAGCCAGGATTCCGTTTGAGGTACCGCAAGACCGCCTCGGACGAGTCAGCAGATCGAAGGGTAACGCCTTCGGTCCGCTGCCAAAGGGCGATGGCCTCCTCGTAGTCGGACGGTTGAAATGGTGTGATATCGGTCATTCAAGGACACTCGTGAACGCCTATCGGATCGCGCTTAAGCTGCGGCGCGCTCATGGAAGATTCATTCGCTAATTTGCGCGCGCCGCCAGCTTCAAGCGCTTGTTAGGCGGCCAGCGCGTCAGGTCGCTTAAGGCGCCCGAGGCCAGGGTTAAGGCGGCCGAGGCCAGCGGCCGCACGCCACGCGACGAGTTGCCCCAAATGATAGGCGAGATGGCTGCTCAGCAAGTAGGCGACAAAGTCACCGGCGGTCGGAAATGCTGCGCGCGCGGGCGCAAACGGGTTGAGGGCCGAAAGTGCCGACGGATCCGCCTGTTGAGCGGCGAGACAAACGTCCGCATAGACCCGGCGAAATATGTCGCAGAGCGTCGCCATGGAGGGGTAGGTATTCGGCTCCACCGATGGTTGGCTGCCTGGGTTGAACAGGTGGCGCCACGCGCCCGGGCACAGAGTGGGCCGGCCACATAGACGGCGGGCGAAGTCCCCGCTCACCGCGAGATGTCCGACAAGCCAGCCTGCTGTTTTCGTACCTGGCTGGGGCTCCAGTGCGCAGTGCGAATCATCCAGGCCCGCGAGGATTGGTTCGGCCAGCGAGAGCAGATACCGGCATTGAGCGATGCTCGCGTTCATGTTTCCCTCGACCGCGAAGGACGATGTGGGCGCCTAACGGATCGCGCTTTCGCTGTGGCGCGCAACTCGAATGATAACGAGCGTAACGCTTCCCTTAAGAACAGGCGCCGCCAGCTTCAAGGGCTTGTTAGGCGGCAGAATGCGCGGCGACTACTCACCGACGCCGGGGCCGAGCGGCTTGCCGATCTCCCAGTGATGACCGAAGGGGTCGACGACCCGGCCCATGAGCCAGCCGTACTCTTCGTGCACCGGCCACACTTCCGTTGCTCCAGCAGCCACCGCTTTAGCGTAAACGGCCTTCGGGTCCCGTACGACCAACACGAAGCGAGCCGTTGCACCGCCTAGGGTCTCCGGGCTGAAGTTGTGATGCGGTGGCGACTCGTCTGCGACCCAGAACTTCGCGTCTTGAACTGCGAGTTGCGCCACCACCGAGCCGCCATCCTCGATCTTGAACAATTCGTTTGCGCCGAACGCCGTCTTGTAGAACGCCACGGCATCGGCGCCACGGCGCACAGAGAGCATCGGAGCGAGGCTGACAACGGCTTTGTCAGGAGCTCGTGGCACGCGTGACCTCCTTGGTTCTACCGCCTAACGGGGTGCGCTTCAGCTGCGGGCGACTCGCCCACAGGGCGCAATGATGTTTGAACGATAGTTCGTGCCCGCCAGCGCACAACACTCCGCCTTCCTTAAAGGATCACCGCCCACCAGCTGCAAGCGCTTGTTAGGCGCCGCTGCGACGCGAACGCTTGACCTTCTTACGCCCCGCCGCAGCGATCGCGTTCTCAGCCCACGGGCGCAGCGCCTCCGGGTCGTCGAGGAGGTCGGCGGGCACCTCGTAATACTGCATGACCTCCCCATGCTCGGCGTACGGTCGGAATGGCCCCATGCCGCGCGCCTCGAAGTCGGGGCGATTGGACTCATCCACCTTCAAGTAGAGTGTGTCAT
>WNGC01002125.1_pt1 | contig 18736 bp, 19 predicted proteins | sample 5400051 | NCBI WGS metagenome assembly WNGC01 (sample SAMN13153368, study PRJNA577476) | soil metagenome | isolation source: 20 cm soil or saprolite under grassland replicate 2 | place: USA:California | collected 2016-06-15
TTCGGCCGCGAGCTTGCGGGCCACGTGGACGACCGCCCCGGCGGAGACGCCCGCGAACACGCCTTCCTCGTCCAGCAGTGCGCGCACGCCCGCGACGGCCTCGGCGTTCGAGACGAGCAGCTTGCGGTCGAGCTTCGAGACGTCGAGGATCGGCGGCACGTAGCCGTCCTCGAGCGAGCGCAGGCCCATGACGGGGTCGCCGGGCAGCGGCTCGGCAGCCGCGACGACGACCTCGGGGAAGCTCTCGCGCAACCGTTCGCCGGCGCCCATCAGCGTCCCGCCGGTGCCGAGTCCCGCGACGAGCACGTCGACGCGGTCGAGCGCATCGGCGATCTCGGTGCCGGTGCCTTGGTAGTGGGCTTGCGGGTTGGCCGGGTTGCCGTACTGGAACGGCATGAAGTAGCGCGGCTCCTTCGCCGCCAACTCTTGCGCCAGGCGAACGGCGCCGTTCGAGCCCTCGGATCCCGGCGACTCGACGATCTCGGCGCCGTAGAGCCGGAGCAGCCGTCGGCGCTCCTCGGTCACGTTCTCGGGCATCACACAGGTGAGCGAGTAGCCTTTCAGCTTCGCGACGAGCGCGAGCGCGATCCCTGTGTTGCCGCTCGTAGGCTCGAGCAGCTCGCGCCCAGGCTCGAGCTCGCCCCGCGCTTCGGCCTCCTCGACCATCGCAAGCGCGACGCGGTCCTTGATCGAGCCGGTCGGATTCTGGCCTTCCAGCTTCGCGTAGAGCTGGACTTCGGGCCGGGGGGACAGCCTAGGGAGCTCGACGAGCGGTGTCTTTCCGATGAGATCGAGCAGGCTTCGGGCTGTTTTTCGGGACAGTCCCTCAAACACCGAGGGACAGTCCCTCACACCCTCCCGCCATTGCCGGCAGGAGAATGACGGTGTCGCTTTCGGCGACCGGCGTGTCGTATCCGTCGCGCGTGCGGATGTCCTCGCCGCCGACGTAGACGTTCGCGTACTCGAGCTGGCCCTGGAGGCCCGGGAAACGGGAGGTCAGATCGTTCAGCAGGTCTTGCACGGTCTCGCCTTCGACGATCACCTCGCGCTCGCCGCCCGTCTCGGCCCGCAGCGTGGGCGGAATTCGCACCACGCTCATGCGCGCACCGGATTGCAGAACTCGACGTAGTCGATGTACTCGTTGATCGTCGGGTTCTCCCCGCAGACCGGGCAGTCCGGATCACGGCGAAGCGCAACCTCGGTGAAGATCGTCGTCAGCGCGTCGAAGAGCAGCAGCCGTCCGATCAACGGCTCGCCGATCCCGAGCGCGAGCTTGATTGCCTCGCTCGCCTGCAGCGAGCCGATCACGCCGGGCAGCACGCCGAGCACGCCGCCCTCGGCGCAGCTCGGCGCCAGTTCGGGCGGCGGCGGCTGCGGGAAGAGACAGCGGTAACAGGGGCCGTCATGCGGTTTGAAGACGGTCGCCTGCCCCTCGAAGCGGAAGATCGAGCCGTGGACGAGCGGGAGGTCGTGCCAGACCGCGGCATCGTTGACGAGGTAGCGGGTCGGGAAGTTGTCGGCGCCGTCGACGATCACGTCCCATCCGTCGGCGAGGATCCGCTCGATGTTCTCCGAGGTCAGCTGCTCCTTGTAAGCCTTGACCTCGACGTCGGGGTTGAGCTCTCGGATCGTCCGCGCCGCCGACTCGACCTTCGGCTCGCCGAGCGAGGCTGTCGAATGCAGGATCTGGCGTTGCAGGTTGGTCTCGTCGACGACGTCGGCGTCGACGATCCCGAGCGTCCCGACACCGGCGGCGGCCAGGTAGAGCGCAGCGGGCGAGCCGAGACCGCCCGCTCCGATCAAGAGAATCCGGGACTGGAGCAGCTTCAGCTGACCTTCTTCGCCGACCTCAGGGATCAGCAGATGGCGGCTGTAGCGGGTGCGCTGCTCCGGGGCAAGCGCGCCGGCCGGGACCTCGAGCGGGTAGCCGTGGCGCTTCCAGTCGTTGATGCCGCCGGCCAGCGAGACGACGTTCTCGTACCCGAGCTCCTCGAGCGTCCGGGCTGCGAACGTCGAGCGGTTGCCGGAGGCGCAGTACGCGACGATTGGCCGTGCGCGGTCGGGGACCGCTTGCTCGATCCGCGATTCGAGCCAGCCGCGGGGAAGGTGGACTGCGCCGGGGATGTGGCCCTCGTCCCACTCCTCGCGCTCGCGGACGTCGAGGAAGATGGCTGGATCGGCGTCGTCGTGGAGCTCGTGTGCCCGTTCGGCGTCGATCTCGTCGATCTGCTGTCGGGTCTCCTGGAGAAAATCGCGGTACGAGCTCATTGCTTTCCAATTTATAGCGACTTGTCGCGGGCTATCGTCGTGGTGTGACCGCGCGCGCACACACGTACTTGATCGTCGCCCTTGCCGCCGTGGGCGCCGCCGCGCTCGTTGTCGGCACGGTGGCATTCACGCGAACCAGCACGCCGAGCGCGACGGCTCAGACACAGACCAGAGCGACCCCGTCCGGCCGCGCACCGGCGCTCGTGCTCGACCTCGGTGTCCGAACCGACCCCGAGGCGGTCGCGCTCCGACGTGCCAACCAGCTCTACTCGTCCGGCAAGCGTGCTGCGGCCGCACGGATCTTTGCCCGCTACCGGTCGCTGCCCGCGCAGGTCGGCGCCGCATTGGCCGGGTGGCCGTCCGGGACGGTGACGCGGCTCCAGCGGCTCGCTGACAACCACCCCACGAGTGCACTCGTGTTGCTCCACCTCGGCTTGGCGGAGGTCGCCTCCGGGCAGACCCAGGCCGCTCGGGCCGCCTGGCGACAGGCGCTTGCACGCGATCCGAACGTGCAGGCCGCCGTGTTTGCCGAGAGCCTGCTCTACCCGGGCTTCGCTCCCGGGCGGCCGCCGTTCGTGCCGAGCTTTGCTGTGCCGGCCTCGATCGGGCGCCTCTCGTCGCCGCAGCAGCTCGCCGCCTTGGAGCGCGGCTCCCGCGACGGTGGCTTTCGGGGGAAGCTGCTCTACGGCTCGGCGCTGCAGCGCCTCGGGCGACCGGTCTCCGCAGAGAGCCAGTTCGCCGCAGCCGCGCGGCTCGCCCCGAACGACGCCGAGGCGCAGGTCGCCGCCGCAGTCGGGCTCTTCTCGAAGGCGAAGCCGGCCCTCGCGTTCTCCAGGCTCGGCCCGCTGGCGCCACGTTTTCCCCGTTCCCAGAGCGTCCGCTTCCACCTCGGCGAGCTGCTGCTTTGGATCGGACAACTGAACAAGGCAGGCCAGGAGTTGAGGCTCGCCTACGGCGAAGGGAAAACCACCCTGCTCGGTAGAACCTCGCGTCAGTTTCTCGCGGAACTGCAAGCCAAGTAGGGCCGGAGACGCTCCCCCATCCTCAATCCCCATAAGGCGCTCGCTTGCGACGCCGACCAAAAGGCCGTGGCGGCTTGCCGTCGCGGCCGCTAAATCCCAGCTAAGGTCAAGGGCACTATGCACTAGGACCAACAATCCGAAATTAGGGCCGATCGGCCTATGGCGTCCGTCCGAAACGCGTGCAACAGTGCCGCATCTTCGAGAACGGGTTGACCGCATGACAAAGCCAACTAACGTGAGCTAGGGATTTTCCGGGGAGGGGGAGCCTTGAGCGCGCAAGCCGAAAAGGCCCGTCCGTCGACAGTCGCAGAGCTGCTCGAAACGGACGAGGCCAAGGGTCTGCTGGAAGCCGCGCGGCAGACGGGGTCGCTGAACGCGACGGATATCGCGCTGGCGCTGGACGAGCTGGAGCTCGACGCCGCGCAGATCGACGATTTTTACCACGCCCTCGACGAGTTGCAGATCGAGGTCCTCGAGAATGGGGCGGAGCCGGAGACCGCGCCCGTCGAGCCCGAGCCCGAGGTGCGCGAGATCTCGACCGACTCGCTGCAGCTCTTCCTCAAAGACGTCGGCAAGGTCGACCTGCTGACGGCCGCGCAAGAGGTCGAGCTGGCCAAGCGGATCGAGCGCGGCGACCATGGCGCCAAGCAGGAGATGGTCGAGGCGAATCTCCGCCTCGTCGTCTCGATCGCGAAGAAGTACCGGAACCAGGGTCTGCCGTTCCTCGACCTGATCCAGGAGGGGACGATCGGCCTCGTTCGCGCGGCCGAGAAGTTCGACCACCGCAAGGGGTTCAAGTTCTCGACCTACGCGACCTGGTGGATCCGACAGGCGGTCGCCCGCGCGCTCGCGGACAAGGCGAGGACGATTCGGATGCCGGTCCACATCGTCGAGAAGCTGAACAAGATCGTGCGGACGGAGCGCAAGCTGCGCGCCGAGCTCGGGCGGGAACCCTACGCCTGGGAGATCGGCGACGAGCTCGAGCTCGACGCCGCCGAGGTCGAGTCGATCCGGCGGAGCTCGCAGCCGCCGGTTTCGCTCGAGAAGCCGGTCGGCGACGACGAGGAGTCTGAGTTCGGTCACTTCCTCACGGACGAGAACGAGGCGCTGCCCGACGAGGTCGCCGAGGTGGAGCTGCGGAAGGCGGCGCTGCGGCGCGTGCTGAGCAGCCTCTCGCCCCGCGAGCGCCGCGTGCTGGAGCTCCGCTACGGGCTTGACGGGGAGCACCCGCGCACGCTCGACGAGGTCGGGCGGACGTTCAACGTCACGCGCGAGCGGATCCGGCAGATCGAGAACCAGAGCCTGAAGAAGCTGCGCGCGCTCGCAGAGGCCCAGTCTCTGAAGAACGTCGCGGCCTAAAGCTGCGGTCAACACCGGCTGAGGCGGTCGCCAGGGTCGCGGCCGCCGCAGCCGCATCCGTAAACTCACGCGCCGTGGATCAGGCCTGGCTCGACGAGCTCTCCGAGTTCATCCGCATTCCCAGCGTCAGCGCGGACTCCGAGCGCTCGGTGGATGTCGTGCGGGCCGGCGAGTGGGTCTGCGAGTTCGTACGCCGCGCAGGCGGCGAGGCAGAGCTTCGCGACTGGGGCGGTCAACCGTTGGCGCTCGGCGAGATCTCCGCGTCGGCCGGAAACGGCGAGAGCCCCACGGTCATCTGCTACGGACACTTCGACGTCCAGCCGCCGGCGCCGCTCGACCTCTGGGAATCAGACCCCTTCGAGGCAGCCGTCCGGGACGGACGGATCTATGCCCGCGGGATCGCTGACGACAAGGGCCAGCTCTACATGCAGCTCAAGGCCGCCGAGCAACTAAAGACCCGCGGGCTGCCGGTCAACCTGCGGTTTTGTTGCGACGGCGAGGAGGAGACGGGTGGCCACTCGATCGTCGATTTTCTCGCCGCCGACGAGCGCGGCGCCGACGCCTGCGTGATCTTCGACGCGGGGATGCTCAAGCGCGACGTGCCGCTGTTCAACGTGGCGACGCGGGGGCTCATCTACTTCCACGTCCGCGTCAGGACCGGGGAACGCGACTTCCACTCCGGGATCTTCGGCGGCGCGGCGCTGAACGCGCTCCACGCGCTCGTGCAGACGCTGGCTGCCGTGCTGGCCAAGGAAGGGCGGCTACCGGAGCCGCTGCGTGCGGGAATCGCACCACCGACGGAGACCGAGCTGGCCGCTTGGGCGGAGCTGACGCCCGGACCCGAAGAGCTCGCCGCCCAAGGCGCGCGCCCGATGGACGCCACCGCGGAGGACGAGTTCTACCTCCGCACCTTTGCGGAACCCTCCCTCGACGTGAACGGGATCGAGGGTGGGTCGCCGCACCTGCAGAAGACCGTCTTGCCGGCCGAGGCGCACGCGAACGTCTCGATCCGGCTCGCCCCCGGGCAAGATCCCGACCAGATCGCCGCGGAGGCCGAGCGGCTGCTGCGTGAGGCGGCGCCCGAGGGAGCGGAGCTCGAGATCACCCGGCTCTCGTCGTCGCCGTCAGGGCTCATCGATCCGGATTCGCAGGTCGTGCAGCTCGGCTTGGACGCGTTCGAGCGCGTGGTCGGCCGCCGGCCGCTCCTCGTTCGCAGCGGCGGGACGCTGCCGATCGTGCCCGCACTCGCCGACAAGGGGATTCCGACGATCGTGACCGGCTTCGCGCTGCCGGACTCGAACATCCACTCTCCGAATGAGAACCTGCTCGCCGATTACCTGCCACTAGGCGTCAAGGCCGCAGCCGAGCTCTATACGGCGTTCGCGGCGCTCTAGCTGACTGCGGCCGGCTCTTCCACCAGCCAGGAGTGCCCGAAGCGGCGCATCTCCTCGATGATCGGCAGGAGCGCGTCGCCCTTCGCGGTCAGCTCGTACTCGACCCGCGGCGGGGACTCCGCATAGCTGTGGCGCTCGACGATTCTCTCGTCCTCGAGCGCGCGCAGACGTTCCGACAGCGTCCGCGGGCTGATGCCGGCGCAGGAGTGCTCGAGCTCCGAGAAGCGCCGTGGCCCCTCGGACAGGTCATGGACGAGGAGCGCGGTCCATTTCGCGCCGATGATTTCGGCGCACGCGGCGACCGAGCAACTCTCGTCGTGGATGGGCCTCATCGTGCGCATTGCCCCTTGATCTTACTCCTCGGGATGACCGGCTTTTTCGACGGGCTCCAACTTGTACCCGACGCCGTAGCGTGTCTGGATGAACGTGTGGCGCGGCGCGATGCGGTCGATCTTGTCGCGCAGCCGGCGCACGAAGACGTCGACCGTCCGGTCGCGGTGGGTCTCCCGCCGTCCCCAGATCTTCTGTAGCAGCTCGTCGCGAGTGGTCACCCGCCCGCGGTCGAGGGCGAGCGCGTAGAGGAGCCGGAACTCCGTCGGCGTCAGCTCGGCGTTCTCGCCGTCGACGTAGGCCTGCACCTCACGGGGGTCGATCCGCAGCTCCTCGATCTCGATCGCCTCACCGCGCTCCTCCGGCTGCGCGCGCACGCCGCGCCGGGCGGCGGCCTGCACCCTCGCGACGAGCTCCTTCATCGAAAACGGCTTCACCAGGTAGTCGTCGGCTCCGATCTGAAGCGCGTGGACGCGGTCGTGCTCGGTCCCGCGGGCGCTGACGACGATGATCGGAGTGCCGATTCCCTCGGCGCGTGCCGACTCGATCAGGCTCCAGCCGTCGAGCCCGGGGAGCATCAGATCGAGCACGAGCACGTCGGGCGCCTCGTAGCGGAGCCGCGCCAGCCCGACCTCCCCGCGCCCGACCGTGACCGGGTCGAAACCGGCCCCGGACAGGTGCTGCGCCATGCTCGACGCGATCACCTCGTCGTCTTCGATGATCAGGACCTTCGCCATCGCACCTACCTTATTGAGCGTGAACCGGGACCCATACAGAGAGCTGAGAGTCGGCTTCACCGCGGCCGTCTCACACGAGCTGCGGACGCCGCTCGCGCGCCTGCTCGCGCTGATCGAGGGTGCGAGCCTGCCGGGCGGCGACCCGGCGGGGGCGCTCCAGCAGATGCGGGCGGAGGTCGAGCTGATGGACGAGCTGATCGACGATGTGCTCTTCCTGAGCGAGCTCGAGACGGGACGCGAGGTTGTCTCGCTCGGCTCGACCGAAGCGGCGCCGCTCCTGCGCGAGATCGTCTCCGAGCTCGACGAGCGGTCGGAGCGGGCCGGCGTCGAGTTGGAGGTCGAGATCGAGGACGAAAGCTTGGAGCTGCCCTTGCGGGCGCGGATGCTGCGGATCGTCGTCCAGAACCTCGCCGAGAACGCACTGCGCCACGCTGGCGAAGGCGCGACGTGCGTGCTCGGCCTGCGGCGGGAGAACGGCACCCGGGTCCTCTCGGTCCGCGACGACGGGACCGGCGTGGCGGAGGAAGACCTCCCGCGCCTGTTCGAGCGCTTCTACCGTGCCGACCGAGCACGAGCCTCGCGCGGTAGCGGCCTCGGGCTCGCGATCGTCAAGCACGTCGTCGAGGCGGCCGGCGGGCAGGTCGAGGCCCTCGGCGCGCCGGCCGAGGGCCTCGAGATCCGTGCTGCGTTTCCTCAGGAATGAATCTTCCGGACGAACGCCCTGTCTGCCGTCACGACGAGCTTCGGCAGCGGGTAGAACTGCAGCGGCGCCGCGTACTTCTGGCCGCCGGTGATCGCCCAGCTGATGAATTGCTTCAGCGTCCCCGCCTTGTTCGACTTCAGCGGCACGATCACGTACGTGAAGGTGCAGATCGGGTAGGCCAGCTTCTGCGTCTTCGGCGGGTTGACGATCGAGAGCTCGCCGCTCTTCGGAACACGAGTGATCGTCGCTGCGGCCGCCTTGATCCCGCGCAGGCCCGGCAGCTGGAACTTGCCGGCCCTGTTTTGGATCTTGGCGACCTTGAAGCCGTTCTTGAGGGAGTAGGCCTCGTCGACGTAGCCGATCGCTCCGTCGGTGCGCGAGACGACTCCGGCGAGGCCCGATGAGCCCTTGCCGCCGATGCCGGTCGGGAAGTTCGGCTGGGTGCCGACGCCGACCTTGCTCTTCCACTCCGGGCTGACCCGAGAGAGGTAGTCGGTGAAGTTCCAGGACGTCCCGCTACCGTCGCTGCGGTAGACGGGGGTGATCTTCAGATCCGGGAGGCTGACACCCGGGTTGATCTTCTTGATCGCGCTGGCGTTCCACTTCGTGATGTGGCCGAGATAGATGTTCGCGAGGATCTTCCCGGTCAGCTTCAAGCCATACGCCACTCCCGGCACGTGGTACGGGATCGACGTGGACGAAAGCGCCCACGGGATCTCCTGGCAGCCCTTGCACGCGGAGGCCTGATCCTTCGTCAGCGGCGCGTCGCTGGCGCCGAAGTCGACCGTGCGGCCGGTGATCGCGGCAATGCCGGCGCCGCTGCCGACCGACCCGTACGTGATCTGAGCGTTCTTGTAGTTGGCCTGCCATTGTGAGACGAGCGGGAACACGAACGTGCTGCCCGCCCCCTTCAGGCTTCCGCCCGTGCTGCTCGCCGCGGCAAAGCTCGCACCGAACACGAGCGAAGCGGCCGCGATCGCGGCCGCGATGACGGTCCTGCGTGACACGCTGTTCTCCTTCTCCTCGATGACGCCTGTGGTGATGGCGCAAGCATCGAAGTCGCACGATTCCCGGTGGGCTGAAACGTGGTGGCCGGATGGTGACGATCTGGTGAACGACCCAGGAATCAGGCCAAGACGAAGTTAGTGTCCGCGCGCGTGAGCGCGGTCCCGTCGACGCAGCCCCTGCCGGAACGCCGACGGATCGGCGACCGCTTCGGCGATCTCTTCCTGCACGGACTGACCGGCGCAGCCGCGGCCGCGGCAGCCGTCTTGCTCGGGGCGATCGCATGGAAGATTTTCCAGCTCGCCTGGCCGGCGATCACGAAGTACGGGTTCGCCTTCGTCACCCGTCAGGGCTGGGACACTGTCCACAACAAGTTCGGTGCACTGGACCTGATCTGGGGTACTGCCCTGACGTCGTTCGCCGCGCTCCTGATCGCGACCCCGCTCTCGATCGCGATCGGGCTCTATCTGAGCGAGCTGGCACCGCGCGGGGCGCGCACGGTGATCGCCTCGCTCGTCGAGCTGCTCGCGGCGATCCCGAGCGTCGTCCTCGGTCTCTGGGGAATCCTCGTCCTCGGCCCGTTCGTCGGCCAGGATCTCGAGCCCTGGCTCCACCGCCATCTCGGCTTCATCCCGCTCTTCAGCGGCTCGCCCGAGAACGCCGGGATGCTGGTCGCCGTGCTCGTCCTGACGATCATGATCGTCCCGATCACTTCGAGCATCTGCCGCGAGCTCTTCCTCGGCGTCCCGACCGAGCTGGAGCAAGGCGCGCTGGCGCTCGGGGCCACGCGCTGGGAGATGGTGCGCGGGGTCATCCTTCCGTATACGCGCAGCGGTGTGAGCGCGGCGATCCTGCTCGGCTTCGGCCGCGCGGTCGGCGAGGCGATCGCCGTCACCCAGGTGATCGGCGCCGGCCACGGCATTCACTGGTCGCTGTTCGTGACGGGAGACACGCTCGCGAGCAAGCTCGCCGAGCAATACCAGGGGGCCGTGTCGAACATCCAGATCGCCTCGCTTGTCTACCTGGCGGCGATCCTGCTCGTGATCTCTTTGCTCGTGAACCTGACGGCGCTGTTCATCGTGCGTCGGTTTTCCCACGAGCGCATCGGGGGGAGTTGATGGCTGTCGACGCCGGCCGCTACTCCCTGACGCTGAGCCGGCGGACGAGGCGGCGGAAGGGCGTCAACGTGCTGATGCAGGCGCTTGCGACGCTCGCGGCGCTCGCGGCGGTCGCTGTGCTCGCGCTCGTGATCATCTCGGTCGCGCGGCGGGGAGCGAGCGCTCTCAGCTGGGACTTCTTCACGAAGAACGCGGCGACCTTCGGCCAGAGCGGCGGCGGTGTTGCGAATGCCCTCGTCGGCAGTCTCGTGATCGTGGGGCTGGCGACCGCGATGGCGGTTCCGGTCGGCATTCTGATCGCCCTCTACGTGAGTGAGTTTGCGCCGCCCCGCGTGGGGGACCTCGTCAGGCTCGTGCTCGACGTGCTGAACGGCCTGCCCTCGATCATCATCGGCATCTTCGTCTACGGCTTGCTCGTGATCGGCAGCGGGCAGGCGGCCTGGAAAGGCTCTTTCGCGCTCGCGATCATCATGCTGCCGCTCGTCGCCCGCGCGACGCAGGAGGTGCTCGCGCTCGTCCCGAGCACTCTGAGGGAAGGCGCACTCGCGCTCGGCGCCAGCCGTTGGCGCACTGTCCTTGGGGTCGTCTTGCCCACCAGTTTCGGGGGGATTATCACCGGCACCGTGCTGGCGGTTGCTCGCGCCGCCGGGGAGACCGCTCCGCTTCTCTTCACGACGTCGATCGCCGCGAACGCCGTCACGTGGGACCCGCGCCAGCCAGTGCTCTCGATCCCGTACGACATCTTCGTCCTCTCCGAGTCGCCCGATCCTGCCGATCACGCCCGCGCCTGGGCGCTCGGATTCGTGTTGATCTGCTTCGTCCTCGTGACGAGCCTGTCTGCGCGCCTGCTGCTCGTCCGGTACCGAAAGAGGCTGGAGGGTTGACCATGGAGGGGGATACGATGAACGTAGTGGCGCCGATCGAGATCGCTCAGCCTCGTGAGGCGCCGCGGAGCGCTTCTGACCTGGAGATCGTGTTCGAGACACGGGGGCTGACGGTCAGCTATGGGAAGGCGCTCGCCGTCTCGGACGTCGACCTCTCGATCTACCGGAACCTCGTCACCGCGATCATCGGTCCTTCGGGCTGCGGCAAGAGCACGTTCCTGCGCTCGTTGAACCGGATGAACGACCTGGTGCCGTCCGCCAAGGTCGAGGGCGAGGTGCTCTACCACGGCCAGAACATCTACGGCGACGGGGTCGATCCGGTCGAGGTGCGCCGGCGAATCGGGATGGTCTTCCAGAAGCCGAATCCGTTCCCGAAGTCGATCTACGACAACGTCGCCTGGGGCCTGCGAGTGCTTGGGATGAAGGACGATCTCGACAGCCGCGTGGAGCGGGCGCTGACGCAGGCGGCTCTCTGGGACGAGGTCAAAGATCGCCTCAAGAAGAGCGCCTTCGGGCTTTCGGGCGGTCAGCAGCAGCGCCTTTGTATCGCGCGCGCGATCGCGGTCGAGCCTGACGTCGTCCTGCTCGACGAGCCCGCCTCCGCGCTCGATCCGATCGCGACCTCGAAGATCGAGGACTTGATGCATGACCTGAAGAACGAGTACACGCTCGTGATCGTCACCCACAACATGCAGCAGGCGGCACGCGTCGCGGACATGACAGCGTTCTTCACGCTCGAGCGAACCGAGAGCGGCGGCCACGGCGTCCTCGTCGAGTACGACGAGACGCCCAAGATCTTCACGCAGCCTGCGGACAAGCGGACCGAGGGCTATGTGACGGGTCGGTTTGGCTAGGCGACCGCCCGTTTCCGCAAACAGGCCAGGGGTACGATGGCTTGATGGCTGAGCAGATGAGAGTCACATTCCAGGACGAGCTGGAGCAGGTCGAGGCGGCCCTCCAGGAAGAGGGCGACTACGTCCTACGGGCGTTGCGCGCCGCGGTGAACGCGCTCGAGCAGGCCGACTCGGAGCTCGCCGACGAGGTGATTGCCTTTGACGACGAGATCGACCGCCGCTACTTCTCGATCCAGGAAGGGATCCAATCCCTGCTGGCGCGGCAGACGCCCGTCGCGGTCGACCTGAGACTCGTCCTCGCGATGCTGCACGCGAACCTGCATCTCGAGCGGATGGGCGACTACTGCGTCACGATCGCCAAGCTGACCAAGCTCGTCTCCGACGTCGAGCAGGACGACGGTCTTGTCCAGGCGTTCGAGGAAATGGGCCAGCGCGCGACCTCGACGAGCTGATCGATCGGGCAAACCGCCGCGCCGTCGAACGTGTTCTCGACTTCGCCGATGACGAGTCGAAGCGCGAGTGGGGCCTGCGGATGATCATCGTCTCGCGCTGCCTCGAGCGGATCGGCGACCACGCCGTCGACATCGGTGAGCAGACGGCCTTCCTGATCACGGGGGAGTTCCGGGAGTTCACCGATGCATCTCATACAGATGGTTCGTAACCTCGGTCGACCAAGCCTGTTGGTTGGACGGCCGCACCGGCAAAGCCGGCACGGCCTCCAATCGGCATCGCAAGCGACGCCTCGGGCGTCTCACCAAGGCGGCTGACTACGCCGCTGCCGCGGCCGGCTCGGGCGGCGGCAGCGAGCTCGGAAAGAGCCCAGAGGCCGTCCTCGATTCCGTCGAGCTCCTGCCGGATGTCCAGACGGCCGAGCGCCGCGTCGCCCGCCGCCAGCGTCGTGAGCGCCTCGCGCGGCGTCAGCAGGAGCGGCTCGAAATGCCGCCACCGCCGGGTAATGAGCCCGATGTTCGTGTTCGCCGGCACGGTGGGCGACGATCGAGAAACGCATCAGAGCGAAGTGTCGGCTGCAACGCGATCCGATGGGCTTCCGAATGGTGAACGAATGGTAAAAGGCTGGACGCAGCTCGCGGTTCGCGGGCGAGGCCACCTCGTCTACGATCGCCGCGTGAGCAGCGTCTTTACGTCGACGTACCACGACACGCCCGACGGCCGCTTCGCCCGCGCCGGGGTTGCCCTCCGCCGACGGGTCGAGAACGGGCTCAGCATCTGGGAGGTCGAGCTCCCCGAGGCGCCGGGCGAAGTTGCGTTCTCGGAGCCGGGTGGGCCGGCCGAGCCGCCGCCGCTCGTCGCCGACCTGCTTCGCGGGCTGCTCCACGAGCGCGAGCTGGTCGAAGTGGCCACCCTGCAGACGCGGCGCTCGGAGGAGGACGGTCCGGCCGACGCGGAGGTGCACGACGAGGTCGAGGTGCTGGACGGCCGGCGCGTCGTCGATCGCTTCGACGTCGATGGCGAGCCGCAGGATCCGGGGCTTCTGGTCGTCGGCCGGCGAAAGCGGGGCAAGGCACCTGGGGACAAGCGCTCGGCCCTGCCGCACCTGCAGACGATGATCCGCCGGCAGTACGACGAGATCCTCGCCCACGATCCGGGCACGAGGCTTGGAAGCGATCCCGAATCGCTGCACAAGCTGCGGGTCGCAGTCCGCCGGCTGCGTGCCTTTCTTCGCGTGTCGCGTCCGATCCTCGACCGCGAGTGGACAGACGAGCTGCGGGCCGAGCTCAAGTGGCTCGGCCGGGCGCTCGGCGCCGTGCGCGACCGCGACGTGCTCCTGATCCACATTCGCGCACAGGCAGAGACGCTGCCGTCTTCGGACACGGCTGCGCTCGGTCTCATCGTCGAGGGCTTCGAGCGCGAGCGCGAGGCCGCCCGCGCCGAGATGCTGGAAGCGATGTCCAGCCCGCGTTACCTCGAGCTGCTGGGGCGGATCGAGATCGCCGGCGAGGCGCCGCGCTGGAACGGAGTACGCCGCTCGGTGCGAAAGCTGGCAGGCAGGGAGTTCAGGAAGCTCGAACGGGCGATCAAGGCGCTGGGGGCCGAACCGAGCGACGCAGAGCTTCACGGCGTCCGCATCCGGGGCAAGCGCGCACGTTACGCGGGGGAGCTCGCCGAGGCGTCCGTCGGGAAGAAGGCCCGCCGCTTCGTCGCGCGTGCCAAGAGAGTCCAGGACGTGCTCGGCGACCACCAGGACGCCGTCGTCGCCGACGAGCGCCTACGGGAGCTCGTGCTCTTCCAGAGCAACCCGCAGCTCGCGCTGGTTGCCGGTCGGCTGATCGAGCGCCAGCGCGAGCGGATGCTTCGCGCCAGGGCCGAGGCTCCGCGGACGCTCAGGCAGCTCAGGCGTGCCGGCCGCAAAGCCTGGCGCTAGGCGCAGTGCCGCTGCTCGTCGTCCGACATGCCCGTGCAGGCCACCGGAGCGAATGGGAGGGCGACGACAGGCTGAGGCCGCTCGACGAGAAAGGTCGCCGCCAGGCGGCCGGACTGCCCAGCCTCTTGGCGCGGTTCGAGATCGCACGGATCGCCTCCGGCTCCTACCTTCGCTGCATGCAGACCGTCGAGCCGCTGAGCCAGCAGCGAGGTCTGCCGATCGAGGAGCGGCGCGAGCTCGATGAAGGCGCTTCTCTCGAGGAGACGCTGGCGCTCCTTCGCGAGCTCGGCGACGACGCTGTCCTCTGTACCCAGGGCGACGTCCTCGAGAATCTGTTTGGCGAGTCCGGCCAGAAGGGCTCGACGCGGATCGTCGAGCTGGAGGACGGCGAGCCTGCCGTGCTCGATTACCTGCCGCCTCCGGCCTAAGAGGCTTTCAGGCTGTGGCTGCTTCGGCCTCGAGCAGCCGCGTGCACACGCCCTCGCGCACGCCGCCGTCCGCGACGCCGAGCGGAACCTGGAGCACGCGCTGCAGCTCGGCGAGGATGATCGCGCCGGCCGGAAGCGTGCGTGCTCGCTCGAGGTCGACCTTCGCTCGCTTCGCGCGAGCGACGATCGATAGGGCGGTGAGCTCCTCGATCGCGGACTCGAGCGCATCTTCGCCGAGCCGGCGGAGCCCTTGACGGCGCAGTGCTCGCGCGGTCCCGCCGGTAGCGAGCGCAACGGCCGGCAGAGGCGGCGTCAGCTCGCTGAAGGCGGCAGCGACTTCGGTGCGCGCCGTTGCGAGCTCCAAGCGGGTTGGAGGATCCGAGACGAGGCAGCGCTCCGTCAGCCTGAGCGAGCCGAGCGGCACCGACCGCAGCCAGGACGGCGCGCTCGCCGTGCCGACGGCGATTTGCGTCGAGCCGCCGCCGACGTCGCAGACGGCGACCGGCTCCGCGTCGACCTGCGTTCGCGAGAGCGCGCCGACAAAGCCGTGCTCGGCCTCATCCTCTTCGCTGAGGGGCTGGACGCGGAGCCCGGTTGCCTGCTCGAGAGCGGCGATCAGCTCTCGCCCGTTCTCGGCGCTTCGCCACGGCGAGGTGACCACAACCTCGATCCGCATCGCGCCGAGCTTCCGGGCGCGGCGGACCTCCTTGCGGGCGGCCTCCCCGGAGCGCTCGATCTTCTCGCGCGTCAGGCGGCCGCGACGTTCGACGTCTTCGCCAAGACCTGTGCGGCGCCGCTCCTCCCGGATTGGTACGAAGCCGCCTCGAGCGTCGGTTTCGGCGACAAGCAGGCGCAACGTGTTCGCGCCAACGTCGACGACGGCGACCCTCATCCGCCGCATTCTGCTCGGCGGGTCGGTGGTCGCCCCGAGCGCCCCCGTGATCCGGGCGACTAGGCGGTGCGTTTGCTCGACCGTCGCGGCTGCCGTGCTCTGACGCTTCGCATGAGGAGCGTTTGCGTCTCGCGCGCCCGCTCGCCTTTCTTTGCGCGGATCCGTTGCCATTCGCCGTCAGCCTTCAATTCCCAGGCGTGCACGTTTGAAGACACCATGGTGTCGAGCGCCCGCGTCAGCTCCTGTTGGGCGCGGGGGTCCTCGATCGGCACGACCGCCTCGATGCGGTAGTCGAGGTTGCGCGGCATCAGATCGGCGCTGCCGAGGTAGTAGCTCGCAACGTCCCCTGCTTCGAAGACGAAGACGCGGCTGTGCTCGAGAAAGCGCCCGAGCACGCTGACGACGCGGATGTTGTCGCTGAGTCCTTCGACGCCCGGGCGCAAGGTGCAGATGCTGCGTGCGAGGATCTGGACCTGGACGCCTTTCATCGACGCCTTGTAGAGCTCGTCGATGATCGTCTCGTCGGTCAGGTTGTTGACCTTGATCCGGATGCGCGCCTTGTCGCCGGCTGCGGCCGCGGTCGCGGTCGCCCGGATCTTCTCGACCAACCGTTCGCGCAGATCGAAGGGCGCGACCAGGAGCTTGCGGAACCGCGTCGGCCGGCTGAAGCCGGTCAGGAAGTTGAACAGGTCGGCAACGTCGGCGGTGATGTCGGGATCGGCCGTGAACAGGCCGAAGTCCTCATACGACCGGGCCGTCGCGGCGTGGTAGTTGCCGGTGCCGACGTGCGCGTACCGGCGCAGCTCGCCACCCTCGCGCCGGACAACGAGCGTCGTCTTCGCGTGGATCTTCAGGTTCGGGAACCCGTAGACGACGTGGACGCCTGCCTGCTCGAGCTCGCGGGCCCAGCCGATGTTCCGGCGCTCGTCGAAGCGAGCCTTCAGCTCGACGAGACAGACAGCCTGCTTTCCCTTCTCCGCGGCTTCGATCAGCGCGGGCACGAGCGGCGAGTCGCCGCTCGTGCGGTACACGGTGGTCTTCAGTGCGAGGCTGTCGTCGTCGGACGCCGCAGCGTTGACGAACGCCTCGAAGCTCGTCCCGAACGCGTGGTAGGGCTGATGGACAAGAACGTCGCCCTTCGCCACTTCGGCGAAGAACTCGTCCGGGGAAGTCACGTTGGCGAAGCGCGGATGCGTAAAGGGGAACCACGGCTCTTCCTTGAGGTCGGGCCGGTCGAGACCGACGAACTCCGAAACGCTCTCGAGATCGAGCAGCCCTTGCACGAGGTAGACCTGGTCATCGCTGACGGCGAGGCCTCGCTTCAGGCGGTCGAGCATCCGGGTCGAAGCCGAAGCCGTGATCTCGACCCGTACCGCGTCGCCGAAGCGCCGGCGCCGCAGCTCGCTCTCGACCGCCTCGCGGAGATCGTCCGCCTCGTCCGACAGCTCGAAGTCGGCGTCCCGGCTGACTCGGAAGATGCAGCACTCGAGGATCTCCATCTTCGGGAAGAGACGTCCGAGGAAGTGGCGGATTACGCGCTCGAGCGGCAGGAAGAGGCCGCGCTCTCCGATCGAGATGAACCGCGGGAGGAGCTCCGGCACCTTGACGCGGGCGAATCGTTCCTCGCCGCTGTCCGGATCGCGGACGAAGAGCCCGAGTGAAAGCGAGAGCCCCGAGATGTACGGGAACGGCTGGCCGGGGCCGACGGCGAGCGGCGTCAGGATCGGGAAGACCTCGTGCTCGAACCGCTCGTCGAGCTCTTCCAGCTCGGCCTTCGTGCAGTCCTCGACCTGCCCGACGATGATGCCCGCCTCCTCTAGGGCAACGCTCAGCTCCTTCTTCCAGAGCTTGGACTGGCGGGCCGACAGCTGGAGTACGCGCTCCCGGACTTCGCGCAGCGTCTCCTGTGGCCGCCGAGCGTCGGGAGAGGTGACCGGGACGCCCGCCTCGATCTGGTCGAGCAGGCCGGCGACGCGGACCATGAAGAACTCATCGAGGTTGCGCGAGAAGATCGAGCAGAAGCGCGTTCGCTCGAGCAGCGGGAGCGACGTGTCGGCAGCAAGGGCCAGGACGCGCGAATTCCAGGCGAGCCACGAAAGCTCCCGGTTGAGGAGTAGTTCGGGGCTCACGCCGGTCCGTGGGGTCGACGCCGTCGTGGCCAAGCGCATATCTAAGCGCTTTGTCCCTTACGGGTGGGTTAAGAACTGGTGAACGAAGCCCATCGGGCCGGCCTCGACGCCGGCCCTTGGGCTTTCGAGAGAAAAACTCGCCCGAGACGGGATTGAGGGGAGGAGTGCTCGGGCGTATCGATTACGACGCGGCGTTGTCGCGCCTGTTAGGGCGGCTTACGAACACCAAACGTTCGAAGAACCCGGACCCGTCAGGGACTGTCCCCGAAAGGGGACTGTCCCCGTGCGACGTTTGTAGGGACAGACCCGAAGAACCCGGGTCAGTCCCAGGGCGGCGGGTTGTGTACCCAGGCCCCGCCGAGCATCGTCGCAACGACCTGCACCTCGGGCAGCTCGCCCGGCGGGGAAGCCACCGGATCGCGGTCGAGGACGACGAGGTCGGCGCGGTAGCCGGGAAGCAGCTTGCCGCGGCGCCGCTCGTCGCCTGCAAGCCAGGCCGGATTGACGGTCGAGGCCTGCAGCGCCTCCTGGACGGTCAGCGCCTGTTCGGGGTGCCAGGCCGGCCGCGTGTCGAGCGTGCGCAGGACTCCCGCGCAGATGCCGGCGAGCGGATCGAGCTCCTCGATCGGCGCGTCCGAGCCGTTGGCGACTAGCGCGCCCGAGTTCCAAAGCGACCGAAATGCGTACGCGTTCTCCGTCTTGCCCGCCCAGAGCCTGTCGGCGAGGTCGCGGTCGGAGGGCGCGTGCGAAAACTGCACCGAGGCCGCGATCCCGAGTTGCGCGAATCGCTCGACGTCCTCTGGCGCCAAAAGCTGCGCGTGCTCCACACGCTGGCGCAGGCCGAGCGGCTGCCAGTCGCCGCGGGTTTCCTCGAAAGCCTCGAGGGCGTCGCGATTCGCCTGATCGCCGATTGCGTGCACGGCGACCGGGAAACCCGCCCTTGAAGCCGCGCGGATCAGGCCGGCGAACTCCTCGCGGCTCGTGATCTCGACCCCGGAGCCGTCGAGCAGTCGGGCGGTCTGGGAGCCGAGGGTGCCGTCCATGAAGACCTTCAGGTAGCCGAGCTTGAGCCGTGGGCCGCCGAAGCCGCTCGCGATCCCGAGAGCGCCGAGCTCGTCTGCCTGCTCGGCCGGAAGCGACTGCCAGACGCGCAGCGTGAGCGCGCCTTCGGACTCGAGGCGCTGCCAGAACCGCAAGGCGCCCAACCAGCCGTCCTTGTCGTGGACGGCC
>WNGC01003284.1_pt1 | contig 18733 bp, 21 predicted proteins | sample 5400051 | NCBI WGS metagenome assembly WNGC01 (sample SAMN13153368, study PRJNA577476) | soil metagenome | isolation source: 20 cm soil or saprolite under grassland replicate 2 | place: USA:California | collected 2016-06-15
CAACCGCGGGCTACTCCGCCGCTGGGGACTTATCGCGCACCGATTTAGCGATTTCCTTGCCGCGATCGAACTCGGCGCGGCGGCGCGCGATCTCCTCGGATGACAAGCGGGCAATATTCGAATAGTCGAGCTTCCAATCGGGATTGTCGTTCCAACGCAAGGGAGACTGAACCGTCGTGCGCGGTCTGGGGGCGGTTTCGAGAACCCGCAACGCTAGCTCCAGTGTAAAGGCCTGCGACTCCGGATCGTTTGGCCGGCCGGCCGGATTGCCGAGCGGAAAATCGCTGAACAGAAACCGCGGCACGCCGACATATTCGACGATGTCCTTGGCGCAACCCATGATAACCGTCGGGATGCCGTTTGCTTCGAGGTGACGGGCGGCCAGACTCACGGTCTGGTGACACACAGGTCAAACCGCGACAAGAACAGCGGCGTCCGCTTTGTCTTCACGAAGTCGCGCCAACAGCTCCGGGCAATCCTGTTCGAGTGTCACCCGGTGGCTGCGGTTGGTCGGTGCGCCATGAAAGCGCGGCGTCACCTCGGCGATCCGCCCCGCCGCACCTGCGCGCCGCAATTCTCTCAGCGGGAACCAAGTGTTGCTGTCCTCGGCCGTCGTATGGGTGCGATCGTAGCCGACATGCGCGATGCGCAAATCGTGATGCGCAGCACTGTTCCCCGAATAGACGGTGTAGAACTTGGTTGCGGCATTGTAGGCCGCGCCTGGACCCTGCTCGTCCTTCCCGGGTTGATACGGCGCCGCCGTCGTCACGAGGCCGATGCGGCATTCGCCGAGCGTCCTTTCGAGTGGCGCAAACGGCACCTCGGCATAATGCGCCCAGCGATACGGCGCGCCATAGCCGAGCGCCCGATAATAGTCGCGGATGCGCTGCAGATAGGGGATCGGCTGATCGTGCTCCGGTGCGAAGCCGAAGCCGTGCTCAGACCCGCTCATGATGAACCTCTAGCGCGTGCGAAGTAATCGACATCTTCTGGGCGCGGCCGCCAATCCGGATTGCTCGGCCATTCCTTCGTGCGCCCGCTCATGTCGCCGCCATAGCGCACCCGGAACAAAAGCGTGCGCTCCGGTCCGGTGATCCATTCATGCAATTCGCCGGGCGGATGCACGACAAAAGATCCCGGCACAACGGTCACGGTTTCGTCGAGCGTGCGCATCGTGCCGCCGCCCTCGAAACAGAAATAGATCTCCGTCGCGTGCGGGTGGCAATGGTAGGGGCTGGTCTGACCCGGCTCCCAGCAAGCAACCGTCACATCGCCCTCGGCGACCCGGCCGAGTACGCGCTCGACATGCTTCTTCGGGTCGAACTTCTCTTCGCTTTTTAGATTGAAGGCATGCATGGCTCGTCCTCAGTGCCGCCATTCATTGGCCGGCTCGTGGCCGGACAGCGGTACGGCGGGGGGTGGCGTGACTGGCATCGCGGCCGGCTCGGCGGCCTCTGCCTTGCGTGCCTCGGCGGCGCGGCGCAGCCGATAATAGGCGCGTACCGTTAGCGGGATCGACCCGACATAGACCGCGCCGATAAAGGTCAGCGTCGGCCACGGCGCCGTCGTGAACAACCCCGCGAACACACCAACGCCGAGCAAGGTCGGCAGCACGAGATCATGCGGAATGCGTATCGGTTTCAGTGACACGGTGGGCACACGGCTGATCATCAACAGCGCGATGCCGCTCAGCCATACCGCGTTCAGATAGGGCGAGCGCGCAATCCAGTCGCCCCATTCGAAGCTGATGAACATCGGAACCAGTGACAGCCCGGCGCCGCCCGGCGCCGGCACGCCGCTGAAGAAGCCGGCGGCATAGGGTTGCGGCTCGGCGGCGATCTCGGTGTTGAAGCGCGCGAGACGCAACGCGCAGCAGATCGCGAAAAACAATACGATCGCCCAGCCGATGCTGTGCAATGCCGACATGGTCCACAGATACAGTACCAGCGCCGGCGCCACCCCAAAGCTGATGAAGTCCGCCAGGCTGTCGAGCTCGGCGCCAAAGCGCGATGTCGACTTCAATAGCCGCGCCATCCGGCCATCGAGCCCGTCAAATACGCCGGCGACAATGATCGCGTAGCAGGCAGCCTCGAAGTTCTCGCTGACGGCAAAGCGGATCGCCGTCATGCCGGCGCATAGCGCCAGCAATGTCAGCACATTCGGGATGAGACGGTTGACGGAGAAGCCGGATAGGCGGCGTACCCGCATGCGCGGCCGCCGCACTCGCACCCTGCGCGGTCGCATCGCCAAGAACGTTCTCCTTATTGCACGCGGTCCAAGGCCTGGATCATACACGAAAACCGCCCAGCGGGGGGCGCGACCCCGGTCAGTGGGCAAACCCGCCAATTGCAGGCGCCACGGCAAGCCGGTCGGCAAGAACCGTCTCGCCGCCAACCATGCGCTGTCCCAACGCGACTAGTGGGACATAGGGCGGCGGGCAGTAGACGTCGACCCGAGAGCCGAAGCGGATAATGCCGATGCGCTCGCCAACCGTCAGCGTCTGGCCTTCATAAAGGCTGCACACAATGCGGCGCGCCACGAGCCCGGCGATCAGCACACAGGCTATTGCGGGCCCGTCTTCGGGCAGGATGCGGAGCGCTAGCCGCTCATTGTCGTCGCTCGCCTTGTCGAGGCTCGCGTTGATAAAGCGGCCCTTCGTGTAGCGCCGCGCCCCGAGCTTGCCGCCGATCGGCGAGCGGGCGACATGCACATCAAACAGGTTAAGGAAGATGCCGATCCGCGGCAGCGGTTCGGCGCCCATCTCGAGCTCCGGTGGCGGCGATGCTGGCCCGAGCGAGACGACGATGCCATCCGCCGGGCTGACGATCAGCCCGGGGCGGGCCGGCGTCACCCGCCAGGGATCACGGAAGAAATACACGAGCCACAACGTGAGGATCAGCGCGATCCAGCCGAGCGGCGCCCAAATGACAAACAGGATCAGCATGAAGACCGCCGCGATCCCGATGAATTTCCAGCCGTCTGGGTGGATCGGCGCGAAGACCTGCCGGAGCATCAGCGCCAACTAAAGGCCCTCCCGCGCGGCGGGGAGGGGTTCTCTCGGCTCACCGGCCTTCGCGGCGCCAGGCCGCGATCAGCAGGCCGACCGTCAACAGCAAGGCCGCGAAGCCCGGCATCAACGGCAGCTCGCTGAACCCGGTCACGACATAATCGCCATTCTGGCGCAGCCCCATCCAGCCATGGCCGGAGGCGGCGCGCCCGGGCGACACGCGGCGGATTTCCGGGACGGCGCCGTCACTGGCCCAGAACACGCCGCCACCGCTCGCCTGTACGAGCGGCGCGAGCTTTTCCGGGGTCGTGCGTACGTCAGCCAACTCGATGGGGTTCAGCGGACCGGCGGCGGCGAGTGCGGTGTGGGTACCATCGCTGGCGCGGTAGAGGCCCATCTGCGAGATCGGCAATGTGCCGCTGCTGCGGCCGCCATGCTCGGGCGAGAGCGTAAGGCTGTGCGTCGTGCCGTCCGGCAAGGTCACGGTAATTGGGCGGTCATCGGGCTCGAGGGATTGCCGTGCGACGATCAGGCGGTCGCCCTCGACAGCCGCCCGCAAATCGTTCTCTTCGAGATCCGGCTCCTTCATCAGCCAGTAGGCGAGCCGCCGCAACAATTCGGCTTGCGGCCCGCCGCCTTCGAAGCCGCGCGCCCACAACCACATCTGATCGGACAGAAGCTGCGCCACCCTGCCCTTGCCGATCCGGTCAAGAACCAGCAGCGGGTCGCCATGCTCGCCGCTCATCACCGCAGTGCCGTTATGAACCCGCGCCTCGACCTGGCGGAACCAGCGTCCCCAGCTCGGCGCCTCGCCCGGCTTTCCGGCGCCGGACAGATCCTCTGTCACGGGATGACGGCGGCCGGCGTCGGTCAGCTGTGGCTTGAAGCCGTCCTCGTAAACATTACCGGTCGGCTCGGTCGGCAGGATTTCGCCCAATGGCGTGCGGTAGAGGCTCATCGGCGTGCCGAAGCTCGGACCCGCCGCTTCGAGGAACGCGCCGCCTTTACGCACATAGCGCACGACATTCTCGACATAGGCCTGCGGAATGATGCCGCGCCGGCTGTAGCGGTCGAAAATGATCAGGTCGAAATCGTCGAGCTTGACGTCGAACAGCTCGCGGATCGGAAAGGCGATCAGCGACAGTTCGCGGATGGGCGTGCCGTCCTGTTTTTCCGGCGGACGCAGGATCGTGAAATGCACGAGATCGACCGACGGATCGGATTTCAGGATGTTGCGCCAAACCCGCTCGCCGGCATGCGGCTCGCCGGTCACGAGCAGCACGCGCAAGCGGTCGCGCACGCCGTTGACAACGACGGCGGCGCGATTGTTGGCAAGGGTTAGCTCGTGCGGTCCCGGCTCGACCTCGAGTTCGAGGATATTGGGCCCGCCATGATCGATTGGGATCGATAGCGGCACATCGCGGCCGATCGGCACCATCGCGGATTGCGGCGCACCGCCGTCTTTGCGCCAGGTGACCCGCGCCTGGCCCTCCGGCCTGGCCTGCGCGTCCTTCGGCGGAGCCGGTAGGTCTTCGACCCGGATGCTGAGCGGCAGTTCCTTGCCAACGAGGCCAAAACTCGACGCCTGCGCGACGACAAGCCGGCGATCGCTTTCGTCCGGATGCCCCGATAGCAGGACGTGCAACGGCGCGCCAAGTTCCTGTGCAGCAACCGCCGCATCGCCCGTGGGAACGTCATGCACCTGGCCGTCGGTCAGCATCACGACGCCCGCGAGACGCTGGCGCGGGATGTCGGACATGCTGTGGCCGAGCGCGGTGAAGAGTCGCGTCCCATCATCGCCCGCGCCCGGCTGCGGCTTGCCGGTGCGAATGACGCGCACATCGAGATCGCGCTCATGCCCGAGGCGCTCGGTTAGGGCCGCGAGCGCGGCCTCGGTCGCCTTGCTGCGATCACCGATCTGCTGACTCGGCGATTCATCGACGAGCACAACGGCGACATCGCGCAATGGCGAGCGCTTCTCCTCGACGAGGGAGGGGTTGATGAGGATCGCCAGCAGCATGGCTACCGCCGCGGTCCGCCACCACACCCCGCCGGCACGTCGCCACAGCCCAACCGCCAGCACCAGTATTGCCGTCGCGGCGAGTGCAGCGATTACCCACCACGCCAGCAAAGGCGCGGCCGCGATCGTGTAGGCATTGCCGCCGAACGCCGCGATCATGGCCTGGAATCCGCCGGCGCGCTCATTGACCGAGCCGTTCGAGAATCGCCGGTACGTGCACCTGGTCCGTCTTGTAGTTGCCGGTCAGCACGTACATGACGAGATTGACCCCAAAGCGCAGCGCCATCTCGCGCTGGGGCTCGCCGCCCGGCACGACGGCATAGGTCGGCCGACCCTGGCCGTCGACGGCCCAGGCGCCGGCCCAGTCATTACTGCCGACAATGACGCTGGCAACGCCATCATTGACCCGGTCTTCGACCGGCTCGACCCAGACCTGGCCGGTGTTCCAGCGGCCGGGAAACTCGTGCAGCAGGTAGAAGGATTTCGTCAGCACGTGGTCAGGCGGGACCGGCACCAGCGGCGGGATCTTGACCCCGGCGACGAGCTGGCGCAGCCGCGTTTGCGACGCCGCCGCGTTGCCGAACGGCCCGGGCGTGTCCTCGCCCGCATCGCGGGTATCGAACAGGATCGTGCCGCCGGTTTCGAGATAGCGATTGATGCGCTCGGCGGCGCGCGGCGAGGGCGCCGGCTGCTGCGCCGTAACAGGCCAATAGAGCAGCGGGAAGAAGATGAGCTCGTCGCGCTCGATATCAACCGCAAGCGGCTCCGCCGTCTCGACGGCGGTGCGCCGGTTCAGCGTATCGATGAGGCCGACCAGCCCCGCGCGGCTCTCGGTATCGACGGTCTGATTCCCGGTCTGGATATAAGCGAGACGCAACTCCGAGGTCGCCTTCACGACAAAACTGTCATCCGCATGCGCCGTTGGGGCGGCAATCATTAACGCGAGCAGCAATCCCGCAGCGACACCGATCGGCCGCCGACGCAACAGCCCGCGCAACGCGTAGGCGATGATCAAGTCGAGCAGAGCCAGCAGGAATGCCGCTACGAGCAGGGGCGGGCGAATGTCGATTTCGGCGCTCTTCGCGAAGCTCTCGCGGGCGACGCCGTCCGGCAAGTCGACGATCGGCTTCAGCTCGGTAATCCCGTCCGAGAGGTTCAGCGCGCGCCGTGAATCGGCGACGCCGTAGAAACCCGGAGGATGCCGTGGCGAGGCCATCGTGCTCCCGACTTCTTTGGCCGAGATGGGGCGTGCCGTCGGCGGCGCATGCTGCAGCCGGCCGAAGCCGTCGAGCGTTTCGAGCGGCGACAGCGCCCCCTCCCCAACTCCGGTGACGCCCTGGCTCATCGCGACGACCCGCCGCAACATCTCGACGAAAAGTCCCGACAGCGCCAGATTCGACCATTCGGCATTGGCCGTTGTGTGCACCAGCACAACCCAGCCCTCGCCGCGCTTCTCGGCAGTGACGAGCGGTGTTCCGTCAACAAGCCGCGCCCAGGTCTTGCTGGCGAGGTCGAGATCGGGTTCTGCCAGCACCTGCCGCGATACGGTCACATCGGGTGGGATGGCGAGCCCAGCGAATGGGCTGTCGGCGGGAAACGGTGCGAGCTTTGCCGGCTTTTCCCAAGACAGTGCGCCACCGAGCGTGCGGCCGCCACGGCGCAATCGCACCGGCAATAGATGATCGCTCTGCTCGGCGAGTCGCGGGCCGGCGAAACGCAGCAGCAGCCCGCCGCCCTCCACCCATTTCTTGATCGCTGCCTCTTCCGCTGGCGAATCCGGACCGGCATCGGCGTAGACGAGAACGGCGATTTCCCGCCTCAGCAGTTCGCTGGCGCCGCCGCGCCGCACTTCGGTAAAGGGCCCCAGCGCGCGTTCGAGATAGTAGTTCTCGCTGAGCAGCGGCTGCCCGGCGGTGTTCGGCGCCGCTGCAATACCGACCGGCCGCCGCCGCCAGCGCTCGTCGACAAGCAATACAGCGCCGGCCGAATCCTCGCCTTCAATCTCGATGCGGGTCACCCGGTTGCGCAACTCCGTCGGTAACGGCAAGCGCACCGCGACGCTGGCCTCATCGGGCGCGATCGTCGCGGACTCGCGCGCCAGCAGCGCGCCGTCCTCGGCGCTCGCCCGCACCGTCAGCGCTTGCGGGCCCGATGCGGGCAGCGACCGCACGACGACCGAGACATCCCTTCCCGCCATCTCACTCGCCGACCCGCTCGCGGCAAGCAGGCGCGGCATGTCGCCCTCCGCCGCCGCGAGATAACGCAGCTCGCCCTGGCGAGCGAGGTACGCGGCCAGCGGCGCGGCGCCGCCTTCATCGATGCCGTCACCGATCCATAAAGCCGCACCGCCCTGCGGCAGCGGCATCGCTTCGAGCCGCTTCAACGCCGCCGCCCGGTCGCTCGGCCACGGCTTCGGCTGCAACGCCTGCACTGCCGCCCTGGCGTCCACCGCTCGAACCGGCTGCAGCGGCGGCGGCGCTTCGTCGGAGGCGAGCGGCGCCGTCGTGACCAGGATAATCTGCCGATCCTCCCGTTCTGCTTCGGCGAGGATATCGATCGCCGCGGTCTGCCGTCGGCTCCAATCGCGCGCCGCGGCCCAGCCGTCGTCAACGATGAGGGCGATGGGTCCGGTGCCGGCGAGACGGTTCTGCGGGTTGAGCAAGGGATGCGCCAACGCGAGGATGACCAGTGCGGCCAAGACAGTACGCAACAGGATCAGCCACCATGGCGTACGCGCCGGCGTCTCCTCGCGCGGTGTCAGGCCTAACAGCAGCCGGATTGCCGGGAAGACGATGCGGCGTGGCGCCGGCGGGGTTACTCGCAACAGCCACCAGATCACCGGCAATGCCGCGAGTGCCGCCAGCAGCCAGGGCGAAGCAAAGGCGAGCGAACCGAGCGCGAGCATTCGCTACCGCCGGCGGTCCGCCGTCAGCGCCGCGTGCAACGCCAACAGCGCCAGATGCGGCGGCCGATCGGTGCGGTGAAAACCGATCGTCCAGCCGACCGCCCGCGCGATCGCCGCCAGCCCGTCGCGATGCCGCTGGAAACGCTGCCGGTAATCCTCGCGCACGGTCTCGACCCGGCTGATGACCAGCTCCTCGCGTTGCTCCACCCCCTCGAAGCGGACGCGGCCGGCAAACGGCAATTCCTCCTCGGCCGGATCGACGGTCTGCAACAAATGACCCTTGAGCCCGGCACCGGCGAATTGCGCAACGGTCGTATGAACCGTTTCGAGCGGCGCCAAAAAATCGCCGATCAGTACCAATTGGCCGGCCCGCGGCAAAGGCTCGAAGACCGGCAGCCCCTTCCCGGTCGCCGGCGCATTCTCATGTTCGACCAATTGCACGAGCCGGCTCAGCGCGACACGGCCGCTCATCGGCGCGACACCGCTGCCGAGCAGCGTCAGCCGCTCGCCGCCGCGCACCAGGAGACTCGCGAGCGCGACCAGGATCAACTCGGCGCGGTTGCGTTTCGTCGGCCAACCGGCATCGGCGATATACCCGGCCGAGCTGTAATCCATCGAGGACGAGGCGTCTCGCCACAACCAGACGCTCTGCGCTGCCTCCCATTCTGTCTCACGGACGTAAAGGCGCTGCGATTTGGCGCTCTCGCGCCAATCGATACGAGTTGCGGCATCGCCCGGCTCATATTGCCGAAACTGCCAGAAGGTCTCGCCCTGCCCGACCCGACGTCGGCCATGCACCCCTTGCGCCACGGTTGTTGCGACCCGCTCGGCCGCGACCAGCAGCGGCGGCAGAACGGCAGCCGACTGCTCGGCGCGGTCTCGCAAACTGGCGCGCAACGAACTCGCGGCGCCCAGCCTCTCGGACAGGCGCCCGACGGTTTGCTGGCTGATGGTTTGAGTCGAGATCACCGCAGCGGCATCGTCATGTGATCGATCACCTGCGTGATGGTCACTCCTTCGGCGCGTCCGGCGAAGCTGACCGCCATGCGGTGGCGCAAGACCGGCGGCGCCAAGGCTAGGACGTCGTCGATTGACGGCGCGTAGCGTCCGTCGATCAGGGCGCGCGCCCGGCAGGCTAGCATCAGAGCCTGGCTGGCGCGCGGCCCCGGCCCCCAGGCGACAAAGCGGCGCGGCCCCTCGGCGTTCTCGTCCGGACGGCCCGTGCAGCAAAAACCGGTCGAGCTGCGCCTCGGGGAGCGGATAGGTGCCTTCCTGCTCGAGCGGGTTCTGCGTTGCCAGCACGTGAAACGGCTGCGGCAGCGGATGGTACTGCCCGGCGATCGACACCCGCCCTTCCTGCATGGCCTGCAGCAAGGCTGATTGGGTGCGCGGGCTGGCGCGGTTGATCTCGTCCGCCATCAAAAGCTGACAGAACACCGGGCCGCGAATAAAGCGGAACGAGCGCCGGCCGGTCTCGCTTTCCTCCAGCACTTCGGAGCCGAGAATGTCGGCCGGCATCAGATCGGGCGTGCACTGGATGCGCTTGTCGTCGAGGCCGAGAATCGTGCCGAGGGTCTCGACAAGCCGCGTCTTGGCGAGTCCGGGGACGCCGATCAACAGCGCGTGCCCGCCGGACAAGAGCGTGATCAGCGCTTGCTCGACGACCTCGCGCTGCCCGAAGATGACCTCGCCGACCCGGTCGCGAACAAGGCTTAGCCGCTCGCCGAGCGCCTCGACTTCGGCGACCAGATCCGCCGGACCGGCGCCGCCCTGGGCGGCGTTGAAGGGGGTGGTGGATACCAAGCCGTTAATCCTTTTTCACATGACTGCATTGTTGAGACTGATGGAAAAGCCAGCTTCGGGCAATTCCTCCCCCGCCGGACGGCCCGGTCCCCGCCGGCCGCCCATCGAGCTCGGTGATCTCGATATGCGGATCGCCCGTGACGGCACCTGGTATTATCGGGGTTCTCCGATCAACCGCATCCCCTTGGTCAAGCTGTTCGCCTCCGTGCTGCGCCGCGAAGCGGACGGCAGCTATTGGCTGGTCACCCCTGCCGAGCGCGGCCGCGTCATCGTGGAGGACGTGCCTTTCGTGGCAGTTGCCGTCGAGGTGCAAGGAACGGGCCGCGCGCAGCAACTGATCTTCCGAACCAATCTCGACGACATTGTGACGGCGGGCCCGGACCATCCGCTGCGCGTCGAAACCGCTGCCGACGGGACGCCCGCGCCTTATATCCTGGTACGACCGGGGCTCGAAGCCCGCCTCGCCCGGCCGGTCTTTTACGAATTGGCCGAGCTGGGTCACGAGGAGCGAATCGGGGACGAGGAGCAATTCGGCGTATGGAGCGGCGGCATGTTTTTCCGGCTCGGCGAGATCGAGGCCGATTGACACAACGCCGTAGCCAGCCGAGCGTCGCAGGATCGTTTTTGCCACAGGAGCGCTGAGCAGCCATGGGCGTGACGCGGGAGCGCGCGATCGAGCGCCTGGCGGGCCGGCACCCCGGACGGCGCGGTTTTGGCGGCAGTGCCGACCCGGCCGAGGCGGCGGCTTTTCGCCACGCGATGCGCGGCGATCATGACCTGAACCCCGGCGTTACCCCGCCCAGCACCGCGCTGACCCCGGCGGCCGTCTTGGTGCCGCTGATTGATCACCGTGACGGGATGTCGGTGCTGCTGACACAGCGCACTGCTCATCTGACCGCGCATGCTGGACAGATCTCTTTTCCGGGCGGCCGCGTGGAGGATGCAGATCCCGATGACGTCGCCGCTGCGCTGCGCGAGACCGAAGAAGAAGTCGGGCTGCCGCGCGACCGGGTCAGCGTCATCGGGAGGCTCGACACTTACATAACCGGCACCGGCTTCGAGATCGCGCCGATCGTCGGCATCGTCGATCCGCCGGTGCCGATTTCGATCGACCCGTTCGAGGTCGCCGAGGCTTTCGAGGTGCCGCTCTCCTTTATCCTCGACCGGCGAAACCACCAGCGCATCGAACGCGAGGTGGGGGCGCATAACCGGGCCTACTTCGTGCTGCCGTATGAAGGCCGCAACATCTGGGGCGCAACGGCCGGCATCCTGGTCAATTTGGCCGAGGTGCTGGCGGATTGAGCGGCGATGCTGCGGGTTCTCCTGACGATCGTATTGCCGCTGGTCCTGCCGACCGCGCTCTACCTGGCATGGATCCGCACGATGCAAGGCGCCGAGGGCGGCCCGCCGCGCTGGCGGGCTTTGCCGTGGGTGTGGCTTGTTGGAGCGGGGACGCTGCTGCTGATTGTCGTGCTCGTGGTCGTCAATGTGCATTTCGGCAAATCGGAGTCTGGCGTCTATGTGCCGCCACGCTGGGAGAATGGCCGGATCGTTCCCGGCCATGTCGAGCCGCAGCGGTGATCGGAGAGTGCCGGTGAGCGGGAGTAAGGCCCGCACCATCGCGCCGCAGCCCTGGATGACGGCGCCACAAACCTGCGCCGTCATCGCAGCGCTGGCGGAGGCCGGAATTGTGGCGCGCTTTGTGGGCGGCTGCGTCCGTGACGCGCTGCTCGGCCGCGCCATCGCCGATATCGACATCGCGACGCCGGCGCGCCCGGAGGAGGTCATCGCGGCGCTCGAAAAAGCGGGGATCAAGCCGGTCCCGACCGGCATCGAGCACGGCACGATCACCGCGGTCGTGAGCACACCCGAGCCGCGGCATTTCGAGATCACGACATTGCGGCGGGATGTCGAGACTTACGGCCGACGGGCGCGCGTCGCCTTCGATGCCGATTGGGCCGAAGATGCGGCGCGCCGCGACTTTACGATCAATGCGATCTATCTCGATCCCGACGGCACATTGCACGACCCGGTCGGCGGCATCGACGATCTCGAAGCGCATCGCGTGCGCTTTGTCGGCGACCCAGCGCAGCGCATCGCAGAAGATGTGCTGCGGGTATTGCGGTATTACCGCTTCGAGGCCCGCTTTGGCGGCGGCAGCGGTGATGCAGCCGCGCGCGCCGCCTGTCGAAATGCGGTGCCACTGCTGCCGAAACTCTCGGCCGAGCGGGTGTCGCAGGAATTCCTGCGGCTGCTCGCGGTGTCCGATCCCGTTCCTGCCTTGCGCATGATGGCCGAAGACGGCGTCCTCGCCGCGATCCTGCCCGAGGCGACCCGGATTGACCGGCTTCAGCGCCTCATCGCGATAGAGCCGAAACCCGACGCGCTGCGCCGGTTGGGGGCATTAACCGAGGTTGATCGGGATGGTGCTGTCGCGCTCGCGGAGCGTCTTCGTCTCTCGAATGAGCAGCGCGACCGCCTCGTCGGTCTGGCTCCGCCCTGGCCAATCGATCCGGGCGGCGATGCCCGGGCCCGCCGGCTTGCGCTTTACCGGCTCGGCGCGAATCGCTACCGCGATCTGGCATTGCTCTTCGCGGCCGACAACGGCCTGAAGGAAAACCGGCTCCGGGAGTTGCTTACGTTCGCCGCCGCATGGCAACGGCCGCAGTTCCCACTGAAGGGACGCGATGTGACAGCGCTCGGCATCCCGCCCGGCAAGCGCGTCGGTGAATTGCTCGGCCGGGTGCAGAAATGGTGGGAAGACGGCGATTTTAACGCCGACCGCGCCGCCTGCTTGAAACGATTGAAGGAGATGCTCTGATGGATGCTGCGAGTTTGCGCGAGCTGCAGGCGCCACTGAAGGCCAGGTACCGCGAGCAACCCGATGCCGCGCATGTGAGATTGCATGCCGAAGGGAGCATCGATGCCGACGCCATTGCTTGCCGCCTGGATACCGGCCGGGCGCTGGTCGAGGCGGGGCTGCACCCGGCCACCGGCGGCAGTGGCCTGCAGGCCTGCTCGGGCGATATGCTGTTGGAAGCGCTGGTCGCCTGCGCCGGGGTCACGCTGCGCGCCGTCGCGACCGCGCTTGAATTCCGCCTGAAAGGCGGCACGGTCAGGGCCGAGGGCGATCTCGATTTCCGCGGCACGCTCGGGGTCGACCGCGCCGCGCCGGTCGGCTTTCACGCGATCCGCCTCGCCTTCGCGCTCGACACCGACGAGCCGCAAGACCGCATCGACAGCCTCTTGAAACTGACCGAGCGCTATTGCGTCGTGTTGCAGACTCTGCGCCGCCCGCCCGAGCTGGTGGCGAGCATTTCCGCGGCTCCAGGGCCCGCCTGACCGGTGCATGCCAGCCGGCCGGGAAAACCGCTTGCCGGAACCGGCCGCCATCGCCGACGATCACAGGTGAGGGGCGCGGCCTCAGCGGCCCAGCCCCCGGAGGCATTGGCAATGAGCGATCTTTACCTGCGAAGCGGCATCTTTATGGCGCCGTTCCACAATCATGACGAGAACCCGACTCTGTCGATCGAGCGGGATCTCGAGCTGTTGGAGCACCTCGACCGGCTCAATTATCACGAGGCCTGGATCGGCGAGCATCATTCCGGCGGGTTTGAGCTGATCGCCTGCCCCGAGATGTTTATCGCCGCGGCGGCGCAGCGCACGCGGCATATCCGGCTCGGCACCGGCGTCGTGTCATTGCCATATCACAATCCCTTCATGCTCGCCGACCGCATGGTCCAGCTCGATCACATGACGCGCGGCCGCGCGATGTTCGGCGTCGGCCCGGGGGCGCTGGTGCATGACGCGTTGAAGATCGGCATCGATCCCAGCGAGCAGCGCCGCATGATGGAAGAGTCGTTCGATGTCGTCGTGCGGCTCATGCGCGGCGAGCTCGTCAGCAAGAAGACCGACTGGTTCAACATCACCGACGCGCAGCTGCAGCTTCGCCCCTACACACAGCCGACCATGGAGCTGGCGGTCGCCGCCGCACGCTCGCCGTCGGGGTCGGTGCTGGCCGGGAGATACGGCGTCGGCATGTTGTCGATCGGCGGCACCGCACCGGCGCAGATGGAGCGCCACACCGCCAATTGGGGCCTCTACGAGGAGACCGCCCGGACCAACGGCTACACCCCGAACCGCAAGGATTGGCGTGTCGTCGGCTTCTTCCACATCGCCGAGACGCGCGAGCAGGCGCGCCAGAACGTGCACTTCGGGGTGCAGGCGTTCGCCAATTACTTCCGCGACGTCGCGACGTTTCCGATCATCCCGCCCGATGTCGGCGACCCTGTCGAATGGCTGATCGAGACCGGCACCGCCTGCATCGGCACGCCCGACGATGCGATCGCCTATATCGAGCGGCTGAATAAGGGATCGGGCGGTTTCGGCGTCCTGTGCGAGCTGGCGCAGAACTGGGCCGATTGGGAGCAGACCAAGCGGCACTACGAGTTGATGGCGCGGTTTGTCCACCCGCATTTCCAGCACAGCCGGGATTTATTGCGCGGCAGCTACGATTACGCTGTAGGCCACCGCGCCGATTTTGTCGGGCGGGCCAGCGCGGCGATCCAGAAGGCGATCGATGATCACGCCGCGCGCCAGGGCAAAAGGGAAGCGGCCGAATAGGAACTCGATGCAGAGTCAGAACCGCTTCTTCGACGATATGGCCCGTGTCGCGGCCGGCGCGATGGGGGCGCTGTCCGGCGTGCGCGGCGAGATCGAGGCGCGCTTCCGCGACCAGCTCGAGCGCATCCTGGCCGGCATGGACCTTGTCAGCCGCGAGGAGTTCGAAGCGGTGAAGGCGATGGCCGCGAAGGCGCGGGAGGAGCAGGAAGCCCTGCTGCAGCGAATCGCCGAGCTGGAGGATCGCCTGGCACAGCGTGGGCGAGGCGCGCCGCGCAGGACCGAAACCGGCGAGGCCCCAGGAACTGGGGCATAGCCGGACAAGACCGCTAAATATAGTCTTGCCACCGCCTCCCGGCTTTGGCAGCGTGGTTTGTCGAATATTCGACCAATGCACCGTTTGGGCCGTTAGGAGGAGTGGCGCCACGGGCTTTCTGGCAACCCGGGTACGAGTTCCGTTTTTACGTGTCGCCTCCAGGAGGGCGCGATGACCTCAGTGTCAATGGTCGAAGTCCACTCCCCGGTCGGCAATCCGATCGATCTCGTCGAAGAAATCGTCGTCTCCAACGACTGGGCGCATGACCGCGCCAGCGAGGAGGAGCTTGTTGTCGAAATCTCCGGCCGCTGGTGCGATTACCGTATGTACTTCCTGTGGCAGGAAGAGCTGAGCGCGCTGCATTTCTCCTGCGGCTTCGACATGAAGGTGCCGAAGCGCCGGCGGGGCGTGCTGTACGAGCTGTTGGCGCTGGCAAACGAGCGGCTGTGGCTTGGGCATTTCGATCTGGCGGCTGGTGACGCCTCGCCCTCTTTCCGCTACGCCGTGCTGTTGCGCGGCATCGGCATGGCGAGCGCCGAGCAGGTCGAGGATCTCGTCGACATCGCGCTTTCCGAGTGCGAGCGCTTCTACCCGGCCTTCCAACTGGTCATCTGGGGCGGCAAGCCGGCCGAGGAAGCGATGGCCACCGCGATGATTGAGCCGATCGGCGAGGCCTGATCGGCGCCCCTGGCATGCCTGAACGCGCCGCGCCGGCTGCGACAAAAGCCGACACGCTTCTCCTGGTCGGCTGCGGTCAGATGGGCTCGGCGATGCTGCGTGGCTGGATGGTGCGCGACGCCGCCGCCGGATTCATCGCGATCGAGCCCGCCGGCCTTCCTTCCTCGTTTGCCGATGCCACAAGCATAGCCTGGCACGCCGCGGCCGAGGAATTGCCCGACGACCTGACCCCCGACGCAGTCGTCTTTGCCGTGAAGCCGCAGATCATCAACGACGTCTTGCCAGCCTATCGCCGCTGGGTGCAGCCGCAGACGCTGTTTCTGTCGATCGCCGCCGGCATCACAATCTCCGGCATCGCGCGCCACCTCGGCGAGGCGGCAATCATCCGCACAATGCCAAACACGCCGGCCGCCATCGGCCGGGGCATCACGGTCGCCTGCGCGAACCCGCTGGTCACGCCGGAACAGCGCGGCTTGTGTGAGGCGCTGCTTGCCGCGATCGGCGAGAGCGCTTGGGTCGAGGACGAGGCGCTCCTCGATCCCGTAACCGCCGTGTCGGGGAGCGGTCCCGCCTATGTCTTCCTGCTGATCGAGGCCTTGGCGGAGGCCGGCGAGCATGCCGGCCTCCCCGCCGATCTGGCATTACGCCTCGCGCGCGAGACAGTGGCCGGCAGCGGCGAACTGGCACGACTGTCGCAGGGGAACCCCGCCCGGCTGCGTGAGGCCGTCACGAGTCCCGGCGGCACGACCCGCGCCGCGCTCGACGTGCTAATGGCAAAGGACGGGCTCGCCCGCCTGCTCGATCGCGCGGTCGCGGCCGCGACAAAGCGGTCGCGGGAACTGGCGAACTGAGCGGGCGCGGACGGTTGCCCAAAGGACGCTCTCAGCCACCCGGCGGCAATGGCCCTCCGCACCCCGCCTCTGCGGCAAAGACTGAACTCGACGACCGCGACCGCATCATCGACGCGGCGCTCGCCTGCATTTCGCGACGAGGTTGGCGCCGGCTGTCACTGGCCGAAATCGCTGGGGGGGCGGGGGTGCCGATCTTGCGGGTGTACCGCATGTACCACTCGAAATCGGCGGTTCTGTGCGGGTTTTTCCGCCGCATCGACGAGACCGTGCTGGCGATTCCGCTCGATAGCGCGCCGGATGAGCGCCCGCGCGACCGGGTGTTCGACCTCCTGATGCGGCGTTTCGACGCACTGACCCCGCACCGCGCCGCGATCGAGAGGCTGAGCCGCGACCTGCCGGCCGACCCCTTGGCCGCCCTCGCCGCCGGGGCGGGCCTCCTGCGCTCGATGCGCTGGATGCTGGAAGCCGCCGGGATCCCTGGCGAGGGCCTCGCGGGCATCGTCGCGGTCAAGCTGACCGCGGCGGCCTATATGGCGACGATGCGGACTTGGCTGAGGGACGAGTCGCCAGATCTGGCGCCGACCATGGCGGCGCTCGACCGCCGCCTGCGCGGCATTGAGCGCTGGTATGGGGGCGGCCGGCGCGACCGCGAGGCCACTGCCTCAACCTGAAATTGCTGCGCTGCACGGGGAAGCCTTGACAGCACACTGAGGCTGCCGATATAGGCATTGTGCACTGCACAAATCCTGACCCCTGATCGGAACCCGCGCCATGTCTGATGCCCGTCCCAACTTCTTCGATTTCGATATGACCAAGCTGTTTTCCGATTTCCGCTTCCGGCCCTTCGATGTCGAGGCGCTTTGGGCCGCGCAGCGCCGCAATCTCGAGGCGCTGAGCCAGGCCAACCAGCTCGCCGTCGAGGGCGTCCAGGCGATGACGCGGCGCCAGATCGAGCTGACCCGCGAGACCTTTGAAGGCCTGTCGAGCCTGCTGCGCGACCTCGCCCAGCCGGCCTCGCCCGAGGAGCGGATCGCGAAGAACACCGATTACGCCAAGCAGATGCTCGAAAAGAGCGTCAATCACGGCCGCGAGGTCGCCTCGATCGCCGCCAAGACCGGCGCCGATGCGGCGGAGGTGCTGCAGAAGCGCGCGACCGAAGGGCTCGAGGAGCTCCGCTCCTTCGCCAGCAAACAGGCCGCCTGAGGCTGCCGCCTCCGGCCTTCGCGCCGGCTTTTCACACCAGCTTTACGCACCAGCTTTTTACACCAGCTTTTCAGGGGGCCGCTTCTTCGCCGGGAGCGGCCCTTTCGCTTTTCTGATATCCGTTACGGCTATCCCTTGCCCCTATCCTTACTGGCGGCCATGACGATCAGCCGATGACGATCAGCTATGGCGATTTCGCCCGGGTCGATATCCGCGTCGGCACGATTGTCGCGGCCGAGCCGTTTCCGGAGGCGCGCCGCCCGGCCTACAAATTGTCGGTCGATTTCGGGCCCGAGATCGGCGTCAAGCGTTCCTCGGCGCAGCTCACGACGCATTACGGATGCGAGGCGCTCGTCGGCCGGCAGATCGCCGCGGTCGTCAATGTCGCGCCGCGGCAGATCGGCAAGTTCATGTCGGAGGTGCTGGTGCTCGGCTTTCCCGACGAGGCCGGCGCGGTCGTGCTGATCGGCCCGGACCAGCGCGTGCCAAACGGCGGCAAGCTGTTTTAGCCGCGGCGATGCTGACGGGCCGGCGAACCGCCGCGGCATTGCTGATGACCGCCGCTGCGCTGTCGGCCTCGGGCAACGGCATGGCCGATCCAGGCACCGGCACACCGCCGAATTTCGGGCCCTATTCCTGGGTCGAGGGCAGCAAGATCGGCGTCCTGACCGACAATCCGGAATCGTATTCCGCGATCTTTGTCAATTCCGTCAATCCGAACACGACCCCGCCGGCCGGCGAATGGATCCCGCTGAAACTCACGCAATTCGGCATCCCCGCGGATGCGAAGGCCGTGTTCATCGGCGGCATTCTGATCATCACGCACGGCCGGAAGACGCAGCTGTGCAATTTGACGGTGACGTTCGCCAAGCCGGGCAGCACCAGCGCGACCGGCAATTACATTTTTCAAGCGGCCGAAGGCCAGACCGAAGGCGGGCAGCGATCGACGGCGGGCGCGTGGGTCCCGGTCGTCGACGGCGTCACCGTCTGGCAATGGGGCCGGGGCGACGTCAAGACGCAATACCCAAAGGGCGCGATCGGCCCCTACCCCGCCGAATGCTCCTACGGGATCAATCTGTCGGTACAGGCCTACATCCGCTGATCGTATTCATCTGTCGGCATGGTGTCCCGAACAGCGGCAGGCTGTTGTTGCCAAGCGATGCTGACGGCGACAAAGCCGCCGCGTTGCTGATCGGTGCCGTTGCGCGGTTCGCCTCGGGCGACGGCATGGCCGACCCGGGCACCGGAACAACGCCGAATTTCGGGGCCCTCATTCCTGGGTCGAAGTCAGGGGGATCGGCAGGCCGACGGCCAATCAGGAGTCGTATGC
>WNGC01001645.1_pt1 | contig 18730 bp, 15 predicted proteins | sample 5400051 | NCBI WGS metagenome assembly WNGC01 (sample SAMN13153368, study PRJNA577476) | soil metagenome | isolation source: 20 cm soil or saprolite under grassland replicate 2 | place: USA:California | collected 2016-06-15
CCCATCCGGTCGCGTCGCGGGAACCGTCGCTGACCACGATCACATCGTCTACCAACGGGCACCGTCTTACGGCGCCGACGACGTCGCCGATCGTCCGTTCTTCGTTGAACGCCGGAATGATCGCTGCGACTCGATCCATGTTCCCCCCTCGGCCGCCGTCTAATTCCGCGATGCGTGGGGAATTCCTGCTCATGTCGTGGACCGGAACACCGCATCCGATGCGCGGCGCTCCTCAGTGAAGCATACGCGCATGTCCGTGATCGTTCGTCTCGGCCTCGGCGCCGCTGTGCTGTTTGGCACCGCCACGCCGTCTGGGGCTGCGGAGTTTCTTCTACGGGCCGGCGATCTGGACGTGCCCGCCGGCACGGTCGTGCACGGCAGCGCCATTTCGGTGGGCGGCGCGGCGTCTATCGCCGGGACCGTCGAAGGTGATGCGGTCGCCATCGGCGGCAGCGTCGAGGTGACCGGCCGCGTCGAAGGTTCCGCGCACGCCGTGGGAGGGAACGTGATCCTCCGCTCCACCGCGGTCGTTGACCGCGGGGCGAGTGCCGTGGCTGGAACCGTATATTACGAGCCGGGCGCGACGGTCGGCGGAACCCAGGTCCAGCCGAATCCGCCGCCTCCCATGCCGCCGGGTCATGGGCGCGGGCCGATGCCGTTCCCATGGCTCCATCAGCTTCCCGGCGAATCCTGGTTCTGGGGGTCGGCCCCTCTCTTCATCCTGCAATGGATGCTGTTGACTTTCTATCTCGTGATCCTGGCCAGTTTCGTGGCGTCCGCATGGCTTGTCGCTGTGTTGTTCCCCGGGCTGACCGCGCGGCTTGCCCAGCTGATCGAGCGCGATCCGGTCGGGACGTTTGTCGCCGGGATCCTGGGGTGGCCGCTCACGGTGGTGATCATGGTCCTCCTCGCCCTCAGCGTCCTGGGGATACCGCTGGCGATGTTGGTCCCATTGGCCCTTCTCGTTGCGCTGCAGTTTGGGACGACCGCCGTCGCCCTCCTGGTAGGGCGGCGCGTTCGGCGCTCCGGGATCGCCCTGGAAGTCCTCGTGGGGGCGGTGATCCTGGCCATCATCTTCAGCATCCCGCATCCGGTGGGAGCGCTGGCGTTGCTGGGCGTCTCGACCTGGGGGCTTGGAGTGGTGCTGCTGGCGCTGCTGGAAGCGCGTCGCTCCCGGCCATTTCCTTCTGCCGGGCCGCCGGCGTCCCCGCCGGGATGAAGGCCGGGGGCCGATCGGGGCCTTGGGTCTCGTCCCTGGGAGGTGTCCTCTGGAACCGGAGCGTGCTGACCCGCGTCCTTTGTTATAATAGGTAAGGAGCGCGCCCGTAGCTCAGCGGATAGAGCGTCGGCCTCCGGAGCCGTAGGTCGGGGGTTCAAATCCCTCCGGGCGCGCCAGATTCTTCCGCGTCTCCGCACTGCTCAGCCGGGTGAAACTAGAGTAGGTTGTCACGCTGGAGGGGTGCTCTCAGGTGCGAAGAGCGCTGCTGCCCGAGGCGCCCTCGGCCATGAGCACGACCTTCATTGCGGTGGCGCGATGGAGCGCCGTATCAAATGCCTCCCCCACGTCGGGCAATCTGTACCGGTGGCTGATCAGCGGGGACAGATTGATGGCGCGTGAGGCCGCGAGCCGGATCGCCTCGCGGTAATCGCGGAAGGTATACATCAGAGTACCGCGGAGGACCAACTCCCAGTCCTGGATCAGGGCGGCGGGAATGCTGGTGGGGCGACCGTAGACTCCCACGAGAATCACCGTGCCGCCCTTCGTCGCCCCGCGGATGGCCGCGTCAAGCGCGGACTCGGTGCCCGCGCACTCAAATACGATCTCGTGCTTGGACAACTGCGCGGACGCCATCATGCCGAGTGATCCGGCCAGCCGCCGGCGGGAATCCTCGAGGTCCACGATCTCGACGTCGGACGCCCCATAGGCCCGTGCCACCTGCGCGACGAGGACGCCGATCGTGCCTGCACCCACCACGCCGACGCTCCGGCCGCTCGCCTCTGCGCGGGACACCGCGCGAATGGAGACGGCCAGCGGCTCGATCATCGCCCCGATTTCAGGAGGGATTCCCTCGGGCAGTTTGTGGAGATTGCGGACGGGGGCAATGAATCTCTCGGCCATCGCGCCGGGAGCCTGGAATCCCATGACCTTCAGGTCCTGGCACACGTTGTAGTTTCCCGACCGGCAGAAGTCACACACCCCGCAGATCAGCGAGGGCTCAAGCGTGACCTGGACTCCGACCCATTCTCGGGAGACCTCAGGGCCGGTCTCGATGACTGTGCCGGCAACCTCATGGCCCGGGTACACCGGATACTGAACAAACGGGTGGTGGCCCTCAAAGGTGTGCAGATCTGAGCCGCAAATTCCGACGGCGAGCGTCTGCACCCGGACCTGTCCGGGCCGGAGGTCGCGATCGTCTGTTTCGGCCGTCCACTCGACGCGATGGGGGTGGGGGATTCGTGCGCGCATGACGGTCACTCCCGCTACCAGGTCGTGTATCCCCCGTCGACCACCAGGACGGACCCCGTTACGTAACTCGCCGCATCCGACGCCAGGTAGACGGCGGCGGGCGCGATCTCCCGAGGCTCGGCCAGCCTTCCCATCGGAGTCATTCCCAGCCAGGCGTCCCGCCACTCCGGGATGGACATTCCTCGCTTGGTCAACTCCGTCGCGACATACCCGGGAGCAATGGCATTGACGCGCACCCCTGAGGAGGCCCATTCCGCCGCCAGCGACCGCGTGAGTTGAATCACGCCGGCCTTGGAGACGTTGTACGCGGCCTGCGGCTGCGGCTTGTTGACGATGAGACCGGACATCGAGGCGATGTTGACGATGCTGCCAGATCCGCGCTCGACCATATGGCGGCCGAATTCGCGGCTGCACCAGAACACCCCGTTGAGATTCACGTCCAGGATGTCCAGCCACTCCTGATCGGGCGTGTCGAGGGCCGCCGTGTTCCGCGCAATGCCGGCGTTATTGACCACGACATCGATGCCACCCTGCGTCTCGAGGACCTGTCGCGCCGCTTCGCGGACCTGGCGGGAGTCCCGGACGTCCAGCCGCACCCACGCCGCCTGATAGCCCGCGCCGGTCAGTTCTTTTGCCACGGCCGTACCGGTCTCCATGTTGATCTCGGCGACCACCGTTGTGGCTCCGGCCGCGGCCATCGCCCGAGCAATCTCCAGGCCGATGCCCTGGCCGGCTCCCGTGACGACCGCGACGCGGCCGTCCAGGCGGAACTGGTCGCGTGTCACCGTTCTCACCCCCTAAGCCCCCGGATCGATCAGTACTTTGATTGAGTCCTCGCGGGCGGCGCGTCGATCGCGTGTCAAGAACTCGGCCAGCCCTTCCAGCGGCAAGCGGTGGGAGACCAGCGGCGCGGTTTTGACGCGCCCGGCCGCCAACAGGGTCAGCGCTTCGGAGAAGGTCCCGGCCAGTGAGAACGATCCGATGATGCTGAGGTCTTTGGCGTACACGTCGTAGGGACTGACCGCCACCCGGGCTGCCTCCGGGCTCACCCCGAAGATCAAGATCTTCCCTCCGGGGGCGGCGTACGCGAGCATCCCCTCGACCACGGCAGGATTGCCCGTCGCCTCCGCCACGACCTCGAATCCGTACGGGGCGGCGTCGCGCAGCGTCCCGTTCAGCTCCCCCCCGGGTGTCAGTGTGAGGCCTGCGCCCAACTGCCTGGCGATCTCGAGGCGCCGCTCGACCGGGTCGACCACCGTGACGCGGGCCACCCCCCTGGCGAGCAGCCCTTGCAGGAGCAGCAGGCCGATCGGCCCTGCGCCGAACAGGAGCGCCGTGGAGGCGAGCGGGGGATCCAGGCGCTTCAGGCCCCAGACGATGCATCCCAGCGGTTCGGCGAACACCGCCTGATCGAGCGGCATGTCTCCAACGGGATAGGTGTTGGCCGCCGGAGCGATCACGTACCGCGCAAACCCGCCCGGCTGGGTGACGCCGATGGCCTCAAACCGCAGACAGTGGTTGCGCAGTCCCCTCCGGCAGAAGTGGCACACCCCGCAGGCGATCACCGGGTCGACCGCCACGGCCTGCCCCACTGCCAGATCGCGCACACCGTCCCCCAGGGAGTCCACGTGTCCGGCGATCTCATGCCCCGGCACCAGCGGCAGCGTCGCCTGCACGTGGTGGCCGGTGACGATGTGCACGTCGGTCCCGCACACGCCCGCCGAGGTGACCCGGATGAGCACGTCACCCGGTCCGGGCCGCAGGTCGGGGACCTCCCGGACCTGCACGGTGCCCGGGCGTGTGACAACGGCGGCTTTCATGATAGGTCGCTCCTCTCCCGCACGGTCACTTGATGGCGCCGAATGACAAGCCACGGGCGAGTTGCCGCTGCGCGATCCAGCCCAGGACGAGGACGGGCAAGATCGCCAGCGTGGCCCCCGCCGACATCTTCGCCCAGAACAGGCCCTCGGCGGTCTTGAACGACGCGATGAAGACCGGAAGTGTGATGGCGTTGGCCGAGGTCAGGTTCAGGCTCCAGAACGACTCGTTCCAGCTGAAGATAATTGCCAGCAGGGCCGCGGACGCGATTCCAGGGCGGGCGATCGGCAGGAGCACATCCATAATCTCCTGCACCGCGCCGGCCCCATCGATCCGGGCGGCTTCAAGAATCCCTTCGGGGATCTCTTTGAAGAACGTGTAGAGCATCCACACGATCAACGGCAGGTTCAACGCCACGTAGATCAACAAGAGGCCCAGGATGCTGTCCAACAGGTGAAGATCCCGGTACACGAGGTAGATGGGGACCAGGACGCCGACGGGAGGCATCATCTTGGTCGAAATCATCCAGATCAGCGCAAATTGCGTCCGCCGGGTGGGGTAGAAGGCCAAGATATACGCCGCGGGCATGGACAGGAGGATCCCCACCAGCGTAGATCCCAGGGCCGCGATCGACGAATTGGCAATGTACTGGAAGAGGTTGCCCCTCCCAAACGCTTCCTCGAAGCTCGCCAGCGTCGGCGTGAAGAGCAGCTCCGGGGGATTGGAAAACGCGTGGAGCTCGGTCTTGAACGCCGTGAGCGCCATCCACACGATGGGGAAGACCATGGTAGCCGCCGCCAGGTAGGCGGCCCCGGTGAGGAACAGCCGCCCCGCTACTTTTCCGATGCCGGTTCTCCCTGGAAGATATTGCTCGCGATGGCGCGCAGCAGGAAGACCGCGACCACATTGGCCAGGATGACGGCGAAGACGGCGCCCGCCGAGGCTGAGCCGATGTCGAATTGCAGCAGGGCCTTCAGATAGATGAAGTACGGCAGGGTGGTCGTCGCCAGGCCGGGGCCGCCTGACGTCGTCGCGTAGATCTCCGCGAAGATCGTCAGGAAGAAGATGGTTTCCAGCATCAGCAGGGCCGAGATTGGACGGAACGGAGGGCATCGGGTACGTGGCCAGCCAGTCCGCCGGCGCTCCTCCCAGGCTCTCGGCCACCCAGGCGAGCAGGCCGAACACCGGGTGGAACAGCATGTTCTTCCACATCAGCGCGGTCACCACCGGCATCACGAAAAACGGCGAGATCGCCAGCGTGCGGGTGACGTTCTTGGCCGTGAAGTCGCGGTTGAACAGCAGGGCCAGCATGAGCCCGAGGACTACGGTCACCGCCAGGACGAGCACGACCAGCGCCAGGGTGTTGACCACGGCCGTCCAGAAGGTTGGATCTTCTAAGAGCAGCCGGTAGTTCAAGAGTCCCACGAATCCGCGGCGCTCGAGGACCAGCAGATTGTAGCGCCGCACGGAGAAGTAGAGGCTGAGCGCCAGGGGAACGATCATCCAGACGAACAGCACCAGGATCGCGGGTCCGAGAAACAGGAGCGCGTTGGGCCGGTGGATGCCCGGCCGAGCGAAGCCTTGGGCTGCGGACACGCGTGCCATCCCCCGGCGCGGGCAGGTGGGTCCGGGGTCCGGCCCCTGTGGCCGGACCCCGGGGAACGCCTACTTGATGTAGCCGGCCTGCCGCATCACGTTCTCGGCGCTGCTCTGCGCCTGCTGGAGGGCCTGGTCGATGGTCATTTTCCCGGCGAGCGCGCCGGCGATCGCCTGGCCGGTCTGCGTGCCAATCCCCTGGAACTCAGGGATGGCCGCGAACTGAACGCCCACGTACGGCACGGGTTTCGCCGTCGGATGCGTCGGGTCGGCCTCGTTGATCAAGGCTTCGACGAGTGTCGCGAAAGGGGCGGCCTTTACGTACGCGGGATTTTGGTACGTCGAGTACCTGGTCCCCGGCGGCACCGACGTCCATCCTTCTTTCCCCCCGACCAGATTGATGTAGGCTTTCGACGTCGCCCAGTAGATGAAGGCCCGGGCCGCGTCGGCCTTCTTCGTCGACTTCGGAATCCCGAGCGCCCAGGCCCACAGCCAGTGCGAGCCATTGGGCGTGACCGCCACCGGGGCGTACGCGAAGCCGACATCCTTGGCCACCTTCGACGTCTGGGGATTGGCCAGGTACCCGGCGGCCACGGTCGCGTCGACCCACATGGCGCAGTTGCCGTTGGCGAGCAGCGTCTCATTCTCCGTGAAGCCGTTGGACGTGACTCCTGGAGGTCCGTAATGACGCAAGAGGTTCACGTAAAAGCCGACCGCCTGCTTCCACTCGGGGCTGGTGAGCTGCGGCTGCCATTGCTCATCAAACCAGCGGCCGCCGTACGTGTTGACGAGGGTCGTCAGGAATGCCATGTTTTCGCCCCAGCCCGCGAGGCCCCGCAGGCAGATGCCGTACGTCCGCTGTGACGGGTTGTGGATGGCCTTGGCGAAGGTCTCCACCTGAGTCCAGGCGGGGCGCTGCGGCATCGTCAGCCCCTTGGCGGCGAAGAGATCCTTGCGATAGTACATCATGGAGGATTCAGCGTAGAATGGGACGGCATACAGCGTCCCCTTGTACGACAGTCCCGCGCGCACCGGCTTGAGCAGGTCTTGCCCATCGTAGCTCGACGGAAGCGAATCGAACGGCAGCAGCCAGCCGTTCTTCGCCCATCCGGACAGGACCTCGTACATGCCGATGGTCATCACATCATAGGACCCCGCGTTGGTCGAGATATCCGTCGTCACCTTTTGCCTGAGCTCGTTCTCGGGGAGGACAACCCAGTTCACCTTGATGTTGGGGTTCTGCTGCTCGAACGCGGGCGTGAGCTTCTGCATGATGATCATGTCGGGATTGTTGACGGTGGCGATCGTGATCGTGGTCGCCTGCCCCGGGCTGGGCGATGGGGCCAGGAGCGTACTCACGAATACCAGCAACACGATTGGGACCAGGAACCTCCACTTCCGCATGCTTACCCCCCCTTTGATAATCCGTGGCGCTATTCGAGCGATCAACATCCCCCCGACGGGGAAGCGCAGGAGTCCCGAATGATGAACCGGGGAGAGAGGACAATCTGTCGCGGTTCCCCGGTGTAGGTATTGGTCAGCCGTTCGAAGAGCAGCTCCGCGGCCTTGGCGCCCATTTCGTATGTCGGCTGCGCCACAACCGTGAGGCGGGGCCGGAACACCGACGCCCACTCGAAGTCGTCGAAACAGGCCACCGAAAGATCCGCCGGACACTCGATCCCTCGTTCGGCCACGGCCCACATCAATCCAATCACCATGAGATTGTTGCCTGCGAAAATGGCCGTGGGCGGCGGATTGAGGCTCAGCAGCGAGAGCCCCGCCGTGTACGCCCCCTTCGAACTGGAGAACCCCATCCGCTGGAGGGCCGGATCCACAGGGACTCTCGCCGCCTCCAAAGCCTGCCGGTAGCCTTCCAACCGATCTCGACTGGTCGAGATCTGGGGGAGTCCGACGATAATGCCGATGCGCCGATGGCCGAGCTGAATGAGATACTGCACGAGCTGGCGGGCTCCGTCGACGTTGTCCACCACAACGGAGTCGACGGCCGCGGTAGGCACGTGGCGGTCGACAAAGACTAATGGGACGTTCGTCGCCACGAATCTTTGATAATCCTCGAGCGCTCCCGCTGGGGCCATGATCAGCCCATCCACGCGCCGCGAACGCAGGAGCTTCGTGTAGGCCCGTTCCTTCTCGAGAGACTCATCGGTATTACAGAGGGTGACGGCATAGCCGCGAGCCTGTGCCGTATCTTCGACGCCTCGGACGAGCGCGGTGAAAAACGGGTTGGTGATGTCTGAAATGATGAGACCCACAGTCTGACTGGTACGAATCCTGAGGCTGCGGGCGATGCCGTCCGGGTGGTAATCCAGCTCTGTCCTCGCACGCTCCACGCGCGTTCGTAACTCGGGGCTGACAAACGCGGAGTCATTGATCGTGGCCGAGACAGTGGCCACCGACACCCCCGCCTTCTTGGCTACGTCTCGAATAGTGACCATTTGAGGGACCTAATCGTTTTGCTAAACGATTCGTTGTCTTAGCCTGAAATCCTCGTCGAGGGTCTACCGGTCGGCCCCCTCAGGCGGGATCCGCAGGGCACGTTTGTCTTCGCCGGGATGATTCGAGGCATTCCACTTGCAGCGACCGTGACTCCGCTCGATGGGAACAACCACGCCTTCCAGGTCAGCGGAACGCGCGCACCCAACCTGCCCGAGATTGCCAATCCCACCGACCCGGCTCGCCGTCCGCAGCAACGGCGTTTCGTTGAACACCGAATTTGCAGTCTCCCCGCGGCCCAGGCCGATGACCTCCCTGCGAGACGACGCCCCCCCAACGTCCTGAAGCTCCCCTCGGTGTGGTCTACGGGCCGCTCCGAGTGGGCATGAAGACTTAGTACAGGCTGCCACGCCGGAGCAGGGACGTGTTGGAGGGAACGATGATGCGCAAGACGCTGGCGCTCGTGGCCATCCTGCCCTTTCTCCTGGTCTCCGTGCCGTCCGTGACTAGGGCCGCCACGGTTCAAGGCATTGGACCCGCCGGGGACGCCGCGAAGCCCAGTGTCGGCGTCGTCCTCGCGGAACGCCCGGACGGGAAGGTGTCCGGCACCGCGTTCGTGGTCGCCGACCGGCTTGCGCTGACCGCGGATCATGTGGTCCGCGGGGCGCGCCGGATCCAGATCAAATTCCCCAACCAGTCCGCCGTGGAAGCCAAGGTCGTCGGCGGGAACGAGAAGGCCGACGTCGCGACGCTGTCGATCCCCTCGCTTCCGATCCGCCCGCTGCCTCTCGGCGACAGCCGCAGGGTCTTTGAGACCCAACGCATCGTGGTGATTGGATTCCCTCGAGTCGACACCCTCGGTAACCTCACGCCGACAGTCACGCCGGGTGTTGTCACCTCGGTTCAGCCCGTTCTGCTGCACATGGACGCGCCCGTCAATCCAGGAAACGCCGGGGCCCCCGTGCTCAATCGCGGCGGTGAGGTGATCGGCCTCCTTCGTGTGGTCCCGGGAGGCGAACAGGAGAGCATCAACTTCGCGACGGAAGTCGACGCGGCGAAGCTCCTCGTGGGTCCGGTGGTCGCGGCGCTGCCGCCCGCCGGCGCCCCAGGATCGCCGGGCAGTCCCCCGGGCCCGGACGCGTATAAGATCTTCCCCGGCCAGGGGATCGGGCCGATCAAGCTCGGCATGGATATCACCACCGCGATCAAGCTGATTGGCAACCCGAAGTCCACTCACCCGAATACGGCCGACTCCACCGTCGACTTTTATTGGTACGATCCGGCCCGCACTGAGGGCGGCTATCGGCTGACCGCCCGTTCGGGAATCATCACCAGCGTCGGGGTCTGGCTGGACTCACGGTACGCGACGGGCGGCGAGCTCCACACGCGCGGCGGCGGCGGCGGCGGGGACTCCGGCGTGTCACAGGGCAGGGTCGAATCGGTGATGGGCCGTCCGACGAGGATCGAGACCCGTAGGGGACCGGAGGGAGAGCAGCTTGCCCATGGGCTCGTCTACGAGAGTCGCGGTGTGACGTTCTGGATCGTGGATGACGCCCGAACGGTCGGGAGTCCCCCCACGTCGTACCTCGAAATGACGCAGAATACGCTTCACCCCGCCCAGATGAGCACCCTCTCGCTGCTGCGCCTGCACGATGAGGTTGTGGAAATCGTGGTCCAAAAGGCGCGCGGATCCGCGTAAGCCCCCCGCGGCGAGGGTGCCGCCGGGATCAGCGCTTCACCCCCAGGAGCACGATTTCGTCCCACGCAAAGCGCAGCGTGTCGCCCTCGAGCCTGATCCGAAACGCCGAGCGCGCGTCCGTGGCTGCCCCGAGCAGGCTGGCGCGCAGGGCCGCCGCCTCCGCCGCCGCCACGCCGCTCCGCCGGACCCAATCCGCGAACTCGAGAGGGACCTCGGTCATGACGGTGGCGTCAACGCGCAGGCCGCTCTGGTCTAACAGCGCCACGAGTTCGCTCGGCGGGCGGTTGGCCACATGCGACGGGTCGCGCCGGAGCTCCCACTCGTTCATCAAGCGGGCCAATGCGGGGTTCTCCGGGGCGCACGTGTCGTCGAGGACGACCCGCCCTCCGATCTTCGCGACGCGGCCCATCTCCGCGAGCGCCCGGGGGAAATCCGGGAAATGGTGGGCGGCGTGGCGGCAGGTCACGATGTCGAAAATGCGGTCCGGAAACGGCAGCGCTTCAGCGTCGCCCAGGCACAAGAGGAAGTTGGGCACCCCGCGGTTGGCGGCGAGGCGCCGGGCTTCGCGGACCATGCCCGCCGTCAGGTCGACCCCGACAACCTGACGGCACTGCGGCGCGAGGGCCAGCCCCGTAAATCCGGTCCCCGTCGCGATGTCGAGCGCGCGCGCCTCCGGGAAGGGGGCGGACAGCCGCAGCAGTTCCGCGAGGCTCGCGGACTGGCGATGGACCGCGCTCGCCGTATACCACGACGCCTGGCGCCCGAACTGGGTCCGGACCGTTCGCTTCGTCTCGTCGCTCATCGTCGGTGCCTTGGAAGGAGTGCTGGGCGGGCGCGCGAACCTTGCCGGTGTGATCCCGTCGTGATCCTTGCGCGCTGGCACGCCTCGCTCGTGCTTCCGGTCCTTGCGCTCGCGGGGGACACCCTCTGCATCGCCCTCGCGTTGTTCGGCGATCTGACGCGTCGCTACCGCATGCCGTACCTCTTCTGGTGGATTCTGTGGCCGGCCCAGATCCCCCTGGGCATTCAAGCGGCGGTGGGGGTGGGTCTCCTCGCGCGCGGCGCGCATCCCCGGACCGGCTATCACATCATGTACGGGGGACTGATCGTGCTCACGCTCGCCGCGCTGTATGGCCTCAGGCCCGGGGGCGCGCTCCGGCGGGCACTCGTGAAAGACGAGGGGGCCTACCGGGAGTCGCGGTGGATGCTGCTCCTGTGTTTGTTCCTCGCCGGGTTGGTGGGCCGGGCCTATATGACTGGGGTGTTGGGGCGATAGGCAACAGGTGTTCGCCCTCCGTGGCACGGTGTTGAGGTGTTCCTCGCATCGCTTTCATCATTTCTTAATTGACAAAGCGGAAGGGGTTTGTTAAAGTTTCCGAAAGTCTACACGCACGCGATGAAGAGAGCAGGACGCGGCACTCCGGATCCGAGAGAGCTGGGCAGGGTGTGAGCCAGTATCCGGCGCTGCGAACTCTCCTCTCCGAGCCGCGGGAGCCAAAGGCGCGCATCAAGTCCGCCGAGTAGCCCCCGCCGGAACCCACCGAGATCGGGGATGAGGGCCGCCCGGAACCACGCCGTCCGGAGCGGAACTAGGGTGGTACCGCGGGGAGTCCCGTCTCTAGACGACTCCGCGCGGTTTTTGTTTTTTGGGCAGAAGAGAGTTCCGTCAGGCCCGATCCTGCGGGAAGAGGGGGGCGTGAGGAAGATGGCCCGACCGACGGTTTCCGGGGCAAAGCCGGTGCCGGCCGGCACGATCAAGCGGATGTCCGGCGCCCGCGCGCTCATCGAGTGCCTCCACCGGGCCGGGGTCGGTGTGATATTCGGGCATCCAGGAGGCGCGGCGCTGCCGCTGTACGATGCCCTGTACGACGCCCGCGAGATCCGCCACGTCCTCGTCAGGCACGAGCAGGTGGCGGCGCACGCCGCGGTCGGCTATCACCGGGTCACCGGGAAGATCGGGGTCTGCATGGCGACCTCGGGCCCGGGGGCGACGAACCTCCTGACCGGGATCACCGACGCGATGATGGACTCGGCGGGGATCGTTGCGATCACCGGCCAGGTGAGCACCCTCGCCATCGGGACGGACGCGTTTCAGGAGGCCGACGTGATGGGCCTCACCACGTCCATCACCAAGCACAACTGGCTCGTGCAGACGCCGCAGGATCTCCCGCGCATGGTGCTCCAGAGCTTCCTCATCGCCGGCATGGGCCGCCCGGGCCCGGTGCTGGTGGACATCCCCCGGGACATCGCCCAGACTGAGACGGAGTTCGAGTTTCCCGAGCAGGTGACGCTGCGCCCCGGCAAGGTGCCGCCGGCCGTCCCCAGCCCCAACCAGATCGCCGCCGCCGCCGCCCTGTTGAGCGGGGCGTCCCGGCCCATCGTGTACGCGGGCGGGGGCGTCCTCAGCAGCAACGCGGCGGCGGAGCTGACCGCGTTCGCGCGGAAGACCCGCATCCCCGTCACCACGACGCTGATGGGCAAGGGCGGTTTCCCCGAGACCGACCCGCTCTCGCTGGGCATGCTGGGCATGCACGGCACCGCGTACGCCAACTACGCGATCAATGCCGCCGACGTGATCCTGGCCGTGGGCGTGCGCTTCGACGACCGGGTGACGGGCCGTCTCAAGGACTTCGCGCCGCTCGCGCGGTTCATCCACATCGACATCGATCCGGCGGAGATCGGCAAGAACAAGCCGGCCCACGTCCCGATCGTGGGAGACGCCAAGGAGGCGCTGCGCATGCTCGCCGCGCAGGTGACCGCGCCCGACGGCGAGGCCTGGCACCGGCAGATCGCCGAGTGGAAGGAGCGTTATCCGCTTCGGTACCGGCAGGAGGGGGAGGTGATCCTCCCCCAGTTCGCCATCGACGAGATCTACCGCATCACCCAGGGGAAGGCGATCGTCGTGACCGACGTCGGCCAGCACCAGATGTGGGCCGCGCAGTTCTACCGCAGCACCGAGCCGCGCACGTGGGTGACCTCGGGCGGGCTGGGGGCGATGGGGTTCGGATTCCCGGCGGCGCTCGGCGCGCAGATCGGGCGTCCGGACGCGCTGGTCTGCGCGATCGTCGGCGACGGCGGATTCCAAATGACGATGCAGGATCTCGCCACTGCAGTGGAGTGGGGCCTGCCGATCAAGATCTACATCATCAACAACAAATCGCTGGGGATGGTCCGGCAGTGGCAGCAACTGTTCTACCGGGAGCGATACTCGCACGTCTCGCTGCAGAACCCGGACTTCGCCAAACTGGCGGAGGCGTTCGGGGCGGTCGGGATCACCGTCCGCCGGCCCGAGGAGGTGGCCCCGGCGATCGAGCGGTCGCTCGCGGTCACCGATCGGCCGTGCCTCGTCGATTTCTTCTGCCGGCCGGAGGAGAACTGTTACCCGATGATTCCTTCCGGACAGTCCATCAAGGAAATGATCGTCGAGGGAAAGTGAATACCGCCGTCACGGACCTGCCGGCCGGCCCGCGGGGGGCCCCCCACCGGAGCATGAAGCATACCATCTCCGTTCTCGTGGAGAACAGCCCCGGGGTCTTGATGAAGGTGGCCGGGCTCTTCCGGCGCCGCGGCTACAACATCGACAGCCTGGCCGTGGGGGTGACCGAGCAGCCGACGGTCTCGCGGATGATCATCATCGTGGGGGGCGAGCCCGAGATCCTCGAGCAGATCATCAAGCAGCTCAACAAGCTCATCGAGGTCATCAAGGTCAACGACGTGACCGGGTTCAGCACCGTCGACCGGGAGCTCGCCTTGATCAAGCTCAACGCCACCCCGGCGACGCGCATGGAGATCATGGAGATCTCCAACGTGTTCCGGGCCAACGTCGTGGACCTCACCGAAAAGACGATGACCCTGGAAGTGACGGGGCGCTCGGACAAGATCGACGCGATCCTCTCGCTCGTGCAGAAGTACGGGATTCGCGAGATGGTGCGGACGGGCCAGGTCACCCTGGTCCGGGGCACCCAGCCGACGTAAGGAGGGGGCCGATGCCCGCGAAAGTCTACTACGAGCAGGACGCCAACCTGAGCATCTTCCGCGGCAAGCGCGTGGCCGTCATCGGCTACGGCAGCCAGGGGCACGCTCAGGCTCAGAACCTCCGGGACAGCGGGGTCTCGGTGGTCGTCGGCCTGTACAAGGGCAGCCGCTCCTGGGAGCTGGCGGAGCGGGACGGGCTCGAGGTCGACACCGTCCCGCAGGCCGTCGGGGGGGCCGACGTCGTCCAGATCCTGATCCCCGACGAGATCCAGGGGCGGGTCTACCGGGAGGACATTCAGCCCCAGATGGCCCGCGGGAAGGCCCTCGGGGTCTCCCACGGGTTCAGCATCCATTTCCACCAGGTCGTCCCCCCACCCGACGTGGACGTGTTCATGATCGCCCCGAAGAGCCCCGGCCATCTGCTGCGCCGGATGTATGTCGAGGGGAAGGGCGTGCCGTCGCTCCTGGCGGTGCACCAGGATTTCAGCGGGAAGGCCAAGGCCATTGGGCTGGCCTACGCGCACGGGATCGGCAGCCTGCGCGCCGGCGTCATCGAGACCACCTTCCGCGAGGAGACCGAGAGCGATCTGTTCGGGGAGCAGACGGTGCTCTGCGGCGGGATCTCCGAACTGATCAAGGCGGGGTTCGAGACACTGGTCCAGGCCGGGTACGCCCCGGAGATCGCCTACTTCGAGTGCCTCCACGAGATGAAACTGATCGTGGACCTCATCTACGAAGGCGGGCTGGGCCTGATGCGCTACTCGGTGAGCAACACGGCGAAGTTCGGGGATTTCACGCGCGGCACCCGCATCATCACCGACGGCACCCGCGCCGAGATGCGGCGCATTCTCGGCGAGATCCAGAGCGGGGCGTTCGCCAAGGAGTGGATCTTGGAGAATCAGGCCGGCCGGCCGTTGTTCAACGCCCGCTACCGGCAGGAGACGGACCATTCCATTGAGGAGATTGGACGCCAGCTGCGCGCCATGATGCCCTGGCTGCAGCGGGACGCCGGCGCCCCGGGAGGGTCGGGGGGCGGCAGCCCCAAGCCTTCTGTGCGGCCGGCGGAGGCAAAGAGTGGGGCGGAGGGACGAAAGTCCGAAGCCAAAGCCAAGCGGTGAGCAACGTCATCCAGGGAGGACGCGACCATGGACGAACGAATCCGGATCTTTGACACCACCCTCCGGGACGGCGAGCAGTCTCCTGGGTTCACCATGAACACCGAGGAGAAGCTCGAGGTCGCCCGGGCGCTGGCGGCGATGCGGGTGGACGTGATCGAAGCCGGATTCCCGATCAGCAGCAAGGGGGATTTGGAGGGCGTCCAGCTGATCGCCCGGGAGGTCCGGGACGCCACGATCGCCGGCCTGGCCCGCGCCAACCGCGCCGACATCGATGCGGTGGTCGAGGGGATTCGGGACGCGGAGCGGCCCCGCATCCACACCTTTATCGCCACGTCCCCGATCCACATGGAGCACAAGCTCCGGATGACGCCCGACCAGGTCTACGAGGCCTCGGTCGACGCCGTGCGGCACGCCCGGCGGTTCGCGGCCGACGTGGAGTTCTCCGCCGAGGACGCCAGCCGGTCGGACCCCGAGTTCCTCTGCCGGGTGTTCGATGGGGCGATCGCGGCGGGGGCGAGCACGATCAACGTCCCGGACACCGTTGGGTACGCCACCCCGGAGGAGTATGCGGCGCTGATCCGGTCGCTGATCGAGCGGATCCCCAACAGCGACAAGGTGGTCTGGAGCGTGCACTGCCACGACGATCTCGGGCTGGCCGTGGCCAATTCGCTCGCGGCCGTGCAGGCGGGCGCCCGGCAGATCGAGTGCACGGTGAACGGGATCGGCGAACGGGCCGGCAACGCGTCCCTCGAGGAGATCGTGATGGCGCTGCACACGCGCCGGAACTACTACCGGCACGAGACGGCGATCGACACGACGAAGATCTACCGTACGAGCCGCTTGATCAGCGCGATCACCGGGATCCCCGTCCAGCCCAACAAAGCCGTGGTCGGCGACAACGCCTTCGCCCACGAGGCCGGGATCCATCAGCACGGCGTGCTGGCGAATCGCGAGACCTACGAGATCATGACCCCGGAGACGATCGGCGTCCCCGGCAACAAACTGGTCCTCGGCAAGCACTCCGGCCGCCACGCCCTCAAGAACCTCCTGGAAACCAACGGGGTGCGCCCGTCGGAAGCGGAGCTGCATCGGATCTTCGAAGAGTTCAAGGCGCTGTGCGACAAGAAGAAGCAGGTGACGACCGAGGAGATCCTGGCCCTGGTGGAGGGGGAGCTGCGCACCGTTCCCCACACCTACGCACTCATGTCCTTCCACATCTCCACGAGCAGCACGCTCCCGCCGAAGGCGTCGATCACGCTGATGCGCGGACGCGAGCTGGTCACCCAGGAGGCCACCGGGGACGGCCCCGTGGACGCCTTGTACAACGCGATCAACAGAATCGTCGGCCTGACTCCGTCGCTCGCCGACTATGCCATCAAGGCGGTGACCGGCGGGACCGACGCGGTGGCGGAGGCCACGGTGAAGGTCCGGGACGGCGACGGGCTCTTCATCGGGCGCGGGACGAGCACGGACGTGATCGAAGCCAGCACGAAGGCGTACCTGGTGGCGGTCAACAGGATCGTCCATGAGCGCCAGCACTGGATGACCGACGTGTACGGATAAACGCGTGGCCGCCGGGCGCATCGCCCTTTACGACACGACCCTCCGGGACGGCACCCAGGGGGCCGGGATTACCCTGTCCGCCCAGGACAAGCTGCGGATCGCCGAGCGGCTGGACGAGTTTGGCTTCGATTATATAGAAGGCGGCTGGCCGGGGAGCAACCCCAAGGACCTGGAGTTCTTCGCGCAGGCGCGATCCCGCTCGTGGCGGCACGCCCGGATTACCGCGTTCGGCAGCACCCGGCGGGCCGGGGTCCCGGCGGAGCAGGATGACAATCTGCGGATGATCCTCGCGGCGGGCACCCCCGCGGCGGCGGTGTTCGGGAAATCGTGGGACCTCCACGTGCGCGAGGCGCTGCGGACGTCGCTGGATGAGAACCTCAGGATGATCGAAGACTCGGTCCGGTACCTGAAGGGCCGGGGCCTGGAGGTCATCTACGACGCGGAGCACTACTTCGACGGGTGGAAGGCCAACCCGGAGTATGCGCTGGCCACCCTGGCGGCGGCCCGGCGGGGCGGGGCCGACGTGGTGGTCCTCTGCGACACCAACGGCGGCAGCCTGCCCTTCGACATCCGGGACGGAGTGGAGGCCGCGCAAGGAGCGCAGGGCGCCGGTCCCTTGGGCATCCATACGCACAACGACAGCGATGTCGGGGTGGCCAACGCGATTGTGGCGGTGCGTGCCGGGGTCGTCCACGTGCAGGGGACGATCAACGGGATCGGCGAGCGCTGCGGCAACGCCAACCTGATCTCGCTCATCCCAAACTTGCAGCTGAAGCTGGGGTACGAGTGCGTGCCCGCCGCGTCGCTGCGCCGGCTCGGGGAGCTCTCCCGGATCGTGAGCGAGCTGGCCAACATGGCGCCCAACGAGTACCAGGCGTTCGTGGGCAAGAACGCCTTCGCCCACAAGGGCGGGGTCCACGTCAGCGCCGTCATCGCGCACCCCCCGACCTACGAGCACATCCCGCCGGAAGCGGTCGGCAACGAGCGCCGCGTGGTGGTGAGCGACCTCTCGGGCCGGGGCAACGTGCTCTACAAGGCCGAGGAGATGGGCCTGGACCTCAGCAAGGACAGCCCGCAGGTTCGGGAGATCCTGGCGCGCCTCAAGGAGCTGGAGCATGCCGGCTTCCAGTTCGAGGGCGCGGAGGCGTCGTTCGAGCTCCTGGTGCGCCGCACCATGGGCCAGCACCGTCCCGCCTTCACCCTCAAGGGGCTGCGCGTGATGGTCGAGAAGGGGCCGCACGGCGCCGCCGCGGCGGAAGCGAGCATTCGCGTCGCCGTGGACGGGCAGGAGGAGCACACCGCCGCGGAGGGCAACGGTCCCGTGCACGCGCTCGACCGGGCGCTCAGGAAGGCGCTGGAACGCTTCTACCCGGAAATCCGCCGGGTCCGCCTGGTCGACTACAAGGTGCGGGTGCTGGACGCCGATGCCGCGACCGCGGCCAAGGTCCGGGTGCTGATCCAGTCGACGGACGGCCGGCGCACATGGGGGACGGTGGGCGTCTCGGAGAACGTGGTCGAGGCATCCTGGCAGGCGCTCGTGGACAGCCTGGAGTACGTCCTCTTGGGCGAGCGGGCCGGCGTGGCTCCTTGAGCGCCGCGCGTCGGATCGCCGTCATCCCGGGGGACGGCATCGGCCGGGAGGTCATCGCCGAGGCCGTCCGGGTGCTGGCCAAGGTCGATCGGCAGTATGAGCTCGGCCTGGAGTTCGAGGAAGGGCTTGCCGGGGGCGCGGCCATTGACGCCGTCGGGCATCCGATCCCCCCGAAGACGGTCGAGCTCTGCCGGCGGTCCGACGCGATCCTGCTGGGGGCCTGCGGCGGCCCCAAATGGGACCGCGGTCCGCGGGAGCTTCGGCCGGAGCAGGCGCTGTTCACCCTACGCAAGACGTTCGGGCTCTACGCAAACCTGCGCCCGGCGATCGTTCCGCCGGTGCTCCTCGCCGCCTCTCCGCTCAGGCGCGAGATCGTCGAGGGAGCCGACCTCCTCATCGTGCGGGAGCTGACGGGCGGTCTCTACTTCGGGGCGCAGTCTCGGACGGGG
>WNGC01000797.1_pt1 | contig 18719 bp, 13 predicted proteins | sample 5400051 | NCBI WGS metagenome assembly WNGC01 (sample SAMN13153368, study PRJNA577476) | soil metagenome | isolation source: 20 cm soil or saprolite under grassland replicate 2 | place: USA:California | collected 2016-06-15
CCGAAGAGAATCACACGTTGTAAGGCCGTGTCGTAGGTCATGCCGGCGCCTTCGCGCGCGGGCGGCGATTGCGCCGTAGACACGTGTGTCCACGTGGCCCCAACCTGATCCCATAACCACGTCGTGTTCTGGTCTACACCGCCGCTTCCACCTCCAAAGAGAACCACTCCTTGCAAGCCCGGATCGAAGGCAGCAGAAGCCGCATAGACTAAAAGAGGTTGCACAGCAGGAGATTGCAAAGCCCAAGTCGTGCCATCATATGTCCAAGTGTTATTCGGATTAACATCAGCGAGCCCGCCAAACATAACAACCTCTCCCGTGGACGTATCCGTTGCAACGGCCGCTGAAGACCGAGCAGACGGAACAGTCGACGGAAATAACTGCGTCCAATCGGAAACGTCCCATTGCCACATGGTAAGTTGATAGAATTGGCCGTCGAACCCACCAAAAAGGTCGGCCCTGCCATTCGGATCGGGAAACAACATCGGTCCGGTAACGGCCGGGGGATGATTATTGGGTGTCGCCTGCGTCCACTGCAACGTCGATCCATCCCAAAGCCATGTGTCGCCCAGGTAATTGGTTCCGTCGAACCCGCCGAAGAGCACTACCTTTTGAGTGACAGAGTCGTAGGTCATTTGGGCCGCGGCGCGGGCCGGAGGCGCAGATGGTGTGGCGATCTGCGCCCAGCTCGTGCCGTCGAAACTCCATGTGTCATTCAGGTAGCCTGTGCCGTCGAATCCGCCAAACGCAATGATCTTCCCGCTGACCGGATCGTAGGTCATTGCAAGGTACGAACGTGCCGGAGGAGGATTGTTTGGCGAAAGCTCAATCCAATCCAGAAGACTAAAATGAGCGGCCGCTGCGCTCGCTGCGAATGCGATCGAAAGGCAGCAGCAGATAAGAATTATCGACGCACGCGAAAAGTATCGAACCTGAGTGAGTTTCATCGAGTACGAGTTAAGGCGCTCAACAGGTGTTTTGTCAAGGCGCGGAGCATGACTTTTTGGGACATTGGCACGATGGATCGAGCCAGCGAAGTTATCTTGTCACTGGCGAGTCCGTCCGCGGCGGACTCGAGGCAATCAAAGCGTTACCGCAAATGGTGCTGAAAGACCGTTAGGCCAAGACAGTGAACACGGGATGTCTAACACATACCGCCTCTTCATGCGCCTTTGTCAGGTTGTCACCAAATGTGCACTTGCTAACTACTCTCGCCGGCGCACTCAAGGCGTGAACTTGTAGACGGATCCATCGTTATTTTCGCCCCCATGGACCGTGGCACCGTAAAAGTTTCCAAATACATCGACAACCATCCCATTGTAGGCAAAGCCGCCATCCGGCGGACCCTCGAAGGCATGAACAACAGTCTCAGTCCAGTTGCCGCCAACCGGACTCAACTTGAAAATAGTGCCACTGCCCAAGCCACCTTCACTTGTGGTCCCATAGAGGTTGCCGGCCTTGTCAAAAACAAGGTTACTGATAGGACTATTGCCGTCTGGTCCTTGTTGGAAGCTGTAAATCAGGTCCTCCGTCCATTCTCCTACCGGTTGTGGCGACAGTTTGTAAACGGCGCCAATTCCATTAGCTCCACCATAATAAGTCGTGCCGTAAATGTTACCTGAAGGATCAAAAAGCAGCGCGCCGTACGGAAAACTGCCGTCCGGTTGACCCTGGAAAGTGTAAATTGTTTTGAAATTCCATTCTCCGAGTGCTTTTGGAGTAAGCTCGAAAACAACGCCGCTTCCGTTACTCCCTCCGGTTGTGGCCGCACCATAGAGGCGCCCGTCGCGCAGGACCATCCTTCCAGCCGAGCCGCTTGAGCCGTCGACGCCGCCCGTAAAGGCGTGAATGACTTTGAAGGTCAAAGCCCCGCTTGATGGCGGACGGATCTGGTAGATGGTGCCCAAGCCGTACGCGCCACCCGTAGGGGCCATTCCATAAACGTTCCCGGCACGATCTACTGTTACTCTTGAGCCTGGCCCGGAGCCATCATCGCCGCCGGTGAAAGCATGGACCACTTTCTGAGTCCAAGTCCCTTTCCTATAAGTCAGTTTGTAAATCACACCGCATCCGCCTTCACAGTTACCTGATCCGCCCGTTACTGCGGTGCCGTATAGGTTGCCGTCGCGGTCCAGTGTGACTCCTTTGTACGGCTCACCTCCATCGACACCACCCGTAAAGCTGTAGAGCACCGTGTGCACCCAGCCATTGGGAGTGGGAGTGAGCTGAAAAACTGTGCCGCTTCCAAAATCGCCGCCAAGGACCGTCGTGCCATAGATGTTACCGGCGCTGTCCGTCTCCAAATCGGTGTCGGCATATTCGCCTTCATCCTCTTCAAAGCTAAAGATGACGTCTGTCGTTGTCGCCGCCGCTGTGGTCACAGACAATGCGACTACAAACAATAAAGTTGCCCTTTTGACCTGAGTCAGTGCATTCATCGTTCTTCCTTCCTTTTCCCGCTTAGTACGATTTCCAGGGTTGCGGGTCCGGACGAGACGAAGAACCTAGCGGGGATAGAAGTCCTCCGCCCGGGTTCAGATCCGCTTTAGCAGCGCAGAGTTTGCAAAAAATCCGTACCGTTAGTCAAGTCAATTCTCGCAAGCGGCACGGCCCGCTAAATCAGACACTCTTTCAAGCTAACCGCTCTGCCAGCCGTGCGGGTTGCAGCGCTCACGCTTCGCGGCGCCTTGCCCGAGTAACAAACTGACGGCCGAGGGCGCTCGCGAACTTAGCAACGTGCGTTTGGTCTGTCCTAATCCTCAGTGATGATCCCAAAAAGACCGTGTTCCTCGTCGGCAATTCCGGCGGTGAAAAAGACGCCGTCACCTAACGGAAGAAGATCCCACAAGCCATCTAATTGGAGTGGGGTACCATCGGCGCGCATAAGTGCCTCAATGAAATTGCCAGTGGCCAGATTATAATTGTTGATGAGTCCATTGCCGAAATTGCCTACCCAAAGTTTGCCTTCCACTAGCGCAAGGCCCCATGGCGAATTGAGGTGGTCGCGTGAGATCAGCCGCCTAACCAAGTTGCCGTTGGTATCAAACACCGTGACGAAACCATGGCCAGGGCCAGGAACGTCATCTTCCTTTGCCTCATCCTGCTTGGCATAGGTGACAAAAATGTTGCCGTTCAAATTTCGGATGCCAAAAGGTGCGTATCCCGACGGAAGATTTGGGTCGATAAAACCACTCATGGTTACCCTGTGGAAATTTTCGTCAAATACGTCGACCCGGCCGCGATGAAAGTTGGTGGCGTAAAGAAAATTATGGCCATGAGCCATGCCCATGGTCAGGCCCTTGTAGATATTATCCTCCCTGCCTTCAACAGCTACAATAGCGTTGGTCTGGTCCACAGTAGGGTTCCAGCCGGATACTGTGCCGTCTTCACTGACGAAAATGAAAAACGCAGGCGCCGAGACGCCATTTTTTGTTACTTGGAAGAACGGCGTATTGTTAAACACAATACCGGTGGGGTTCGCTCCCTGGCGGGGGTGGTCCGCTGGAATCGCTACTATCAGCGAAACAGCAGTGCCATCCTGATGATAAAGGGTCGAAACACCGGTGCCATTGTCGCTGACCCAAATCGTTCCGGTGGGCGAGACCGCCATACCCCAGGGATTGACAAGATTTGGATCAGTGTGCGGCGCAACACCGGGTATGTCAGACTGGAAGTTTGTATTTGAATAGGTATCCGCACGCGCAGGCACGGCTGTTAGGGCTGCCACTGCAAACAGGAGCAGAGCGGTTTTGATATAAAGATGAATTGTTTTCATAGATTTGAGGGTTGTTTTGACGTAGGGGGAATCGCAGCGGTCGATGCCCGGGGGCTTATCGGAAAAGTAACACTGTTGTTACTTTTGTACATTTGCTGCCTTATAGGTCGGGCGGTTCGCCTGCCAGGCCTATGCGTGTTCCAATTCATATGCCCAGAGGCTACGTTGGCAAGCGATGCGCTTGCCCTACGACTGCCAATCTAGCGGATGGTATAACCTACGTGGCGGACGGTCTGAATTAGGGGAGGATCGCCAATTTTCTTTCGCAGCCGGCCAATAAAAACTTCGACGAGCTTCGTGTCGTATTCGTGCGCGTGTTCCCAGACGCGTTCGCACAGCTCCGTGCGCGTGAAGATGCGGCCGGGTTCGCGCATTAGTACCTTCAACAGCATCAGCTCGCGTGGAGAAAGCTCAATACGCTGTGTGCCGCGGTAAGCATCGTGTGTGGCGAGGTCGAGTGTGAGATCGGCGACGCGCAGGGACATGGACGGTTCTTCAGGATAACGGCGCCCAAGTGCGCGCACCCGCGCAACCAGCTCCTGCATGGCAAATGGCTTGGGCAGGTAGTCATCAGCGCCTAGCTGCAATCCGGTTACGCGGTCATCGACTGCGCCACGGGCGGTCAGCAACAATACGCGGTTGGCGAGATGTTGCGCACGCAGACGGCGTAACACCTCGAAACCATCGATCCCTGGCAAGCGGATATCGAGCACGATCAGGTCGAAAGGCGCTCTTGTTACTTCGTCCAACGCGGCTTCGCCATCGTGAACCCTCTTTGGATCATGACCAGCCTCGGTTAAGGCCGAGGCGATCTGGCGCGCTACCGGGAGTTCATCTTCGACAATCAGGATTCGCATGGATTCTTGAAGGAGACTGGACGATCAGAAACGCACCGTAAATTGCGCAGCGAGCAAATGATTATCATCGCCAGGTCCGGTTGTCTCATGTTGGTAATCATACTGCAACTTCAACTGCGTGTGCGATGTGAAACGATACGTCGCAGCGATATCGATTCGGGCAAGGTCTGGACTCCAGCGAACGTTTTGACCTGAGGGCTCGTTGACGTTACCAAACACTTGTTGGTTCCAACGAATCGCGGCGAAGAATTGCGGGGTAAATTTGTATTTCGCTTCGACGTAATACGCGAAGGTATCGGCGTCTCCCACGCGTGGCACTTGAAAGCGCGCTTCGTAAAATTCGGCCCACACTTGCAGATGCCGCCATGCAAAGCTGGCATCCTGCCCCAGAACGAATTCACGATAATCGCCGATATCGCGCCCTGGCGGCAGTGTAGGTTCGGCCTCGCGCCGAAAATATGGACCCTCGCTTCCTGAGAAACCAAAATTCCATGCCTCGTTAGGCCGATAACCGACGCGCGTGCTAAAAGTCGGAGGCTCGAAACCGCTTTCTGTAACGGTCCACGATTCCGGACGCGAGGAGAGCGACGCATTCTTCATTTCCACAGCGTAATCGAATCGATCCAGCCGCCCGGAAACAGAAATGCCGCTCGCGTAACTGGGTCCCCAGATTACCGGGTTGAACGCATATTTTTCGTAGTAGTAGGGTCCGTAGATGAAATCGAACACTGACAGAGGGGCCGATTTGTCCCGAATAGGCGTGACGTTTTCGTAAACCAGCGGCGCGTTGAGGAATGGATTCTCCCAGGAGAGATGCCGCGGGACCCAATTACCAACCACCGTGGCAAACTTACCGATTTGGGCGGTCAAGCGACCATCATCCCATGGCGTGACACGCAGCGCGTATTCGTCGACTCGAACCTGAGCGCCGTTATCGGTCGGGTCGAAGCCACGATCCAGTCGCGACTGCGCAAAGAAATAAATCTGCGATCCGATTTGAGTATCGAGAAAAAGCGTGAGTCGCGGATTAAAGAGATTATCGGAATCGCTAATGATCAGGCCGGGCGGCGGCTGTTCGAAATTATAAAATTCTAAATCGAGAGTGCCGCTCAACCGTGCGCGCAGATTATTTTGAAACGCTGAGATCGTTAGCGCGGTGTCGAGCCGGTCGAAAAAATCATCGGTATCGAAAGCGCACGCTGTGCAGGTGAAAAGGCACAGGCTGAAAGCGCTCAATTTCATGCAACTGCATTAACACCGTCCGCAGCGAGAAAGCGCACTTCAAATTCAGTCCAATCGTTTTCGGACCGGACCAGAAGCAGATCCCCGCCGTGTAGCCGCGCCAACTCGCGCGCCAGGTTCAAACCCATTCCGTGACCGGACGCGGGCGAAGGAGTAGAGCGATGATGAAACCTCTCGAAGATGTTTTCGCCGCTGGGAATCGTGCGGCCGGTATTCCCGATAGTCAGCACTACGCTTGTGGCGTTTCTATGTGCGCTGACCAGGATCCGCCCGCCGGGGCAATTGTATTTTCGCGCATTCTCCAGGAGATTTTGGACAATCAGCGAAGTGTAGCGTTTTTCACCGGCTACAAATAGGTTTGCGGCAAATTCCTTCTCAATTTTTACCTCAAGTGAGTCCGGAAGAGCACTAAGATCATCAAGCCATTCGTCAACCAGCTGGCTAAGATTCACCGGTGCGGATGCGATTTGAAGGTGCCCGGCATCCATGCGCGACAAAAGGAGCAAATCGTCGATCACGCCGGTCAAGCGATGCGTCTGGTGAAGCAGCGCGGAAAGCTGCTCATAGACCTCCGGCTTAAAATCTTCACGCGCCAGCAGTGCTTCCAGACCGAGGCGAAAAACCGTGACCGGGCTTTTCAACTGATGGGAAGCGTCAGCAGAATATCGTGTCGATCTTTCCAATTCCTGCGTCGTCGAAGCAAGCGCGGCTTCAGCGCGCCTTCGTCGTGCGCGATTTTCCTCTGAATCCAGCGCCAGTTTCTGTACCGGCGCCGAAAACCTTAGAGCGACCAGATGGCTCGCAATAAAACCTCCTAACAAGAGCAGCGCGCCCGCGCCCCCGATCTGCCAGCGAAGCCGATGAAGCTGAGCCATCGAATAGGCGAGGGGATAAACGCAAATTTCGTAAGCGGCGGGAAAGAGCGAACCTGGATTGAGCCGCTTGTAAAACAAGAGCTGAGATGCGCCGTCGACGTTAACTCGAAAATTATCTTGCTCACGATCCGGCCGCTGCCGGACCGCATCAGCTATTTTTTCACTCAGGGAAACCTCCGTAGATTTCGGAAGTATTGACAAGTGCAGTTTGCCATTGACCCAGACGCCGCTTTTCATTCCTGCGCCCCCGTGGTTCTCGGCAAGCTCAAGCGGTTTGAAGCCGATGACGAGCGCTGAAATGAGATCCCCTGTATCGGTGGAAAAGATTGGCACCGCGATTACTTCATCAAGCGTGCCGTTGTCCGCGTGGGTATTCTGTTGGATGTAGCCGATTTGCTGCCTATCGGGTAGTTTGTTCAAAGTCAGTTGCGCTTCCGTCGCTGTATCCAGCTCTCCCACGTCGTAGGGATTTGGAGGCCTGATGACGGCGCCGGTTCTATCGAGAAAGCGATAAAATCTTGCATGAAGCCATTGCGCTGCCTGTCCTGGCGGAGGCTCCTCGCCTTCCATTAGATCTCGCAATTCATCCTTGGCGCTCGGATACAACAGGTCCAGCGCATTGTCCTCGATGGCAGCGTGAATTCGCGGCTTGGCCGCCAGCGCGTTACAGCGATCTACCAGTGCTGCGTGTCGTAACTCCTCGATTTTATGCAGTGAAGAAAGTTCCGCCTGAAAATTGTCCTGCAAATTTCGTTCGGCATCGGCCGTGACTTTGCGTTGAGCGAGATAAAGACCGAGAGCCGTCAGCGTTGCCACGATAATCATCATGGCGGTGAATAATCGAGTCCGAAAACTTGCCACGCCTTCGTTTCTCGGCTGGGCGGTGGAGTTCATGGGAAATCAACGCGCAGTGTTTGGCCGTTCCTTAGTTCGATTGGTTTTTCTCGCGTGGTCCTGCTGTCAATCCAAGCCTTGAGTGTGTAGTGGCCTGCTGGCAGTCCGCTCAGCCGAAAATGTCCGTCCGTATCCGTCATGGCAAAGTACGGGGTGCTCAAGACGAGGATCAAGCCGCGCATGTGTTCGTGAATGTCACATCGAAGTGTGACCAGACCTGGCTTATCGAAAACTTGTGCGGGAACAGGTCGTTCGTCTGGACGATACCGGCCCAGGTCAAATCGTTTGGCAGGTGAGTAGGAAAAGATGTTGTGGTAGGTGTCATCAAGATTCGGGAATTCAACCTTTGTTCCCACCCGTATCGGGAGAAGCGCTGGAACGAACGTCAAATCTTTTTGCGCCACCTGCTTTGTCGGCAGCGACGCTGGATTCGGGAAAGCACCTTCCAGATACACGATCGCCAGCGGCGGCTGCGTCGAAAGAACGCCACCTTTGGTGACGATCTCGTATCTTTTAGCCTGAACAGGAGCTGTGTACGATTTCGGAAGTTCGACGCGTCCCTCGACGACAGCGCCCGCAAAAAGCGCGACGGGCATGATGGAAAATACTGCGTTAAACCACAGTAACCCGCGCAAGCGCATTTTCGGTTCCAGTTTAGCAGCGTTTCGCTGGCCGGAAAGTGTTTGCAGAACCGTCAACCGTCGCGGGACTGGACTGTAGCGTTTTAGGTTTTGTGGCAGCCATTGCAGGCAGGGTGAAGAAAATGGTGGCAACCAGGCTCCAGAAAATCCCAATGGCGCACGCGATACCGAGACTAGTGAGCGCAGGATTTTGCGCAAGCGCTAGCGAGCCGAACCCACTGACTGCGGTCAAGCCTGCAAGCAGGACGGGTTTCACGACGCCAGCAACGTCATGCTCAATCTCCCGCGTCTTTTGCCAGACCAACACGACGTAAATCCCGTAGTCCACGCCGATTGCCAGTACAAGACGGAACGAGAGCACATTGAGCAGATTCAAATTGATGTGCAGCAGCTTCATCGAAGCGATCATTGCTCCAATCCCGAACACGAGTGTGATGACCTGGATGATCCACAACCGAAGATTCCGATACAACAGGGCCAGCAATGAGACGTCGAAGATCGCCATCAGCGCGCTGATGATCAGCAGTTGATGATGCGACCACGGCTGCAGATCGGCGAGCGCATAGCTCCAGCCCGAGAGAATCATGGGAATTCCCGCTACGGGCAGATCGCGTTCCAAGTTTTTGCTTTGGGAATGCGTCAAAATCGGTTGGTTGGTTGTAACGAATCCCGTGGTCAATGTCGGATCATGGCCGAAGTAGCGATCAACCAGAAACCACCAACTAGACGATTTGGGAAGCTCGTCGCGCCAGTTTGGGAGAGGGACGCTGGGATTGGTGAGGTATCGTAAGTCGTCCAGCAATGTGAACGCTGGCGCGAATGAATCGCGGCTGAATCCTTCAGTATCCAGAGTCTGTTCCAACGTCTCGCGTGCCTCCGAAAAATTGACGGCGCTTAACTGCCGTCGGTTGGCCTGCATCCAATCTGGTGAAAGACAAAGCGCGGCAGGAGTGGAGAAACCTTTGATCTTTCCGGCTGCCTGGAGCTTTCGCCAATGAGCTACAATTTTCTGCCAATAATCGTGCAGTTCCTGCGGATTCGCCGAGCGCACAATCGCCAATACCGGTTCCCAACGGACCGGCATTGTGTGCATGATTTTCTTGAGGGCCTGGCTTGCGCTGATGTTCTTCGGTTGCAGCGAACGTGTGCTGGCTTCGAAATGAAGCGCCGGAACTGGCGAAAAGCCGATGGCGGTCAGCAATAACAAAAGCACCGTTGAGAAAATCAGCATCGGCATCGGCCTTCGCACAGTCCAGTGCACGTATTTTCTTACACTCTCGAAAAGCCAATCATGACGAGTTGCCGTCTGCCGCTCGCGAACAAACAAAAACAAAATCGAACACATCAAGAGCCCGGCTACGAAAATGCCGATCGCAATGAGAGCGCCCAGTTGCGAGAAGGCCATCGAACCACTGAGTACCAGGGCAAGAAAACCGACTGCCGTGGTGAGCGCACCGAAAAAAACCGCTCGTCCAAGTTTTGCTATCGACGTCGCGATTGCCTGTCGATGTGGTTCTCCATCTGAGCGCGCCTGGTGATAGCGGCCGATCGTGAGAATCGCGAAGTCGACTCCCAGTCCGACGAGGATCGCGCAAAATCCAACGCTGATCATGCTGAGCCGACCGAAAAGAAATTGCCCCAGAGTTAGAGCGACCAGGCAAGAGAGGAGAAGGCAAAAGGCCGTGCCCAGCAGCGGAAGCCATTGGCGAAAACCTACAAAGAAGATTGTACCTACCAGCAGAACCGAGCCAAGCAACGTCGCCAGGACGTCGTGATGCATGGTGTGCGAAATCTCCGATGCAAAGGCCGATCGTCCGGTCACGAGAACTTGTAGACGGCCGCCATTCCATCCCTCTGTGGCGATTGCGCGAAACTTGTCTACTTCCCGCATCAAACGCTGGCATTCGAACGCGCCAGTCGACTGCTGGTTCGTTACCGCCAGAAAAACTCGCATCGTGCGATCTGGTGACGTGAGCGGTTGTTCCTGCTCAATGATCGTACTTTCTGCAAAAGGCTTTAACGCGGGCCCAATCAGGCCGAGAGGATCGAACGAAAGCTCGAACTCTGGGCGAGGTGAGCCCGCTTCAACCTGTTGGCGCAAGCGACGAAGACGTTCCCGAATTTTCTCCGGTTGCAGGACTGAAATGGTCTCGCGGAAGGCGTTCGGCTCCAGATTGAGAAGCAAGGGCACCGCGATGGATTGAAGATCACGAATTCCGTCGGGCGCGGACATTGGCGAACCGGTGAGCACGCGTGCAGACCAGGGCTGCTGTCGCAATCTTTCGGCGAAGGCTGGCGCGAACTCGTCGAGTTTATCTATGTCATTCGGCTCGCACAGGAGCGCGAACGTGAGCTCCCGCGTTTGCTCGAAATCGCGATCGTAAATCTTGAGACCTTGCACCGACGAAAACTTGCCGGGCAAAACGTTGAAGATTTCGGAATCAAGTTGCAGCGACGTAGTAAGAAGTGCGATGCAAGCAACGGTCAGCAGAACCACGCCGCACCACACCAGCGTGCGTCGCTGGGTTACGGTTCGGGCGATGAAATCACTGACGCGCATGAAATGCCTAGTGTTCTGTAATCGAGGCGGCTTTACAATCGTTGAGCGAAGTCTCTCATTAACACCGGCCTTCAGGCCGGTGCCCATCGTATCGCCGACGTGGCTCGGTCAAGGATTCGCCATCATCACCGGCCTGAAGGGGTGTTAATCAGAACTGGAATAGAAACGTCTCATTGTCGGCTGAATATCGCAGGGTCTTTCGGTCCGGTGCGCGAAGGAATTGATCTCGTAAACCGAGCCAGCCGCGCAATTGGGACGGCGCTTGTGCTACCGGACCTGACCATCCCTGACGGGCCAATCCTCCTTTAACTTCAGCGAAGTTCGAATCTTGTCGCAGCGAAAGCAGCGTGATTCCCGGGCCTTTCGAAACCGTCAATTCGAAGTCGCCGGTTTTAGAAAAGCGCACGAGCGCTTCGCCAATGAGTGTTGTGTTTGGTGCGCGATACATGAGTTGACCGTTCTTGGTTTGCCATTCAGCACCAGGATCAGAAAACTCGTGATGTGAGATGGTTGCGCAACTTATTATGCAAAACAAGGTAATCGATAAAATGGAAACTACGTACACACAATTCACCGCAATCGCCCGCGCAAGCGGGGAGAAGAAACAGGCGATTCGGTGAATCGCGCCTACCTGCGACATAATAACACCGAGTGTACGGAGCATGTTCAATCGCTCTGTGGTTTTCACGCAATCGGACGCTAGCACGCCGCGGCGCTCACACCAATTTGTGCTAACTTCTGCGCAGAAGATGAAGTTGATCGATCGATTTGTTAGTCGCGAGCTGGTGGTGAACGTGTTGTTCGCCATCGCCGTGTTGAGCCTGGTCCTCGTGGTGGGAAATATTTTCCGCAAACTTCTTCCGTTGCTGGTGAATCACGACGTGCCGATGGAATACCTGATCACTTTCATCGCCTACGTGTTGCCGTTCTCACTTATCTTCACCATTCCCTGGGGGTTGTTGACGGCGATCCTGCTCGTGTTCGGGCGGCTCTCCGCAGATAACGAATTGATCGCGCTGCGCGCGAACGGGGTGAGCGTGCCGCGTGTGTGCGCTTCGCTTTGGGGCGTCGCGCTCATCTGTACTGTGATCTGCCTGTGGCTCAACGTGCAGGTCGCCCCGGCGGCGCAGGAGAAATTGCGCAGCACCATTTTCGATCTCGCTACGCGCAATCCAATGGCGCTCTTTGGCAGTGATCAAGTGATCGATCAGTTTCCCGGGCGCAAGATCTACGTTGGCAAAAAGGAAGGTAACAAGCTTGAGAATATCACTGTGTTCGAATTGAACCAGAATTCGCTCCCGGTGAAGGTGACTTACGCGCGCACGGGCATGCTCGAAGCCGATTTGGCGAACAAGCAAATCCTCATGCACCTCTATCAGGCGCGTTATCAGGAGCGCGACGAGAAGGACCCGTCCAACCTGCGAAAGATACGTGACGGAATCAACATGGTGGAAGGCACATTGCCAATCAGCCTCGAAGAGCTGTACGAGAAAGAGAAAAAACGGCCAAGCCGCTCGGCGTTGTCGATCGAACAATTACTCGAGCAATTGAAAAGCGAGAATAAGCGCGAACGCAGCGCCAGCCGCACCGAAATCAATAAACGTTTTTCATTTCCATTTGCGTGTGTTGCGTTCGCAATCATCGGAGTCCCGCTTGGTGTTACGGCGCATCGTCGCGAGACCTCAATCGGATTCGCTATGGGTTTGATCGTGGCTACGACCTACTTTCTCTTTGTCATCATTGGCGATACGCTGCGTGGAAATCCTCACGCGCATCCAGAACTACTCGTCTGGTTTCCAAATGTTCTTTTCATCATACTTGGTTGGTTTCTGTTCCGCCGTCTGGCACGGCAATAAAGCAACTACCGCGCTGATGGGGTAGTGGGGTAATGGAGTGGTGGAGCAGCAGTGGGCCGAAGACGGGACGGCTCCATTAGCATAAAGCATAACTCAATGATCAATGTTGAAGACGGCCTTCCATCAGGCCGTTCTCATCTCAGATTGATCGAAATCAAGCTTCCTCAGGCTCCGGACCCAACGAGAGAGAAGGCGTCCTTGCTGAGCGAGAGGCTCGACGTTGGAACACAGGCATGGGTAACGTGTTCCACAGATAAACAGCCACGCACGCCAGCACCAGAACGGACGCATAACCTCGGATGTGCTTGAGTAAATCGATCGCCCATAGTGTTGCTTCAAGTTTCTTATCGATCAGCATCACGTGCACGATCATTGCCGTGCTCGCTGCCGAGATAATGAAATGAATGAGACTCAATCTAAGACTGACTCCCAAGGCGACGGCGCTAATTACCGCACCCCACATGAGGTAGCGTTCATGCATTTGACCCAGCAGCGCAAACATCAGCAGCCACGGAGCCGTGATCGCAATCAGGACGCGAGGGTCGCGATCGCGAACCTGTCGCGCCGCTCCGTACGCGCATAATGAGAGTGCACCAAGGTAGAGCAGTCGCAGAGTCCATTGCAGCGTGACATGGAAGGCCAGAGATCCAAAATGAACCGAACAGAATGGATCCTTCAATGACCAGCCAAGCTTGGAGAGAAGCGACGGAAGGTTGTAACACGAACTGATGACAAGGTAAGGGTAATGTTCGCTGCCATACAGAAAACCGACTTTCAACCACGCAAAGCTTCCGCCGGTAAAGGCGCCGATGGTGAACGCTGCGCACCCAGTGACGCCGCCGATCCATGCGCTGCTGTATCGCGTTTTCCATCGCAGAAACAAGAACGAGCTAGCGCCCGTGATGGCAATAAGCGCGACCCAGGCCGCCGGCGTGTGTAAAAGCCATGGCGACGCGATCGTTGCCGTCGTCGCACTGAACCCGGCGAGTACACGCAGCGCGCGGTTCCATCTTTTTTGCCACAACGGCCAAAGAACAAAAAATGGCGCTACGAATAACAGCTGCCCCTTGAACATGGCGCCCGCGGCCAACAGACAACCGCATAAGAACCACCGATTTTTTAGCGCAGCGAGCGCAGCGAACAGATAAAACGGCAGGATCCATACGTCCCATTGCGGCCAGCCGTGCGCGTCAAGAATCATGGAAGGCTCGAGCCATGCCACGCTCGCCGCGACAAGGGCAAAGAGTGAAGCACGATGGTGTAGCGGCAAGTTGAGAAGCGAGGAAGACTGTGTTGCGCGTGATTGCCGCCTCAGACACGAACGAACGAGAAAGAAGATTGCGATCGCGGAAAGCAATTCGCATAAGACGTTGATCTTTAGCAATGGGTTTACCAATTTCGGGTTTTCATCATCGACGCCGGGGAATTGGTTGCGCACCTCCCTTGCCCAGATTGCCATGACCAGAAGGCGCAGCGGCGGATAGTCGAGACCATAATCCTTGTTGTACGCCTTATGCTTCACGCGGTCGTAGAGTGCCAGGTAACCGCGCCAGAATCCCGTGAACGAATTAGCAGTAGCTTGGTCGGGTGACAACCGGCGCCCTTCTTTCATGGTCTCGCTGCCCCAGTAAAAAGCGTTCACGATGTCGTGCTGATAACGCACGTGTCTTGTGCTTTCCCCGATCCAGCGCCGCAACTGGATTCCGCCCAGGAAAAGCGCGACGATGAGAAGCGCAAGCAATGCACGCCGGGCAAGTTTGCTGGCGAAGAATTGCTCAAAGAATTCCCGGACGACCATTTGATACCCGTAACGAAGACAATCGTTCGGCTGGAACAGTTACGAGAGTTTTCGTCGAAGCAAGTTTTTCTTCGTTCAAAAAACTCCAGCCCAAGACAGGTAGAGACAATTCGCATAGTCGGTGCCGAATGCGCCGTTTGTATTTACAGAATTGCTTTTTCGATTTGCCAGGAGCGAATGCGTAACTACTTTAGGAGCGCGGGGTGGAGCAGCCTGGTAGCTCGTCAGGCTCATAACCTGAAGGCCGCGGGTTCAAATCCCGCCCCCGCAACCAAATCACTTGCCGAATGCCGGCAGCATATCGCGTTTACATTCTCCAGAATCACGCGGGCAAGTTTTATATCGGTCTCTCCGACGACGTCGCGCGAAGGGTTGCACAACACCGGTCAATCACGTTGGACAAAAGGACACGGTCCTTGGACTATCGTTTGGCAGAGTGAGGAGTTGTTGCTGACTGATGCGAGGAAATTGGAAAATAGACTGAAACGACAGGGACGAGGTAAAGGGTTCTATGCGATCACCGGTCTGCAGAGAGGCAGCTCATAATCCGGCAACGGCCGGACCGCGGGTTCAAATCCCGCCCCCGTAACCAAAACCTTAGTAGCGAACGATTTTGCTGTAGCGGCCGCTGTTTTCCGGCGGCATTTTTTTTTACCGCAAGGAAGCACTTGCCGTCACAGACCGCGCAGGCAAGATATACGCTCCGCAACCGCGAGAAAAAGATCCAGCGTAGCTCAGTGGTAGAGCGGTCGGCTGTTAACCGATTGGTCGTAGGTTCGAATCCTACCGCTGGAGCCATTTTTATTCGTTACCTTTGTTGCTCTCATTTGCGTTAGCGGTGGGGTGCGACTTCGTTGGTGCGTGACCAAAAAATCTTCTGGCAAAGCGGAAACTGCAAAAATTCTCGTTGGCACAGCCAGCTGGTCGGATCCCGGATTTGTGGAGCGTTGGTATCCGAAAAAGATGCCGGCTGGCGAGCGGCTCGAGTGGTATGCGCAGCATTTCGAAATGGTCGAGGTGAACTCGACATTTTATTCCGTGCCTGAACCGAGAATGGTCGAACGCTGGTGCGCGGCGACACCGAATGATTTCACGTTCGACGTGAAGTTGCATCAACTGTTCTCATTCCACTCGACACCGGCGAAGCTCTTGCCGCCTGATTTACAGAGACACGCAGAAACAGATGCCAGGGGAAGGGTGAACCCGACGCCGGAATTACAGGAAGCGCTGCTCAAAATTTTTCTGCGCGGGGTATCGATTTTTCGCGATGCCGGGAAGCTTGGCGTCTTCCTTTTGCAACTATCGCCTTCGTTTTCTCCGCGTAAGCATGAACTAGGCGAGCTCAAACGATTGATCGAAATGCTGCGCGATTACGATCTGGCGATTGAATTTCGAAACCGCAATTGGGCAGTCGGCGATGAATTGGAATCGACAATTCAATTCTTGCGAAAGCATCACGCAATTCTTGTGAACGTGGACGCGCCTGCATCGGACCATTTTATGGTCATGCCGTCGGATGTGGATGAGGTGACGAATTCCAATGTCGCATATCTTCGGCTGCATGGACGCAATGCGAAGGCGTACATCACTGGCAAAACCGTGGCCGCGCGTTTCGATTACGATTACAGCGATAATGAAATCACGGAGGTCGCACAGCGCAGCAGGAAGCTGGTGAAGGAAGCACGGCAGGTGCATGTGATTTTCAATAACAACAATCTCGATTACGCGCCGCGCGCGGCGCTTCGTTTGCGGAAGGCACTGGGACAAATCGTCAAGACACGGGAACAGACAGCGGAACTCTTTTAGTTTAGGTTCGACGGTGCGCGATATACAGACGGGCCCAAAATCCCAGGCGGATTACGAGTCACGATTACCGGGATCGCTTGCCCGGCTGAAAAGCTGGCTGGTGGCGCATCACATGACCCTGATGACAATTGCGGACACGCCGCACTCGATCGCTCTGGGATCGGCGATCGGGATTTTTTTTGGCTTCACGCCGCTATATCCTCTCAAGACGCTGTTGTCGATTGTCGTGGCGTGGGTTTGCCGCTGCAACAAGGTTGCGGCCGCGATTGCAGTGACGCTGCACGACGTGGTGATTTGGGCGATGCCGGCGATTTACGTTGCCGAATATCAATTGGGATGCTGGAGCTTGCAGCGGACAGCGGCACAGCGTGTGCATTTTCGGAATTTTGGACTGCGCGACTTCGTACACTGGCACGTATTTTCGCGGGTGGTGTGGCCCACGTTTTGGCCCGCCTTCGTTGGTTCGCTGTTTCTCGCGGTTCCTTCGGCGATCATCATCTATTTTGTGATGCGGCTACTGCTGAGTCGGGCGCGGACGCAACGGATGATGGACTGATTGCACACGTGTATACGGCTTTGGTCCAGTTTGCGGACGTGTGAGCACGCACTCCGGCCGCGAGGCCTGACCACGGTGATTCTGTGCGTGCAAATCCAAGGCAACCGACGTCGACGCCTTTGGCCACAACACCAGTTTGCGATTCAGAATGCGTCGACTAAGGTGCTGCGGGTCGAGGGTATTTATGCGTTTATCACGTCGATTTCTCATCGTTTTCTCCGCCTTCCTGGCCAGCGCCGCGTTTCTGCGCTCGGCCGCCGCAGCAGAGGCATATCTTATTGCCGATGCACAAACGGGCTACATTCTGGAAGAGCAGGAAGCGAGGAAGAAACTGCAAGTTGGTAGCCTGACGAAAATCGCGACTGCCAGTGTGGTGCTTGATTGGGCAGAGCGGAGATCGGGTGATCTTAATCAGACGGTGACGATCCCGCAGGAAGCCTTTGTTGGCACTCTCGAGAACAACATCGGTTTTCAGCCGGGTGACAACATCACGCTGCGCGATCTTCTCTACGCCGCGCTTGTCCAGTCGGATAACATCGCGGCCTATACGCTCGCATATCAAGTCGGCTCGAAGATCGAGTCGCTTGTGCCGGGCGACACGAAACACACGCCAGTTGACCCGTTCGTCGCCCAGATGAATGCGCTGGCTAAACAGTTGAAGATGGACCGCACACGTTTTGTCAATCCGCACGGAGTCGATTACAAGGTCAAGCCGTTGCCGTACTCCACAGCCGAAGACATGGCGCGTCTCACTCGCTACGCGATGAACAAGGCCAGCTTCCGCTTCTATGTGTCGCAAAAGGAACGGCAAATCTCATTCGATCGAGCCGGGCGGCGACTGAATTACGTCCTTCGAAACACAAACGAACTCCTGGGGAAGATGGGCATCGACGGAGTCAAAACAGGTCGCACCGCGCGGTCTGGAGATTGTTTGATTCTGTATGCCAATCGCCAGGCAGAAATTGTTCGCCAGGGCCAGATGGAAACTGTGTATCCGCGTCATTTAATGGTAGTGCTCCTGGGGAGCACGAATCGATTCGGTGAAGGAGCAGCCCTTTTGCAACGCGGCTGGCAATTGTACGACCAATGGGCCGCAGGCGGTCGTGTAGCTGATTCAAAAAAAATGCTTTGATTGGGCCTTTGGCGAATGAACGCACGGATTGGTGTTTCTACCGCGTGGGACGGCGGACTGGAGACCGTCATTCCTTGAGAGTGCGAAAATGAAGCCACGGATTGGTGTTTTGACCAGCGGTGGCGATTGCCCCGGCCTTAACGCGGTCCTGCGTGGCGTGGTACTCGCGGCGGAAAAGCTCGGCTGGGAAGTCGTTGGTTTTCGTGACGGATTCGAAGGACTTCTTCCTCCCGGCCATCATGTCATTCTCGATCGCCAAAGCATCAATGGCATTATGGCCCTTGGCGGAACGATCATTGGCACGACGAATCGCGGTCATTTTGTTGCCAAGGTGGGCGCTGGCAATCGAACCGTTGTGCCTGCGAATGTGATTGAAGGCGCCAAAAAGATCCTGTACGAGCTTCAAGTAAAGGCGTTGATCATTGTCGGCGGCGATGGCTCGATGGTCACGGCGCAACAATTGCAGGAAGCGGGTATTAATTGCATCGGCGTCCCAAAGACAATCGACAACGATCTCGAGGCCACTGCGACAACGTTCGGATTCGATTCTGCTGTCGCTGTCGTAATGGACGCGCTTGATCGAGTGCACACAACGGCCACCAGTCACAGGCGAGTCATGGTAGTTGAAGTAATGGGCCGCCATGCCGGCTGGATCGCGTTGCACGGCGGCATCGCCGGCGGCGCCGATATTATTTTGATTCCCGAAATTCCATTCAACTACGACAGC
>WNGC01001121.1_pt1 | contig 18713 bp, 17 predicted proteins | sample 5400051 | NCBI WGS metagenome assembly WNGC01 (sample SAMN13153368, study PRJNA577476) | soil metagenome | isolation source: 20 cm soil or saprolite under grassland replicate 2 | place: USA:California | collected 2016-06-15
CGCGAGTTGCTCGATGTAATTGCACAGATCAACTCGACTACGAGAAAGTTGTTCAGCGAAACCTTTGCGCAGGTGCGAACCAACTTCCGTGAAATGTTCACGGAACTCTTCGGTGGCGGCCGCGCGGACCTGTCTCTGCTTGACGAAAACGATCCGCTCACCTGCGGGATTGAGATTAGCGCCAAGCCTCCTGGTAAACAGCTTCAAAGCATCTCGCTGCTAAGCGGAGGCGAGCGCTCCATGGTCGCCGTGGCATTGTTATTCGCCATCTACATGGTGCGACCGAGCCCGTTCTGCATTCTCGACGAAGTGGATGCGGCAATGGACGAAGGCAACATCAACCGCTTTGTCCGGGTCCTGGACCGCTTCGTACAACAGAGCCAGTTCATTATCATCACGCATAACAAGCGCACCATTGCTAAAGCCGGTGTTCTTTATGGGGTGACAATGGAAGAGCGCGGCGTCAGCAGGCTTGTCGGGATGAAGCTGACTGCACCACAGCAAATCTCAACTGAAGTGACCTCCAACGGCGGCGAACGCGCTCCCGCCCAGCGCCATCTCGCGCTGGCGGCACGGTAACGTACCGCACGTAACAAGGAGCGGCGGTCTCTAGTCCGCCGTTTTACCCGGGGCGGATTGGAAACCGTCCCTCCTTGTTCTCCGTAGGCGAGATACCCGTGCCAGACCGAAAAAATTTTTGCGCGGCATCGTCGATCTCAGGTAAGATTGCGGGATGCTTCAGACGGCGCAGCGGACCGCAAAATCAAAAACGAAAAAGAACGCGCCTCCGCCCGATCGTTTCCTTGAGGCCTTCCGCTGGATGCTACTGGCGCGCACGCTTGAAGAAAAACTCGTTAGCCTGTATCGCGGCGGTCTAATTAGCGGTGGAGTCTACATCGGCAAAGGCCAGGAGGCTGTCAGCGTCGCGTGCGGTCTGTTTCTGGAAAAGGGCGACATCTTCGCGCCGTTGATTCGTGACCAGGCAGGGCGATCTGCGTTCGGCGAACCGTTGATTGACGTCACGCGCACGTATCTTGGTTCGCGTCTGGGTCCAATGCGCGGCCGCGATGGCAACATTCATCGAGGTCATCCGCGCAACAACGAACTCGCAATGATCAGCCATCTCGGCGCGATGGTCTCGGTCACCGTAGGTGCATTGATGGCAAAGCGATTCAAAGGTGAGAAAAACTTTGTCGGCCTGTCGTGTATCGGCGAGGGCGGGATGCAGACTGGCGCATTCCACGAAGGAATAAACATTGCGGCAGTGGAACAGGTGCCGCTCGTGGTCGTCGCCACAAACAATCATTTTGCCTATTCAACACCGAACGACCGCGAGTTCGCCTGTCATGATTTGGTTGATCGCGCAATCGGCTACGGGTTTGAGGGCTACGGTGTTGATGGAACGGACTTGGCTGCGTGTTTGGACGTGATCGGCAGCGCAGTGAAACGTGCGCGTGCCGGTCGCCCGCCGCAGTTAGTGGTGGCCTCCGTGCTGCGCCTGTCCGGTCACGGCGAGCACGATGATGCCAGTTACGTGCCCGAGGAGGTGAAGAATCAACCATTTGCGCGCGACTGCCTCAGGGTCGCAGAGCAAACCATTCTCGATCTTAAGTTATTAGACGCGGACACGCTGGCCCAATGGCGTAAAGAGGCAGCCGCCGAGGTGGACGAGGCAATTGCCGCTGCGCAAAAAGAGCCCGCGCCAGAAGCCGATAAAGAAGATTGGTGCGCGTATTCGATACGCGACCTTGTTGATCACGCGGAATGACATGGATGGCGAAGCACGAATGACGAATGTCGAGAGAAGCAGGAATGCTCAAGTAAATAAGCATTACTCGGAGCGTTCGTGTTGGCATTCGGCCTTCGTCATTATTTCGTCATTCGTCATTCGGATTTCGTCATTCATTTCATGAGCATAACCTATCTGGAAGCGATCCGGGAAGCGCAGGCGAAATTGTTGCGCGATGACGAGCGCGTTTTCATCTACGGGCAGGATGTCGGAGGCACGTTCGGTGGCGCATTTAAGGCGACGAAAGGCCTGGCGAAGGAATTTCCTGGACGCGTATTGAACACGCCGATCAGCGAAGACGCGATCGTTGGCACCGCGATTGGCGCAGCGATGCAGGGAATGCGGCCGATTGTCGAAATGCAATTCGCCGATTTCTCCAGCATCGCGCTCAATCAAATTCTAAACAATGCCGGCACACACTACTGGCGAACGAATGTGCCGGTACCCATCACCGTTCGTCTGCCTTCGGGTGGAACAAAAGGGAGTGGTCCGTTTCATAGCCAATCGATGGAATCGATTTATGCGCATTATCCCGGGCTGATTGTGATGACGCCCGCGACCGTGGAAGACGCATACACGATGTTGATCGAAGCGGTGGCGATCGACGATCCCGTGGTCTACTGCGAACACAAATATCTGTATTACCATCTCAAAGCCGACAAATTGCCGGAAAAGGGGTTGCCGACAGGGCGCGCACGCATTGCGCGGGAGGGACGCGATCTCACCGTCGTGAGCTACAGCGCAATGATGCAGGAATCACTCGCGGCGGCAGAAGAGCTCGCGCGTGAGGGTCTCGAAATTGAGGTCGTCGATCTACGGACGGTTAAACCGCTCGACACTGACACTGTGCTGGCGTCCGTCGCGCGCACAGGACGTTTGCTCTGCGTGGGCGAATCGTTTCCTTGGGGCGGCGCGACCGCGGAAGTGGTCGCGCGGGTCACGAGCCAGGGCTTTCATCTCCTCGATGCAGCGCCACAACGTCTGAATGGCCAAAGCTCGAGCACTGCTGCGAGAGTAAACTTATGCCGCAAGTCCCAATCATCATGCCGCAGTTAGGCGAATCGATCGCTGAAGCCACGATCGTCGACATCAAGGTCAAACCTGGCGACGAGGTGGTGGATGATCAGGAAATTATCGACGTCGAAACCAACAAGGCGGTCATGGGCGTCACCACGCCGTGCAAAGGTAAAATCGATAAAATCAGCGTGCAGCTAAAGGAAACTTATCCTGTTGGCGCAGTGCTTGGCTATATTGAAGCGAGCGAGGCAGACGCCGCGCGATTTACGAAGCAAGCGCCGCCTCCTCCGCAGGGGGAGGTCGCTGAGGAAATTCCCGTGCGTGCTGATCAGGAGGTTGCTCCAGCGCGTGAGAAAAAAATCCCGACACGTGGTCGAGACGGTGAGGGCTCACGCGATGGCGGGCTGCCTGTTCCGGCAATTACGAAAGGCGCGACTTTCATGTCCCCGCGCGTACGTGCACGGATGGCCGAGTTGCAATTAACGACTGCCGACCTGGCGGGAATCATGGGAACTGGCGCAGGCAATCGCGTGACCATTAAGGATCTCGAAAATTTTCTGCACAAGATTGAGAACCAAACCGCGCACGAAGCTTCGGCGATTCGGACGGGCGTGGCCGACGCAATGCGGCGCAGCTGGACGCGTCCGCTTTCGACAATCGGGTCGTCAGTGAATCTCGATCCGGTATTGCAAGACCGGCAGGCGCGCGATCCAAAGCCTGGTCCCGGCCTTTACGCTGTGCGCGCGCTCGCGCTCGCCCTTTCGGAGAATCCCGGTGCAGCCGCGAAACTGATCGGCAATCGCGTCGTACAATCAAAGTCCATTGACGTCGGCATCGCGGTTGAAGCAGAGGGCGGAATCATGGTGCCCGTGATTCGCGGCGCAGACAAAACCTCGCTTGCCGACCTTACGACAAAATATAAGGAACTCGTCGAGCTCGCGCGACAGCGGAGAATTTCGCCGGATATGCAAGTGGGCGGCATCGCGACCGTTTCAAACTTTGGGACCTTCGGCTTGGAATGGGGCACGCCGATTCCCCTGCCCGATCAAACATTGCTGCTTGGGCTTGGAGTTGGGAAAAAAGTTCCGTCATGGGATGACAAGAAAAACGAGTTTGTTCCCAAGACGGAGGCCCAAATCACGCTGAGTTTTGATCATCGCAGCATCGACGGCGGAGGCGCGGGCCGTTTGCTCAAACACGTAATCGAGCTGCTGGAAAATCCCAAAGAGCTCTGACAGCCAGGCCATGCAAGGCGCCGTGTCGATGCCGCCCAAGTGAGATCGCGCCTTATTATCCACGCGGGATTCGCAAAGTGTGGCAACGCGAGCATCCGAGCGGCTCTTTTTCAGAATTTTGAAAAATTAAGGAAGCAGAGTGTTTTTGTTTTCGACAAAAATCTCAGGATTGCGCGTACGCCTGAAGATCTCGTCGGCACAGCGATATGGAGTGTTGAGCGGGCCCGGAAGAAATCCGCGAATCTGATGCAAAGGCTCGGCGGCGAAATTGCGGCGATCTCCAAACGGAAGGAAGATCATCTTGCTATCCTAAGTGCCGAAAATCTGGCCAATCCGGGAATGGCTGAGCTATTCTCAGGCTTCGACAGTCAGTTTGAGGTCTCCGTCATCTTTTACGTGCGGCCGCAGTTTCAATGGATTCCCTCGGCGTGGAAGCAATGGGGTCTGAAAACAGGTGTGGCGCTTGGCGACTTTGTTTCTCAATGCATCGAGGACCGCACACCGTCGTTTAGGGCAGGTATCGAAAGTTGGAAAAGCGCGCTGCCCGCCGCCACGTTGCATGTTCGGTTTCTCATTCCGGAACTACTAACCGGCGGGAATCCGGCTCAAGATTTTTTCAACCTGCTTGGTCTATCGAAAGGGAAGTACGAGCTTGAAAATGAAGCTCGAAATCCCAGCCTGGACGTTTCGGTTCTTCATGTGCTCTCGAAAAACCCTCACCTTTTTTCCGATATTCATGACAACAGTCTGACGCGGGCGTTGACGTGCGCCCTGCCAAAAAAGTTTAGATTAACGAACGTTCAAATGCTTTCCGCCGAGCAAGAGGCGAGGATCGAGGAATCTTTTCGTAAAGAAAACCTTTGGTTGTTGAACACGTTCTGCAGCGGGAAGGACGTGGATCGTATTTACCAAACGTATTTCACGCCTCGAAAAGCTGACGCCCGATATTCGGAGATGGGCGACGTCGATCTGATATATCGCTGTCTCGGAATCATGCTGGAATCGATCGCGTTCGGTGGCAGCGATGCTTCTGCAGATCACGGCAAAGGCCGGGCGAATGTTTCGGAGTTCGACGAGGAATAAGTGCGCGCGCGGTTTATCTGCGTCGAGAATTCGCAGCAAGAAAGCTCAGAACCATCACAAACGCACAAATCGCGGCCACAGCGGTTCCCCAGATCAGCCAGGCCGGTCGATAAATGAGAGCTAGACGTCCGTGCGCGCCAGCCGGGACTTCCACCATTGGAAACAATCCGTGATAGGAAGTGACGGAGAGCTTTTGATTGTCCAGGCGCGCTTCGTATCCGCGAAAATAAGGGCGGGAAAAAATGAGGAGAGCCGGGCGCTCGCCATTGGGCACATTGATATCCGCTTCCGCGCGATTCCGCGAATTTTTGATTCGTGAAACGGTTGCCCGGGCAAATTGTTCTCCAGGACGCGAATCAATGAATTCTATCGAGCGCATTCGCTCGAACGGAGCGCCGCGTCGATGAAAGACCCGTCCTTCATCCGTTGTAAGAACCGCTTCCCATTCGGAACCCGGCTGGGGCGTGAGATCCAGTTCTCGTGCAACGACGATTCCATCCACGCCCAGCAACGCTAGTTTGCCGTCCTTACCGGCCTGGTCACTGAGCAAAGAACTTCCTACGGTCGGGTTTATTTCACCGTGGATTGAGGTCGAGAATTCCCGCGCTACACCTGCGGCGCGGATTGGGCTGTAGCCATTAATGAAATGCAAGCCAGCCCACATCGGGGTGCTGCCTGGACGCAGGACTTCACCGACCGGCTGCGGTTTGTTTGCTATGCAATAGGTAACTTCTGCCCACGGATAAACGCTGAGATACAGGCGCCCTGAATCGAGTGGTGCAGGTTTAAGCAGCTCCTGAGAAAAATTATACCTGGGGACACCGCAATTTGTGGGGATGTAGATATACGTGACCAGGAGCGCCAAAAAAGTGATCACCACTGGTGGCCATTTCTGAAATTCAGAATCGCGCAACCAAAATGTTGACAGCAACCAAATTCCCGCGAGTGCGAGCAAGATCCATGTCAGCGGGAAAGCGTACGCGCCCGTCGTACGCAGAATTAACATCGCAACGGCCGTAACGGCAGTGAGAGCGAGTGCCCCCATAGCCGGGATCGGTGGTCCCGGGCGCACGTGCAGCACTTCGGCCGCGCAGATCGCCAGAATCAAATGAAAAAAAGGTAGCCAGCGAAAGCTCCACCGAAAAAAACCAGCCGTTGGAATCATGCAGAGCAAGAGCACCAGCAAAAGCAGGACCAATTCCCATTTGATTTGCCTAACGAGCACGCGGCCGCACCAGGCGAATCCAGCGATCAGCGCGCCTGGAGCGGCAAGACCGCAAGCCAATTCAGTTCCTGTATGTGGCAGATAACGGTTGGAAAAGTCGGCCCAGTTAACCGTCCAGCATGGCAAGATCAAACCGGGTAATGCGGTTGGCGGGACAAGCCATTGCCAATGCGCTCTCGCTGGCTGTATTTCGCGTGCTGAACCCTGAACCAAATCGAGAATCGCCAGCCACGCCGGTGCGGACAATCCAAAACCAAGCGCGACACCAAACAGCATCGGCAAGGTCGCCAATGTGGGAGGGACCTCAGTGTCCTCACCGTTGCGGCGCTCGGGCCGCTCCCACATTGTTTTAACGGACAACCATGCGATCAGGAGTAACAACATCAGAACCGTGTAAGGAAAACCGCCGGTGACGAGCAGGTAAACGAACGGCGCAGGCCAGAGGAATCGCCACTTTGTTCGTCGCGGATCCAGCGCGCGTTCCGCTCCCCACCACGCCCAAGGCAACCAGGTGAACGCGCCGAGGGCGCCGAACCAATCGGTTGCGCCCCAGCAAATGATCCAACCGTTCAACGCAGCGACCAGCGCGACGAAGATCGACACTGGAACCGAAAATCGGCGATCGCGAGCCAGCAAAAACGCGCCCACCGCCAAAGCAAAAAGATGCGCAATGGAAACTGCAGCCGCCTGCTGAGGAAATGTCAGCGGAAATTTCCAGATGAGAATGATCGCTGCATTTACAAAAAGCGAGAACGTGCCGTACTGGAATTCACCCGCGAGATTGCCGCAGACCCACGAATAAGGGCTCAGGATCGGCCACTGCCCCTCCGACCAGCTGCGCGCCACATCAGCGAACACAGGCAGGATCGACAATTCATAATCATCATTCCAAAAAACGAGCGGATTATGCCACAACAGGATCAGGCAGAAGGCAACAACCAATGATCCGGCTGAAAGTGCCCCGGTAAGATTCGGCCACAGATTAACACGGATTTTCACGGATCAGGAAAAGCAATCCGTGTTTCATCCGTGTTCATCCGTGGCGATCAAAATTTTCACAAGACAACCGGCTTGCCCTCGGTCATTACAAGGACTTTTTGCTCCAGACCGTGCTCGCGAGCGGCTGCGAGTAATCTCTGCGGTGGCTCGTGGAGCGGTTCAAAGCCGAGGCGAAATGTCCCGTAATGCATCGGGATCAAAGTGTCTGCGCGCAACTCGACAAACGCCTTCACCGCTTCCTCGGGATTCATGTGGACTTCGCGGCCAGTAGGCGGTTCGTAGGCGCCAATCGGAAGCAGCGCGACGTCAATGTTGTAACGGTCGCCGATTTCCTTGAACCCGGGGAAATAAGCACTGTCCCCGCAGTGAAAAATCGTGCGCCCATTCGCGGCGAACACAAACCCGCCGAAATCGCGATGCAAATCCGCAAGGAAACGGGCGCCCCAGTGATGACAAGGCGTGAGAGAAATTTTGAGCGGCCCGAGCTCGACCGTCTGCCAATAATCGAGCTCGTGGACAATGTGAAAACCAAGGTCGTGGACCAAATTCCCAACACCCATGGGCACAACAATCGGTTGATCCGACGCAACCCGTCGCAGCGTGCGCCGGTCGAGATGATCGAAATGCGCATGCGTAACCAGCACAAAATCAATCGAAGGCAGATGATGAATTTCGAAGCCTGGTTGTTTCAACCGCTTAATCACCTTGAGCCACTTCGACCAAATCGGATCGACCAGGATATTTACCTCGTGGGTTTGAATAAGAAATGAAGCGTGACCGATCCAGGTAATGCAGATCTCGCCTTCGCGGATTTTCGGGAATTGCGGAGCCATCCGAGAGCCGGAGCGCTTGATGAAAAGCGACGGAATCAAGACGCTGGTCAGAAAATTGCGCTTGTGCCAGTCAGCTCGCGGGCGCAACCGGACGCGTGTCGAATCCCTCAGGCGCTGGGCAGGCGCGCCATCGCGCGAAGTTTGGCGAACAATGTTTCGCCGGCTCTTTTTAGGAAAACGAATTGGCACGGCGCCACCACGATATAAGTCCGCTCTCGCGAAGTAAAACGCTTTGGTGCTAAGAGTTCTGGCACTCGAGAAACTTGCGGGCGTCAGCCCTGTCGCTGCACACGAGTTGATTGAACCCGAATTCCGCGTTGAGTTGTCCCCGTGATGCGAAGTTGGAAAGCCATTGTTTTGCTGTGCTTGATCTGTTCAGTCGCGTTAGCATCCGCATCGCGGTTGCCATTTAGCACGGCTTTCAAAGGCCAGGATCAGTTCAACCGGCTCGTTGCAAAGGCCAAAGCCGGAAATTGGAAAGCTTTGCCGATCGGAGAGCGGACCGCGGCGGTCGGGCAGGCGTTGGTAGGAACACGGTACAAACATTTCACCCTGGAAATCGACAATCGGATCGAGTCGCCCTCCGTAAATTTTCAGGGAATGGATTGCTGGACGTTTTTTGAGATCGCTCTCGGCTTTGCCCGAATGCTCAACGAACCGGAGTCGAACTGGACACCCGACCGTCTATTGCATTACATCGAACTGGATCGGTACCGCGGCGGCGAATGCACCGGCGATTATCTCTCGCGTTTGCATTACCTGGAAGACTGGCTCTACGACAACAATCGCAGAGGGCTGGTGGAGGATCTTACCCGCGATCTCGGCGGACAGAGTGTCCCTCATTCTGCGCGCGAGATGAGCGCAGGCTGGCGGCATTATCGTTATCTCGCCGCAAATCGCTCGCTGCTTGGACCGTTGGCGCGCATGGAAGCAAACGTCTCGTCGCGACCTCTATATCAAATTCCAAAAAGCCAGGTCGCAAAAATCGAACCCAAGCTGCACAGTGGCGACATCATCGGAATAATTTCTCGCGACAGAAGTGGCGTTTATTCGACCGCGCATGTCGGCCTCGCATTGCGCACAAGCGACGGCGTGTTGCATTTCATGCACGCTTCCTCTCCCAGCAACTACGGCCGCGTCATCGTCGATGCCGAGCTTTCCAAATATCTGAATCGCTACCGCTCGGACAGCGGGATCCTGGTCGGCAGGCCGCTTCGATAAGCTCATATTTGTTTCGTCGATTGATTTTGCGCCGATCGATCGACAAGATCACCAATCGCCCAATGAAAATACTCAGCCTCTTATTTGCGATCTTGCTGTGGTTTGCAGCCCCCGCTTTGTCTTTTGCTGAAACGAAAATTCGCGTTGGTCATTTTCCAAATATCACCCACGCACAAGCCTTGGTTGCACACGCGCTCTCCCGGCAGGGCAAAGGTTGGTTCGAACAACGGCTTGGACCGGGAACCAAGATCGAATGGTTCATTTACAACGCCGGGCCGAGCGCGATGGAGGCGATTTTCGCGAAGTCGATTGATCTGACCTATGTCGGTCCCGGGCCCGCCCTAAATGCTTACACGAAATCTAATGGACAAGAGATTCGTCTCATCGCAGGCGCGGCAAACGGCGGCGCAGGACTTGTGGTGCAGCCGGACGAAAATCTGAGAACGCCACCCGATTTCCGTGGCAAAAAAATCGCCACTCCCCAATTAGGCAACACACAGGACATCTCATGCCGGGCATGGCTGACAACCGGCGGACTAAAGATCACGCAGCTCGGCGGCGACGCACAGGTGATTCCTACCCAAAATCCAGATCAGTTAAGTCTCTTCAAGGCGAAGAAAATAGACGGAGTCTGGACTGTCGAACCCTGGCTAACTCGTCTGGAACAGGAGGCCTCCGGGAAAGTAATCATGGAAGAAAAGGATACCGCCACGACGGTGTTGGTCTCGAGGGTCAAGTTCCTGAACGAGCAACGCGATCTCGCGAAGAAATTTGTCCAGGCGCATGCCGAGCTGACTGATTGGATTGAAAAAAATCCAGAGGAAGCGCAGGCCTTGATCAAGGCCGAGCTACTCGCAGAAACAAGAAGCGACATGAGCCAACAACTCATCGCCTCGGCATGGAAGCGGATTGTATTTACGGCAGAAACGCCGCGCGCATCGGTAGAAAAATTCATGCAGAATTCGGTCAGCGCCGGTTTTATCAAAAGAGCGCCTGATCTTTCCAAGCTGTTTGAGAATCCCTGATGTCCCTCCGAGAAGAACTGCAGGGACCGCCCCCGGCGAAACTGGTCGTGGATCATGTCTCGAAATCTTTTCGGCAAAAGCGGCAGACGGTGCAGGCGCTGGATGATATTTCGCTCGAAGTCGCCGAAGGCGAATTCATCGTCATCGTCGGACCGAGCGGGTGCGGGAAATCGACGTTGCTGGACATCATCGCTGGCTTGGAAAAACCCGACAAGGGCCGAGTGCTCGCAGACAATCAACCAGTGCTCACACCCGGGCGGCATCGGCTGGTGATGTTTCAGGAGGCGGCTCTGTTTCCGTGGCTGAATGCGTTCGGAAACGTCATGTTCGGTTTGAAACTGAAACCCGGTTTACGGAATCACGAGCGGCGGGAAGTCGCTAAATTCTTTCTTCATCTGGTCGGCCTCCAAAAGTTCATGGAAGCGAACGTGCACGAACTCTCTGGCGGCATGAAACAGCGCGTGGCGCTCGCCCGAGCACTCGCGCCGAACCCGCGGGTTCTGCTCATGGACGAACCATTCGCCGCGCTCGATGCCATGACACGCGAACAACTTTACGGCGACATCCAGCAGATCTGGCAAAAACGTCGCAAGACGATCATCTTCGTCACGCACAATGTTCGTGAGGCGGCATGCCTCGCGGATCGCGTAGTGATCATGTCGCCCACGCCGGGACGCATTCGCGAGATTTTTGAAGTGGACCTGCCGCGGCCACGCAACTTCAACAGTATCGAAATCGCCCAGCACGCATCGCAATTGACCGAAGCGCTGAAAGGTTACATGGCGCCGGAAGCGACGGTGAGCGTGGAATGAGAAGAACGTTGCTTGCAGTGTTATTTTTCGTCGCGCTCGTCGCGATTTGGGCAGCCTTGGTGCATGCAGAAATTTGGTCGCCAGTGTTGCTGCCTTCTCCGCGCAACGTTGTGGATTATCTCGTTACCGCAGCACGGGATGGCAGCCTCTTCAGTGCGTCGGCAGTAACTTTGCGGCGTCTGCTTGTAGGATATTTCATCGGTCTCGCCATCGGGCTCCCGCTCGGGCTGTTGACGGCATCCTTGAAATTCGCCGAAGATACGGTAGGCGTGCTGGCCCTCGGCCTGCAAACATTGCCAAGCGTTTGCTGGGTCCCGCTGGCATTGCTGTGGTTCGGGCAAACCGAAGGCGCAATGCTCTTCGTTGTCATCATGGGAACCGTCTGGTCAGTCGTGATCGCGACCGACACTGGGGTGCGCACGATTCCGCCGATCTTTGCGCGGGCTGCGCGAACCATGGGCTCAGGTCCACTGCATCGATGGGTCTACGTAATTTTGCCCGCGTCATTGCCTTATTTGATTAGCGGAATGAAACAGGGCTGGGCATTTGCCTGGCGTTCATTAATGGCGGCGGAAATTTATGTCACTATTCTAACCGGGTTCGGTCTTGGCCATCTGCTTCATTATGGTCGCGAATTAAACGCGATGGACCAGGTCATCGGGATCATGCTGGTGATTGTGATTATCGGTTTGCTCGCGGACAAAATTTTATTTTCGCCTTGGGAGCGATTTTTGCACCGCCGTTGGGGAACCGGCCGCGCTTGAGCATTGGCCGGTGAGGCGCTTTTAACGGACGACGCAACGCCCGGCCGAAATTAAGATTGGCGTCCTGTAGCGCGAGTCAGTAGCCGAATCCTGGATCGAGTTTCGCTAGCGCACTGGCGGCGAATGCCTGTTCTTCCTCCGAGAGGTACTCCCGGTAACCTCCGACCTTTCCACGACGCACCTTAAACGATTCAGGATCGCGCACATCGCCCGGATGCAGGATTTTCGAGTCAAACGCACCGGCCGCCTCGAGTTTTTGCATGTTCTCGAATCGGGAAAAGTCGAGCGCCTCCTCGAAGATCGTCATGTCGGGCGTTGATTCGCCGAGTACGGCAAGCAAGTCTCGGAAATGTTCTGCCGGCGCGGCGCGGAGGGCTTCATATCTAATTAAGGTGAAATTGTCACGCCCTAAGAATTCGCCGATCCAATCGTTCATTGTGCTTACGATGGCGCCAATGCCGAATCTTCTGTCGCGCAACATCTCACTGACAGTCTTTTGCCTTAGTTCGACCGGAGCATTTGGATCGCGTCTCGTTATCTGAAGGTAAAGAGAAACGAAACAGTCACGAGGATCCCGTGCGAGTAGAACAATCTTTGCCCGGGTAAGCTCTTTTCGCGGCACCAGATACTTGCCGCGCAATCTGTCCCAGAGATTGCCTTTAGTCCGGTGCTCGAACAGATCGTGCGAAAATATCAGCCGCGGAATATCTGGCTGGAGGTAACGTTCCGGTCGCAAAGTAAATCGAAGGCCGAAGCGCTTGCAGAAGTACGCACAAACAAATGTTCGAAGCCAGGTGCGGCCGCTCTTCGGAATCGAGACAATGATGGCCGATCCGCCGGAAAGTTGAGTTGCCCGGCTACTAAAATTGCGTCGGGTCCATCGCGAAGTGCGGTGTCCAAATCGAGAGCGCGAGACGGACTTACCCGTGGCAGCAAATCCCGATAGGGGCAGACTCGGCTTATAAGCGGCTGTTTTTTCCGGTTCGCCTCCGGCCAAAGATTGAGATGTTATTTCGATTGCCATTCAGATTACTGTGCAGAAGGTGGCGGCTATTGCATAAAACTGCAAAAAGTGGTACTTGTTCAAGCATAATTATTGTGGGGGCGCACTGGCTTCGACTCATCGTTGGAAGCACAGGCGGCATGTCGAGGATGGTTCGTTGGCCTCGTTAAAAACCGGACCAAAAAACAAACGCAGACAACGAAGGTCTCGCTCTCGCGGCTTAATTGACCGTGACGTTTGACGCTGGACGCCTGCTACAGCGGCAAACGAGGACAGCAGGCTGGCAAATCGGCGGAGTGACCGCGCCGGTTTGTGAATCGATTTCGTGGACGCTCGGGAGCGGGCAGTGCGCCGGCGCATGGCTCGGCTCCTCAGACTTTATCGCCGGATAAACATGTAGATGGCTGTGCGGATAGCGACGAGGACAGGGGTTCAACTCCCCTCGCCTCCAGGCTTCACTCGCGACGAAGTGGCGAGCGAAGCCTGTCGCGGCGTAGCACGAGCGAAGCCGGACCTTTTTGACTTGAGACATCACTGTCGCGAGCTACGCCTCGGCAAGCCAGTTCGAGTTCATGGCTTTTACTTACATCTACATCTTGCAAAGTGAAGTCGATCCCGAGCGCTTCTATACGGGATTAACAAGCAATCTTCGCGAACGTCTTAAGCGACACAACGACGGCAGTGTTCCGCACACATCCAAATGGAAGCCGTGGACACTCAAGACCTATATCGCTATGTCGGACCGAAAGCGCGCTGCTGAATTAGAGAAATATTTAAAATCACATTCTGGCCGCGCATTCCTGAAAAAGCACCTGTAAATCCGTAGTCGCTTTCCGAGCGAAAGTGTCACGTCGGCTGCACGCCCAAGCTTCTCGACGCGGCGTAGCTTCAGACGAAGGCGGTTCGGCGAAACGTAGGAAAGCAAGGTGCAAGAGAATTCGAACCGGTGCGAAGTGACTTTCGCCGGAGAGAAGAGGCGACCGGTTAAAAAAACCGAGACATGAAATGTCCCTTTAACGTAGAATAAAGGGACGCGCAAAACTGCAACAAACATCCCTTTGGGTCCACGAAAGGGACATCTTGGGGTCATAAATTCCGTCCGAGGGGACACGAAAGTGTCATAAACGAGGTGCCGAATTTGTGCTTCTACGAGAAAACTCTTGATGTAAACAGAAAGAAGAGGGGCAAAGGGACATAAAATTTTTCACGATCCCCCGCGAGAGGCAGCAACTGCAAAAACGAACGCAGTGCAAACGTACATCGCTCGTCGAAAAGTCGGGCGTCGCTCCGTATGCGCCGCTGTTTAATCCTGCTTTTTCGTCGCTAGCGTCGGCGGCAGCGCTGCGTCCAAAGTTTTACCATTCGCAGGCTACTCAAGGCGTAAACTTGTAGACGCTTCCATCGTCGTTCTCGCCCCCGTGGACTGTTGCGCCGTAAAAGTTTCCCAAGCGGTCGACGACCATTCCATTATAGGCAAAGCCACCGTCCGGAGGCCCTTGGAAAGAATGAACTACAGTCTCAGTCCACTGACCGCCGCCGATTGGACTTAGCTTAAAGATCGTGCCACTGCCCAAACCACCTTCACTTGTAGTTCCGTAAAGATTGCCGACCGAATCAGAAACAAGGTTGCTGATAGGGCTATTGCCGTCACTACCTTCCTGGAAGCTGTAAATTACGTTCTCATTCCATTCGCCGTTACGCCGAGGGGACAGTTCGTAAACAGCGCCAATACCATTGGTCCCGCCGTAATAAGTGGTTCCGTAGATTTTGCCTGAGCCAGCGAAGAGGAGCGCGCCGTACGGAAAACTCCCGTCCGGTTGGCCGTTAAACGCATAAATCGTTCTGAAATCCCACTCGCCAACAGCCCTCGGGCTGAGCTCGAAAATAACTCCGCTTCCGTGAGCGCCACCAGTGGTCGCCGCACCATACAGGCGCGCACGGCGCAAAACCATCCGTCCAGCCGAGCCCGTGGCTCCGTCGTCGCCGCCCGTAAAAGTGTGAATGACATTGAATGTCCAGGCTCCGCTTGCCTGACGGATTCTGTAGATCGTGCCGAGGCCGTTCGCGCCACCAGTCGGGGCCATCCCATAGATATTTCCGCCCCGATCAACTGTCAGCCTTGCACCTGGTCCAGAGCCATCATCTCCGCCGGTGAATGCATGAATCACTGTTTGGCTCCAATTCCCTCCGGAGTTGGTCAGCTTGTAAGCAACGCCGCAGCCGCCTTCACAGCTACCCGACCCGCCCGTAACTGCCGTGCCATATAGGTTACCTTCGCGATCGATTGTGACTCCTTTGTACGGCTCGCCTCCATCTGCTCCGCCGGTGAAGCTGTAGAGGACCGTGTGCATCCAGCCATTAGGCGTGGGGCTGAGCTGAAAAACTGTGCCACTTCCAAAATCTCCTCCGAGCACCGTCGTGCCGTAGATGTTGCCGGCGCTGTCCGTCTCCAAATCGGTGTCGGCGTATTCGCCCCCATCCTCCTCAAAGCTAAAAATAACGTCGGTCGTCACCGCAGCAGCCGTGGCAATCGACAGGACGAACGCTGCAGTCACCGCAACGGCGCTGATACTAAAAGCCTGTGATCTCATGCAGAGTATTCCAGCTACCGCTCGCCGCCGTGTCAAGACTTTCTGCTCGATGAATGACACATCTTCAGAGCGTTCCTGGTGATGACAAAGGAGGAGCTTTGGCAATCGCTGCGCCTGCAAACCAGCGTCGGGTCGGCGAGGAATCTTTGCGCTATTTATATTCGAAACTCGCAATTCGCACCGCGTGATTTAATTCTCAAATAATGCGGGACGCGCTCACTCCAATGATGCAGCAATACCGCCGGCTGCGCGGCAGCATCCCGGCAGACACACTCTTGTTATTTCGCCTCGGCGATTTTTACGAACTGTTTTTTGAGGACGCAAAAGAGGCGTCGGCGTTGCTAAACGTCGCGCTAACTAAACGCAACGGCGTGCCAATGTGTGGTGTGCCCTATCATGCTGCGCAAATCTACATCGCAAAACTGATCAAGGCCGGGCGGCGCGTAGCCATCTGCGATCAAACCAGCGAGCCGCAGCCGGGAAAAATTGTTTCGCGCGATATCACTCAAATCGTCAGCGCTGGCACGGTAAGCGACCTCGATTTGCTTGAGGCGAAGCGCGCAAATTATGTCGGCGCCGTCTACGCGGATTCGGGCATTTTTGGTTTTGCCTACGCCGATCTCAGTACCGGCGAATTCCGAATCACCCAGTTGGAAGATCGACAGTCCTTGCTCGATCAACTGGCGCGCGTTTCGCCGGCCGAGTTGTTGATCAGCCCGGAACAGAAAGAGCAGATGGGCGAAATTGATCACGTATTGGAGTACGACAGCTACGCGTTTCTGCCCGAACAAGCAGTCTTCACGTTGTGCGAACATTTCAGGGTCAAATCGCTCGACGGATTTGGCTGCGCGCAGATGCGCCAGGCAACAGCGGCTGCAGGCGCGATCGTGCATTACCTAAAACATCAGCTTCGACGAAAGATTGACCATCTCACCTCGTTGCGCAGCGATGCGCCTGCAGACTACGTCCTCCTCGACGCTGCTACACAGACGAATCTCGAACTGGTGGAGTCACACAGGCTCGATGACACAACCCTGCTCGCAGTACTTGATCGAACGGCAACACCGATGGGCGGACGCAAATTGCGTGCGTGGATTTTGCAACCGCTTCGCAATCTCAGCGAGCTGCAATGTCGCCACCAGATGATCGCCGATTTATTGCAGGAGCCGGATCTGCTTGCGGCTATTCGCGGTGAGTTGAAATCAATTCGCGACATCGAACGCGCTACCGGACGTTTGAGCCAGGCTTCGGGCAACGCGCGCGATCTGGTCGCGCTGAAAATGTCGCTTCAGCAAATCCCGAAATTGAAAGGCGAACTACAAAAGCTGATTGAGCGAATCAGCTTTGGGAAAGCGCCTGGTGTTGCGGAAGAAGACGGCGCGCTCGGAGAGCTCGCCCTACCAGTTGAATTGCAAAGGAATATCCACGAAATGCCGGAGCTGGCGGAGAAGCTGGAGAAGGCGCTTGTTGAGGGCCCGCCACTGACGCTGAAAGAAGGTGGAATCTTTCATGACGGATACGATGCCGATCTGGACGAGCTGCGGCGAGCATCGCGCGACGGGAAAGATTGGATCAGCCAATTGCAGGAGCACGAGATTGCAGCCACCGGAATCAAGTCGCTCAAAGTGCGTTATAACTCCGTATTCGGCTACTTCATCGAAGTGACAAAATCCAATCTTGCGAATGTGCCTGCGCATTACACGCGCAAGCAAACGACCGTCGGCGGCGAACGGTTTGTCACGCCCGAATTGAAAGAAATGGAGGCCAAAATTCTCGGGGCAGACGAACGCGCCCGCCAACTCGAATACCAGCTCTTTCAAAAATTGCGCGACGAGGCTTTGCTTGAGCTCGGTCCGATCCAGAGAACGGCGGAGGCAATCGCGGTTCTCGACGTTATCTGCGCGCTCACGGAAACCGCGCGTCTCTTCCGTTATTGCCGGCCGACATTAAACGAAAGCTTGAGGCTCGCTATCAAGGACGGCCGGCATCCCGTCCTCGATCAAACTCTGGTAGAAGAGAAATTCGTGCCGAATGACACGTCGCTCGACGGCGAAAATCTGCGGCTGGCCATCATCACGGGACCGAACATGGCCGGGAAATCAACCTACATCCGCCAGGTCGCACTGATTGTGCTGATGGCGCAGATCGGCAGCTTCGTCCCGGCGGAGAGCGCAGAGATTGGTCTCGTTGATCGGGTCTTCACCCGCGTCGGCGCAAGCGACGATCTCGCGCGCGGCCAATCAACATTCATGGTCGAGATGAACGAGACCTCGAACATCGTCAACAACGCAACCGAACGCAGCCTGGTGATTTTGGACGAGATTGGCCGCGGCACCTCCACTTTCGACGGCCTCTCAATTGCGTGGAGCGTCGCCGAGTTTCTGCACGACAACATCAAGGCACGAACGTTGTTCGCGACGCACTATCACGAGCTGACCAAGCTCGCCGCCGAACGCAAAGGCGTTTGCAATTTCAATGTCGCCGTGCGCGAATGGAACGAACAAATCATCTTCCTGCGCAAAATTATCCCCGGCGGCGCCGACAAAAGTTACGGGATCCAGGTCGCGCGTCTGGCCGGATTGCCGAAAGCAATTCTCGACAGGGCGAAAGACATTCTCGCGCACTTGGAGAATCCAAACACGGCGGCGCCACATGCGAAGCAAGGCAAGCGAAGAACAACGAAATCGATGCCGGAATCAGAAAAGCCTCAGCTTGATTTATTATGAGATGGACCGTGCTATTCCTCCCGCTAATCGCGACAGCCGTCGCTCAGCCACTCGCGGCCGCGCCCACCTGGCCGATTGAAAATTGTCGATCTGTTTAGATCGGCAAGGCAGCAAGCCCAAGGCGCGCCTGATTCGGGAACTCAGTGGTTCATCTTTGCCGCGGCTTTCATGATCTCAGCCTGTACCGCTGGCATTATGTCAGCCATATAGGCACCGACCTTTTGCATCGCTGATTTGCCGATAGGTGAGCCGCGAGTAATCCGCAGAACAGATTTACCTGGAGCCAGGGATGTCGAAACCTGAGGCTTCGCACCCACGGCGTGGTAAGCCGCTCTTCTCCTTCTACACCGACCATTTCGCCCGCTTGTGCGCTTAGTGCGATCGCCTCGG
>WNGC01000798.1_pt1 | contig 18703 bp, 16 predicted proteins | sample 5400051 | NCBI WGS metagenome assembly WNGC01 (sample SAMN13153368, study PRJNA577476) | soil metagenome | isolation source: 20 cm soil or saprolite under grassland replicate 2 | place: USA:California | collected 2016-06-15
TCCCGAGGATGAGCCGGAACCGGCTCAGGAGTACGAGTTGGAAGCGACTTCGGAAGACGAGGCGGAAACGGCTCCGGCGGACGAATCGGCAGCGGCTGAGGAGGTTGAACAGGTAACGCCTCGGAGGACTCCGCCGACGCCGGTCCGTCAGATCAAGCCGGCAGCGTTTCCGCAATTCAATCCGGAAACAGTCCCGAAGGTCAAACGGCTGACGCCGCGGCAGGCGAAACCGACGGGACCCCCGTGGGCTCAACGGGCGGCACCTGCGAAGCCGGTCACGCCGCCGCAGGCGAAACCAGCGGCGCCCTCGTGGGCCAAGCCCGCGGCACCTGCGAAGCCGGTCACGCCGCCGCAGGCAAAACCGGCAGCGCCCTCGTGGGCCAAGCCGGCGGCACCTGCGAAGCCGGTCCCGCCGCCACAGACAAAACCGGCAGCGCCCTCGTGGGCCAAGCCGGCGGCGCCTGTGAAGCCGGTCCCGCCGCCACAGACAAAACCGGCAGCGCCCTCATGGGCCAAGCCGGCGGCACCCTCGCAGGCCAAACCGGTCACGGTCCGGCGGTTCAAAGCCGTGGCGCCTCCGCCGGTCAAGCAGGGAACACCGCCGCAGGCAAAGCCGCCGCAGGCAAAACCGGCAGCGCCCTCGTGGGCCAAGCCGGCGGTATCCCAGCAGCCCAAGCCGGTAACGACGCCACAGCCGAGGCCGGCGGCCCCCCCGCAGGCCAAGCCGGTGGCCCCGGCACCGCCGAAGCCTGCAGGATCCCCGCCAGCCAAGCCGGCAGCGCCGTCACAGTCGAAGCCGGAGGAGCGTCCCCAAGACAAACCCGGCAAGTCGCGCCGGGCGAAATCTGGAGCGCCTCCGTGGCTTAGGCGAGTGGAGCAGCTCCGAACCAAGTCGGCAGCGCCCGCGGAAGCCGAGCCCAAGGCGCCCCCTCAGGCTAAACCGGCAACGCCACCGGCGAAATCGGCGGCATCCCAGCCGGCCCACAAGGCAGGCGCTGAGCCGCAGAAGCAAGTTCAGCCTCGACCGGGTGGATCCGGAAGGCGGGCCACGGACCGCGAAAAACGTGTAAGTCTTCTCCGCCCCAACACGGCAGCCGCGCGCCCGATGAAGATCCTCTACGATGGGAAAAACGATCTGCGGCCGAAAGCATCTCGAAAAGCGCGGGAGAAGAGTGGTGTCAAGAAGTTCCTGGAGTGGATAAAGCGGGGCTAATCGGGCCTAAATAAACTGGCGGCTGATCTCGTCGAGCCGCTTGAGCACCTCGTCAGGAATCTTCACCTTCAGGGCGCCCAGGTTCTCCTCGAGTTGAGGCACCGACGTCGCCCCTGCGATGGCGCTGGCCACCGCGGGCTGCCGGATCAGCCAGGCCAGCGAAAGTTGCGATGGCGTGCAGTGTAGCTCGCCCGCGAGGGCGGCGACCTCTTCCGCCAGCCTGAGGCTCTGTTCGTTGAGCCGGCGCGCAAAGTGGGGCTGGGTCACCGCGCGCGATCCCTTGGGAGGTTCCTGTCCCCGGCGGTACTTGCCGGTCAAAATGCCTCCGGCCAGGGGGAAGAAGGCGATCAGGCCGATCCCCTGATCGAGGCAGAATGGGACCAGTTCGCGCTCGACGGCGCGGTCGGCGAGTGAGTAGCTGGGCTGGACGGATTCGAAGCGGACGAACCCGCGGCGGTCGCTCACCCAGAGCGCCTTGCAGAGCTGCCAGGCCGCGTAGTTGGACGCTCCGATATACCGCACCTTGCCCGCCCGTACCATGTCGTCGAGGGCCCGCGCTGTCTCCTCGGGCGGCGTCTCGGGATCCCAGGTATGGATCTGGTAGAGGTCGAGGTAGTCGGTCTGCAGGCGGCGCAGGCTTCCTTCGAGTTCCCGCATGAGGTGAAGGCGTGATGACCCCGCGTCGTATGGGCCTTCGCCGATCTTCAAGCCCGCCTTGGTCGCTATCAGGGCCTGGTGGCGCCGCCCCCGCAGCCCTTCGCCGATGATCGTCTCCGATGCGGTCGCGGTATAGATATTCGCCGTGTCGATCAGGGTGATCCCAGCGTCGAGCGCCTGATGCAGGATGGCGATCGAAGTTTCGCGATCGGCGCGTCCCCCAAACGAGTTGGTGCCGAGCCCGATCGCTGACACCTTGATCCCGGTGCGCCCAAGAGGCAGAAACACCATTCCAGGGTCCTCCAGATCTAGCTCTGCCGGTTCAGGGATTTTGCTCCAAAGGACCTGCGCAGCGCCCTGCCGGAGGGCTTCTGGATCGCCTGTATGTACCGGTCCCAGGGGTAAGGCCCCGGATTGACGGCGACCTGCGGCTGCAGCGAATCCATCTTGGTCTGTTTGGCGACCCGCGTACTGCCCGTCTGCCTTCGCTCTCTTCGCATGAAGATCACTCCCTATAGGTCTTAGACGTGCGCTTCTGCCCGGTGAGATTCGGTTCCGGTTTCTTGGAAGATAGGCTACTAGCGTAACACACATTTCGATCTTATGCCGGCCGGGCTCTCGAGTGTTTGCCGCAGCAGTCGTTGCTTTACGGCACAAAATGTGTCATACTGTACTTACATCGGGACATTGGACCGCCGGTTGGCAAGACCGGATATAAGCGGGGATTGATGGGTAGGGGGGACGCAGCCCCCCATTTTTCTTGTCGACACAAACATGAGGGTAGGGGGAATGGTTGTGGAACTGTGCAAGGCCTGCGGTAGCCCAAAGCCTTCGGTAGCCGCCGTGCAGGGGGACGACTTCTGCTCAACGCGGTGCGCGCGAATTTATTACGGCACGCTGACCGCGCGCCCGGCGCGTGGGGCTACCGGGCCGCGGCCCGCGTCACTCCGCAGGCCTTCTCGAAGACTGCCTCCTGCCTCTCTCAACGGCCGAAAAACCGTAACGGCAAGGCGCGGCGTCTAGACGACTTCTCGCAGCCGGCGGCAGCCGGCCTGGGGTGCGGCCAGAACGCGACGGTGATCCCAAGAAGCACCAGCCCGATCCCCACCACAGCCGGCATCGCGCGATGCCGCTGGCCTAACTAATGACGGCCCTCGTTTGATTCACCTCTGTCCGCGGTAGGAAGATCGCACAGGCGCCGCGCATATCCCAGCAGAATGCCTGAGCTTCCGTTCATCACGGTGCTTGCCGAGAACCTGCGGCCGCTGGTCGAGGGCCGCGTGATCGAAGACGTGCTCGTCCGGGGCGCCTCGGTCCTCAAGACATTTGACCCGCCGGTCACCGCCCTGATCGGCCGCCAGATCACCGGGATCGAGCGCCGGGGGAAGCTCCTGGTATTTCGCCTCACCGGCGGGGTGGTCGTCGTCATGCACCTCCGGCGCAACGGACGTATTCAAGTCTTGCCCAAAACGAAGGGGCGGACGGCGAAGGATCTGGCGATCGCCTTCGCGTTTGCCGATGGGACCGACCTGCGGATGGTCGAGTTGGGCCCCAAGAAGGCCGCTTCGGTCTGGCTGTTTCCCGCGGGGCGCGAGGGGGCCGGCGAGCCGCTGGCATCGCTTGGGATGGAGCCGCTCTCGCCCCAGTTCTCGCGCGAGGCGCTGGCCGCCATGCTGCGGGAGGAACGCACGCAGATCAAACGCTTTCTGACCCTGCAGCGGTACGTTGTCGGGATCGGCAACACGTTCGCCGACGAGATCCTCTGGGAGGCCCGGGTGTCCCCGCAGGCGATGACCCCCGCGCTCACCGGCGACGAGGTCGCCCGGCTGCACGGTGCGATTACGGCGACGCTGGAGGGGGCGATCGCGTCGCACCGGAAGGAGTACGACGGTTCCCTCCCGATGCGGGAGCCGCTTCACCTCCTGCGGGTCCACCGGCACGGCAAGGAACCGTGCCCGCGGTGCGGGACACCGATTGCGGTGATCTACTATGAAGACCGGGAGACGTACTACTGCCCCACCTGCCAGGCCGGCGGGAAGGTCTACGCGGACCGGCGGCGATCGAGGCTCCTCCGGTGAAGGGAGGATGGGAGCGATGGGACGGGCAGCCTCTCACCTGATTGGCCGCGGCGCCGCGGCGCTTATTGCCGCGGGCGCGATCGGACTCGCAAGCTGATGGTCTGGAGGCAGCCGTGAGACGCGGCCGGCCCGCGGGCGATGCGCCGCAGGAAGGCGAGATGCTGCGGCGGGAGATCCTCCAGCTGCTGGACGATACGATGGGCCGCAGGAACTGGGCTCACTCGGGGCTGACCGTGGCGCTCAAAGGGCTGCGCCTGGAGGAGGCGACCTGGGAGCCGGCGGCCGGGCACTCGGTCTGGGAGCAGATCAATCATATCGCCCACTGGAAGCGGTACATTGTGCGGCGGGTGCGGGGGACGTCCTCCGGTACAAACCAGGCGTGGCCTGCGGCGGGGCGGACGCCCGCGGACCTGCGGAAGGCGATCGCGGGACTGACGGCGCTGCATGACGATCTCCGCAGGGCCGTGATGCGTCTCAGCGCCGGCGAGCTCACGCGGAAGCGCCGCCGGTACAGCCACGCGCAGCTGCTGTTGGGAGGGGCCGCGCACGAATCGTACCACATCGGCCAGATCTTCCAGACCCGAAAGCTCTACCGCGTGCGCCGGGCCGGCTCAGCGTAGCGCCCCTCCCCAGGCCACCACGTCGGGGTGGCGGTGGGCTACTGCGCGACCTTCAGCGTGGCGGTCATCCCGGCCTGGCGGTGGCCCGGGAACGTGCAGACGATCGTATAGGCGCCGGGTGCCACGGTCGCTTTTACCTCCGCGCTTGCGCCGGGCTCGATCACGGCGATTTCGGCGATCTTCTTCTGGGCCGCGTCCTGGAGGATGAAGTTGTGCTCGATCGCCCCTCCGTTCCTGACGACGAACGTGACTTCTCCCGCTCCCGCCGTCGCCTCCGGTGGCTCGTACAGGAACTCCTTCGCGACGAGCGTCACCGCTTTCTCGGCGGCTCCCGGCCGCGTCATCGGCGCGGTTCCTCCGAGGGCGAGCATCACAGCGGCGCCGGCGGTCAGGCGGACGATTGAAGGCCTGGCGATCAAGTCACGCTGACCGGGTGGCTGACGATCCCGCCGTAGAGATACCCCTGCTCATTGAATGGGACTCTCAAGGGCTGGGTGTTGCCGCGCTCGTCGGTGGCCCGCGCGATGAGCCCGTAATGGCCCGGCGTGGCGTTCCACGCGAGATCCCAGCGCACCCAGGCCTGGGCGATATTCGGCTCCCTCAGGTTTGCCGTTTGCCACGTCTTGCCGCTGTTGAGGCTCACTTCCACTTTGGTGATCTTGCCCTGCCCCGACCAGGACCGGCCGCGGAGGAGGCGCCGGCCCGCGGTCACCTCGCCGTCCCAGGCGAGCTCGAAGGCGCTCTTGACGACCTGGGAGGTCAGCCGCGGTCCCTTGGACGGCGGGTCGGGGTCGTAGTCGGGGCCGATCAGGACGTAGTTGTCGGTGTTCCAGGGCGAGAACAGCGGCTCGTCGGACACCTCGATCCGTCCCACCCACTTGGTGTTGGCCACCCCGACCCACCCGGGGACCAGCATGCGCAGGGGGAACCCGTGATCCGGCGGGAGGATCTGCCCGTTCATCGCATAGACCAGCAGGGTGTCGTCGGCGATTGCCTTGGAGATCGGCATCGGCCGGCGCACCTTGAGCTCGTCAACGCCCTCGGGCATGACATCGCGGGCCGTGCGCTGGAGGCCGCAGCGGTCCAGGACCTCGCGGAGCGGCACGCCCGTCCACTCGGCGACGCCGATGGCACCGAGGTGCCACTGACCGCCCTGCGCCCGTTTGCCGTACGCGGCTTCAAAGAAGCTCCGGCCGTTGCCGGCGCACTCGACGAAGCGCATCACGGACACCGAGGGCAGCCCGAGGATGTCATCGTACGTGAACTCCTGGGGATGCGCGACTCCGGAGCCCTCCACGCGCAGCCGCCAGGCGGCCTGGTCCACACGAGCGGTGCGGCTGTGGTCCCGGACGAAGAACAGCTCGTTGGGGACCTCGTAGCCGCGGTTGTACATCACCTCCCAGCGCATCTCCTTGTTGCTGCCGAAGTCGTTGAACCATTCCGGGGGGGTTGGTTTGACCACGAGATCGGTCGCCGGGGCTGCCCGGGCCGTCCGGCCGCGGGCGACCTGCCCGAGGCCCGCCGCCGCTCCCGCGCCGGCCGCCAGCAGGCCGAGCAGGCGCCTGCGGGAAATGCCCATGGCTTTCGCCCGTGCCCACAACCATTCGTCGGCTCTGGCCTGTGCGTAGACGCGCTCATCCCGGAAATCCTCGCGCATGCGTCGACACCGTCCTTCGTGGGATCGTCTCCGAGGTGTACCGCCGATGTACATGCCCAATTCTGCGCCGCGTGCGGCCATCCTCTCGCGGGCTCCGGACCTTCACTGGGCCTTCGCCGGCGGACGCGTCTCCCGCGCGCGCCGCGGCGCGGGCACATCCGTCTCTCCCGAGTCGATCGAGGCGCTCTGGGCTCGCCGGGCATTGCGGGCCGCCGCGGTGACCGCGGCGCCGATCACGGTGTAGCGCGGCTCGAAGAACGTCCGGATCTTTTCGACGTTCCCGTAGGAGTCCGGCAGCGTTTCCTCGCCGTCCTGGACCTCGAAGACGGTGAAGCGGGCGGGCGCTCCGGCCGCGGCCTGGCCCCAGTCCTCGAGCCCGAGAAAGCGGGCCGGCGCCACCGAGACCCGCTCCACGACATCGTCGGCCGACATGCCGACGGTGACCATCTTGCTCATGGTGGTGGGGAGGTCCCAGACGGGCCCGTTCACGTTGCCATTGTGCAGGTCGGTGCTGATGGTGGCCGGCAGCAGGCCGCGCTCGATCGCGAAGCGGGCCGTGGCATAGTGGAAGCTGCCCTGGCCGTGCCCGGTATCGAGAATGAGCCCCGCGGCCGCCATGGTCTGCATCCGCCGGAACACCGGCTCGTGGCGGTTGAGGGCCGTCGTGATCCTGCCGGTGAAGCAGTGCGTGACCACATCGCCCGGGTCCAGGATGTCGAGGATCTCGTCGAGCGTCGGCGGCGCCTCGCCGATGTGGACCACGAGGGGGAGATGGACGGCCTGGGCGAGGGCCTTGGCGACCCGCACGGGGGTCATTCCCCACTCGCGAACCACCTGGCTGCTCGCCCGCACCTTGATCCCTCGGATCAAATCGCGGTTCGCCTCGACGCAGGCGGCGGTGCGGTCCGGGTCCAGGACCGGATCGCCGATCAACTCGCTGACGCGGTTGGCCGCGACGAGACCGATCGTGCTGATGTTCAGGAACGCGAGGATGGGAAACGGCGAGGGCTCGATGATGAACTCGCGGAGGCCGTGGAAGTTGGCCTCTCCCGCGCTGCCGCAGTCGACCGCGAGGCCGACCCCGGTGGCCGGGCCGACCAGTTCGGGCCTCAGGGAGAGCCACGTCGCCCCGTAGTAGCAGTGCACGTGCAGGTCGATCCAGGCGGGCGACACCCACGCGCCTTTGAGGTCGATGACCGTGTCGAACCCCTCCCGGCCGTCGAAGCGGGCCGGCTCGACCACCCGGCCGTCGCCGTCGATCCCGATGTCGACCGGCGAATTGTGGGCGAGTCCTCCCAAGTTGAACGCCCTGCCGTTGCGGAGCAGCACCGTGCCCACGATCGTTCCTCCTTCCGCGTCCTGATCGCACTCGAAGTCCGGCCCTGCGCCGCGCGGCGCGGGCTCCCGGTCACGCGTGCCGGAGCCGGGGATCCAGGAAGTCCCTCAGTCCGTCGCCGAGCAGGTTGAGGGCGAGCACGCTCAGGATGATGGCCGTCCCGGGGAAGATGCTGATCCAGGCCGCCTGCCGCAGATAGACCTGTCCGGCGCTGATGATTCCGCCCCAGGTCGGGATCGTGGGCGGCACGCCGACCCCCAGGAAACTGAGCGCGGCCTCTCCCAGCATCGCATACGCGGTGATGAAGGTCGCCTGGACGATCACCGGGGAGGCGCAGTTGATGAGCACGTGCCGGGCCAGGATCCGCGCGCCCGAGGCGCCCACGGCCCGCGCCGCCTCCACGTACTCCTGCCGGACGACGACGAGGACGGCGGCCCGGACGACCCGGGCGATGCGCGGGGTGTAGACGAACCCCAGCGACAGGATCACATTGCGGACGCTCGGTCCGAGCGATGCCATCAGCCCGATCGCCAGCAGGACGTCGGGAAACGCCATGATGCCGTCCATGATGCGCATCAGGACCCGGTCGGCCCGCGGGCTCGCGCCGGACGCCAGCCCCACCACGATCCCGGCGCCGGTGGCGAGGAGCGTGACGAGGGCGCCGACCACCAGCGACAACCGCGCGCCGTACAGCGTGCGGCTCAGGATATCCCGCCCAAACTCGTCCGTTCCAAAGGGGTGCGCCCGCCCCGGTCCCAGCAGCCGGTCCGGGACGTTGAGGGCCACCGGATCGTACGGGGTGAGCAGCGGGGCCGCCGCGGCGCCCGCGACGGCGACAAAGATCAGGGCCGCGCCGACCCCGGTGATCCGGCGCCGGCGCACCATCCGCCAGAAGAGGCCGCCGGCTCCGCGCCGGGCGCCGCGGATGATCCGTCGGGAGGCCAGCGTCTCCTGGGCCATGGGCGTGTCAGTACTTCACCCGTGGGTCGATGAGGAAGTAGAGCAGATCGACCAGGAGATTGATCAGCACGTAGATGGTCGCCACCATCAGGATGACCCCCTGGATCACCGGGTAGTCGCGGCGCAGGACGGACGAGACCACCAGCTGGCCGATCCCGGGGAGGCTGAAGACGGTCTCGGTGACCACGGCCCCGCCCATCAGGGCCGCGAAGGTGAGCCCGACCACGGTGAGGATCGGCACCAGCGCGTTCCGCAGCGCATGGTGGAAGATCACGATCCGTTCGCCCACCCCCTTGGCCCGCGCGGTGCGGATGTAGTCGTTGGCGACCACGTCCAGGAGGCTGCTGCGGGTGAAGCGGATGATCAGCGAACTGTTGGGCAGGCCCAGCGCCAGCGCGGGCAGGAGCAGGTAGCGGAGACTCATCCCCAGGCCCTCGGCGGGCGCCCGGTACCCCGAGGACGGCAGCCACCCCAGGTTCACGGCGAACAGCACGATGAGGGAGAGCCCGAGCCAGAAGCTCGGCACCGCGGCCCCGAGCATCGCCAGGGCCAGGCTGCCCTGGTCCAGCCAGGAGTTGCGGAAGACCGCGGAGATCACCCCCGCCGGAATCCCGATGAGCAGCGCAATGGAGATCGCCATCAGCGAGAGCATAATGGTGGGGGTGGAGTGCTGCAGGATGTCCCCGGTGACCGGGACGTGCTGGAAGAACGAGAGGCCGAGGTCGCCGCGGAGGGCGCGGCCCAGCCAGAGGACGAACTGCGCGACCAGCGGCCGGTCCAACCCCAGCGCGTGCCGGAGGGTCTGTACCTGTTCAGGGGTGGCGTCCTGTCCGAGGAGCACACGCGCCGGATCGCCGGGCGTGAGATGGATCAGCAGGAACACCACCACCGCGACGACGAGCAGGACCGGGACCAGCGCCAGCAGGCGCCCGGTCAGATACGGCAGCACGGGCCTACGGCATGCGCTATTTCACGGCCGGGAGGTTCCAGACGATCAGCCAGTACGACGGGTGGAACCCCACGAGCGCTTTGGAGGCCAGCACCACGTTGTAGAACTCTCCCGGCCGCACCAGCGGAGCCTGCTTGTACAGGAGGGCCTGGAGCCTGGGCCAGAAGCGGACGCGCGCCGCCGGGTCGGCGGTCTGATTGAACTCATCGAACAGCTTGTTCTTCTCGGGGCTATCCCACCAGCCCGGGTACGCCGAGTTGAAGACGGTGATCAGGGCCGGATCGGGCACGAACCCATGGGAGGTCGTGAAGAGGTCGTAGTCGGCGGGCTTGGCCCGGTGATCGAGGACGCCCGCCCACTCCAACACCTGCATGTCCACCTTGAACCCGACATGCTGGAGCTGCGCGGCTGCGACGACCGTGCTCTTGAACATGTAATCGTACTGCTGGGTCGTCAGCCAGCGGACCGGCTCCCCGGTGTAGCCGCCTTCCTGCATCAACTGTTTGGCGCGGGCCGCGTCGTGCAGGTTGTACATCTCGGAGCCGGCCGTCGTGTACCAGGGCGTGCCCTGCGGGTAAATGCTGGGACCCAGCGAGTACAGCTCGGGGTTCCCGAATGTGGCTTTCATGATGGGCTGCATGTCCAGCGCGACCTCGACCGCCTGGCGGAGCTTTTCATTGGTCATGATCCCCTGCTTCTTATTGATGAAGAAGGTCAGAAACGTGCCGGGCTTGACGAGCCCGGGGGTGACGCGGGGATCCTTGGCGAGCTGGGCGTACGCGTCCTGGTTGATGCCGTCGGCGAGATCGTAGTCGCCGCTCTGCACCCCGGCAATGCGGGTGGCGACCTGGGAGACCGGATAGAAAAACACGTCGTCCGCCAGCGCCTCGCGCCGTCCCGCGTACCCGTTCGGCGCCTCCGGCCGCGCCGCATAGTTGTCGAAGCGGACGAGCCTCACGTGCCGGTCGGGAATCCACTCGGCGAACTTGTACGGGCCCGTGCCGATGTACTGCTTGAGCGGCCCGCTGCCGGTCGAGTCGACGGCCTCCTTGGGCATGATCGCCGCGGCGCCGTTCGGGAGGGCGATGAACGAGAGCAGCGGGGCGAACGGTTCTTTCAGCTTCAACGCGACCGTGTACTTGTCCACGGCCGTGGTGGACTCCACCTTTTTGTAGACGGATGCGCCCCGCGGGCTCACCTTCCCCCAGCGCTCGAGCGAGGCGACGACGTCCTCGGCGGTCATCTCCTTGCCGTTGTGAAACGTGACGTTCTTGCGCAGGACGAACGTGTAGGTCAGCCCGTCTTTACTCTGCGTGTACGATTCGGCCAGCAACGGCTGGACTCGGAAACCGGCGTCGAAGGTGAAGAGCTCCTCGAAGATCGGCAGCGTGATAATCGACGTGAGATCGGCGGTCGTCGCCACCGTGTCCAGGGTGAGCGGTTCGCCGATCTCGGCCACCCGCAGGGTGCCGCCCCGGCGCGGGGCGGCGGATGTCGAGAAGACGAGGCTCTCAGCCAGCGCGGCGATGACCAGCAGGGTGAGCGCAGACTCCAGCACTTTGCGCGATTGCATCAGTCGATTCCTCCCTTCCCGCGAATCGGGGGACGCGTCCGTGAGGTCGGCGCGGCGCTATTTCGGCAGGCCGGCGATGATCTTCCCCATATCCTCTTTGGTAAAGGCGGGCATGGTCAGCGACCGGACGGCTCCCTGCACGCCCAGGGACAGCGCCAGCCGGCTCGCCACCTGATTGTCAGGCGCCTCGAAGATCCCCACGGCGTCGTACGGCCCCATGGTCCAGACGATCTCGCGGACCGTGCAGCCGGCCTTCTTGGCGGCGGCCTGGAACGCGTCGGCGCGCTTGACGGTGTCCTTCACGGTCTGAACGCCCTGCTCGGTCCAGTTGAGGAGAGCCACGTAGGTCGCCATCGTCCTGTCCCCCCTTGAAATACACGCGAGCTCCGCACCCGGGATCGATCGGAGCTCGAGATGCCCTCTCGACACGGAGGGCAGCAGCCACAATTGAAGTATCGCGATGCTTGGGCGTGAGGGTTCGGGAGCCGCGGAAGCCGTTCCTGCCGGATGTAAGGCCGATCGAAGGCCGATCGAAGCGTGGAATAGAGCCAAGGTAAGCGAGGAGCAGAACAACGGTAACAGGAATAGGCTCCGGGGCCAGAGAATGCGGACGCCCAAAGGGCGATCGAAGCGAGGAGTGGAACAAAGGTTAGGATCTTCAATGCGCGGATTTCGGGTTGGCCTCGACATCGGCGGCACCTTCACGGATTTCGTCCTCCTCAACGACACGACCGGCGAGCTTCGCCTCCACAAGGTCCTCACCACGACGCCGGACCCGGCGGAGGGAGCCCTTCGGGGGCTCGTCGACCTGTGCCGGCTCGCCGGCGTGGGCGTGGGCGACCTCTCGATCCTCGTGCACGGCACCACCCTGGTGACCAACGCGATCATCGAGCGCACCGGCGCGCCCACCGCGCTGCTGACGACCCGGGGCTTCCGGGATATCCTCGAGATGGGCAAGGAGCAGCGGTACGACATCTACGATCTCTTCCTGCAGTTCCCGCCGCCGCTGGTCCCCCGCCGCTGGCGGGTCGAGATCGATGAACGGATCAGCCGCGACGGCGAGGTGCTCACCCCGCTCGATCGGGAACAGGTACGGGCCGCCGCCCGCCGGCTGGCGGCGCAGGGCGTGGAATCGCTGGCCGTCTCGCTGCTGCATGCGTACAAGAACCCGGCGCACGAGCAGGCGGCGCTGGCGGCCGTTCGGGAAGCGGTCCCGGAGTTGAGCGTCTCGCTCTCCAGCGACGTGGTCCCGGAGATCCGGGAATGGGAGCGGACCTGCACGACCGTCGGCAACGCCTACGTGCAGCCGCTGGTCGACCGCTATCTCGGGCGGCTCGAGGCGGCGCTCCTGGAGCGGGGCTTTGCCGGCCGGTTCTATTTGATGCAGTCGTCGGGCGGGACCGCCACCCCCGACACGGCCCGCCGCTTCCCGATCCGGCTCCTCGAATCCGGGCCGGCCGGTGGGGCGCTCGTGACCGCCTTCTTCGGCGAGCGGCTGGGGCGGAAGGATCTCGTTGCCTTCGACATGGGCGGGACGACTGCCAAGATTTGCCTGGTGAGGGACGGCCGGCCGGAGATCGCGCCGATGATCGAGGCGGCGCGGGTGCACCGGTTCAAGCGCGGGTCGGGCCTCCCGGTGAAGGCCCCCGTCGTGGACATGATGGAGATCGGGGCCGGCGGGGGATCGGTGGCGTGGATCGACCGGCTGGGGCTGCTGAAGGTCGGGCCGCACAGCGCCGGGGCGTCTCCGGGTCCCGCCTGCTACGGGCTCGGCGGCACCGACCCCACGGTGACCGATGCCTGCCTGGTGCTCGGCTACTTTGATCCCGAGTACTTCCTCGGCGGGACGATGCCCCTCTCCCGCCGGGCCGCCGAGGAGGCTCTGGAGCAGGTGGGCGCGCGGGCCGGGCTCGACCGGGTCGCCGCGGCCTGGGGGATCCACCAGATCGTGTCCGAGAACATGGCCGCCGCGGCGCGCGTCTACATGATCGAGCGCGGCCAGGACCCGCGCCGCTACGCGATGCTGGCCTTCGGCGGCGCGGGACCCGCGCACGCGTCGCGGGTGGCCCGCATCCTCCGCCTCCGCGAGTTCATCGTGCCGCCGGCCTCCGGGGCCGCGTCCGCGCTGGGATTCCTCGTCACGCCGATCAGCTTCGACTTCGTGCACTCGCTCCCCGGCCCATTGGAGTCGCTGGACTGGGAGGCGGTGGACGCGCTGGTCCGGGCGATGGAAGCGCGGGGGCGGGCCATGCTGACCGACGCCGGCGTGGATCCGGCGGAGATTACCTCCGTCCGGCGGGCCGAGATGCGCCTGGCCGGCCAGTTCCACGACATCGCGGTGCCGGTGCCGGGCGGGCGGCTCACGGCGCAGGCGGCTCCCGGACTCGGCGAGCGGTTCGAGTCGGAGTACCGCCGGCTCTACGGGATCTATCTGCCCGGCCGGCAGATCCAGGTGTTGAACTGGCGCGTGCTCGTCACCGGCCCCAGGCCGGGCGTGCGTCTGGCGGCTGCGTCCGTCGATCGCGGCGACTGCGCGGTGCATGCGCTGCGGGTCCGCCGCCCCGCGTACTTCCCCGAGACCGAGGGGTTCGCCGAGGTGCCGGTGTACGACCGGTACCGGCTCCGCCCGGGGGCGGCGCTGACCGGGCCGGCGATCGTGGAGGAACGGGAGGCGACAACGGTCGTCGGGCCCGGGGATGCGCTGGAAGTCGATGCGCACCACAATCTCGTCATCGCGGTGAGCCAGGCGTGAGCGCAGCCTTCGACCCGGTGTCGCTCGGGATCATGTGGAGCCGCCTGATCAACATCGCGGAGGAGTGCTGGATCACGATCTGGCGGACGGCGTTCAGCCTGATCATCGGCGAGGCGCAGGACTTCGGCTGCGAGCTGTTCGATCCCGACGCCCACTCCATCGCGCACTCGCCGCGCTCGATGCCGGTCTTCAACCTGACCCTGCCGCTGGCGGTGCGCCGGCTGCTGACCGTGTTCCCGCGCGACACCCTCCGGCCCGGGGACGTCCTCGTCACGAACGACCCGTGGATCTGCGCCGGCCACCTCTACGATCTGGCGGCGGTCACCCCGGTGTTCCGGCGGGGCGCGCTCGTGGGGCTCGTGGGGTCGATCGCGCACTGTTCCGACATCGGCGGCACCCGCGACTCGATGAGCGCCCGCGAGATCTACGAGGAGGGCCTGCAGATCCCGCCGCTCAAGCTCTACCGCGGCGGCGCGCTGAACGAGGACCTCGCGGCGATGATCCGGGCCAACGTGCGGCTGGGCGAGATGGTGCTCGGCGACATCCAGGCCCAGGTGTCCAGCAACCAGGTGGGCGCCGACCGGCTCGTCGCCTTCATGGACGAATACGACCTCGCGTCGATGACCCCGCTCGCGCACGTCGTGCAGGAGCGCGCGGAGCGCGCGATGCGTGAGGCGATCCGCGCGCTGCCGGAAGGGACCTATCGGAGCGAGGTCGAGTTCGACGGGCTGGGAGAGCCGCTGACCCTCCCCTGCGCGGTCACCATCCACGGCGACGAGATGACGGTGGATTGGACGGGCGCTCCCCCGCAGCTGCCCCGGGGGGGCATCAACTGCACCTACCACTATACGGCCGCCCACACGACCTACGTGCTGAAATCCATCCTCACGCCGGAGATCCCGTCGAACGCCGGCTGCTTCCGCCCGCTGCACGTCACGGTGCCCGAGGGCTCGGTGCTCAGCTGCCGCTACCCGGCGTCCGTGAACCAGCGCACCCAGACCGGCTGGTACTGCGGCCCGGCGGTGTTCAAAGCGCTGGCGCCGGTGCTGCCCGACCGGGTGCAGGCGTTCACGGGGCTGCCGATGGGCATGGGCGCCTACGGGGTCGACGCCGCCGGCCGCGTGTACAACGATCACCTCTTCCAGGGCGGCGGTCAGGGGGCCGGCGCCCACGGCGATGGGGTCTCGGCGCTCCTTTACCCCACCTCGGCCGGGAACGTCTCTGTGGAGATGTTCGAAAGCCGGACGCCCCTCGTGGTGGAGTGCAAGGAGTTCCGGCCCGACTCCGGCGGCGCCGGCCGGCATCGCGGCGGCCTGGGCCAGCGCGTCCGGGTCCGCAAGCTGCGCGACGACGGCCGTGCCGCGCTCGTGGACCTGCATCCCCACGGCATGCTCACGGCACCGTCCGGGCTGTTCGGCGCCGCGGCGGGCGGGCGCGCGCGGGCGTACGTCACGGACGGCGACACGGTCCTGGAGGGCGGGGCGATGGTCAGCCTGGCCGAGCTCCGCCATCCCGGCCAGCGCGCCACGATCGAGATCGCAGGCGGGAGCGGGTACGGTCCGCCGATCGAGCGGCCTCTCGAGCGTGTCCAGGCCGACCTGGACGAAGGCACCGTGACCCCCGAGGGCGCCGCGGTGTACGGCGTCGCGGTCGGACCGGACGGCCGCGCGAGGAGGATCTGATGGCGGATCTGGAGGCCCTGAAGCGGCGTCAGCAGCAGACCTGGGCGGCCGGGGATTTCTCGATGATCGCGACCCAACAGCTGCTCGTGGGCGAGCTCCTCTGCGAGGCGGTGGACGTGCATCCCGGGCAGCGGGTGCTCGACATTGCCACCGGCAGCGGGAACACCGCGCTGGCCGCCGCCCGCCGCGGCGGGACGGTGACCGGCATCGACTTCGTTCCCGCGCTCCTGGAGCGGGGACGAGAGCGCGCCGCCGCCGAGCGCCTGACGATCAATTTTCAGGCCGGGGACGCCGAGGCCCTGGGGTTTCCCGATGCCTCGTTCGACATCGTCGTGTCCACGTTCGGCGCGATGTTCGCGCCCGATCAGGAGCGGACGGCCCGGGAGATCCTCCGGGTGTGCCGGCCCGGAGGGAAGATCGGCCTGGCGACCTGGCCGCCCGACAGCCTGATCGGCGAGCTGTTCCGCACCGTCGCCCGCTTCGTGCCTCCTCCGGCGGGTGCCAGGCCGCCTGTGCTCTGGGGCACGGAGGATCGCCTGCGCGAGCTCTTCGGCGGCGCCGTGGCATCGCTTCGGGCGGCGAGGCGCCCGATCGTCTTCCGCCACCGCTCGGTGGCAAGCTGGATGGAGTTTAACCGGAAGTTTTTCGGTCCGACGATCAAAGCGTTTGAAACTCTGGATTCCTCGGGGCAGGAGGCGCTCTCGCGCGAGATGGCGGATCTGATGCGCCGGGGGAACCGGTCCGGGGACGCCACCCTGGTGGCGCCGAGCGAGTACCTCGAGGTGGTGGCCGTCCGGGTATAAGGCGTCTGAACGAAACACGCCGCGCTCCGCAAACAGCCGTCGGGCCCCAACTGATCCGGCTTTTCCCTCGGATGAACAACACGGACTGACTAGCACAGGGGAGATCACAAAAACCTGCTTCGGAAGGAGTGACACCCACTGTAGTTCCCTTCATAGTAATTATTGTCTAGATCGGATCGGATTTTCCAAAATTCATTGGCGAGAGAGAGGGAGATCGCGCATGGGGCGTTACAAGTCGTTGTGCATGCTGGCCGCCGCGGGTCTGCTGTTTGGGATCTTCGGCGTGTCCACTGCTTCTGCCACGCTGATCGGCACAGTCCCGGTGACCCCGGGTGGCATCGTGATTCCCGGTTTTACATCCGGCGCGCCGGGGACCCTACTCGCCTCGCAGAGCGCGCCTTTCGTCAGCACGCTGGGGACCGACTCCGGCACGCTGACCTCGGCCGTTTATCAGGAATCGGGTGGAACATTGGATTTCTACTATCAAGTGAGCAACAGTCTGACCGCGCCGAACTGCGGTGGGGCCGGGCAGCCTGGGTGTGACCCGATTTCGCGCGAGACGAACACCAGCTTCACGGGCTTCCAGACGGCGCTGGGGTTCCGGACCGACGGCGGGAGCCTGGGGGGCCCGTTTGTGAATGGCTCCGTTCCCCCCCTCGGCGGGGACCGCAACAGCGTTGGCAATGTTGTCGGGTTCGACTTTAACCTGTCGAATCCCGTCGAGCCTGGGATGGCATCAGACGTCCTTGTCATCAGCACGAACGCCACCCACTTCGCCTTAGGCAACTCGTCCGTGATCGACGGCGGCACATCGACGGTCGCTTCGTTTGAGCCGTCGGCCGTGCCGGAGCCGGGGTCGATCCTGCTGCTCAGCACCGGCATGCTGGGCATGTTTGCCATGCGGCGCTCCCGCCGCTAGTCCGGCCTCGCGCCGAAGCCGTCCATACCGTTCGCTCGCGAAACTTGGGGCCCGGCCGTTCGGCCGGGCCCCAACCGCTCTCTGCGGCGGGATCCGGTCGCCCGATGCGCTCCGGATGCCGCCGCGGCAGCCAACGAGCGTCAAGATGTGTTGCGTCCCTCTACCGCTTCACGTTCTTGTTCATTTGCGAACCGATGCGCCGCTCTTGCTCCCTGAGCTCGGGGGTGAGCGCGGGACCGAAATCGCCCGCCTCGAACACCTGGCGAATCTCGATCTCGGACTCCGCGCCGGGGAACGGATTGGGAGCGCGCTTCACCCATTCGATGGCCTCTTCTTTCGATTTCACCTGAAAGACCCAGAAGCCGGCGATCAGGTCCTTTGGCTCGCTGAAGGGGCCGTCGATCACCGTGCGCTTGGCTCCAGAAAACCTGACGCGCGCGCCTTTCGAACTGGGGTGGAGCCCCTCCGCCGCCTGCAGCACACCCGCTTTCACCAGCTCTTCGTTGTATTTCCCCATCTCGGTGAGGAGCTTCTCATCGGGGAGCACGCCCGCCTCCGAGCTCTTGTTGGCCTTGACCAGGATCATGAATCGCATCGTCGAGCCTCCTCTTGGGTTCGAGGTCGAACCCGGCTGTTCGGACCCGCCGAACGCGGGCTCCGCTGATACGTCGAACGCGGATGAGCAAAATCGACACGCCGGAGGAGCGCGTTCAGCAGCCGGCCCTGCCGGCGGCGCCCTGAGGCCTACCAGAACAGGCGCGTCAGCGCGCCGATGGCGGGGTCGAGGGTGCGGGTCCCTTTGATGACGTCATCCAGCGGGGTCGTGACGATCGCGGTCCCCCGCAGGGCGACCATGACGCCCGTCCTGCCCGCGGCGAGCTCGTCGACAGCGGCGACCCCGAACCGCGTCGCGAGGATGCGGTCGAACGCCGAGGGCGACCCGCCGCGCTGCACGTGACCGAGCACGGTGGCGCGCGTCTCGACCTCCAAGCGCCGCTCGATCTCGCGGGCGAGGACGGCGCCGATGCCTCCCAGGCGGGCGTGGCCAAACGCATCCACCGGGGCGTCCTGGACGATCTGCGTCCCGCCGTCCTTGGGGACCGCGCCTTCCGCGACCACGACGATGCTGAACCGCCGTCCGGTGGCCTGGCGCCGGCGGAGCGCGGCGCAGACCTCTTCGATATCGAAGGGGGCCTCGGGAACGAGGACGGCGTCCGCCCCGCCCGCCAGCCCGCCGGCCGCCGCCACCCACCCGGCATCGCGGCCCATCACCTCCACGACCATGATGCGGTGGTGAGACTCGGTGGTGGAGTGCAGCCGGTCCACCGCGTCCATGACCGCGTTGACGGCGGTGTCGAATCCGATGGGGACGTCGGTGCCGCGCACGTCATTGTCCATCGTTTTGGGGATGCCGACGACCGCGACCCCTTGATGGCTGAGGTGGCACGCCGCCCCCAGAGTGTCGTCGCCGCCGATGGCGACGATGGCGTCGATGCCGCGGCGG
>WNGC01001272.1_pt1 | contig 18674 bp, 16 predicted proteins | sample 5400051 | NCBI WGS metagenome assembly WNGC01 (sample SAMN13153368, study PRJNA577476) | soil metagenome | isolation source: 20 cm soil or saprolite under grassland replicate 2 | place: USA:California | collected 2016-06-15
GATCGGCTGCTCGTCTGTTGTCCGACGTGGCAACTAAGGTGGCAGTGTGACAATCGCACCGGACAGAACCGCGACCGCTCTCGACAATGCCGTCAAGCGTCGTGGCAATTCTGTCCGGCGCGATTGTCATGCGAGTTCTCGTGTCATATCGAATCGGGGTCGATTCCTCGGCCGGGTTTAGACGGCTGCAGCGGCAAAGCCGCTACAGCCTCCACTCGGCATCGCAGGCGACGCCTCAGACTGCCACCTTAGTTGCCACGTCGGACAACAGACGAGCAGCCGATCGGCCGCTTCGCACCGCGCCTTCCATGGTCGGCGGCCAGGGCGCCGCCAGCCAGGCTCCTGCGAGCGCCAGCTCGTCGCGGGCGGCCGGTGGCCGGCTGACGCCGGGTCGCACCGCGATCGTCGCCTCCGGCTCCCGGCTCACACGCGACCAGAGAACCTCGGCCGCACCCAGTCGCTCGGTCACCTGACCCGCGATCAGGTCGACCAGCTCGCGACCTCGGATCTCCAGCAGCTCGGGAGCGGCGCTCGACACCACAGTCAGATATTGGCCCTGATCCGGCTCGTGCCCGGTCAGCGCGCCTCGATCGAAAATCCAGTGCGCGTCGCTACCGAGCAAGGCAGCCAGGGGCTGGCGAAGGATCACGCGGTCGAAGAGCAGATGGACGCTGACGATCGGCGAGTGATCGAACGTCCAGTCCTCACCGAGCAAGCGTGACCCCTCGTCGGGCGGCAGGGCGAGGATCACCGCGTCGGCGTCGAGGTCGGCGAGATCGTCCACGCGCGCGCTGGTCTGCACGCGCGCGCCGGCCTCCTCGAGCGCGCGGCCGGCGGCGTCGCCGTGCATCTTCCCGAGCGGCGCCGTCGGCAGAACGAGGTCGCTCGCGGCGCGGCCGGCCCGCAGGGCGCGAAGGACGGTGAAGCGGGCGGCCCCGGCGTCGACCTCGTTAGTGCGCAGATTGAGCCCGGGCCGGATGAAGACGTCCCAGAAGCGCTCGATCGCCGTCGCCGTCTGCCCATGCCGCCTGAGAAACTCCCCGAAGGTCTCGACCTCGTGGGGTACCAGTCGGGGCAGCCTCACGAGCAGGACGGCGATCCGAACGCGGTCGCGAACCGGGAGGTGGCGATAGCGGAGCAGCGGGCCGAGGCCGTAGCCGATCTTCGCGGCGCGGCCACGCTCGTCGATCACGGTCAACTCGAGCGGCAGCCGCGTGACGTCGTCGCGGCTCCCGATCCGCTCGAGGAACTCCAGATACTCGGTGAAGCAGCCAAGCGCGATGTGCTGGCCGTTGTCCGGCGGCGGCTCGGGATCGCCCTCACGCTCGGGGAGCGTCTGCACCTTGCCGCCCAGGGTCGGCCTGGCCTCGAGCAGGGTCACGTCGTGGCCGGCGTCGACGAGCTCCAGCGCCGCCGAGAGGCCGGCCAGGCCGCCGCCGACCACCACCACCTTCATCGCGCGAGCGCGGCTCCGACCACGCGCAGCTTGGCGACCGGCGAAAGCGTCGGCGCCCCGCCGAAAACGTCGAAGCCGTCCTGCTCGATCCGGTCGAGCGTCGAGCGATAGAGGCCGGCAAAGGTCGCGACGCAGGCGGCGCTCCGGCGGTCCAGGTGGTCGAGCAGCGTCAGACCCTCGGCGAGGTGCGCCCGCGCCCGCTCGGCCTGAAAGCCCATCAGCTCGCCCCACTCGGGGGTGACCAGCCCGCTAGCGATGTCGTCCTCCCCGACGCCGAACCGAGCGAGCTCGTCCTGCGGCAGGTAGACGCGGCCGAGGGACCAGTCCTCGGCGACATCGCGAACGATGTTGATCAGCTGCAAGGCGATGCCGAGCGTCTCGGCCCGCTCCGGCTCGTCGGCTCCATAAATCGCGACGCAAGCGCGCCCGACCGCGCCGGCGACGCGCACGCAGTATCCGCGCAGCTCGTCGAAATCGACATAGCGCGTCTGCTCCGTGTCCTGGACGCCGCCATCGATCAGCGCCAGAAGCGCGTCTGTCGGGATCGAGAATCGTTGCCGGGCGTCGGCGAGCGCGACGAACATCGCCTCCTCGCCGGGCGGGGCGTCGAGCTGCCCGCGAAGCTGCTCCAGGAGGACGCGCTTCTCCACCTCCGGAAGAGGCCCGTCGGCAATGTCGTCCACCTGCCGTGCGAACGCGTAGACGGCGGCGATCGCACGCCGTTTCGGCCGCGGCAGCAGCATGATTCCGTAGGCGAAGTTGCGGGCGCGCTGCCGCGTCAGGCGCTCGACCTCCGCGTACGCGGCCTCGACCATCACGGGACGAGGGCTCCGATCGCCGTGCGCGCGAGCCGCGCGCGAGACGGCTTCGGCCGCCCGGAGAAGACGTCGAAGCGGGCCCGCTCGAGCGCCTCCACGGCCGCGAGCCCGCCGCGCGCAAAGGCCGTCACGGCGCGTCCGGTCCGGCCTCCCAGCCTGCGTCCGAGCGGCTCGCCCGCCGAGAGCAGCCCCCGGGCCCGGCCGGCCTCGAACTCGAGCAGCTGCCGGAGCGTCTCGCTCGGCCGGTCGAGCTCAGTGACGCCGAAGCGACGCCGATCCTCGGCAGGGAGGTAGACCCGCCCGAGCGCCAGGTCGCGCGGAACGTCCTGGAGGAAGTTGACGAGCTGGAGTCCCGTGCAGACGTCGTCGCTCAGGGCTACGGTCTCGGAGTCGTCCCCGCGCCGCAGGACGCCGAGGACCAGCCGCCCGCAGGGATCTGCCGAGTGGACGCAGTAATGCTTCACGTCCTCCCAAGTCTCGTACTCCGAGATCCGCTGATCCATCCGATTCGCCTCGATCAGGCGGAGGAACGGCTCGCGAGGGAGGTCGAACTCGCGGATCGTCGGCTGCAGCTCGACGAGCACGGGCCAGGTCGCGGCGCCGCCATAGGCGGCGTCGACCTCACGCTCGAGCTCGTCGAGTGCGGCAAGCCTTGCTTCCGCTCCGCCTTCGAGCTCGTCGCCGAGGATGTCGACGAGCCGGGCGTAGGCGTAGAGAGCGCGAATATGCGGCCTCAACTCGCGCGGAAACGCGAGCGAGGCGACGGGAAAATTCTCACGGCGAGCGCGTTTTGCCACCGAGGCAACGTCGAGCATCTGTAAAAGATCGCGGTTGGCGGTCGTCCCGCGCAACTTTCACGCTTTCGTCGCACCCTCGTGACCCACCCACGCGTCTTTCGGGATTAGGCTGAAGCCGGTGGGTGGTTCGCGGCCGGCCCCGAACCGGAGCCCGCCAGAACGGACAGGTCGAGACGAGTGCCGACGCGGATTTTGCGGCGCTCGGCCTCATCAGCCGCGAGCTCGAGAACCGCCTTCGCCCGGCGCGCGCCGGCCGTGCGCCACGGCGGCAGCGCCTGGGCGACCTTGAGCACCTCGCCCTCGCGCGAGAGAAAGACGACGTCGATCGGAAAGCGCATGAAGAACGTGTGTACCGACCCCGTCGGCCGAAGCAGCAGCCCCTCCCCGCTCTCGAGCCCACGTCGCCCGAGCAACCCCCGCATCCGAGGCCAAGGCGAATCGGCGACAAGGCACCGCTCGCACACAACCTCACCGTCAACAGTCTTCAGCGAAACGGTCTTCATCACCCTTCCTTCGCCCCGAAGACCAAGAGTCCGGCAACGCGGGATCGCCTTTCAAACGTCATTCCATTGACAGCCGCGGCCCGTGCGCGGAGGCCGGCTTGCCCGGCCGGGAGCGCCAACCGCGGCCGGCATCGCTCTCAACACAAGGAGGGGGCTCATGGGGGAAACCCGGTTTCCCCCATGCCCTAATAGCCGATGTGAATGTGGTCGTAGTGGTTGGCGAGCGGGAAGGACGGTCCACCCAGGCCGAGTAGTGAGATGACCTGCTTGGGCATCAGCTCGGGCGGCAACAGGAGCACGTCACGAACAGCGCGCTCGGTGATTCCGCCGGGCTGCTGGTGCCCCGTGATCGGCGTCCCGCCGACCTCGCTGATATCGGCGGCCAGGCCGTAGATGTGCGCCGAGATGACTCCGGGTCGCGCGTACAGCCGGTGGCCGCTGATCAGACACGAGACCGTCACCTGGCCGAACGAGTCGGCGAGGTACTCGATCGTGGCGAGCACCCGGACGTTGACACGGCCGGACTCGATGTCGCCGCGACCGCCCGCGTAGATCGAGACGCGCGGATCGTTCAAGACCTTCTCGCCGAGACGAGTCTTCTCGGCGTTGAGGCCGTTCACGAGCGCACGCAGGCCGACCGCGCGGTAGTAGTGCGAGAGCGCGACTGTGCGATCCGCGAACGTGGTGTCCCTCGAGAACGAAAACATCGCCGCCCAGGGGCTCGCCTTCATTCCGCCGGCCTGCGACAGCTGGGCGGCAACCGCGCGAAGCCCGTCCAGGTTGGCCGGGGCGGCGCCGTTGTGACCTTCAGCCCGCAGGACGCCGAGCATCAGCGCCCAATTGACGTGGCTTGCCTGGGCGACGGTCCGCAGGTGCTTCGCGAATCGCGGCTTCAGCCGAAGCGACGGCGGGGTCGGATCCGAGAGCGTCCTGTTCAGCCACACGACCCCGGCCGAGGCGCCTTCGAGCTCGGGAGCGGGAGCGGGCGAGCTCTGCTTGCGCACCGGGAAGTGATGCTGATGCGCGCGCACGCTCATCGTGCGGGCGTACTTGCGCCGAGAGCCTTGCTTCGAGACGGCCGGCTTCGCCAGGCGCGCGACAGAGCCCGAGCGGGTCGCAGCCTTCTGTACGGCGGCCTGCGCGGCGACCGGGGACGCCGGGGCGCTGACCGGCGCCGGGGCGGCCGGCGGAACGACCGTGTCCGGGGAGGGCGAGGAATCGCCGGAGTCTCCCGACCCGGTGGCGGGCGCGAGTGCGCCGCCGTCGGAGCCGGAGCCCGAGTCGGTTGCGGGCGCCGGGTCGGTCGAGGTGGTCGCAGTCGCATCCGTCGTCGTCCCGTCGGTCGCGGCCAGGCCGCTCACGGCGGAGTCCTCGAGCGACGAGCGAACCTGGTCGCCCGCCGTGGCTGAGAACGCCGCGCCGGCGACGAACAGGGCTGAGAACGTCATCGCGACTGCAGCCCGCCGCCGTCGAGAACGGGGCTTCGTGCTCTCGGGGACCGGAACCGGCGCGACCATGTCTTCGCCGTCGCCGTTCTCGTCCCACTCGTCCCAGGCTCGCCCGTGGCGCAGCCTGCTGATCAATGAATTCCGTCGTGGCATTGCCTATCGCTCCGTTTTTCGGGCGCCGAGGCCGCCACTTCGACGCGGATTCTGACTTCGGATCCGCGGGCCGTACGGACTGACCTGACTATCGACAAGGCAAGCACCCGGCACTCCCCCGAAGTAGGGAGATCGACAAGCAATCATCAAACCGAGGGATACGCCGCCGGCGAGGCGATCACGATGATCGCTGCATCTGAGCCATAAGGCGGCGCGGCCACGCCGAACAAACGGAGGAACTTCCAGCGTGACCGACAATTGCCGCCAGCTTCTTAGGCTCGTTCTTCACCAAGACAGTCTTTTCTGTGCCGCTTATTTGGCTCGAAATTGGGCGAGCCCTCTGGGGCGCCCGTGCCGCAGCAGAAGGGAGGTGAACTAAATGTTGAAGCTCCTTGCATTCGCGCAGAGCTGGGCGAGGGACGCCGCAGAGTCGCTCCAGAAGCGCGAGGAGGGCCAGACGATGGCCGAGTACGGCGTGGTTCTTGCCGTCATCACGCTGATCGTGGTCGTCTCGATCGGCTTCCTCTCCGGCGCCATCGCCGGCGCGATCGATCAGGTCACCGCGATTCTCCCCTAGTCGCTCGCTACGTCCGTAGAGAAAAAGGGCCCCTCCGCATTGGGGGGGCCCAACCCAAACGAAACAGATGAAAGATCCCGTGAAGAAGAGAAATCAAATCCGCAACGAGCAGGGCCAAACGATGACCGAGTTTGCACTCGTGCTTCCGGTCCTCGCATTGATCCTGTTCGCCGTCATTCAGTTCGGGATTGTCTTCAACAACTACATCACGTTGACGGATGCCACACGCGCCGGTGCCCGCAAGGCGGCCGTGAGCCGCCAGGACCCGAATCGAAATTCGGCCGTGATGACCGCCGTCCGGAGCTCGGCTTCGGACCTCACAAGCTCGAAGCTCTCCGTCTCGCCGCCGAGCTCCACCTGGGACCCCGGGGCCGACGTCACCGTCACGGCCTCTTACCCCTACTCGATCAGCCTCCTCGGCTTCGCCGTGAAGTCGGGTCAGCTCTCGAGTACGACAACGGAGCGAGTCGAATGAACGCACGCGCACAAAGCAACCAAGGACAGGCAACGGTCCTCACCGTGGTTTTTCTGGCCGTCCTGCTCGGGATGGCGGCGCTCGTCCTCGACTTCGGATCGTGGTATCGCGCCGACCGCGACACGCAGTCGACCGCCGACTCCGCGGCGCTGGCGGGCGCGCAGGCACTTCCCAACGACACCAGCGAGGCCGCCAGCCTCGCCTCGAGCTACGCGGGCAAGAACGGTGGCGGTCTCGACAGCGTCAAGTTCTCCAGCTCCTACGGGACCGACGACACGATCAACGTGGCCGTTAAGAAGAGCGCCCCGGGAATCTTCTCGAAGCTCTTCGGAGTCAACTCGGTCAACGTCGGCTCCAAGGCGACGGCGCGCACCGCGTTGATCTCGTCGGCCAAGTATGTCGCGCCGATCGTCGTCAAGAACACGCACCCGAAACTGCTCGGCACCCCAGGTTGTCCGTGCTTCGGACAGAAGGGCTCGAGCAAGAACCTGACGACGATTCCGCTCAACCGAAACGGCGCGCCGGGCGCCTTCGACCTGCTGAACCTCGACGGAACCAAAGGCGGAACGAGCGGCGGGCGCCTCGCGGATTGGATGCTGAAGGGCTACGACGGCTACCTCGACATCGGCCAGTTCTACAGCGACCCGGGCGCGAAGTGGGACGACTCGCATTTGCACAACGCGCTCGACGCGCGGATCGGCACCACCCTCCTCTTCCCCGTCTACGACCAGATCGTCGGCACCGGAGCAAACGCGCAATACCACGTAATCGGCTGGGTCGGCTTCCACCTCCTCAGCTACGACGCCCGCGGAAGCAGCGGCTCGATCACGGGCTACTTCACCGAAGTGATCTGGAGCGGTCTGCAGTCCACTGGCGGCTCCGGCCAACCGCCGAACTTCGGCGCACGTTCAGTCCAGCTAATCGGTTAGTCCTCGAACAGAGAAAGACAAGGTGACATGACTTATCGCGTCAGAAATATCGGGATCGCGGTCGCGCTGGCAGTCATCGCGGCCCTCCTAACCAGCTTCTACGTGACGAATTACAAGCGCCACGTACAGCGGGGCGAGGACCACGTGACGGTGCTCGTCGCCAAGCACGACATCCCGGTCGGCACCGCCGGCTCCGACGCCGTGGGCATGATGTCCACGACGGAGGTGCCTCGGCGGAGCGTCGTACCGGGCTCGATCTCGAGTCCTGACGAGATCAAAAGCCTCGTCGCCTCGCAGGAGACGTTCGCGGGCGAGCAGATCACGACTCAGCGCTTCTCCTCGGTCGCCCAGACCGGCGTCGAAGGCCAGTTGAGAGGGAACCTGCGCGCGTTCCAGGTTGCGGGAGACCAGAACCAACTCCTCGCCGGGACCCTCAAGGACAACGACCACGTCGACCTGGTCGCCGCGATCACGGTCGGCACAAGCGGAACCGACTACGTGTTCAGCCGCGTCGTCCTGCGCGACCTGAAGGTGCTCCAGGCCCCGAGCACCCCCGCGCCGGGGGCCAAGATCACCGGCGGCGCCGGACAGACGACGTACGCGCTGATTGCGATGACCGACAGCCAGGCCCAGAAGTTCCAGTGGGTCCTCACCAACGCCGACTCGTCGACGAGTCCCGGCTGGCACCTCGAGCTCAGGCCGATCACACACGCAACCGACAGTCCCGACCACCTCGACAGCGTCAAGACGGTGCTCCGCGACGGCCTCAGCCGTAAGGCGCTCCGCGCGCTCGGCAGGTAGGAGGCCCTCGATGAACACAAACAACGAAATGGAACAGACCAGCCGAGACAGCGTCCGGGTCTTCGTGACGGGCGTCTGCGACGGCCTCCCGGACCTCCGCGAGGCACTGGGCAAGCACCCCGAGATCGAGCTCGTCGGTTGGAGCGACAACGTTCTCGAGGGTGCCTCCGGCCTGACCGGGGGTCACCTGCAGGTGGTGCTGCATGCGACGCGCAGCGCGACTTTGCCGGCCAACGACGTGGCCGCGATCCGCGAATACACCAAGGCGCCGGTGATCCTGCTCGCCTCCGGGGGCTCGCCGAGCCTGCTGGAGGACGCGCTCGAGGCCGACGTCGCCGACGTCATCCTGCTTCCGCAGCTGACCGACAACGTCGTCTTCGCGATCCGGAAGGCTTGCCACAGCGGCCGCAAGCAACAGGCGAGCGGCGGTGGGCGCCAGGGCCGCCTGGTGACCGTATTCTCGCCCAAGGGCGGCACCGGCAAGACGGTCCTCTCGACGAACATCTCCGCCTCGCTGGCCAAGCACTGGGGCAAGCGGGCGCTCCTGCTCGACCTCGATCTCCAGTTCGGCGACGCCGCGATCATGCTGGGGATCGAGCCGGACAAGACGATCTACGACCTCGTTACGGCTCCCGGAGAGCTCGATTCCGAGAAGCTCGCCGGCTACACGACCCGGCACGCGTGCGGGCTGGACGTTCTGCCCGCGCCGTTGCGGCCGGAGGACGCGGAGCTCGTGACCGAGGCCAAGCTGGCCCGCCTGCTCGAGGTTGCGCGCGAGTCGTATGACGTGATCGTCGTCGACACCTCGCCGTTCTTCCATGGGCCGATGCTGGCGACCCTCGACCGCACCGACGAGCTGCTGCTGCTGACGAGCCTGGACGTGCCCACGATCAAGAACGTCCGGCTCTCGCTGCAGACGCTCGAGCTGCTCTCGTTCCCTCGGGACCGGATCAAGGTCGTCCTCAACCGGGCGAACTCGAAGGTTGGGATGCAGCGCAAGGAGGTCGAGGCTGCGCTCGAGATGGGCGTCCGCCACGAGGTTCCGAGCGACCGGGCAGTCCCCTTGGCCGTCAACCGGGGCAACCCGGCCGTGCTGGCCGACGGGAAGTCGGAGTTCTCGCGCTCCGTGCGCGAGCTCGCCAAGTCACTCGTGACGGCCCAGGCCGTCGCCAAGGAGCGCAAGAAGTTCCTGGCGGCCCTGGCAAGGACCTAGCATGGGCCTTTCCGACCGCATCAAGAGCAACGGCAACGGCTCGACCGCCGCGGTCGAGCACCCCGGGCAGGCGGCGCTCGGCGAGCAGATCGTGGAGCACCGCGCCGTTGCCGACCCGTACGCCGAGCTCAAGACCGAGATCCACCACGCCTGCATCGCGAAGCTCGGCCCGCAGCTCTTCACCACGCAGTCGGACGAAGAGCTCTCCGAGCGCGTGCTCCGTGCGGTCACCGAGCAGCTCGCGCTCGACCGGACGCCGCTCACTCGGGAAGAACGACGGCAGGTCACGCGTGAGATCACAGACGACATCCTCGGCTACGGCCCGCTCGAGCCGTTCCTCCATGACGACACCGTCAGCGAGGTGATGGTCAACGGTCCCGATTCGATCTACATCGAGCGGTCGGGAAAGATCGAGCACACTGGCGCGGCCTTCGTCGACGACGCGCACCTGATGCGCATCATCGACAAGATCGTCTCCACCGTCGGTCGCCGCGTCGACGAGTCCTCGCCGATGGTCGACGCCCGCCTTCCTGACGGCTCGCGTGTGAACGCGATCATCCCGCCCTTGGCCCTGCGCGGGCCGACGCTGACGATCCGGAAGTTCTCGCGCGACCCGTACACGATGGACGACCTGATCAACTTCGGGTCGATCACGCCGAAGGCGGCCCAGTTCCTCGCCGCCTGCGTCAACGGGAAGCTGAACATCCTGATCTCGGGCGGTACCGGCACCGGTAAGACGACGACCCTGAATGCGATGTCCGCCTACATCCCGAACGTCGAGCGGATCGTGACGATCGAGGACGCGGCGGAGCTCCAGCTCCAGCAGCAGCACGTGATCACGCTCGAGTCGCGGCCGCCGAACATCGAAGGCCAGGGTGAGGTCCGCATCCGCGAGCTCGTGCGTAACTCGCTGCGAATGCGCCCCGACCGCATCATCGTCGGCGAGGTCAGAGGCCCCGAGACGCTCGACATGCTCCAGGCGATGAACACGGGCCATGAGGGCTCGCTGACGACGATCCACGCGAACTCCCCACGCGACGCGCTCTCGCGACTCGAAACGCTCGTCATGACGGCGGGCATCGAGCTGCCCCATCGCGCGATCCGCGAGCAGATCGCAAGCGCCTTCGATCTCCTGGTCCAGATCACGCGCCTGGTCGACGGCTCCCGCCGGATCACGCACATCTCCGAGGTGCTCGGCATGGAGTCGGACGTGGTCACGCTCCAGGACGTCTTCGTTGCGAAGCCCCCGGACGAGGAACAGGCGAGCTCCGCGGCGGGGAGACTGCTCGGAGCGCTCGAGTGCACCGGCCTGAAGCCGCATTTCCTCGAGAAGATGGCCACGAACGGCGTCGTCTTGCCGCCCCAGTTCTTCAACGAGGAGCTGGCTGGCTACGTCGGCAACTCGAACGCCTCGTACGGGAGCTTTCAATGAGCCGAAAGAGAGGCGTTTTCCGGCTCGGATTGGTAACCGGCCTGGCTGCGCTCGCCACGACGACGGGCACGGCAAGTGCCGGCGTCAGGCTCAACGGTGTGGACTTCGGCGCGTATCCACAAGTCCGCACGACGGTGGTCACCTCCGCGTTTTCGTCTACGCAACCGAGCCTGTTCGAGAACGGACAGCGGGTCGTCGGACTGCAGGCCGTCAATCTCGGCCGCTGTAAGAACGTCGTGCTCGCGCTCGACACCTCCCGCTCGATGGCAGGAAAGCCACTCGTTGAGGCCGCGACAGCGGCAACCGCGTTCGTGGCCGCGAAGCCCGCCTGCGACCGCGTCGCGCTGGTCACCTTCGGCCAGCATGCCTCGCAGGAGGGTGCGTTCTCTACCTCGACGATCGACGCGGACAACACACTCCGGACGCTCGCTGTCGGAGCGAACTCCGGCACGGCGCTGTGGGACGCGGTGGATCTTTCTGCCCGTCTGCTGGCAAGCCAGCAGGGAGGTCGCGTCGTCGTCCTGCTCACCGACGGCGACGATGTCGGCAGCAGGGCGTCGGAGAGCGACGCCATTTTGTCGCTGCACAAGGCAGGCGCAGTGGTCTACCCGATCGCATTTGGCTCCCATGCCGACTCGTCCGGCCTCGAGCGGCTCGCACGCGAAACCGGAGGGAGCTTCCACGCAGCCGCCACGAGCACGACCTTGAGCGGCATCTACCGTTCAATCGGGCTTGAGCTCCGCCGCACGTGGCGTGTCCGTTATCTGACGACGGCTCGCCCGGGCGACAAGCTCGAGTTGAAGGCAAGCGTCGGCAGGTTCGGCTCGGACACGACGAGCGTGAGCGTGCCCGGAAGCGGCTCGGCCACGAACGACAAGCCGTCACCGCTGCTGCCCGACTCGTTCTACGGAAGGGCCGGCGACCTGCTCTTCACACTGCTCGCAGCCTTGCTCGTGCTCGCGGCCGGAATCCTCGCCGCCTCGACCCTCAGGGGCTCGTGGCTGAAACGGCGCCTTGCAGCTCACGTCGAGCCTTCGCGGGGCCGCGCCGCCAAGCACCGAACCGGCCGTGAGCGCTTGGCGATGCTCAGCGGCCTGTTCCGGGTAACCGAGAGCACCTTCGCACACCGCCGCCAGTGGCGGAACCTGCAGCTTCTGCTCGAGCGGGCCGACCTGCCCCTGCGCACGGTCGAGTTCGCCTGGCTCTTGATCGGCTGCTCGTTCGTCCTCGCCGTGTTCGCAGCGATCATCAGCGGAGGCGCGATTCCGATCCTCGCGTGTTTCCTGGTCGGAGGCTTTGTCCCGTACCTGGTCGTCTGGATGAAGGCGAAGCGGCGGATGCAGGCTTTCGAGGATCAGTTGCCCGACCTGCTGATCACGATGGCCGCCTCTCTGAAGGCCGGCCACAGCTTCAAGCAGGGGATCCAGAGCGTCGTCGACGAAGGCCAGGATCCCGCCGCCAAGGAGCTCCGGCGCGTTCTCACCGATACGCAGCTCGGCCGCCCGATGGAGGCAGCGCTGCAGGAGACGGCCGACCGCATCGGCTCGAAGAACTTCTCCTTCGTGATCACGGCCGTGAACATCCAGCGGCAGGTGGGCGGCTCGCTGGCCGGCCTGTTCGACATGGTCGCCGACACCGTTCGCGACCGCCAGCAGTTCGCGCGCAAGATCCGCTCGCTAACCGCAATGGGCCGCATGGCGGCCTACGTCCTGGTCGGGCTGCCGTTCTTCATCGCGCTCGCGATGACGGTGCTGAACCGGACGTACATGGACCCGCTCTTCAACACGCGCACCGGGCACATGCTGATCATGGTCGGTCTGACGATGATGGCGTTCGGGTCACTAGTCCTGAAAAAGATCGTCTCCTTCAAGGGGTGAATTAGTGGGCCTCCCGGCAACATACGGCGGTTTCTGGAACGCGATCAGACGCACGCCAAGGGCATCCGCCCTGGCCACGTCAGTCGCGCCCATATCACCTGATATGGACGCTCCCTGCGTCCTTGCCTGGCTTGCTGCTCGCGCCCCAGAACTCCACCAATGTCACCGGGAGGCCCACTGATGCTTCTGATCCTGCTCGCAGTCCTCTTCCTCGCCGGCGCGGCCTACCTCTTCGGCGAGGCCGCAACGGCGCCCGCCCGCGACCGCGAGGTCTCGGTGAAACGCGCCGCCAACTATGGAAAGTTCCGGGCCGCGCTCGGGGCGCGGGAGCAACCGTTTCGCGACCGCGTGATCGAACCGGCCGTCGAGCGTCTTGCCAAGCTCGTCTTGCGGATTCACCCGAAGACGAGCGTCGACGGCGTTCGCGGCAAGCTGCTCGCCGCCGGGCTCGGCCGGACAGTCTCTCCAACCGCCTTCCTCGCCGCGAAAGCGGCGGTCGGGATCGGGGGCCTCTTCGTCGGGCTGCTCCTCGGCGCGGTCGTCGGCGGCATCGGCCTTCTCCTCGGATTCGGACTCGGCGCATTGGGCTTTCTCGCTCCCGACTTCGTGGTCGGCGCGCGAGCCCGGAAGCGTCGCGAGTTGATCCGTGCGCAACTGCCCGACGCGCTCGACCTGCTCGCCGTCAGCGTCGAGGCCGGCCTCGGCTTCGACGGCGCGATCTCCAAGCTGACCGACCACATGGACGGCCCGTTGACCGAAGAGTTCGGACTGACGCTGAACGAGATCCGCATCGGCGAATCTCGCCAGGACGCGCTGAAGAAGCTCTCCGCGCGGTGCGACACGCCCGAGGTCTCGGGCTTCAGCCGGGCGATCATCCAGGCCGACCAGCTCGGGATCTCCCTGGGCCGGATCCTGCGAGTTCAGGCGACCGACACGCGCCTACGCCGCCAGGCCGCGGCGGAGGAGAAGGCGATGAAGGCGCCGATCAAGATGCTCTTTCCCACCGTGTTGTTCATCTTCCCGGCGATGTTCCTGGTCATCCTCGGCCCCGCGTTCCTCAACCTGTCCAAGATCTTCTAGGAGAAGACAATGGCGCCCGACAAAGACACGAACGAGACCAAGAAGAAGGAGTTCGGCACCGGCCTGCGGGCACAACTCGAGCGCAGGCGCGAGGAGCCGGAGGCGGCGATCCAGCCCGTCCATCAGCCGAACGTCGAGCTCCGCTTCGAGCTGACGGCGCGACCGGCAGACGCCGAGCCTTTCACCGTCACTTCCGACGGCGCCACCGACGAGCTTCGGAAGGAACTGGCCGCCGCCCAGGCGCGTGAAGCCGCATTGACGGCGGCGCTCGCCGAGCAGCAGGAGGTCTTCGAGGCGGGCATGGAGTCCGACCAGGGCTTGGCTCGCCGCGCCTCCACGCTCGATGAGCGTGACGCGAAGCTGGCCGAGTTCCAGGCAGAGCTCGAGGAGCGCGAGCGCAAAGTCCGCGACCAGCGGGAGACGATTGAGGCCGAGCACGCCCGGCTCGCCGAGCTCCAGGCCGAGCTCGCGGCCGAGCAGCAGCTCTCGATCGAGCGGCAAGAGCAGGCCGAACGAAAGCTCAATGAGCTGAAGAGCTTCGAGCGGGACCGCTCCAAGTTCTCGCACGAGCTGGAGAAGCAGCGGAAGGCCCTCGCCGACCGTGAGCAGAAGCTCTCTCGCGCCGAGCAGGAGCTCGAGGCGCGAGAGCGCGCGGGCATCGTCAAGCTCGAAGGCCGCGAGCGGGCGCTCGCGAAGCGCGAGGACGAGTGCCGTGCGCGCGACAAGGAAGTCTCGGAGCGCGAGCGCAAGTTCTCCTCGCGCGAGGCCGACCTCAAGAAGGAGGCCGCGCGCGTTGCGGCCAAGGACGAGGCCCTCGGCGAGCGCGAGGCGGAGCTGCTGCTCAAGCAGGAGCGGCTGCGCGGAGATCTCGAGTCGCTCGAGCGCGACTACACGGACAAGACCGCCGTCGTCCGCGAGGCGGCGGTGCGCTCGGCTGAGCTCGATCAGCGCGAGGTCGAGCTGTCCGCCCGCGAGGCCGAGCTGAACAGGCTCAAGGCCGAGCTCGCGCATGCTCAGCGCGACATGAGCTTCGGCGCCGACCTCGAGCAGCGAGCCAAGCAACTCGAGGAGCGCGAGCGCGAGCTCGCGGGCCGCGAGTCCGCCTTGACGAGCCAGGAAGGCCTGACGGACTCCCAGGCAAAGCGCCAGGATCGGCGCGAAAAGCGGCTCGCGTCGATGGAAGAGGCGATCCGCGACCGAGTCCGCGAGCTCGACGAGCGGGAGGGGGAGGTCGACCAGCGCCAGGCAGCCCTCGACGCCGACATCGACCTTCGCACCGACAAGATCGAGGTCCGCGAGTCGGCCCTCGCCGAGCTCGAGGCGCACCTGACCCAGAAGGAAGCCGAGCTCGCCACCTACGTCGGCAAAGCGCAGACGGAGCTCCAGCGCCGCGAAGCCGTCTGGTGGGACAAGCAGCTAGGCCGCGAAGAGGCCGGCGCCGAGCCGGTCGAAGTGGACGCCGCGTAGGCCCGCGCAACCTCAAGTAACAGTCTGTTACTAACTCGGTTTCGGCCCGAGGACAGGCTTTTGGGTCTCTGAATTGTCTATCCGGGCCGTGTCGTTCCTTGCAACAGACTGTTACTTGGCTTGGGGTCGTGGGCTTGGGCGCTATCCTCGCTCCCGTGGCGCAGCGCGTTCCTGCCGTGGGGGAGGACCCGGCGCGGCTGGCCATTCGCGGGCGGATCGCAGCCTCCGTCGCGCAACATGCCTTGCTCGCGGCAGGTGTCGTCTGGGCGGGCCCCTCTTCACCTGGGACTTCGGCTGGTACCACGCCGTTGCCGAGTTCGGCTATCCGCACGGCCACGGCGGGCCGTTCTACGCGTTCTTCCCGCTCTGGCCGCTCGTCCTGAGGGCGTCCGGCTCGATTCCGGACTGGGCGGCGGCGCTCGCGGTCGTGATCGCGGCGAGCGGGCTCGCCTTCCTAGGAGTCGCCGCCTCGAACCCATCCGGACAGGCCCGGCGCGCCGCGCTCGCGCTTGCCTGCTGGCCCGGCTCGTTCATGCTGCTGCTCGCCTATCCGGACGTGGTTGCGCTTGCCGCGGCTGCCTGGGCGGCCGCGCTCGTCCTGCGCGGGCGACCCTTCCTGGCCGGAGCGCTCGGCGCGGTCGCGGCGGTCGCGCGGCCGACCGGCTTCCTGATCGCGATCCCGCTCCTCCTGGTCGCGCGCGGGCCTCGCGCCCGGGCCGTCGCCGCGGGAGCCCCGCTCGCTGCGGCCGTGGCCGTCCAGATCTACTTCTGGCGCCGAAGCGGCGATGCGCTCGCCTTCATCCATGCCCAGGAGCTTCCGGTCTGGAACCGGAACGGCCCGAGCCGCTTCTCGAAGTGGCCGGGCCACATCGCGCACGCCTTCAGCGTCCACGCCTGGCTGCTGATCGCAGGGGCTCTGGTCGGCGTGGTGCTGGTCGCCCTGGTCGCCCGTCGCTTTGGCCGCTGGTACGCAGGCGCCGTTGCCTATGCGCTGGTCGCGGCGGCGCTCCTCTTCGGCGCGCAGACGCCCCAGTCCCGGATCGAGAGCGCAGTCCTGGCCGTCGCGGTTCCGATCCTCGGGGTGCTCTGGTGGCTCGGTCCCCGGTACCGCCCGTGGGCGCTCTTCGCGACCGCCGTCGTCGCGGTGTCCTTCCTCTCCGGAACGGTGACGAGCTTTGCGCGGCAGGCGCTGTTCGCGTTCCCGATCTACTGGGCGGTCGCCGACGGGCCGCGACCGCTACGGCACCCGCTGGTCGCAGTCGCCGCCGTCATCGCGAACGTCGCCTTCGCGCTGACGCTGGCTAAGTACGCGCCCTAGCCTCCTAACTTTGAGCGGTGCGGAAGCCAAGGTAGGCGCCGAGGCCGAGGATTCCAGCGCCGGCGTCGATGTCGATCGCTGCGAGGAGCCGCGGCCCGACCCGCCGACGGGCGAGCGCGATCGCGCCCGCGAACGCCGTCTACCAGGTCAGCGGAGGACACGGGCCGAGCTTAGTCTTACATCGACGGTTTGATAAAAACAAAACAATCTGCGTGTTACGGTCAGCGCCGTGATCGCAGACGCGGACATCGCGGCCCCGGCCTCGCTGATGGGCGACGCCACTCGAGCTACCTTCCTGATGGCCTTGTCGCAGGGACACTCCCTTCCTGCAAACGAGCTCGCCCGCCGGGCACACGTCACCCCCTCGACGGCGAGCATCCAGCTGGCGAAGCTCGTCGAAGGCGGATTACTGACCGTGGAGAGAAACGGCCGACACCGCTACTACGGCCTCAGCGATCCGAACGTCGCGACCGCGATCGAGTCGCTCGCGGTGATCGCCCCCCGCCGGCCGGCAAGCTCGCTCAAGCAGGCGCGGGTCGGCTCTGAGCTACAGGCGGCGCGGACGTGTTACGACCACCTCGCGGGAGCACTCGGTGTCGCGCTCCTCGACGCCTTGCAACGTCAGCGGCTGCTGACCGCCGAGCTCGAGCCGACGAAGCGAGGCGTGAAGCGATTCTCCGAGTTAGGAATCGACGTTGACGAGCTCGCCCGGCGCCGCCGACCACTCGCCAAGCGATGCCTCGACTGGACCGAGCGGCGCCACCATCTCGCCGGCTCGCTGGGGGCGGCACTTGCCTCCCGCTGCTTCGAGCTGGGCTGGATCGAGCGCCTGCCGTCGAGCCGCGCAGTCCGTCCGACCGAGAAGGGTCACCGCGCCCTGATCCGCGAGTTCTCGCTGGACCTCGAGCGGCCCGCAAGACACGTTTGACCGCCGCCGCAGGACAAGGGATGCTCTCGGGAATGAGCTCCCTCGATGTGCGGTCGATCGAGCAAGAGGCGCTCGATCTGACCCGGGAGCTGTGCCGGAAGCCGAGCGTCTCCGCCGAGGAGCGGGCGCTCGGCGAGACCGCGGAGCTCGTCGAAACCCTGTTGACCGGCGCCGGCTTCGAGACCAGGCAGCTCACTGTCGACGGGGCACCGCCCGCGGTCTACGGCGAGCTTGCCGGCGAGGGCGACGCCTCGCTGCTCCTCTACAACCACTATGACGTCCAGCCCGTCGATCCGATCGAGCTCTGGGATTCCCCGCCGTTCGAGCCGACGCTCCGGGACGACCGGCTCTTCGCGCGCGGCGCGGCCGACAACAAGGCCGAGATCGGCGTCCGGCTGGCAACCATCCGCGCCATGCGCGAGGCCGGCGACGCGTTGCCGTTGACGATTCGCTGGATCGTCGAGGGCGAAGAGGAGGTCGCCAGCCCGCATTTCGACGCGATCATCGAGCAGAACGCCGACCTGCTCCGCGCCGACGGTTGCCTCTGGGAGGGCAGCGGCCTTGCCATGGACGGTAGGCCCGAGATTGCACTCGGTTTCAAGGGCAACCTCGCGATCAAGCTCGATGTCCAAGCGCTCACCAGCGATGCGCACTCGGGCACTGCCGGAGTGCTTCCCAGCGCGGCGTGGCGGCTGCACGCCGCCCTCGAGAGCATCCGCGGAGTGGACGGGACCATACGCGTGGAGGGATTTCACGACGCCGTCCGGGAGCCGAGCGCCCGTGCGCGCGAGGCCGTCGCCGAGCAGAGCCCGAGCATCGAGGACGAGCTGCGCGAGTTCTTCGGCGTCGAGGAGTTCGTTGACGGTCTGACGGGCCTGGCGCTCCGAGAGCGGCTGACGTTCTCACCCACCTGCAACATCTGCGGCATCCACACCGGCTACGGCGGCCCCGGGATCAAGACCGTCCTGCCGGCACACGCGAGCGCCTGGATGGACTTCCGGCTCGTCCCCGACCAGCGTCCGGCCGAGGTGTTCGACCTGATCCGCTCGCACCTCGAAGCAGAGGGCTTCTCCGACGTCGCACTGACCTTCATCGCCTCGGCGGAGCCGGCCGCGACCCCACCCGAGGACGCGTTCGCGTCCCGCGTCATCGACGTCGCCGAGCGAGTGATCGGCAAGCCTCCGTCGATCTTCCCGCTGGCGCCGGCGAGCCTGCCGGTCGTTGCTTCGCTCCAACGCCACGTCGGGCTCCCCGGCCTGAGCGCGCCGGACAACCCGGTCTACGGCGGATCAGCCGCGCATGCGCCGAACGAGCACGTCCGCGTCGAGGACTTTGCGCCGGCAATCGAGTTCACAATCGCTCTGTTCGACGAGCTCGGGCGCTGACCGTCGTCCCAACTAGA
>WNGC01001120.1_pt1 | contig 18653 bp, 14 predicted proteins | sample 5400051 | NCBI WGS metagenome assembly WNGC01 (sample SAMN13153368, study PRJNA577476) | soil metagenome | isolation source: 20 cm soil or saprolite under grassland replicate 2 | place: USA:California | collected 2016-06-15
AGTGTGGCTGCCAGCGCTCATCATCGTTACACCAATTAGCGCTAGCGAATCCCGCAGAGATGCGCGCTCGCGTGTGCTAAGCACGATTCCTAACTGGGGGAAAGAAATTCGCAACGCGCAAACGAGTTGCACAAGCTCGCGGTCCGTCATCGAAAAAAGGGGATGAAATCCGCCAGCTGCAGGGCGCAACCGCGGCAAGCTTACCGTGATTTGCGCCTGCCAGCAGTGTTTGAACAAATGTTCCAAATGCGCCGCGAGCGCGATCGCTTCATCCTGCCAGCGCGATAAACCAATCAGCGCGCCGATGCCGAGGCGTCGAAAACCGGCCGCGTAACCGCGTTCGACGCAATCGAGTCGAAAATTGAAATCCCGTTTCGGCCCAGCGGTATGCATTTCGGTGTAAATGGCGCGGTTGTACGTCTCCTGATAAACGACAAGTCCTTCTGCGCCCGCGTCGACAACCGGGAGATAATCCTCAGTTTCCATAGGGCCTACCTCAATGGAAATCGATGAAAAATCGGGAGCAAGCGCGCGAACGCATTCGGCAAGATAATCGCGGCCCGCAAACTTTGGATGCTCGCCGGTGACAAGAAGAATCTGACGAAATCCCTGGCGGGCAAGATGCTGTGCTTCCGCCACTACTTCGTCGACATCAAGCGTGACGCGGAGGATCGGATTATCGCGTGAGAAGCCACAATACCGGCAATTGTTGATGCATTCGTTGGAAAGATACAGCGGAGCAAACAGACGCATCGTCCGTCCAAAGTTTCGCAGAGTGATCGAGCGAGAAGCCTGGGCCATCGCCTCAAGCTGCCGGTCTGATTTCTGCGCGATCAGATGCTTGAACTGGTCGACCAGCTCCGATTTCTTCAGTGCCAGATTGTCCAGCGTTTCGACAAACGACATGACTATAATTTCGTGCGCACAACAACGTTCGCAAACGCCAATAGCGCTTGCCAACGTCAGACTCAGTGTTGCTGTTTTTCGCGCATTCGAAAATTCAGACGCATTTGTACAAAAAAGCGGCGTCCGAAACGTCGGACGCCGCTTTGGTAAATACGATTCTCGGTTCGCTAGAACGCGAAATTAACTCCGGTGCGAACCATTCCAAAGTTGTTATGCGATCCGTCCACGAAATTCCAGCTGAAATCGCTGACCCAGCCAATGTGCGGAGTCATGCGAACTTCCATGCCGCCGCCGACCTGGCCGATTGCCCGTGTCTCGGAACCGGTTTGTTCAGTGCGAATGATTCCGTCGTTCGCAACAACGTTCGTCTTTTCGCCGCCGCCAAAGATTCCGCCGCCTCCACCAAAAATGTAGGGCGAGAATCGGGTGCACGGGATTGGGTAGCGCAGCGTCAATGTGCCTAACACAGAACCCACAGCGCGGCTCTCATGTCGAGTTGTGTCGGAAAACACGCCGTTGTTAAGATCGACAAAGACATCCTCAAATGAGCGCCTCGCATCTACCGCCCATCCCTCAATACCGACACCGAAGTACCGGTGAAAAAAGTATTTGAGGTCCATGCCACCGCCGAAGGCGTGATCCGATTCGAGGTAGCGATCATTTTGCCAACTATTTCCCGTGAAAATGTAAGTGCCCCACAAACTCACGTTAAACTCGTTGTCTGCGTACCATTGCGGACAAGGTGGTGGCGCCACCTGTTTCATTTCCTTTCCCGAATAAGTTTCAGTCCCTGCAACCGCTGCCGAAGTGATTGCAGCGACGCATAACAGCCCCAACACTGATTTCTTCATCTCATTTCTCCTTTGGTTAAGTCTTTCTCCTCAGTTTCTATGCTCCAAACACTCCTTTGGAGCTCGCAAGGTAATTACGAAACTCGCCATTACCCCGGATGCCCGACTCTTGGACAAGCTGCAAGGAATTGCAAGGATTATTTGGTGTAAGGCACGGCCTTACGCGTGGAGCTCCGTGCCAGTATTTGCGTCGGTAATTACAAACTTTTCGTGGTGAAACGTGGGATCGCCGCGAAAGGTGAGCCGGCCTGCGTAGCGACGCTCTAACTCCACCAGTAGTTCTTCATCTTCTTCCTTCAACCGCTTCAGTACACCTGGATTCAGAATTACACGGATATCGTGAATGCTTTCCTGGTACTTGCGCATAACGGTATTGAGAGTCCTATGCAATTCTACGCTCGTGGTCATGGAAGTTTTCACCACGCCGCGCCCCCCGCAGTACGGACAATTCTCGTAAATCGTGTCGCTGAGGCTTTCCTGCGCTCTCTGGCGAGTCATCTCCATCAGGCCCAGCTGTGAAATTGGAAGAATATGCGTCTTGGCTTTGTCGCGATTGAGCCGCTCCTTCATCAAGCCGTAAACAGCCTGCTGGTCTTTGCGGCTCTTCATGTCGATGAAATCAGCTATGATCAGCCCACCAATATTGCGTAGGCGAAGCTGGCGCGCGATTTCATCCGCGGCTTCCAGGTTCGTCTGCAAAATTGTTTTCTCGACGTCGCGTCCGCCTTTGTTTCGGCCGGTATTCACGTCGATAGCCACCAGCGCTTCAGTCTCGTCGATCACAATATAGCCACCGCATTTCAGCCAGACCTGGCGATGAAAGGCGTCGTCTATTTGCTTCTGCACTCCGTACGTTTCAAAGATCGGCATCGCGCCATCATAATGATGCACCCGATTCCGCGCGCGTCGGGAAATTTGCCCGATCATTTCGATCATTCGTTCTGTTGATCCGCGGTCATCGCACACGACATCGTCGATTTCCTCTGTGAGAAAATCACGCACCGTCCGCCCGATCAAATCCGGCTCCTCAAAGAGACGGCACGGGGCTGGTTCCTCGCGAATGAACTGCTCGACTTGGGCCCACTGATCGAGAAGAAAACGCAGATCCCGCACAAAATATCGTGCCCGTTGACCTTCGCCTACGGTGCGAATAATGACTCCAACGCCGTCGGGAATTTCCAATTCCCGGACAATCTTGCGCAACCGTTCGCGCTCCTTCTGGTTTTCGATTTTTCGCGAGATACCGCTACGATCGCTGAATGGCATCAGCACAAGGTAACGCCCCGCAAAACTGAGATTGGTGGTGACCCTTGGACCTTTTGTGCCGATAGGGCCTTTGGTGACCTGCACAATGACATCGGAGCCGACGGGATAAATGCTCGGTATGTCTTTAACCGTAATTCGTTTTCGCGGCCGCTTGCTCCCGCGGCGATCAATTTCCTCGATACCGCTGTCGAGTGCAGCCGGTATTGCGTCCCAAAAATGGAGGAACGCATTTTTCTCGAAGCCGATGTCAACAAACATCGCCTTCAACCCCATCTCGATGTTTTTGACTTTACCCTTGTAAACGCTGCCGACGATATTCCGCGAGCTTTTACGCTCGACGCTGTACTCCTCAAGCCGGCCATTCTCGAGCACGGCGACCCGGGACTCGAGTTTTTCTACACTTAGGATGAGTTTTTTGCCGGTCTTTCGTGAGGAAAGACCCAAAAGTTTTCTTACTTTGTCTATCATAAAACGAAAAAGGTTGTCCGATCAGAATTAGAACTGACCAAACGCGCTGGGGCGATGATTCTGGTCGGTTGTTCATCGTGGTGGTGTGCCACGCTTGCGGTTAGGCGGCTGGGGCGGTGGCGCTGGCGCCGGCGCTGGTTGCCGATGTATTCCAAAGAGCTTTTGGAAGAAATTGCGGGGAGCTGGTGTCGTCGCGGGGAGAGCGCGGGCAGCAGCAGGACCTCGCCGCCGCACTTTGCCCTGAGAATCAGCTTCCGGTTCGACGTCGGGCGAGGCGTCTGAACTTGCCATTTGAGCGGTGGTAGCCTGCGATTGGTCCGCAGTTTCTTCGTCCTCGCCTCCGAGATTGCCTCCCTTTTCGTTATAAGCGACCGATTTGATTAATTGCAGCGGATTGGCGTGATGTGCGGGTGTGAGCCAGGTCACCTGCATGTCGAATTTGCCTTCGTCCAGCGCGAGTGAGCGCTCCAATATTCTGTCGGCGATCGGACCCGCGACCTCGCCGCCGTGTCCAGAGGCGCCCTGCACCATCACCGCGACGACGTACTTGGGATGGTCGAATGGCGCGAAACAGGCAAACCACGCAACGTTCTCCTCGTGACCACGGTCGGTGGCCTGCGCGGTCCCGGTCTTCCCCGCCACAACCCATTCTTTCAAACGTGCTCTGCCACCGGTTCCTCCATCTTCGTTAACAACTTTCCAAAGGCCTTTGCGTACTAGCTCGATCCTATCAGGCGGGATTTCCTGCCGTAGATCTGATCGCACGCGCGGAGGTGGCGCCGCTGGATTGCCTTGCTCATCCAGCAGTGGGGAGCCGTCTTGCTTCAAGACTTTATCAACCAAGCGTGGGTAATAGCATATTCCGCCGTTCGCGATCGTCGCGTAGGCCATCGCCAATTGGAGAGGTGAAACAAGTGTGTAGCCCTGGCCGATCGAAACATTGGCCGTTTGCGCCTGCGACCATCTCTCTTGCGGATGGTGGATCTGCATCCACTCCGGTCCCGGCATATTACCGGTTTGTTCGCCTGACAGTTGCAAGCCCGATTCCTCGCCCATTCCCAACATCTTGCCAATGTGATCAATCGACTGAATGCCAGCTGCGTTTCCGTATTGATAGAAGAAGGAGTCGCACGACACTTTGAGCGCGTCGGCAAGCCCGATGTTTCCGTGCGTGTAATGCTTTTCGGCTACCCAACATCGGAAAAAATGATCGCCGTAACTGACGCCGCCACCACAGTTGTAATGCGCGTTTGCGAGATTTTTCGTGCCACGCAATCCGGCCAGCGCCGTGATGAGCTTGAATGTCGAGCCTGGCGGCAGACAACTAATCGCGCGGTTAACTAACGGATCGCCTTCGTCCTTCTGCAGCGCTTTCCAATCGTTTGCCTTGATGCTCGGGATGAAAGTATTTGGATCGAAGGATGGGACAGAAGCCATCGCCAGGACGTTGCCATTGTTTGGATCGATGACCACGGCACCGGCCCGACTCACCGCGCGCAGCGCTTCTTCTGCGATCGCCTGAATGCGCGCGTCGAGGGTCAAATAAACATTGGCGCCTTGCTCAGGGGGATCTTCGCGCAGGACGCCGTCAATGGTCCCCTTTGCGTTGCGCCGTAAATAACGAACACCAGGTTTCCCGCGCAGATACTCGTCCATGACTTTTTCAACGTTCGACTTTCCTTCCACGTCTCCCTGATAAAACGTGAATTTCTTTGCATCCTCTTTGTCAATGTCATCTGGCAAGCCGACATAACCCAGAAGATGCGCTCCGAGCGCGCCGTAAACGTACGAACGCACCGGTTTGATCGCGAGTTCCACTCCAGGTAATCCGACATCGTGCTCGGAAAATTTCGCCAAGGTTGGAAAATCGATGTCTTTGACGTAGGAAAACGGAACTTCGGTATCGTTGCGATAGTGTTTCTGCAACTTCCCGGCGTTGTAATCGCGCGCAAGATCGAGGTCGTTGAGGCGCGGGACGATGCCGTTGTTGACGATCCTGATAATGTCCGGTTCCCTCAGATCTTTCGGCATTCCATTGATGGTTGCTCGATACTCGGTCACAGGCGGCTGACCAAAGCGTTCGCGATAGCCTTTGACCATTTCCGGCAGATAAAAATCGACCTCATAACTGGCGCGATTTTGGACAAGTGTCACTCCGTTTCGATCCCTGATCTCACCGCGCACCGAAGGAATCCGCACCGTCGCCTGCGAACTACCACGGAGCTGAGACGTCCATTCCTGGCCATGCGCCACCTGAATCCACCAAAGCTTGAGGCCGAGAGCGCCCAAACCCATCAGCATCAAAAGGCCGACCAATTGAATCCGGACACGCGAAGTAATACGGCGCCTGCTCATTCCAGCCGTCCCCTTTCAGGTTGATAGGAATAGGCGGTCATCCGTCCCATCCATTGTAAGAACCAAAACAGGATCGGAGCCATTGCCATGGCAACGAGACCGGGCCCGCCGATCTGCCACCAAATTTCGCGGGTGAAAACGATAGAGCCGCGACGAAACGTAATCATCAAATATTGCGCCAGAACTATTAACGAAGTGAAGACACCACTCAGAATGCAGTGCACTTCCCACCGTCCGCGGGCAAACAGCGGTCTCAGGCCATGCATTACTCCTGCCAACACACCGTAAATGAGTATCGATGATCCAGTTGAAATTTCAACTTTCCCGCCGATCACCTGAACCGTAAGGGCATCCAGCAAAATCCCCGCGTAGAGGGCGAGCGCCAGCATGAGAGGAAACGGCAGTGCCATTGCGCCATAAAAGACAATCACGGGCACGACGTACACATGTGCGTTGTAGAGCCAAGGCAGGACTGGAATAAAAAACTCCGCAATCTGCGCTAGCAACACAAGTAAGAGTAAAACAAAAAAGAAAATCATTTTCGACCGGTCACTACGAACACGTCCTCCAGATGCGATAAGTCGACAGCGGGCGTGAGCTGCGCTTGGCCATCCAGTTCTCGCAGGCGGAAAGTTTTTACACTGCCAATCAGCAAACCCGATGGGAACACGCCGCCGACTCCCGAAGTATAAACTTTTTGGCCAGGCTTCAGATCAGCCTGTTTTGACAAAAAATTCAGGTTCAACACAGGGGTAAGCCCTGCTGTCACGCGCTCGCCAGATACGATTCCCTGTTCCCGGCTTCCTTCCACCTTTGCGGCGATTCGGCAGTTTTCATCGGAAATCAGCAATACAACCGAGACGCTGTCGCTCGCGGTCGTTATTTTTCCGATTAATCCCTCATCGGTCGCGACAGGCATGTCGATTTCAATGCCATCTCGCTTGCCGCGGTTAATGGTAACTGTTCGCCACCAAGTCGACGAATCGCGCGCGACAATTTCTGCAGCGATTAACTTAAAGACCGAGCGCTCGCGATAATTGAGCGCGTGACGCAAGCGATTCACCTCGTTCTCGGCGTCGCGCAGACCCTGGTTAGTCGCTCGCAGTTCCCGATTTTCCACCTGTAAATTAGCGTTTTCATGCTCTAATTGATCGAGCGACTTCAAGCCTGTACGCACCGATGTAAGCTGTTTTTTTAATCCGGAGCCGCCGGTGAAAAATGGTGCCAGCAACTGATAGACGCCAGTCTTGAACTTCTGTGTGGCGGCCGGGCCGAAGCTGAGAAAGTACCCCAGAATTGCGCCGAAAATCAGCAGCGCGATGATGTTCGTGCGGCTCATGCTTGTGGCATGGGCTTCCAGCCCATCTTCAAACATCGGCTGAAAGCCGATGCCACTGGTTTACCGCCACTGGCGGTCTGCCGAAGCCACTTGACGCAAGAATTTAAGTTCATTGAGGCATTTGCCGGTCCCTTCCGCCACTGCGCTGAGCGGATCTTCAGCAACATGGACAGGCAAACCTGTTTCCTCGCTCAAAAGCTTGTCAAAGCCCCGCAGCAACGCGCCGCCGCCTGCTAGTACCAGGCCGCGATCGACAAGGTCCGCTGAAAGCTCGGGCGGACATCGCTCAAGAGTGATCCGCACGGAATCGACAATAGTCGAGATTGGTTCGAGCAACGCTTCGCGGACTTCCTGGGAGGTGATCATGAGCGTCTTGGGCAGACCGGCGACCAGATCACGTCCCTTAACTTCTACACTCGTTTCCTTTTCGCTCGGATATGCCGAACCAATTTTGATTTTTATTTCCTCGGCGGTGCGTTCGCCGACCATCAGATTGTAGGCGCGTTTCATATACTGCACGATCGCTTCATCCAGTTCATCGCCGGCGACGCGCACGCTGCGGCTAAATACAATTCCCGATAGCGAAATAAGCGCGACCTCCGTCGTGCCTCCTCCGATATCGATGATCATGTTGCCGGCCGGATCTTGCACAGGGAGTCCCACCCCAATCGCAGCGGCCATTGGTTCCTCAATCAAATAAACTTCACGCGCTCCGGCATGGGTCGCCGACTCACGCACCGCGCGCTTTTCCACTTCTGTGATTCCAGATGGTACTGCGATAACAACACGTGGTCTCGCTTTTACCCTCCGATTGTGGACCTTGGTGATGAAGTGCCGCAGCATCGCTTCCGTCACTTCGAAATCCGCTATTACGCCATCTTTGAGCGGACGCACCGCGACAATGTTCGCGGGTGTCCGGCCTAGCATGCGCTTGGCTTCGTCGCCCACGGCGAGCACTCTGTTGGTGCCTGCCTGTACAGCAACCACAGATGGCTCGCGCAATACGATTCCCTGATCCTTTACGTAAACAAGAGTGTTTGCCGTGCCAAGATCGATCCCGATGTCGCTGGATAACCAGCCGAAAAGTCCATTGAACATGAATTATTTATTAGCAGAAACTTTCCAGCCCGAGAAGAAGCGCGTTCATCCGCCTGAGGCGGCCATCTTCACAGGAACCCTCCCCCGAGCGCGATTCGGCCGGCTGAAACGCGGTAACATGAAACGGAGCGGCACGCCGTCAAGCAGCATTTCTGTTGGATAATGAAGTAGTGGAGTGCCGGCAGGAAGGCTTGCCATTACGCTATTACTCCTTTACTCCATCACTCCATGGGAAAAATCATCGTCGCACCATCCATTCTGGCTGCCGATTTCTCGAGACTCGGTGACGAAATCCATCGAGTGGAGGCCGCGGGCGCCGACTGGCTTCACTGTGACATCATGGATGGACATTTCGTCGATAACATTTCCTTCGGTCCGGAGATAGTCGGACGGGTGCGCGGCCTAACAAGTCTCCCGCTTGATGTACATCTTATGATCGAGCATGCCGATCATTACGTTCCGCGATTTATCAAAGCCGGCGCAAACTCGATCACTGTTCACGTGGAACCCGAGGCGAAACACAGCGTCACGGAAACATTGCGGCAGATTCGAGACGCTGGTTGCCGCGCCGGCCTCACTCTAAATCCCGAAACCCCCTTCGATTTGGTTGAACCGTTCCTGGACAAGATCGACATGCTACTGGTGATGACTGTGCATCCGGGCTTTGGAGGCCAGTCATTTCGAGCTGATCAAATGCAAAAAGTTAAACGTGCAAGGTCGTTGAGTAGCACGATTAACATCGAAGTAGACGGTGGCATCAATGTCGAAACTGCACGAGTATCGGTCGAAAACGGTGCAAACGTTCTCGTTGCAGGCACCTCAATTTTTCACGCGCCAGATTACGCAAAGGCCATTCGAGAATTACGCGGCGGTCCCGGGTAAGGGGCAAAGAGCTATGGGATAAGAGGCGAGAGCACAAGCATTCCGCTGTTTGACTCTTTGCACTTCGCGCTTCGCGCGCTACCCCGCCACGACCGGCGCGGCTTCTTCGGTGGTCTCGGCCATCACCTCATCGGTTTGCGTGACTCGGACGACCTCTTCGATGGTTGTTTTGCCTTCAGCGACGCGTCGCCAACCATCCTGTCGCAAAGTCTCCATGCCTTCGGCAATGGCGCATTGCTTCAGCTCGCCGCCATCGCGTTTTCGCATGATCATCTTTCTCAGCGGTTCTGTAATGAGACAGACCTCGTAAATTGCCGCGCGTCCCTGATAGCCAGTCTGACGACATTGGTCACAGCCAACTCCGCGCTTGAAGCGGGTACCGAGTTCTTTCACCGGAAAACCGATTTCGGCGAGATATTCACGCGGATATTCAACCAATTGCGCGCAGTCTGGACAAATGGTGCGCACGAGTCGCTGCGCGATGAACGATTTGACTACCGAGGAAAGCAGGAATGGTTCCACATCCATGTCCAGCAAACGCGTAATGCCGCCTACAGCGTCGTTCGTGTGGAGTGTGCTGAAAACAAGGTGTCCCGTCATTGCTGCGCGGATCGCGATGTCCGCCGTTTCGACGTCGCGGATTTCGCCAACCATGACGACATTTGGATCCTGTCGCAAAATGTGGCGCAGACCTTTGGCAAATGTCAGATCGATCTCTGGTTTTACATCGATTTGCGAAACACCGGGAATTCGATATTCGACCGGTTCTTCGACCGTGATGATACGGCGTTGCACAGAATTGATGCTGCTCAGAAAGCAATAAAGCGACGTCGATTTCCCGCACCCAGTCGGACCGGTGAGAAGAATGATTCCGTTAGGCTGGGCCAGGAGATGCCGAATGATTTTCTCCTGCTTTTCGCTGAGATCGAGCCGATCAAATCCGAACTGCTGCTCGGTGCGACTGAGCAATCGCAGGCTGATCGATTCGCCATTGACTGTGGGAATAGTCGAAACGCGCACATCGATGTTTTGATTGTTCGACTGCAAATTTATCCGTCCATCCTGAGGCAGACGGCGCTCCGCGATGTCCATATGTGACATCACTTTCAGGCGCGAAATGATGGCCGATTGCAAGACTCGCAATTGCGGCGGCACAGCGACCTCGTGCAGGATCCCGTCAATTCGATAACGAATCCGCAGATCGTTTTCCTGCGGTTCAACATGAATATCGGTCGCACGCTCGAAAATTGCTTCGCGAATGATCTGGTTCACGAATTTCACCACGGACGCCTCGGGATCCTCGTCATTCAACTCGATGGCAGTCTCCGTGTCCTGCAGCACCTCAAAGGAACGATTCGTCTTGAGAATTTCGTCGAACGTTTCTGCGCCGACACCGTAGAGAGTCTTCATTGCGCGCAGAACTTGCGCGCGCGGCACCAAGACCCATTCGGCTGGCTTTTTCAGAAGCTGCGACGCGAGCTGGCGGCCGATGGAATTGAAAAGGTCGTATGTCGCCAACACCACTGAGTTTTCCTTCACCTCGATAGGCAAAATGTGGTGTTGAAAAACAAAGCGGCTAGGCAGCACTGATAGCGTCGCGCGGTCGATCTTTTTCGCGTCGATAGACATGACCGGCACACGGAAGAAATTCCCAATCCCAGAAAGGAAACGTTGTTCGTCGACCTTGCCGGAATCGAGTACCTGGCTCACCCACGAACCGCCGTTCAGATTTACGGAAAGCTGTGCCGCTTCTTCAGTCGAAGGAACGCCGCTTTCCAGCAGCAAATTAATCAGCGATTGACTGGCAGGTGAACTCATGAGGCGCGGCGTTCAGTAGAATCGACAACGCAAAATTGGAAGCGTTCGAATGAAGCCTATTTAAGCCGTTTCGCAAGTGCTTTCACGTATAATGCGTAATCAGGGAGCGACCGTTTGATTCTGCTGTCTTCAAGGGACAGATTGCAAATCTCCCTGCCTGGGCGCTCAAGGCATATGCAATGCGCGCCGGACCGGCTCGGTAAGCGTGCCTGTGACGCGCATGGAATAATTCTTTTGGAGATGCGCGATGGCATCGGCCACCTGCGGAGTGAATACTCCGTCAACGGGCCCACAGTAATAGCCCAACCGTCGCAGTGCAGTTTGCATCGAACCAACATACGCCGGCTGCACGATGAGTTGTTCGTTGGCTTTGAAGTAATAAATCCATCGCCACTTGTAACGTGGTGCGAAGTCGGTGGCATTTACGTGCTTCCCCTGGTGTAGCAGACCGAACTCGTCTCGTTGTGCCAACGGATCGACTGAACGGAAAATATCAAAATCGACGACATCGTACTCGTCGGCTTGCGCAATGGTTGCGCCGAGGCAAAGAATTAAAGCGAGAGCTATTCGTTTCATAAAATACAAGTGAGTTTACCTCATATCTTTTGGTTCAGGAATGTCAGGCGGTGGCAAAGCTAACTGTTTACCTCGATCGGTCTTGGGGCAATCCGCGCACTCGCTCTGGTCTAGTTCGGGCCCAAAATGTGTATTTGTGTCCTCCCACTTTTGGCGCAACCGATACTGATCCAGCTTGGTCAAGGTCACCTGCGGACACATAAGAACGATTAGCTCCGATCGCTTCTTGTTACTTGCTGTGCTACGGAATGCTGCGCCGATGAGTGGAATGCGCGAGAGATAAGGAATACCTTGGTAGTTCTTCTGCTTTTGATCTTCGATCAACCCGCCCAGGATAATGGTCGATCCGTTCTGAGCAGAAACGTTGGTACGGATATATTTCGTGTCGATTGTTGGGACCGAATTGCCACTGATATTTACGTTTCCGTTCGGGACAAGGCTGTCAACCTTTTGCAAAATATCGAGCGACACTTCTTTCTCAGAATTAATGAGCGGTACGACCTCAAGCTGAAGCACGACCTTTTTGTACTCGATGCTCGATTGCACTGCGGCTGTATTGTTGATGACTCCCGTGGTGTTGACATTCGAAAGGGTGCTAACCGGGACCGGAACCTCCTGGCCCGATGCGATGATGGCCTTCTTGTTGTTGCTTGTGAAGATCGTCGGCCGCGAAACGATTTTAAACTTACCGGTGGACTCAAGCACGTGCACTATGGCGGCAAAAGCGTCGCCTGCTGCCACATAAAGATTAGCGCCGGCACCCACGTTCTTAACAATCTTGCTGAACTGGATCAGCTTGGAGGGTTCAATACCGCCAGGAACGGTGGGATTGTTTGCGCCAAATACTCCGTTATTACGTGACACACCCACCAGTCTGTCGTGGTACTTCGCGAAGTAATCGACACCGAATTCCTCGTTGTTGTTGAGCGTCAATTGACCAATGACAGTACTCAGCGCGACCTGCGGCGCCTGGACGTCCATTTGATCTAGAATCTTTTCTACCTTCACCACCACTTCGCGATTTCCGAGAACGATGATGGAATTGGCGCGTTGATCGGCGATCAGCTTGGCGTTTCCGATCGTGACGGCTTGCGGTGTGGTGTTTACCGGTTGAGTAGAGAGTTCCTCGGAAATGTTCAGTGTGCTGCCGCCGCCTCCTCCCGTGCTGGATGTGCCACCAAATTGGGATGAATATGGGTTTGCTCCGCCAGTGGTACCGGTGCCTCGTTGTTGTTGCTGCGGTTGCGGACTCGCGCCAGGCAGACCACCACCGGGTAGACCACCAGCGCCCGCGCCCTCTGTGCCCGGCTCGGTTAACGCCTGAACCAAGACTGGCAGAACGTCACCGGCGGAAACGTATTGCAAATATCGCGTCACTGGTTTTGCAAACTCAACGTTGGCATCAAACTCATGAATTAGTTCACGGATGAAAGGCATGTTGATCGGCCGCGTCACCACGTGGATACGATTGGTGCGGACGTCGGGAGTAAGTTTGATTTTACCCACGATGATCGCTTCCTCGGACAGCACGTTTAAGCCCGCGCCTTCAATCTGTTGCGGTTGCGGAACCGCCCCGGGCACTTTCACGCTGCGGACACCCGGCTGAGTGGGTGATTCGGTGCCCTTTTCGAAAATGTCCTTGAGCATGTCGGAGACTTTGCTCGCGTCCGCGCGATCGAGCTTGATAAACTCACTCACCACTTCTGCAGGCGCCACATCCACCTGGTTAATTACGCTGGCGAGCTGCCGGATGATGTCGGAATTTTGCGTCACCAGAAGAGCGGATGCTTTCGGCAAGGCGAGAATGTTGATGGTGCCCGAGCTCCCCTGAAAATATGCCATCAACACTTGTTGGAGTTCCTGGGGGTCTGCGTACTGCAGATGGAACAGGAAGCTGATCACCGGGTTGCCCGGCGGGATATCCGCTAGATCAGAAACGATTGGGACCGGCGCTTTTCGCGGATTCTGGCCCGCTCCCACAACGTCGATCAAGTCCTTGCCCGCCGGGACGAGAGAGATTCCGTTCAAGCCCATGCTCATCTCGATGATCTTGATGGCTTCTTCGCGCGACACGTCTTTGGCGATGAAAATGTTCACCTTCCCCTGAACGAAATTATCCATCACCAGCTTCTTGCCGGTGAGCTGTTCGTAAAGATGCAGCACATCGACAACATCGCTGTTCGGGAATTGAAGCCGAACCATAGCGGGCGCGTTCGCAGGGGGAGGCGCAGGGGCTTCCACTGGAGGCGTGTTCGCAACCTTGGGAACAGATGTTTCGGGGCGAGCTGGTTTGTTCTGACCCAAAACGGCGGACGCGCTGGCAAGCACAAGCGTCGCGATGCAGAAAAAGCGGTGCACGGCCTTATTTGGATGGATGGGCGACGCTAGTGCATTTATGAGACCCGTCAAAATATTTCCCTCCGTTGAAACGATCCTGAAGCTGGACGCAGCGGGGAGGAGCTTATAAGAGATTGCGATCATTGCAAATGAGCTTGGAATCGTTCTTCTCTGGTCCTCATCGTCGTTCTACCGGATTTTCTAGGACGTCGAAAACGATGCTGGGATTAGCAATCGCCTGTTACGTTCTCGCTTCGATCTCGGTCTCCGGCGCGGCGCAACAAACCGAAACCGCAATCGCTCAGATTCGATCTGTTCTTCAGGCACAACAGGACGCCTGGAACCGGGGTGATATCGATGGCTTCATGAATGGATACGCTCGCTCGCCATCAACTGTCTTTGTTTCGGAGGACACAATCAGACGCGGTTGGCAAACCGTACGCGATCGGTACAAGAAAAAATATCCCAGTCGCACAAAGATGGCGACGCTCAAGTTTTCTGATCTTGAAATCACGCCTCTCTCATCTGATTGGGCCGTAGCGACCGGGCGTTGGAAACTGAAGCGTGCAAACGACCAACCGCACGGCCGATTCACCCTCATTCTTAAACACCTGCCCGAAGGCTGGCGAATTGTGCATGATCATACGAGCGCGGCGCCGCCGCCCACTCGTTAAATCGGCACACCGTTGAAGCGTTGAAGTGGAATTGAATTCCCGAGCGCTTCTGCGCTTTAGCCGTTCAACGCTTTAACGCTTCAACGAATCACGCGCGCAACCGCGCCAGCAGCTTCTCATGGATATTATCAAATCCCCCATTGCTGAAAACCGCGACGACGTCGTTCGGCCGTAGCATTGGAACGATTCGGTCCACAATGGCATCGGCGTTCTGTTCATAAAACGCGGGCCGACCCGCCTTGGCGATCGCAGCCACGACTCTTTCGGCATCTAATCGCTCTTCTTCAGGGATCTGTTCCAGTTTGGCAACCTGCGAGATGAAAACGCCATCAGCCAGCTTTAACGCGTCGGGAAGCTGCTGTTGAAAAACTGCGCGCCGCGTTGTGTTGGAGCGCGGTTCGAAGACAGCCCAGAACCGATTTCCGCGAAAGCGATGGCGCAGCGCCTCCAGCGTCTGTGCGATCGCTGTTGGATGGTGACCGAAATCGTCGATCACTTTGACCCCTCGGGCTTCACCGCGGACTTCCTGCCGCCGAGCGATCCCATCGAAACTCTTGAACGCGCTGTCGATTTTCGCCTTTGGTATATCGTAAAACCGTGCCGCCACCGCTGCCATCGCAGCGTTGTGCACATTGAATTCGCCTACGAGTGGAATTTCAAACGCCTCGTCGCCAAGCTTGAATCTGGAACCCTCATCCGAGAAAGCGACATCGCGAATTCGCTGCGCGCAATTCTTGGAGAACCCCACCTCAATCATCTGTGCAAGACAATCTTTTGCCACCTCAACGCAATTGGCGTCGTCGCCGTTCACCAGCACCATGCCGTTCCGCGGAACGATGTTGAGTAAACGCCGGAAGCTCAGTTTGATCTCATCGAGGTCTTTGAAGATGTCCGCATGATCGAACTCGATATTGTTTATGATCAGCAGTTCCGGCAGGTAATGAATAAATTTCGAACGCTTGTCGAAAAAGGCTGAGTCGTACTCGTCGCCTTCAATCACGAAATACTTCGACTCATTCAAACGTGCACCCTGACCAAGATTTTTCGGGAGCCCGCCGATGACGTAGCCGGGTTTACGTCCGGCTTTTTCCATGATCCAGGTGAGCAGCGCCGTAGTTGTTGTTTTACCGTGCGTTCCGGTAACGACGAGATTATGGCGGCCGCGCAGAAAATAATTTTTGAGCACTTCCGGTAACGAAAGGTAAAGAAGCTTTCTGTTCAGCACGGCTTCCACTTCCGGATTGCCGCGCGTCATTGCGTTGCCGATTACCACGACGTCCGCATCGGCCGGGATGTTTTCCGCGCGATAGCCTTCCTTTAATGAGATGCTCTTTTCCTGCAGAAACGTCGACATCGGTGGATAAACATTTTCGTCCGATCCAGTCACCTTGAATCCGCGCTCCTTGAGTGCCACAGCGACAGACGCCATGGCCGTGCCACAAATCCCAAGGAAATGAAATTTCTTCGGCGCTTCCTTCACGCGCTTTCTTGACGACGCCCCGATGGAAAAGGAAACCTCATTCCGACCGAAGTGGAGGAATCCCGTTGCACTATCCTCGGTTTCGCCGCGGGATCCCTCGACTACGCTCGGAATGACGATCGCTCGACGCGTGCCCGGAATTTGTCCAATCCCTCCTCGTACGTCTCGAGCCACTTCAGGAATTCCCGATCGACCTCTTCGTTTCGAGCACCAATAAAGGTCAAGATATCCACCGGTTTTGTCTTGCCTTTCACCTGCACTCGGGCAACCGAGCGAAGGTAAACCTCGTCTCGCACCAATTCGGCGGCTGTCGCGCCGACCAGAATATCGAGGCCATAAACGCGAGTAAGGCCCTCGATTCGCGACGCAAGATTCGCCGAGTCACCAATGACTGTGGGATCCATGCGCTCGTGCGAGCCAATATTGCCGACGATCACTTCACCGTGATTGATGCCAATACCCATGCCAAACCCCATTCGACCTTCACCGCGCCATTTTTGATTGAGCTGTCGTAGCTCACGCCGCATTCCAAGCGCCGCACGCGCACAATTTTTCGCGTCATCTGCCATGCCAAAACTGCGCACATTTCCCCAAACGGCCATGATCCCGTCCCCGATGAATTTATCCAGCGTGCCACCGTTACTGAAAACAACGGAAGTCATGCGGCTGAGATATTCATTAAGTTGCACAACCAGGGCCTCGGGGTCGCCCTTCTCGGACAAGGTGGTGAACCCGATCAAATCCGAAAAAAGAACAGTGACAGGAAGCCGTGCGCCACGGAGCGAGCTGTAGTAGCTGTGCGGATTTTCCAGAACTTCCTTCACCAAATTTTTCGAGACATAGCGTTCGAGCGTCCGCCTGGTGCGGAGTTTCTCAAGCCGCTCGAGTACGTATTCAAAACTAAGCGAAAATAATCCGCTTAACACCAGAGCCGACAGGACTGGAACAGTCAGAAGCAGCAGTCCTATTTTATCGTACGCCACTCGCGCTGTGCCCAGATATGCGACCGTAATCAGAACGAGTCCGCCAAGACAAAGTAACGGCCGACGCAGGAAGGCGACCAGCGACCACGCCACAAGCCCCGCCGCAGCCACAAGCGCGAGGTCGATTTTCGCCGAGGTGGGCCGCAAAAATTCATGGTTCATCACCGCGGCCATTGCCTGCAAATGAAGCGCGGGGCCCAGCGTGGTCGGGCTCATCGGCGTAACGACGGTGTCATGCTCCACTTGCGCAGACGATCCGATCATCACGACTTTGCCCTTAAAAAACGCGCCGTCGGCGTAATTAGAGTGCCAAAACTTTGGATCGAACACTTCGTAAAGCGGACGGGGTGCGAACGCGTCCGGCGAAGTGAAACGAATCATGTGACCACGAAAATCCTGTGGCACATCATTCGCGTGACCGATCTTCGCGAGTGCGCGAGCCGACAAAGATTCATAAATTTCTTCGCTTGGCAGATCGGCGAGCTGCCGATCAGTCACGCGATAGGTGACAGCGCGGATTTTCCCGTCGATTGGATCGGCCCAGAAATTCACGAATCCGACACGGTCATCCAGCAGTTGCGGCGGCGGAATCAGTGTGTTGTTTGGCGTTATTTCCTGGAGTGTGTTGGGATTCTGCATGTCGAAGTTGGCGCCGACCACGACTTTGTCGCGGTAGCGATCAAGCGCGGCATGAAACGCCGGATCGCCATCGTTAGGAGGATTGAAGATCATATCGAACATCACCAGACGCGCGCCCGCGCCGAACAATCGGTCGAGCAAGAGCGCCCATACTTCGCGTGACCATGGGAATGGTTTTTCGGTCATCAGCTGAAATGCGCGGTTACTCGCGATTTCTTCACCACTCAACGGCGGCAGTTGCAATGTGCTTTGATCGATTCCGAGAAAAACAAAATCGGATGGCGCAGGCGTCTTTCGGCCCTCGCGCCGAAGCAAGTCCTCGAAGCTCTGTTCACCACGCCACGGCGCCGAAATAAATGGAGCATCCGGAAAAAAATGACCGGGAACGATCGCACCCGTCCAAAAACCGCAAATCAAAGCCAGGACCAGGAACCGATGACGCCCGAGCCAGTGCATATGCGGACATTCTAGCATTAAAACGTTGAAGGGTTAAAGCGTTGAAGCGTGACAAACATCGACCGCTTAACGCTTAAACGGTTCAACACCCCAACCTGGTGCTTTGCGAAAAGCAGTTGTCATTCTCGGCTCGCTATTTATTGTTCGTCTCTCGGCGCTGGCGCGTCGTGACGATCTGCGCACCTGGTTCCGTGCAACGGGACCGAATCAGCGAGTGAGGTCGCGAAGATCGATAATGGAACAAACAGCTCGCTGAATGAGGGCTCCGGAGCAATTCGGGGCAAACAACCATGCCAAGAGCTACTAACGCCCCGGCGAGCCGGGCGCGACGCAAACGAGTCTTAAAAAAAGCGAAGGGCTACCGCGGACGCCGGTCAAAACTTTTTCGCTACGCCAAAGACGCGATTATGAAAGGTCAGTATTGGGCCTATCGCGATCGCAAAACGCGTAAACGCACGTTTCGCTATCTCTGGATTCAACGCCTGAACGCCGCTGCCCGCGCCAATGGGATGACCTACAGCCGCT
>WNGC01001761.1_pt1 | contig 18652 bp, 15 predicted proteins | sample 5400051 | NCBI WGS metagenome assembly WNGC01 (sample SAMN13153368, study PRJNA577476) | soil metagenome | isolation source: 20 cm soil or saprolite under grassland replicate 2 | place: USA:California | collected 2016-06-15
ACTTTCTTTTATTTGTGATAGCAGTTGTACTTTATACAGTTCGAAGCGGCAGAAGACAGAGTCAGACATATGCAACTCGAAGCGCCTAACCAATCGATGAATCCAACGGCCCCATTCCGAAATAAGTTCAGTGTGTTTGCCACGACACCTTGCCGTGGCTTATCTCTATCTCGTTAGATGAATAACTCGCCAACTCGATCGACTCTAAGAGCGTGGTTCGCACCACAGTTATTCGCCGATCATCGTGACGAAAAGTTTTCGATGATGTGGCGCGCGGCGATGTTCGAAGAGAAAAATGCCCTGCCACGTTCCGAGCTGCAGTGTTCCATCGGCAATCGGTAGGGTCTCGCTGGTGCGTGTTAACGCCATTCTGATGTGCGACGGCATATCATCGCTGCCTTCAGAACCGTGCGTGAAGTAATCGGCATCCTCGGGCACTAGTCGATTGAAGAATTCTTCCAAGTCATCGCGCGCAGTTGCATCGGCATTCTCCATGATGACAATGCTACAACTGGTGTGTTGGACGAAGACAGTCACGATCCCGTTTCGGACTCCGCACACATCGATCTTCGCTTGCACCTGATCGGTGATTTCGTACAAGCCTTTACCTTTAGTGCGCAGTTCGAGCTCTTCGTGATGGATGCGCATAATCGGTGGAATCGAAAACTGTAGGGGACGCTGTCAGCGTCCCACCGGAAGAACGGGAAGCAAGTTGCTTCCCCTACAAAGTTCGAGCAAGCGGTCGCGCGTTGATCTCTGCGTCCGCTAGTGGCCTAATGAGTCAGTGCAAGGCGATATCGAGCGCGTGCTATTTGATGAACCGGCAATTCACCGGCGGCTCGACGAACTTGCAGCGCAAATTTCAAAGGATTATCGCGACCGCGAATTAACCGTGATCGCGGTCTTAAGTGGGAGCTTGATGTTCATGGCGGACCTGCTTCGGCGAATTCCATTGCCGCTCAAATTGGATTTTCTTAGTGCCGCGAGTTATCACGGAAAAGCGCACACGAGCGGCGAAGTGATTTTTAAACAGATGGCGCTTCCGGATGTGACCGATCGAGATATTTTGATCGTGGACGATATTCTGGATAGCGGTCACACACTGGCAGCAGTTTGTGAGAAGCTGGAAACGGCCAAACCGCGCAGCGTGCGGGTGTGTGTGTTGCTGAGCAAGAAGAAACAACGCGCTCGATGCGTCGACGCAGATTATGTTGGATTCGAAATCGAAGATGAATTTGTCGTGGGTTACGGGCTAGATTTCAGGGAACGTTATCGGAACCTGGCTTACATTGGGGTGCTGAGAAAGGAATTGCTGGAGCAATCTTGACTCGTCATTCCGAGCGAAGTCGAGACATCCAGCTGAGTTACCTGTAAGCTGGTGACATGATTCCTCGACTTCATTCGGAATGAGATGACCAGATGAAGGTGCAAGTCCAGTTTTACGCCCAACTGCGCGATCTCATTGGGGTGCACGGGCTCGAAATGGAGCTTGCCGAAGGCGCGACCGTGCGTGATTTGCTGGAGAAGGTTTACGCTCAGCAACCCGCGCTTCGCCCGCATGATAAAAGCATTTTGATTGGTGCAGGCGTAGAATTTGTCGACCGCAATTACGAGCTAAAGCTAGGCGAAGAGATCGCCATCATGCCCCCCGTACAAGGCGGATAGCTGTATCCGCCGCCCGGTGGGCGGCGTAAAGCACAGAGTGTGATGTCAGCGCGGAGCTTCGCACCACGAAGCGGCCACAGCGTCAATCACGGAAATTCTTGAAGCTTGTTGCAACACCAAAGTCACGGCTGCGCACGAATTGAATTACAGCCTGGAGTTCATCTTTCTTTTTCCCGGTGACCCGAATTTGTCGGTCCTGCAACTGGCTTTGCACCTTGAAGCCTTGTGATTTGATCGCCTGAATAATTTCTTTCGCCTTATCGCCTTCGAGCCCCTGCCTCACTTTCAATTCCTGGCGGGCGTGACCAACCGAAGAAATAGTGGCCTCTTCTTGCTCGATATTACGAAGATCAACTCCACGTCTGGACAACCTGCCAACGACGATCTCGCGCAATGCTTTCAAGTGCGTGCCATCGTCGGCCGTCAAAACAAGCTTGTCTTTTTCGGAGATGATTTCCGTTTGCGCATCCTTTAAGTCGAACCGGGTGGCCAGTTCTTTGCGCGCCTGATTAATCGCGTTATCGACCTCTTGCGTGTCGACCTCAGAAACTATGTCAAACGATGGCATATTCGATTGCAGATTTTAGATTGCGAATTGCGGAGTAAGCAAACCACTTTGCTTACGGATTCGCCTCCGCAACCTTAACGTTGCCTTTCGCCACGCTAACTTTGATTGTGGCGTCTCCTCCTCCGTTCACCAGCGCATCGATCTGCATGCCGCGGGCAGATGCCTGCGCCGCGCTTTCAAAGTCGCTAAGGATTTTTCCCTCTCCTGTTTTCGCGAGGAGATGAAAAGCGGCGTCGCTCGACAGATACGCCCATGCGTTTCCCTGGGCGATATTGGCCTCCACCGAAAACTTGCTCTGTTCCCACCAATCGTACGACATGATGAGATTGCCGCGCCGGATCGCGAGATCCAGATTAGTAAAGCAGTTGCGAGCAAACATCCGGCCTTCGCCCAGCCAGGCGCGCGTCGTTGGTCCTCGCATGCCATCCAGCAAAATCTCGCCTGCATCCAAATGCAGACTCGAGACGTCTGTGATCGCTGGAACAACAATCGTGTAGTCAACTGTGCCTGACCGATCGAATAAACCCCATTTGGGTTTGGGAGGAAATTTAGTGTCGATGGAGACTGCGCCTGGTTTTAGATCGACGCTCACCGCGATTTGCGCCAGCCGGGCGCGGCTATACGCGCGTTTTACGGCATGCACACGCATCTCGTTCACGTTTGAACCATAAACCATGACTGCACCATCTCCGTTGTTGATGTTGATTTTGGCAGACGGGGGAATGGCATAGAATTGCTCAAATGTTTCCTCCAACACTTGGTTCGTTGCAGACTTGCAACTGGTCAGCAGCGCGAGTGACGCGATTAATGTCAGACGAAGGACTTGCCCGCTAATAGCTACTCGTCGGACGCGCAAATTCGAAGTTCCCTACTCGGAGCTATCCATCTTCAATTCTTTTCGCATCGCTTCGTGCGCCTGCTGCTCCGCGGTGCTCCAGGGGCCTTGTTGATCGACAAACCAATGCTTCGCTCTGTCCGTCTGGCCGATCTTCGTCTTAGCGCAGCGGTGATCGATCACTGAATAATAGCGGTTACCAACTTTCTCGTCTCGATCTTTGACCCACATGCCGGCTTGATTGACGATGTCGGCCAGCTCTTCCGAGTTATCGGGTAACAATGCCGCCGCTTTCATCGCCAGCGCGCCCGCGATGAGTCGATAGTGAAAACGAATATCGGGAGTGATCTTGTTCGTGTTCAATCGCTGAATCTCCTTGGCTGAAGCTTTCAGGAACGCCGGCACACTTTTCATCTTTGGATTTCCGTTTTGGTCGGACAACTGATTCCCTTCTTTGTCGTAGGCAATAGTCTGGTAGGCGCCGCTACGCCGCTCCTTCGCCAGGTCCGGCATTTCGAACGAGCCACCTTCTGCGAATGCGTCCGGCGCGCCTTCAGTCCCCATTAGTTCCATTCCATCGTAGCGGGCAAGCCATGCCGCCGTGAACCATGCGCGCGCGCGCTCCGTCTTCGAAAGCTTCTCATTGGCTCCGTCCTTCAATGCCTTCACATACTTTTCCAGGACTATGTCGTACGGCGGCGGCAAATATTGTTTGGCGTCGGCGTATCGATCCTCTCGAACGAGGCGTCGTCCGAGCAGGTATCGCAGCTTCTTATTATAATCTTCGCCTTCTTTTGGTGGTTCGGTTTTCGGTAATGCATCGACATATTGTTTCAATTCATTCGCCGTCAGGACGCGCTCCGCAACAAAAGCAGCGTCTTCCCAAAGCTGGCCCTTAAACAAAACGTCGAGTGCTTGAACAAAGTCTCCGCGCGCAAGTTGAAGTCCGCCGAGGTCGCCGCTGGCTGTTGACGCGAAGCCCCAATGTTCGCCTTGTGCGAACAAATCCTCCGTCGCCCACCCCTCGCCTTCGCGAGAGGCGTAGCCAGGGGATGTTTTCATTATCTCAACGGCTCGCGCCATGGTGTTCGTGGCGTCGGCGAATTTTCCGGTGCGGAGTTGCAGTTTGGCCTTCAACCAAAGCGCAGCTGCGCTGTCACCTTTGCTTAGCTCCAGCCAATGCGCGGCGCCTTTGTAATCTCCGTTGTTATATGCAACCCAGCCGAGATATTCTGCGTCATCTAACTGTCCGGGCTTCACCTCACTTATAGCATTGAGCCAGCGAGCGCAGCGATTGACAGGCTTGTTGCCGCTTTGGTCTGCATACAAATCGGGCGTCGACGCCGTCGCCAAGATGTGGACAGTGACTAATCGTCTCAACAGCGGATCCCGTGCCGCGGCTTTTAGCTTGGAAATTTCTTTTTCTTCTTCCGCGCGTTTCTGTTCGTCCTTCCAACTCTGTCGCTCTTCGAGTTCCGGACCATAGTTCAACATTCCTTCGACAGGATCCCGGTCAGGGATCAAAGCTTTTAGCGAAACCACCGCCGAGTCGTCACCTAACGCAAGCTGAGTCATAAACAGCGGCGCCGCTTTCTCAGGGTGATCTTGTTTCCACTCGGCTCGTCCCTCCCAGCCGTAACTTTCCGCCGCTAGGCCTAACGAATCGGCAAATCCAGCTTTGGCGAGCTCGCGTGTGCGCTGAAACCATTGCGCCGCCGTTGGGAAATCTTTTTCCTTAAGTAATGTCGATCTTGTTCCGGTCGCTTGAGCAAATCTTCCCACGCTGCTCGTGCTTCGTCCCATTGTTGGTTCAAATACGCCGCAGCGCCTTTGTGGTAGGCCGCAAATTCGGAATCAAACTCAGCGGGCAGCGGCGTCGGCGTCCCGCTCGCAGTAGCATCGAGCGCAGCGCGGGCTTGTTTGTGCTGGTCTTTCGCTTTTGCCGGGTCTGTTGGCTTGATCCGTGCCTCCTGCACCGCCGAATCAAAATCTTTGAAATCGGTTTCTGTTGTGTTGTCGGAAGTTTTTTTTGTGCGCTCCTCCGGTTCTCCCAACTCGTTTTTTTGGTCCGCTTGTGTTGGGATGACCAATTTCTCGGGAGGATGAAAATCGCGAGAAATCCGGCGCACTTCAAGGCCCCAGTAGAATTCCGGTGAGCCCGCTACATTCTTGCCGCCGCCATCTAAATAAATGTATGGCCCAAAGTACCCAGTGGCGTGCAATCCGTCCACGAGACAGAGCGCCGCCCCAACAGTCGCCAACAATTTAACGAAGGGACTCATTTGTTCGTCGAAAGTTCAGTTTCGAGAGTAGTGGTTTGATCGAAACGAAGCCAACCTATTTTCCGCGTCGCGCCCGGCGGCAATCGCAGTCCGTGCGATGCCGTCACCCTGAAAATTGCGCGACCATTTTCCGATTTCATATTCCAACCGGCCAACGAATCCGACGCGCTTAATCCTGCGCCATTCCAGGTCGCAGTCACGTTGGCGTTGAGTTGTTCATCCGCCTCGCCCGCATTGAAGATCGACAAATCGATCGGGTTTTCGCCCTCCTGCAGACGGCCCGACATGACGGCCGACAATGTTGGCCAGCGCCAGTTGCGCGTGTCGGTTGCGATCGGAACGCGATACCAAATTAATTCGCGCAATTGAGACGGCCGCATTTTCTGCCAATCGTTGACCAGGGTGGCGATTTCATCGGCATCAGCGCCGAATTCCAAAACGCGCGTCCCTGGCGGCCAGACTGGTTGCACGCTGTCCATCGCCACGCTGAGAAGTTTTCCATCGGGACCGTAACCGGCAGCACAGCGATAGGTTGGCAACGCTACCTCAAACGGTATTCGGAAACGCGCTGCTTTTCTTACCCATTCACGCGCCAGACGCGCGTCGAACAGTCTCGCGTTGGTGCCAGCCGAAATCGGAACCGAGTGCACTTGCAGCACATATCCATCAACCTCGCGCACTAGCTTTCGAAATTCCGAATCATTCAGCCACGCTGGCAGCACCGTGATTACAAAACGAGTTGGCTGGACGATTGGTTTCAGCGCGAGCAGCCACGTTCGATAACTGCCGAGATTTTTCTGAGCGCAATCGAAATCGAATTGGAACTCCTCCAGATTGACATCGTGAGCACGCGCGTCGCTTAGAAGTTGCTTCGCAAGATCGAGGATCGCCTGCGCGGGCGCGTCGTCGGAACGAAATGGACCGCCAAATGGTGCAACCCGGAGGGCGAGCGAGCGATGTCCGCTTCCCCGTTTCGTTGCGTCCCAGTCGATCGTCGCCTTGGAGATCTCCGGCTTTTTTCGGGCAAGATTGATTTCCGCGCCGAGAATCACCACGCCATCCATTCGTCGGTCGGCTTCGCCAAGCGCGTCGACAACGGCCGGAGTCCACTCCCGTTGCCAGAGATAACCTCGTTGTCTCAACGGGCCGGAAATCGTTTGCTCGGTTCGATGGCATCCCGCGAAAGCGATTGCCGCGATGCAAGCAAGTCTGGTTAGAGCCGATGTTACAAATGTCACTCTGAGTGAAGCGAAGGATCTCTGTTTTTTTACCTCTCTAAAACCACAACTCAGAGACGTTGCGCTTCGCCTTGCTCAATCTAACAATAACGCGTCTAAATCCAAAGCGTCCTATCGAAGGTCCGGTATTGGATCGCCTCACTGACGTGCTCTGGCGAAATGTCGCTCTTACCGTCGAGGTCGGCGATTGTACGCGAGACTTTTAGAATCCGATCGTAAGCGCGGGCGCTTAAGTGCAATTCGTTCATCGCAACGCGAATCAATTCCTGCGAATCCTGGTTGAGCTTGCAATGTTCTTTGAGCTGACGGGTAGCCATGCGCGCGTTGCAATTTACTTTCGCGTCATTGCGAAATCGCTTCTGCTGAAGTTGCCGCGCCCGGATGATGCGTTCGCGAATCGCGGCAGAATTTTCCTCAGCGCGCTCACTCGCGACATCGCGATATTCAACTGCCGGCACTTCGATGTGCAGATCAATACGATCCAGCAACGGGCCGGAGATGCGTTGCCGATACCGCTGCACCTGCAACGGCCCACAACGGCATTCGCGCTTCAAGTCGCCAAAATAGCCGCACGGACACGGGTTCATCGCGGCAACAAGCATGAACTCCGAGGGAAACGTTACACTGCCCGCCGCCCGCGACACAGTGACCTTCCCGTCCTCAAGGGGCTGCCGCATCACCTCCAAAGCCGATCTCTTAAACTCGGGTAACTCGTCTAGAAATAGAACGCCGTTGTGAGCGATGCTGACCTCACCCGGATTCGGAAACGTCCCGCCGCCGAGCAGGCCGATGTCGCTGATGGTGTGATGCGGGTCGCGGAACGGTCGCGTGGAGACGAACGACTTTTCAGAATCCAGCAAGCCTACGATGCTGTGAATCTTTGTGGTCTCAATCGCTTCATCGAGCGAAAGCGGCGGAATGATCGTCGGAATGCGTTTGGCCAGCATCGATTTGCCCGACCCAGGCGGACCAATCATCAGGGCGTTGTGGCCGCCCGCGACGGCGACTTCGATTGCGCGTTTTACGTGCCCCTGCCCTTTCACATCGCTGAAATCGACGTCGTAACTTTGATGTGTAGCGAAGAATTTGCTCAGATCAGCGCGGGTCGGCAGAAGCGCAATTTCGCCGCGCAAAAAGGCGAATGTTTGCCGCAAATTTTGCACGCCATAGATGTCGATCTTATCGACCATTGCGGCTTCAAGCGCGTTGGCTTCGGGAACAAACAGCGCGCGCTTGCCTCTTCGCCGTGCTTCCAATGCGACCGGCAGCACGCCTTTTACAGCACGGACAGAGCCGTCCAAGGCGAGCTCACCCACGAAGCTGAAATTCTCAAATGGCGAACTGTCGAGTTCTTCGGTCACGGCGATCATTCCAAGAGCAATCGGCAAATCGAAGCTTGGTCCCTCCTTTTTGATGTCTGCCGGGGCTAGATTGATCGTCGTGCGACCACGTGGCCAATAGTAGCCGCTGTTTGCTATCGCGGTGGTGACGCGGTCGCGGCTTTCCTTCACCGCTGCATCAGGCAACCCAACGATGACGATGTTTGGATCGCCCCCAGCGCCGTTCACTTCGATTTCAACCTCGTAAGCTTCCACACCGTAAGCGGCAGCGGAATAAATCTTTGCCAACATCGCGATAGCAGAGTCTCAGAAAACGATGCTGCCGAAAAGCGTCAAATACCCTCGGAGCGCAGTGCTAGTGACGCAGCGGCGTTGCTACAGCCTCACGCTCTCCGGTATTGTTCTGCCGCCGAGGATCCATTCGTAAACCGAGCGCATCTGTTCGCCAATTCGAGGCCACGAGAATTTTGTTTCTACCAGATTACGACCACGATCGCCCATTGTTTTTCGATCTTGATCGCTCATTTGAGTCAATTGTTTCAGGCCAGCGGCAATTTCCTGCGTGGCAGTACCAATTTTTAGTGCTGCCCCGGCAGCGAAGCCTTCGGGCAGATTGCACTCGCACGTCATTAACACAGGCTTGGCATGGGCCCACGCTTCCAGCACTGTCATCGGCAATCCTTCACTCAGCGAAGGCAGGATGAATGCGTCGCATGCGGTGTATGCCGCATCTTTGTCTTGGCCGAACAAAGGGCCCAGAAATTGGACGCCGTCTGTGAATCCGTAGTCACGGGTAAGTTTCTTCAGTTCGCGTTCATGCCCCGCTTGGTCCCAACCGGCGATCACTAAAACCCACGAGTTGAGCGTTGAGCGTTGAGAGTTGAGCGTTTCTGCCCATGCGCGAATCAGATTCATCAAATTCTTTTTTGGGTGAAGTCTGCCGAGGTAGAGCAATACTTTTCTACCTCCTGCAACGCGCAGCAGAGCTGAATCCTGAACCCCGAATCCTGAAATCGGAAAACTCTCCGGCAAATCAACGCCGTTGGGAATGACGCAAATCGGATTGCGCATTCCGTAGGCCTGCATCGATTGCGCTTCCGCGTCGCACAACGCGCGCAGGCAGGCCGCGCCGCGCAAATGTCGATCTTCATAAAGCAGCGCGGCGATTCGTTTCTTCAAACTCGCATTGCGCAACGCCCACGAGTCCACCATCCCGTGGGGATGAACGATGTAGGGCCGGCCGGTCCGGCGATGCCATCGGTGCGAAGCAATCGAGCAATATTTCCACAAGCCGTGCGTGGACAGAATGTCCAGATCGGCGCCAAGCAAAGCGGGCACGAGTTGATTTGAGTAACCCCATGCGCGCAATTGCGGCCGAAACGTCCGAACAGAAAGAGGACGCCACTCCAGCAAATCGACTGCGCTCTTGGGGTCGCTGATACCGAATACGCTCGCGGTTGTATTTGTGGACATCACCGCTTTAGCCAGTCCGCGCACGCTCTGAAACAATCCTCCTGCTTCGCGCGAGATGCTGCCGACAAGAAAGCCAACTTTCATCTAGGTTAGCAGTGGGAGTGACCGGCGGCCTTAGTCACAACGTTTGCTGAGTCTGTGCGTAGACGACGTTTTCTACAACAATCTTATCGATATGCGGCTCGGGAGCGAACCCTTTCGCGGGCGGCTCAGGGCTAATTGCGCGGCTTGCTCCAAGCCTTCACCGAAACGCTGCGGCGCGAAATTCTCCGCGACCCTGTAGCTCGCATCTCCGAGGCGCTGTCGTTCGTCGTCTGGCAACGAAGCCATGTCTAACAGCCGCGAAGCCAACTCATGCTCATCGATTGGATCGAAAGTAAACCCGTTGCCTTGCACGAGCTCGGGCACGCATCCGCACCTCTCCGACACAATCACCGGCAGCCCCGACGCGATGGCTTCATTCACAACCAGCCCCCATTGTTCAGTCATGCTCGCATGGACGAATGCCTTGGCCAGGACGTAGTAAACCGGCAACTCATCGTACTGTTTAAAACCGGGAAGGTGCACGTGGCTGTGCAAGTTGAGAGTTGAGAGTTGAGCATTGAGCGTTTCCTGCAACGGGCCATCGCCCAACAGCACAAGGTCCCAAGACGCATTCCGTTGGACTTCCGATCTCTCTCGATATTCCGCGTAAGCCCTGATGAGCCTTGGAAGATTCTTCTTTTCGATGAATCGGGCCGAAGCAAGAAAGTAATTTTCCGGCAGTTCATACTTTTTTCGCGTCTCGAATTTCGAATTTCGAATTTCTGCAGCGCTTCGTGCAAAGTAAGCGTTATCGACCACATCGTAGCCCATGAAAATTCGATCACGCGGCATTCCAAGTTCCACGAGATACTCAACGTGGCGCCGGCCGCCAACGAGCGCAGCGGAGTAAAGATCCACAATCCGCCGCTTGATCATCTCCTTCCACCAGGTGCGAGGCTCGTCCGCGCGAGTGCTCTCTGACATGACGACCATGGGTATTCCACAGCGCACACAGCAATTCGCGGCAGCCAGCGAGCCGAAGTCGTTCCAGCCGTTGACTGCCACTACATCAGGCTTGACCCGCTCCAATGCCGAGCAAAGCGCTCGCCGAAGCTGGGCGCTTCCCGGATAACCCTTCTCTGCTTCTGGGAAGAGAGAAACTTTGTGATACCGCGCAGGAAACGCCGGTGCGCCCCATGGGTGCTGTTCCCTGGCTGACCATTCAAAACCGGTCACCGACAATTTCTCGGCCGCCGCATTGAGCCGCGCATGGTGATAGGGGCCAATATGCTGAAAAATGACAGCGATGGCAGGGTTCGATTCCATTCTCTCGCGAAACGCTACGTCCTGGCGTCACGCACAACTAATCGAATGTTTTTCAGCGAATATGCCGAGAACGCATAGCTCCCATGCTCGGCTCCAGGCCGGCGAACGTGGTTCTGAAAGAAATTGTGACCAAATGGTGTCGATTCCACGGTTATTGAGCAATCGAGTTCGTCTCAGATACTCGAGGCCTGCCTCGCATCTGTCCCGCAACGGGCCTGTCATCCAACGATTGATCGGTAAAGTGAAACCTTTTTTCGCCTGCATCGCTAATTCCCCGGGCAACGCCTCCGGAAATGCGCCACGCAACAGATGCTTGGCCCGCGCCCCCTTGGGAAAGCGGATGCTCGCGGGGATTGCGAACGCCATCTCGATTACGCGTGTGTCTAGAAATGGCATCCGCAATTCAAGCGAATGCGCCATGCTATTCGCATCGCCATCGCGAAGCAGCATGTTCCCAAGGTAATAGTGCGTCTCAAGCAAGGAGACCGCCTCCGGGATGGAAAGCGATTCAAATTCAAAGGACGGTCCCGCTTCCGGCGGCAGAAAATTCGGCGTGCTGTGGAGTGAACCATTAATCCCGAGCTCCTTCAGTTGCTCATTTGAGAGGGTACGCCGTCTCTGGAGATACAATGAAATTACGTCGTCGTTTGATTCTGCAATATCGATCGCCTTCGCACGAACAGCAGCTGATTTTGTAAAAAGCGCTAGCTGCACGCCTGAGCGGCGAACAAAACGTGGTAGAAACCAAAACTTGCCGCAAAGGCTTCGCATTCGTTCCACATCCACAAATGACGGGTAGCCTCCAAAAAGCTCGTCGCCGCCCTGACCTGAAAGCGCAACCTTGATGCCCTGCGCGTGAATGGCCCGCGAGATAACAAACACGTTCAAGCCGTCGATTGAAGGTTGATCCAATGAATCCAGCCAAGCTTCAGCCTCCGCTCGGACTTCATCCGGGCCAATGACAATATTGCTGTGGCTCAGACCGAGCCGCCTCGCTGTGCGTTGAGCGAAATCAGTTTCCGATTCGCTGCTGTTCCCAGCCAGCCCGACCGTGAACGAACGAAGGTGAGGCGCGCTTTTCGCGGCCAGATTCGCGACGATGGTGCTGTCAACGCCCGATGAAAGCAACATCCCTACGGGCACATCACTAATGAGATGTTGATTGACCGCCTGGGTGAGTGTGGCTCGTACTTGTTCGATGGCTTCCGGCTCCGAGATTTCTCGAATGGCCGACATGTTGAAAAAGCGCTTTGGCGGTGTTGGATCGGCGAGACTTTGCCGCGCCAGAGAAATTACTTGGAAGCTGCCGCGTGGGAACATGCGAATTTCTTCAAAGATGGTCCTCGGCTCGGCGACTGCGCCGTATGCCAGATAGGAAATGAGACCCTGAGGATCGACCTCTCGCGATAAGCGCGCGCCGGCAACTACGGCCCGCACCTCGCTGCCGATTATCAGGAGGTTCGAACCGGAATGCTGATAAAGTGGCTTGATCCCCAGTGGATCACGAGCCAGTAGCAACGCTTTTCGCTCTCCATCTACAAAGGCCAGAGCAAACATGCCTTTGAGCCGTGGAAAGAAATCTGTTCCCCATCTTACCAATCCATTCAGCACGACTTCGGTGTCGGAGGTGCCTTGGAACTCGACTCCGTCATTGCGAAGCTCGCGCCGTAACTCGAGGTGGTTAAAAATCTCGCCATTGAACACCAGGGTAGCGCCAGTCTTAGGACAAACCATCGGCTGGGCGCCGGCAGGTGACAGATCCAGAATCGCCAGGCGAGTACTGGCCAGACCACAACAGACTTCAGGTGAGTTCAGCAACGCGCTTCCGTTCGCATCGGGACCGCGATGACGCATCGCCACGATCATCCGCGGCAGACCGTCGCGCACCTGCTCTTCGCTCAGAGAAACGATTGCGCCAATGCCACACATGGCGTCAGGAAAAACCTGCGGTCTCCTTTACCAAGGGGACGGCATAGCTCAATTCGAGTCGCGGTGAACCCCATTTCTTCCCAACTCGAAACTCAAATGTTGCGTCTGCTTCGATGACGCCTTCGTGACCGAGAGCACGAAAGAAATGATCGACAAAAGTTTGCGCCTCGCTCTTTTCATCGCCGCGCAACGTTTGCACGAAGCGAACGAAATCGTCAAAAGCGCTCTTCAACTCGTGAGCCACGGCACTATGGTCATGAAAAGCGTGGCAACACACAAGCCGCATTCGGCGTGCCCGGCGGTCACGCCCTACCAGACGTGACATTTCCCGTTTATCAGAGCCTAGTTGGAAATGCGGAAATCAGCTGGAACCGAGCTGCTCGTGCCTGTCGCGTCGCCGGTGCTGCGTATGGTATTATTGGCGGCAATTTTGGCTGGTGGCGGTTGAATTGGCTGCTGGCCTTTGGACTTTAGCGATTCGTTCAATGCGGGCAGGTCTTGAGCGAGCAACTGTTCGAATTCTTTTGTTGCGTCACTCAGCTCACGTTTAAGCGCGTCGATGTAGGCAATCTGGTACCCGCCGGGTTTTCCTTCATAACTAAGAATTGCGCCGTAAAGCTGGTCGGTGTGCTCGCGCAAACGTTCCTCACCGGTGATCGCTCCGCCCTCGGTCGTCGCGACGATTTTCTTGCGGACTCCGTCAACTTTTCCATCGAAATCGGAGATGTTCTTGCGAAGCGGATCGCCCTCGGGCAAACCCGCTCCAGTTTGGGCCAGTGCCTTTCGCAACGCGAGAATCCGATCCATCAGCGCGCTTTCGTCACCGAACAATGCATGAACTTTCATCGCGGCGTCGAACTGCGCCTTGCGATCTGACGCGCTGAATTTTGCGCGGTGATCCAGACCGATCGTCAACTTCGTCTCAGAGACTTTATCTCCTTTCGTCAGGCGCACCGTGTAATCGCCCGGGACGAGGCGTGGACCGCGCGTCCCGGAGCCTGCGATCTGCGCAGCGGGCGGCACGCGTGGCGGTTTTGTGCGCATCGTCCATGTCACTCGATTCAGACCGGGCCGTTTGCTGGCCGGCAATTCATCAATGACGCGGCCGGAGGAATCCAAAACTTCCAGTTTCATTTTTCCAAACAGATGCCGTTGGCGCTGGTAGTAATTAATCACAGCAGCGTCGGGCGGATTGTCGCCGACAAAAACCGCGTCGCCATTTGCCCAGCCGCCTGAGCCTTCGATCCGCTGTTGCACCGGACGCGCTGAAACAAACGCCACGTCCTGTTTCAACAAGTCCGGCGTCAACGCGCGCAGGGGTGTGATGTCGTCGATAATCCAGATGCCACGGCCGTGCGTCGCGAGGACAAGATCGTTGTCGCGCGGGGGCACGGCGAGATCGCGAACAGCAACGGCCGGAAAGTGGTTGCCTTTAAACTGCGCCCAGCCTTTTCCGCCGTCGATTGAAACCCAAAGTCCAAACTCTGTTCCTAGAAAGAGAAGATCGGGCTTGACCAAATCTTCTTTGATCACGTGAGCGTATCCACGAACGCTCTTCAGGTCCTGCGGTGTAACGAGCGGCGTCCACGTCTTGCCGTAATCGGTAGTTTTGAAAACGTACGGTGCCACGTCGCCAAAAGTGTGTCGATCAAACGCGGCATAGGCGCTTCCCGAGTTGAAATTGCTCGCCTGCACCCAATTGACCCATGAATTTTTTGGCAAACCCGGGACGTTACCGACGACGTTGGTCCAGGTTTTACCGCCGTCGCGCGTGATCTGAAGGTTGCCGTCGTCCGTGCCGACCCAGATCAATCCTTTCTCTTTGGGCGATTCACTGATCGAATAAATCGTGGTGTGCATTTCCGCAGACGAATTGTCCACCGTGACGCCGCCGGATTGCTCCTGCTTCTGCTTTTGCGGATCGTTCGTAGTCAGATCTGGCGAAATCCGTTCCCAGTTCTGGCCGTGATCGCGTGACCGGAAAAGAAATTGCGCGCCGACGTAGATGGTTCCCTTCTCATTCGGCGAGAGCGCAATCGGCGTGTTCCAATTGAACCGTAGCTTTTCCTTGTAATTCGGTCGCGGCTTGATGTTGCGAGCTTCGTGCGTGTAACGATTTACCCGCCCGATCTCGCCGCCCTGGTATTCGGCATAGATGTAATTGGGATCAGCCGGATCGGGAAACATCCAAAACCCATCGCCGCCGTACATGTTTTCCCAGCGCGAGTTAGTAATGCCGCCGGGATATTGCGAGTCGCCCACCCACGAACTGTTGTCCTGCAACCCGCCGTAAACGCGATACGGATCGTTGTCATCGACGCTGACATGATAAAACTGGGAGACGGGCAGGTTTTCGCCCTTCCACCATTTGCTGCCGCCGTTATAGGAGTACCACATTCCCCCGTCGTCTCCCACAAACACCACTTGCGGGTTGGTTGGGTCGATCCAGACGTCGTGCGCATCGCCGTGAGCGCCTTGAAAACCGCCTACCACCGCAAAACTTTTGCCTGCGTCCTCGCTGACAATCAGTGCTCCATCGGGCTTGAAGAGGCGGTCCGGATTCTTTGGATCCACAATGAGATTCGAAAAGTAAAACGGGCGCCATACCATCCACTGGCTCTTGTCGCGCTTGTCCCAGGTCATTCCGCCGTCATCCGAAACGAACAACGCGCTCTCTGGCGATTCGACAAACACATAAATGCGTTGCGCGTTTGAAGGGGCGATCGCTATCGCGAGCCGGCCATACGGTTTCTTTGGGAAACCCTTGTTCGCATCGGGCGTGATCTCGGTCCAGGTATTTCCGCCGTCAGTGGAACGGAACAATCCGCTCGCCGAGGGCGCGGTCGGACTGTCGCCACCGGAGCGGTACTCCCAGCCTTTGCGCCGGAAATCCCACATCGTAGCGAACATGATATCGGGATTCGTGGGGTCGATTGCCAGGTCTGTGCAACCCGTCGAAAGATTCGCTCCCTTGAGAACTTGCTGCCATGTCTTGCCGCCATCCGTGGTTTTGTACAGACCGCGGTCCAGCGAATCGCTCCACAAGGGGCCAGGAACCGCAGCGAATACCATATCGCTGTTTGTCGGGCTAACTTTGATCTTCGCAATGCGCTCGGATTTCTCCAGGCCAGCCCGCGTCCACGTTTCACCGCCATCGGTCGACTTATAGACTCCTTCGCCAATGGAAACGGTGTTGCGCGTCCACGACTCACCAGTGCCGACCCACACGTTTTTCGAATTTTTCGGGTCGAGCGCGATGGCGCCAATCGATTGAACGAGCTGTTCGTCGAATACCGGGCGGTACCGCGTCCCACTATCATCAGATTTCCAAACACCTCCGCTGGCCGCGCCAACAAAAAGCGTGATTTTGCCCGACGGCTCGCGTGTACCCGCGATGGCGGAGATGCGTCCGCTCATTGCTGCCGAGCCAATATTACGCGCGCCCAGGCCGGAGATTGTCGCTGAAGCAAAAGGCGTTTCCTGGGCATAGACAGAAGCGGCGCAAAGAATAAGCGAGAGGATGCTTTTGGGAATGGTATGCACGATCGTCATTTATCAGCGCTGTGGTTGCGGGAGACTTATTTGGCCGGGGAAATGAAATATCGTCTCATCGACCGGCACGTTTGCTTCGACCCTATCAATGATGATGCGTTGCTTATCCGACCCGCCTTTGGGTCCGGCCTCGATTGATGTCGGAACGAATACGCCCCCAGCTTTTTCGTAGTCCCCCAGATCTGTCTCCACTTCTTCGTAGGCGCCGTGCCTCATACGTCCCGTTACGATGCGGATCTCAAGAAAGTGATCAGGATCGAGATAAACAAAACTCACGTCGCCATTTTTGCGCACCACTTTCAGCTTGTGCGCGTCCGTGCCGTCGACGTCTTCTCTGCCAAGGTACTCAACCGTGCTTCCCTTTGCCTTCCAATCAACCAATGGCCCATCAATCTCTGAGTCCTCGATCAGCGCTTTGACGTCGTCAGCGGACATGCGCTCGGGATCTTTGCGTCCGAGGAACGGCGAGACTCTCCATCCTTCTTTGCCGTCGTACGCTTGGATTTGCGTCATGCCCTGAAGAGACGCCTCGGTGCGCACTTCGTCCGGCCGCTTTTTGGTCTGCAAATAGCCCAGTTCAATCTGGCCCTGCTGCACTAACAGCTTACCCGCTGCACGCAATGACTGGAGATTCTGCAGCGTGGTCGCGCCGCCCTTCGCTTCAATGTTCTTTGCGACAAGTTCGTCCACAGTCGGCTGAGTTTTGTCCTGGGCGAACAGCGCCGACGTAAATAGCACAGCGACTAGGAAAAAAATTACAAACCGAAGATGCACGTGAATTTGGAGACGAGTAGGAGACAGCAGAGAGGTCTTGATGTTCAAAGCAGATAGTGATGTAGCCATTACTAAGTTCTCGATACGAAGGGCGAAGCTATCATTCCTTCCGAAGCAGACAAGCGGGCGATAATCGTGATGAAACGCTTGCGATCCAGAGGGCCGGCAACGTAGGTGTTACTTGAATCAAACATGCTATTCGACGCGCAGCGCGTGAATTGGATCTACCAGCGTGGCGCGTCTCGCAGGGAGCAAACACGCGATTAGCGCGATCATTGCCAGCAATATCGTTGCGCCGGCGAGCAGCGCTGGATTGTGTGCCGAAACCTGATACAGCTGGGTGGCTATCAAGCGGCCGACCGCAAATGCCGCCATGATTCCAATCGCCAGGCCAATGATCACAGGTTTCATTCCCTGATTTACGATTAAGCGCAGAACGTCTCGCGTTTGCGCACCAAGTGCCATCCGCACGCCGATCTCGCCAGTGCGTTGTTCGACGCTGTACGCGACTGCTCCGTAAATTCCAATGCTCGCAAGCAAAAGCGCAACGCCAGCGAAAATTCCGAGAAGCCACATCATCAATCGCGCCTGGCCGAGTGCCTGAGCCACGATCGCGTCCATGCTCTGCGGCACCGCAATGGCCAGGCCGGAATTGACCTTGGTCAGCGCCGATTGAGCGAGCTTCGTCACCGCCTCGGTGTTCAACGTGCTAAGCACCGCGATACTAATAAATGGAAAATTTTCCTGCGACCACGGTCGATAAAACTCCATGCCCGGCTCTTCCTTGACACGTTGCGAGCGAATGTCGCCGACAATGCCGACGATCTCGCATGGTATGCCGCCGCTCGTCACCACCAGTGTCTTGCCTATTGCGTTTTCGCCAGGAAAAACTTTCTTCGCGCCGGTTTGGCTGATCAACGCGACATTTTGGCTCCCGCCCGTGTCGTGCTCGTTGAATTCGCGTCCCGCCAACAGCGGAATGCCCCATGTCTTTAAGTAGTCCGGCGCCACATCATGACTCGGCGCAGCCGTGCGTTGCTCCACCGGCGGCAGATCGCGATCGCCCCGCGCGTAGAGCGTTCGGTTACCGCCATTCAACGGAATGTCCCCACTAACGGCCGCGGTCTGGACGCCGGGAATATCGCGCAACGTGTTGAGCAGTTGTTCGACAAAACGCTGACGCGATGCAGCGTCGGGATATTGAGAAGTGGGCAATGTGATCGTGCCGGTCCAGAGGTCTTGCGGCCGGAAACCGAGATTTTGCTGACTCAAACGAATGAAACTCGTGATGAGCAACGCCGCGCCGGCAAGCAACGTCACCGAAAGGGCAACTTGCGCCCCAATCAAGATTTTGCGCAACCGTTGTTGGCGGATGCTGCCGCTGGTTCCACGGCCGCCTTCTTTCAATCCGTCAACGAGATCTTCGCGCGAGGCTTGAATGGCCGGATAGACCCCCATCAGCAATCCAGTCAAAAGTGACAATCCTATCGTAAATACGAGGACCTCTACCGAAAGACTGCTGGCCGTGTTCCCCTCAAGCGGAAGAAAATTAGACGCCATCTTCGGAACGAGCGGAACTAACTGCCACGCCAGGAACGCGCCGACGGCACCGGCGATGACGCTCACCAGCAAGCTTTCAAAAACGA
>WNGC01000802.1_pt1 | contig 18647 bp, 19 predicted proteins | sample 5400051 | NCBI WGS metagenome assembly WNGC01 (sample SAMN13153368, study PRJNA577476) | soil metagenome | isolation source: 20 cm soil or saprolite under grassland replicate 2 | place: USA:California | collected 2016-06-15
AGTCCGCGCTGCAGGCGCGGGTTATGCGTCGTCACGCCCGTGGGACAGGTGTTCTGGTGGCAGCGCAGCGCCTGGATGCAGCCGAGCGAGAACATGAAGCCGCGCGCGGTGTTGACGAAATCGGCGCCGACGCACAGCGCCCACGCGGCTTTCGCCGGCGTGACAAGCCTGCCCGCGGCGATGACGCGGATGCGCTTGCGCAACCCCGACTCGATCAGCGAGTCGACGACGCGCGGCAGAGCCTCGGCGATCGGAAGGGCCATGTGATCCATCAGCGCCTGGGGCGCCGCGCCCGAGCCGCCTTCGCCGCCGTCGATGACGAGAAAATCCGGGGCGTATTCGAGCCCGCGCCGCTGGACCGCATCGCAGAGCTCGTTCATGAACTGCCAGCCGCCGATCGCAGTCTTCACGCCCACGGGCTTGCCGGTGAGATCGCGCACGAGCGCGATCTTGTCGAGCAGCTGATCGACATCGGCGACATCGCGGTGACGGTTGGGGCTGATCGAATCCTGCAAGGACGGTATGCCGCGGATTTTTGCGATCTGCTCGGTCACTTTCGCCGCAGGCAGCACGCCCCCCTTGCCGGGCTTCGCGCCCTGCGAGAGCTTGATCTCGAACGCCTTCACCTGCGGAAACGCCGCGACCTCCTTCGCCCGCTCCCGCGAAAAGCTTCCGTCTGCGGCGCGCACGCCGTAGTTCGCGGTGCCGATCTGCATGATGAGGTCGCAGCCGCCCTCCAGGTGGAATGAGGAAAGCCCTCCCTCGCCCGTGTCCATCCAGCAGCCGGCGAGCGCTGCGCCCCGCGACAAGGCGCGCACCGCGGGCTCCGAAATCGCCCCGAAGCTCATGCCGCTGATGTTGACCACCGATCTTCCGAGGAACGGCTCCCTGCAGAAATCCTCGCCGATCCCGAGCGGCGGCGTGGGCAGGCGGTCCTCCTCCAGCACCGGATAAGGATGGTTGACGAACAGGATCGAGCCGGGCTCGTTGGTGTTGTTGGTCGAGCCGAAGCCGATCACGCCGCCTTCGGCCTTCGCCAGGCGGTAGACCCAGCCGCGAGTGGCGCGGTTGAAGGGCAATTCTTCGCGGTCGTTCATGAAGAAATACTGCCTGAAGTACTCGCCCTGCTTCTCGAGAAAATAGCGCAGGTGCCCGACGACAGGATAGTTGCGGAGGACTGTGTGCTTCTTTTGCGTGATGTCCTGGATGAAGACGATCACGAGAAACGCAAGCAGGCCGAACCCGATCAGGGTCCCGAGGCCGTACGAGACGACGCCCAGCATGCCGGACATGCTTCCCTCCTCTCCGCTCGATTTCCGCGGGAAAGCGGTGCGAAGCGCGCGTCAAATGATAGGGGAAAACGCGCAGCGCGGGGAGAATTCAGGGCAGGATGCGGAGGATCACCGATTCGGGATCGTCGGCCGAGCCGTTTTGAATCTCGACCTCGGTGGCCGGGCGCACGCCGACGACGGTGCAGGACAACTTGAGCGCCATCCCCGCAAGCGCATGGTTGGCGTCGAGCACGACCTTGTCCTCGGCCATGTCGGTGACCGTGAAGATCCGGTTCGCGTCGTCGCCGCCCGCAGCACCCTCGAAGCGCATCCCGACCTCGAGGACCTCGGGAAAGCGGCTGCGCGGCTCGACCCTGAGAAGGTTTTCGTCGTAGTCGCCGAAAGCATCCTCGGGCTCGAGACGCACTTCGACGCGGTCATTGACCTGCTTTCCTTCGAGGGCAGCCTCCGCCGCGGCAAAGATGTTCCCGTAGCCGCCGTGCAGGTACTGCAGTGGCTCCCCGGAACGCTGGATCAGTTTGCCCCAGATGTCTGACAGCTCGACGTCGAGCGAGACGACCGTGTTTTTTGCGATGATCAAGTGCTCGGGTCGGCGCGAGGCCCGACGCCGCTCAACGCAGCGATCTGACGAGGTCCAGCACCTGGGCGGCATGCCCGCGGGGATTGACGCCGTAGAACGCGTGCCTGACCGTGCCCTGCTTGTCGATGACGAAAGTGGAGCGCGTGATGCAGGATTTCCTGGATCCGTTGGCTTCCTTCTCGTGCACCACGCCGTATTTCCTGCACACCTCGCTCTCGGTGTCCGCGAGCAGCCGGATCGAAACGCCGTGCTGGTCCCGGAAACCGGCGTGGCAAAGGCAATCGTCCGGACTCACTCCGAGCACCACGCAGTCGTGGCGCGAAAACTCGTCTTCGTGGTCGGAGAAATCGGTGGCTTCCAGCGTGCAGTTGGGCGTGCCGTCCTTGGGATAGAAATAGAGTACGACGTGCTTCTTGCCCCGGAACTGGCCGAGGTCCACGGTTTCCATGTCCGCGTCGGGAAGCGAGAAAAGCGGCGCCGGCTGCCCTGGTTGCAGTACACCAGGCGGGCAATCGGTCGTCCTGAGCGACGCTTGGTCTGCGCTTTCCAAGTTTTCCTCGCAGGTTTCAAGGCATCAACAGACTATAATCGCGGCGATGAGAATGCAACTGCTGGGTGGGTTGAGCGGCGAGAAATTTTTGTCTAAATTCTGGCAAAAGAAACCGCTGCTGGTCCGCAAGGCGATTACCGGCTTTAAGGGCGTGGTGCAAGCGCCTGAATTGCTTGCCCTGTCGTTGCGGCACGACATCGAATCCAGACTCGTGTGCCGCCGCCGCGGCGCCTGGCACGTGCAGATGGGGCCTTTCTCGCGCACGCAGCTCGCGCGCCTGCCGAAGTCCGGGTGGACCCTCTTGGTGCAGGGACTGAATCTCGAGCTGCCCGAGGCGGACGCGTTGCTGCGGCGCTTTCGCTTCCTGCCTTACGCGCGGCTGGACGACGTCATGGTGAGCTACGCCGCCGCAGGCGGCGGGGTCGGGCCGCACTTCGATTCCTACGACGTGTTCCTTCTGCAAGGCCCGGGGCGGCGCCGGTGGAGCGTCGGCAAGCAGCGCGACCCGGAACTCGACGCGAAGGCGCCGCTCAGGATCCTCGCCAACTTCCGCCCCCAAGAAGAATGGCTCCTCGAACCGGGAGACATGCTCTACCTGCCGCCGGGCTGGGCTCACGACGGCGTCGCGCTGGAGCCCTCCTTCACCTACTCGATCGGCTTTCGGGCGCCGTCCCATCAGGAAGTCGCCCGTGAATTTCTGGCTTTCCTCCAGGATCACGTCGCGTTCGACGGCACCTACGCGGATCGTGGAGCGAAGCCCCAGCGCCGCCCGGCGGAGGTTCCGAAAAGGATGGTGCAACACGCCGCCGTCGTTGCCCGGCGAATTCGCTGGCGCGTTCGGGACGTCGCGCGTTTCCTGGGCGAGTACCTGTCGGCACCCAAGCCGCAAACCGTGTTTTCGCGGCCGCGCACTCCGCGCTCGCCCGCGAGGTTCGCCGCGCTGTGCCGCGCCCGGGGCATGCGCCTGGACCTGCGCACCAGGATGCTGTTCCGGGAGCGGGAGTTCTTCGTCAACGGAGAGCAGGTCGAGCCGCCGGGACGCCTGCGGAGATTCCTCGCGCGCCTCGCCGACGAGCGCGTCCTGCCCCCGGGCGAGCACCTCCCGCAGCCCCTCCTCGGGCTGCTGCACGATTGGTACCTCGCCGGCTGGCTTCGCATCGGAGAGCGCCATGAGTGAACCCTCAGCCGAGGCGGTTCCCGAGCGGACTCTGCTCGAGACAAGGAGCGGCTATCTGGAGGGCTTCAACAGGCTTCTAGTCCTCGCGCGCCGGGAGCTGCGCATCTTCGATCCGGATCTCGCCGAGCTGGAAATGAACTCGACGAGTCGCATCGAGACGCTGACGCGCTTCCTTCGGGAAAGCCGTACGCACCGCATCTACGTCGCGCTTCACGACATCGAGCACGTCACCAAACGCTGCCCGCGATTGATCGCCCTGATGAGTAGCTATACCTCCGCGCTCCTCATCTTCCAGACCCACGGGGAGGCGGCCAAGGTGCAGGATTGCTTCGTGCTCGCCGACGGCGACCATCTCCTGCGCCGGCCGGTGAGGACGCAGGCGCGCGGAGTGCTCGTGACCAATGATCCGAAGGAGTGCCAGCCGATGCGCGAGCGATTCGAGGAAATCTGGGAGGCGTCGCTCCCCACGGTGTCGGTGAATACGACCGGGTTGTAGAACCGGGGACAGACCCCGTTTCTTGAATTGCGGCTCCCGTTTCGTCGTCTCGACGAAAAAACGTGGTCTGTCCCCGGTTTTCCTACAGATCGCGCCAAGAGAAGCCTTCGTCCTGTGTTGCCACCGATATCCATCCGGGCTCGCAGCGCAACGCCTGTGCCAGCGCGGCTCGCGCCAGTTCCGGAGTATTGTTCGCTTGCGAGAGGTGCGCGGCGATCACATGCTTGAGCCGGCTGTGGTCGAGCGCCGCGAGTATCTCCCCCGAAGTTCGATTATCCAGATGCCCGAGGCGGCTTGCGATGCGCGTCTTCAGCGCAGCCGGATAGGACCCGCTCGCAAGCATACGGAAATCGTAGTTGCATTCGAGCACCAAGGCGTCGCAACCGGACAAATTCGATTCGATATGCGCGGTCGAGCAACCGGTGTCGGTCAGGACGCCCAGCCGGCTCGCGCCGTCGGAGAGCACGTACTGGACCGGCTCGCGCGCATCGTGCGGCACAGTGAAGGGCTGCACCAGCACGTCGCCGATCGAGAAACCAGCGTGCGAATCGATCAGATTGAACGGCCACTCCCCGGCGTCGGCGCCCGTTTCGCGCAGAGCGGCGAGCGTACCATGCGTCAGCCACACCGGGATGCCGAAGCGGCTCGCCAGCGGAAACACGCCTCCGCCGTGGTCGGCGTGCTCGTGCGTGACGACTATTCCGCTGAGATCGGAAGGCTCGAGGCCGGCGCGAGCCAGACGCGACACGGCTTCGCGCACAGAAAACCCGCAGTCGAGCATGAGGCGCGTCCTGGCGACCTCGACGACCAGCGCGTTGCCCTCGCTGCCGCTACCGAGCGAAGCGAAGCGCACGCTTGGTTCCTAAAGGCTTTCGCTTCGTCGGATCCGTTTCAATCCGCGCAAGGCTATTTCAGCTGCTGCTGCAGAAGGGAAAGAATCTTGCGCGCCGTATCGGAGGAAGCCGGGCTGCCTTCCTTGTTGAGAACCTGCACCTCGCTCGAGTCGTTGCGATCCTTCACGAACACGCGATACTGCTCGGCCTTCGGATCGGGCGCGGAGCGCCAGAACGCGAGCTTGGCGAGAAAGCTGTCGTTCTTCTTGTCGAGCGCGTCGGCCTCCGGATCGACGTAGCGCACGAAGTAGAAGCCTCTGGAACGGTCGCGGTCCTCGACGGTGAAGCCGACGCGATCGAGCACCAGTCCAACGCGCCTCCAGGCCCGGTCGAACGGCTCTGCGAGCTCGAGTCTGCCGACCCCGTTCTCAGCCGCTACGATCTTCGCCTGTCCGTCGTCCTTGTTCACCGCAATCTGCGCTCGCGCGCGTGCGTCGTCGGCCCCGAAGCGGACCATCAGCCGGCGCAGAAACTCGGCCTCCATGCTCGGGTCCGGGGGCCGGGCTTGCCACACCGTGCTGTCGCGGTACTGGTTCACATAGACCTCGGCCACGCCCCGGTGGGTGATGTAGATCTCGGTGGTGTTGGGCTGTGCGCCGCGCTCCAGGCGAGTGCGGAATTTGTCGCGCTCGCCGGTGGAGTAGGCTCCATCGAGAACGCCGCCGATCAGGTTTCGGATCGCATCCTGTTTGATCTTCGCGCGGTTCTCCGCCCAGTCGGTCTCCATGACACCGGCTTCGGGGACCTCGGTCTTGATCACGAACCCGAGCCCCTGCCAGAAATCCTTGACGACGGGCCAGACCTTCTCGGGCGGTTCCGGCACGACCAGCCAGCGCTCGCTGCCGGATCGATCGATCCGCACTTTGTCGATTTCAGGCAGGATCGCGGTCGCTCCAGGCCGCGAGACGCCGCTGCGCTCGGCGTTGTAGGCCGAAAGAGTCGTCGCCCCGGTCGGGCTCCCTTCCGGGATCTGATAGCGCTCGTCACGAGCGGGCGTCGTCAGGTCCGGCGGAACATCGAGCGGCGGGAGCTTTTTCTCCGACTTGTAATCGACCTTCGCGGAATCGAACAGCGTACCGCAGCCGGCAAGCGCGAGCCCCAACGCTGCTGCGACGGCGGCGGAGCCGTACCGAGTCATCCCGCCTTTCCCTCGACGACGCGCAGGCCGCTCGCGGGCGTGACGTCGGCTTGGCGCATGGCCTCCCTGACGACTTCGTGGAATTGCTGCGAGAGCGGCGTGAGCGGCAGACGAATGCCCATGCCGATCAGTCCCATCTGGGCTACGGCCCATTTCACCGGGATCGGGTTCGCCTCGACGAAGAGCTTGGTGTGAAGTCCGAGCAGCTTGAAATTCAATTCGCGCGCCTTCTTCAGGTCACCGGCGAGCGCTGCCGAGCACATTTCGTGCATCAGCCGCGGGGCAATGTTGGCGGTGACGGAGACTACGCCCTTGGCGCCGAGAAGCATCAGCGCAAGGCAGGTCGCGTCGTCGCCGCTGTAGACCGCGAAGTCCTTCGGCGCCCGCCGCAGCAGATCCGACCCGCGCTCGATGCTGGCGGTGGCGTCCTTGATGCCGATGATGTTCGGGATCTGCGCGAGCCGCAGCGTGGTTTCGCCGGCGAGATCGGCGACGGTGCGGCCGGGAACGTTGTACACGATCTGCGGAATGTCCACCTTTTCCGCGATGGAGCGGAAGTGCCGGTACAGGCCCTCCTGCGTGGGCTTGTTGTAGTACGGCACGACCAAAAGGCAGGCATCGGCGCCCGCGTTTTTCGCCGACTGCGTCAGCTCGATCGCCTCGGCCGTGGAATTGCCGCCGGTGCCGGCCACGATAGGGATGCGGCCGCGCGCGTGGGCTACGGCCAGCCGGATCAGTTCCTTGTGTTCGTCGAAATCGACGGTGGGCGATTCCCCCGTGGTGCCGACGACGACGATGGCATCGGAGCCCTGTTCGATGTGGAAATCGATGAGCGACTTGAAGCGCTCGAAATCGAGGCGCCCGTCGTCCTGCATCGGTGTAACGACCGCAACCAGGGACCCGGAGAGCATAGGGCTTCGCCTTTCGTTTGAACGCCTCATTCTAGCGCAATCGCCTAGCCGCCGGATGACGCAGGGACCGCAGCCAGCGGTGCCGAACTCTTGTCCGCCCGCACGGCGCAGACGCGCTGGATCACCGCCTGCTTCGGCTCGGAGACCAGTCCCTGTTCGAACGCAACCACGGCCAAGGGTTCCAGGCTGTGGAGCAGCTCGTCGGGTCGCAGCAGGAACGCCGGGTTGCTCGGCCGGCCATAGCGCTCGTTGCCCAAGGCGAAGGTTTCGCAGATCAGCACGCCCCCCGAGCGCAATGCGCCGACCAGATCCGGAAAAAGCGGTCGGTGGAGGTAGTTGGTCACGACCACGCCGTCGAATCCTCCGGGCGCGAAGGGCCAAGGCCCCGCCTCGATGTCCGCAACGTGAACCTCGACCCCGCCGACTCCCCTGAGCGCAACGAGCGCGGCCTCGTCGCGATCGACGCCGACGACGGCAAAACCCAGCGAGCTCAGATAGCGCGTGTGCCGGCCGTGGCCGCAGGCGACGTCGAGAACGCGCCCGCCGGGCCGGATCAACGCGGCCCAGCGGCATACCCACGGCGAGGGCGAGTCGATTTCGTGGGCGGGCAGCATGGGGTGGCATTATCTCCCGCGCGACGGGCACTGGCGCGATCGTGGCCCCTTATGAAACACTGCTGCGACATCCCTCGAGGAGCAAGTGATGGCCCAACAAACCCAGTCGGTCAGTTTTCCCGGCGCCTCCGGCGCGACGCTCGCCGCGCGGCTCGATGCCCCGGCAGAGCGCCCGCGCGCCTACGCCTTGTTCGCCCACTGCTTTACCTGCTCGAAGGACACCAAGGCGGCGACTTACATCAGCACCGCGCTCGCCGAGCGCGGCATCGCCGTGCTGCGCTTTGACTTCACCGGCCTGGGCGGGAGCGAAGGCGATTTCGCCAACACCAATTTTTCTTCGAACATCGGCGATCTCGTCGCCGCGGCCGCTCACCTGCGCAAGAACTACCGCGCGCCGGCGATCCTCATCGGCCACAGCCTCGGCGGGACCGCGATGCTGGCCGCCGCGCAGAAGATTCCCGAAACCCTTGCGGTCGCAACCATCGGCTCACCGTACGATCCGGATCACATCCTCGGCCTGCTGAAGGATTCACTCGGCGCGATCCAAGCCGAGGGCGAAGCCCTGGTCGAAATCGCCGGGCGCGAGTTCCGCATCAAGAAGCAGTTTCTGGACGACATCCAGGGACGGAAGCTCGACGACACCGTGGCGCGGCTGGGAAGAGCGCTTATGGTGATGCACTCGCCGCGCGATACCATCGTCGACATCGACAACGCCGCGAAAATATTCTTGGCTGCGAAGCACCCCAAGAGTTTCGTCTCGCTCGACCCCGCGGACCACCTCCTGTCGCGCCGCGAAGATGCGTTTTACGCAGGCCAACTGCTTGCCGCGTGGGCCGAGCGTTACCTGGACGTGAAACCGAACGAGATTCCCGCGCCGCCGCCCGGAAAGGTCTTCGTGCGCGAGACGCGTGAAGGCAAGTTCACCAACCAGGTGTTCGTCGGCCGGCACGTGATCCGCGCGGACGAACCGGTAGCGGCGGGAGGCCTGGACACTGGCTTGTCGCCCTACGACTTGCTGTGCGCCGCGCTCGGCGCCTGCACCGCGATCACCCTGCGGCTTTACGCCGATCTGAAGGGCATTCCGCTTGAGCGGGTCAGCGTCGAACTGAAGCACGAAAAGATCCACGCCACCGATTGCGCCGAGTGCGAAACCAAGGAGGGGAAGATCGATCGCATCGAGCGCCTCATCGGTCTCGAGGGTGCGCTCGATTCGGCGCAACGGCAGAAGCTGCTGGAGATCGCCAACAAATGCCCCGTCCACCGCACCCTGCATTCGGAGGTCGTGATTCCGACCCGGCTCTCCGGCTAGAACGAAGACCCGGGCTGCTTCAGAAATTCGGCTTCCTCAGCGGTGGATTGGCGGCCGAGAATGGCGTTGCGGTGAGGAAAGCGGCCGAAGCGCGCGATGATCTCATAGTGCCGTTTCGCGGAGCGCATGTCTTCCGGGTCGAGCTCACGGAACAGGGAAAGAGAGCGGCGCTGGGCGGCGAGATCCTCCGCGTGCGCGAACGGCAGGTAGATAAACGTGCGCTCGACCGGTGAAAGCAGGAGGTCGAACCCCCGCGCCATCGTTTCCCTCGCCGCGGCGAGCGCCAGGGAATCGCTCGCGTACGCCCGCGCCGTGCCGCGGAACATGTTGCGCGGAAACTGGTCGAGCGTCACGACGAGGGCGAGCGAAGCGAGCGGGGTCGCTTGCCAGCGTCCGAGCTCGCCGCGCGCAGCCCCCTCCCAGGTGCCGAGAAAGTGGCGGCGGATTTCCGCGTCGAAGGGTTCCGACTTCTCGAACCACGATTTGCGCGGCCGACCGCGCTCGCGCGAATCCGGCGCACCGAACCAGAAATCGAGCACCTCGGCGAAATCCGGCGGCGGGGTCAGCTGCAGAGGCGGAAGTTGGCGAGGTCGATCAGCATCGTGGGGCTGAGATAGGCGCTCAAGGCGAGCAGCACGATCGCCGCGAACGCACCCAATCCGATCGCCGACAGGAGCTTCTTCCGACGCGTCATGTTGCGCACCCCGAGCCCGCCTTCGCCCATTTTATCGCACAAACGGCGCCGAGCCAGCTTTAGTCCTTGAGTTGCTGCGCGGTCCACCCCAGGAGCTGGTCAACGGCTTCGTCGCTCGCACCGATCAAAGCGCGTACGCCGCCTTCGGCGTCGGGAGTCTTCGCCGGACGCTCAACGCTGAAGCTGCGTTGCGCGGTCAGGCTGCGGTTCCCCGTGACCGAGGCCCGGAGGCGCACGACCGCCTTGCTCTTTCCCGGAGCGTCGAACACCTGCATGAATTCCTCCAGATCGACGCGCAACGCGTACTTGGCGCGTGCGTCGTCGCCCGGCTGGATGATGCCGCCGCCCGAGGCGACCAGTTGGCGCCGCAGGCGATTCGTAAACAGCTCCACTGGAGAGCTGACCCAGCGGCTGTCCGCATAGGCTTGCGGGCGCGTGGCGTCATGGTACGCGAGGCGGTAATAGATGAACGGCGAATCCAGCCAGGCCGGAGCGCTGACGTCGTGGACGAGCAAGGCCTGGCGCGGGCCTGCTCCCTGACTCCCCTCGGGCGGGGGACCAAAATCGTAGTTCGCGGTCACCGATCCCGGTGACGGAGCCATGCTGCATCCAGCACAGGCGAGAACCAGCGTGAACGCGGCGATTCTTCGGGATCCCCGCAACATCGCCTTAGCGCGCTCCGTCCCTGAATCCCGGCTCGCCCGGTCCAGGCCTCCCCCGCGGCGCGCCGAACACGAGGCTTTGCGGATTCTCGCCTACTGTGTTGAGAACCCGGTCGAGGGCGCGCGTGTCGCGATTGAGCTGCTCGACGAGCGCGTTGAAGCGCGGCAGGGTCTCGTCGTTGAACGAGCGCGCGGCAACTCCCACCTCTTCGAGGCTCGCGGCCATCCGGTCAAAGGCCACGGAGCGCTCCTCCAGCTTGCGCGAGAGCGCACCGATCTCGACAAACAGCTTCTCCGCGCCCGGCTGAAGCCGCTCGGCGAGCTCGGCGGTCTGGCGCGAGGCTCGCTCGATACCGCCGAGCACACGCGTGACGAGCCTGCGGTTCTCGTCGTTCAGCAGGTCATTCATGCGACCGGAGAGTTCGTTCACAGCCGCGACGAGATCTAGACTCGAGTCGAAGACCGACGGCCGCAGGTCGATGCGCGGCGGCTCTCTGCCTCCCGCCTTCAGCAGCTCGCTCGAGGTCCCGTCGTCGTTGAGCGAGACGTACGCGATGCCGGTTACTCCCTGGTAGCCCAGCTGCGCATAGGTGCTCTTCGTGATGGGGGTATCCTCCTGCACGCCGATGCGGATGTGGATGCGACCGGAGACTCCGGGCTCGATCCTGATCGCTTCGACGCGCCCCACGTCGACTCCACGGTAGCGCACCGGGGCCTCCGTTTTCAGGCCGGTGACCGAGCTCGTCGTCGTGACCAGGTATTGCGCGAATCTGACGTCATCGCGGCGGAACCACAGTCCCGCCGCCACCAGGGCCGCGGCCAAGACCACGGTGAACAATCCTGCGGCCAGTGCATATGCGCGATTTTCCACGGCTCCTCCTCAGTTCGTCTGCAGCGCGGGCGCTGCGGAGAGCGCACGCCGACCCCGCTCGCCAAGAAAAAAATCCCGAATGAACGGATGGTCGTACCGCACCACCTCGTCCAGGCGCCCGCATACCACCACCTTCTGATCAGCGAGCACCGCGATGCGGTCGGAAACCGATACCAGGGTATCGAGATCGTGCGTCGCCATCACCACGGTGAAATTGAGCTTGATGTGAAGATCGCGGACGAGCTTCACGAAAGCTTCGCTGCTGTCCGGATCGAGCCCGGCGGTCGGCTCGTCGAGGAACACCAGCTCGGGCTCGAGGACGAGCGCGCGGGCGAGCGCGACGCGCTTGATCATGCCGCCGGACAGATCCGCGGGCATCGTCGACGCGTGCCGCTTGTCCATGCCGACGGCGTCGAGCTTGACCATGACGATGTCGCGGATGAAATCCGCGTCGAAAGCGTGCAGCTCGCGCAGCGGCAGGGCGATGTTGTCGAAAACGCTGAGCGCGCTATAGAGGGCGCCGTGCTGGAACAGCACGCCCCAGCGTTTGCGAATTTTCTTGAACAGACCCGCGTCGCAGGTGTGCAACGGGACGCCGAAGACCCGGATGCTGCCGCGGTGAGGCCGCTCCAGCCCCAGCATCTGCCGCAGCAGCGTTGTCTTGCCGCTTCCCGATCCACCCACCAGGGACACGACCTCGCCCGGCATGACCGAGAAGTCCAGGTCGCGGTGGACCACGAGGTCGCCGTACACCGTCCAGAGACCTTTGACGTCGACGACGGGCGCGCCGCTCATTTCAGCTCCAGCCCACGTCTGAGAAGATGACCGCGATAATCGCGTCGGCGACGATGACCGCAGTGATCGAAGTCACCACCGAACGAGTCGTCCCCGCCGCGAGGCTTTCGGTGTTGGGCTGGATGCGCAGGCCGAAGTGGCATGCGATCAGGGCGATGAGCACGCCGAAGACCACGCCCTTGCCGACGCCGAGCCACAAATTGACCTCGGGAACCGCGGCCGGCAGCGCGGAGAAGAACTGAAAGAAAGTCATGCCGAGCTCGGCTTTCGCCGACACCGCGCCCCCGACCAGCGCGACGCCGGACGTCCACAACACCAGCAGAGGCAGCGCCACCGCTATGGCCGCCGTCTTGGGAAGGATCAAGCGCAGGGTGTTCGAGATGCCCATCACCGAAAGCGCATCCAGCTCCTCGGTCACCCTCATGACCCCGAGCTGGGCGGTGATCGCAGAACCCGAGCGTCCCGCGACCAGGATCGAGCAGACGACCGGACCCAGCTCGCGGACGATGCCAATGCCGAGAATGTTGACGATGAAGACGTCCGCGCCGACCAGCCGCAGCTGCTCGGCCGAAAGATAGCTGAGCACCACCCCGATGAGGAACCCGACCAGCGCGGTGATCCCCAGTGCCTGCGCGCCGATCTTGTAGATCGCCGCGGAAAATTCGCGCCACGGCCGCAGGAGCGGCTGCCTCACCACGGTCGCTGCGTCGATGAGCAATTGCCCGAAGAGCTCGAGCATCTCCAGAACGTGCCGGCTCACCGCCCACACACCCCGCCCGAGGGCGAGCAGCAGCGGAAACCGGTCGGGCGCCGCCGGCGCGGATGCGGGGGCTTCGGCCGATTCGCACGCGCCGAAAAATATCTCGTGCTCGCGGTTGAGCTGCAGCCTGCTCGGCCGGCACCTGCCCCAGGTTCGCCACACCAGCATCGCGCCGATGTGGTCGAACCGCTGGATCTGCGTGAGATCCCAGAGCGAGACCTGCGCGGGACCGGCGTCCTGCAACGCCGACTGCAGTGCAGCCGCGCGCGATTGGAGCGCGCGGATGTCCCATGCTCCGGAAAGATGGACGACGCGTGCGCCGTCTCCGGCGACGGTGACCTGGACGTCCGGGTCGCGGACCGGCATCGATGATTCTCCCTCGCGGCAAGCTAGCAGCAATGCAGCCGGAACGCAACGCCATGATTCGAAGGCGTTCGCGTACAATCGGCCTCTCGCCCCGGTAGCTCAGTGGATAGAGCAGCCCCCTCCTAAGGGGCAGGTCGGACGTTCGATTCGTCTTCGGGGCGCCACTCGAAGAGGGCCACTGGACGCGTTATTCGATCTTCAGTCCTGCGTCCCCGATCACTTTTTTCCACTTGGCGGTGTGGGACAGAACGACCGCGACCAGTTGCTCGGGATCGCTGCCCACCGGCTCCGCACCCTGCTTTGCCAGTTGCTCCTTCAGATCCGGGAATTGCACCACCTGCGAGAGATTGCGGCTGAGCACGGCGATGACCGGTTTCGGAGTGCGCGCCGGACCAAATACCCCGAAGTATGTTTCGGATTCGTAGCCCGGAAGGCCCGACTCGGCCATGGTGGGAATGTCGGGCGCGAGCCCCGACCGCCTGAGGCTCGTGACCGCGAGCGCTCTTTCGTGCCCCGCCTTCACCTGGGGCAGCGCGCTGACGATGTTGTCGAACATCAACGCGACTTGTCCGCTCACGATGTCGGGTATCGCCAAGGCCACCCCCTTGTAGGGGACGTGCACGATTTCGATGCCCGCCATGCTCCCGAACAGTTCGGTCGACAAATGGATGATGGTGCCGACGCCGCTCGAGGCGTAGTTGAGTTTGCCGGGCTGTGCCTTGGCAAGTGCGATGAGTTCGCGCACGTTCTTCACCGGAAGCCGCGGGCTTACCACCAGGATGTTGGGCGAAGTGGCGACCAGTGAAACCGGTGCAAAGTCGCGCTCGACGTTATAGGGGGTTTTCGGGTTGAGCGTCGGGCCGATCGAATGCGTGCTGGTTGTCCCCATGAGAATGGTGTAGCCGTCGGGCGCGCTTCTCGCGACCGCCTCCGAGCCGATCGCGCCGCCGGCGCCCGGTCTGTTGTCGATCACCACCGGCTGACCGACGACTTCCGATAGTTTCTGCCCAATGGCGCGAGCGATGACATCGGTCGGCCCGCTCGCCGGGAAGGGCACCACAAAGTGAATTGGCCTGGAAGGATAAGCCTGCGCGAACGTGTATCCGGACAGAAGTGCCAGTAACAAGGCGAGGCAGAAAGAGCGCATGTGCCTTTCCTTCACTTGAACCCTTAACCAGTCAAGCTGCGTCCGGTTGCTTCGAGGGCTGAGCGAGGATAAAGGCGTCGAGTTTCATGCACGCCTCGTTTATCCGCATCACGGTCGGATAGGGCTTCAGGTCGCACTTATAGAGTATCGCGTTGAACACCTGCGGCACGAGGCAGCAATCGGCCATGGTGACCTGTTCGCGGAAGCAATATTTCCCGTGCTTTCGTTCCTGCGCGAGAAACGCTTCCATCATCTGGAATCCCTCGGCGATCCAATGCCGGTACCACGCGTTCACGCCCTCCTCGTCGAGCTTGTATGTCTTGGCGATGTATTTCCGCGTGCGCAGGTTGTTGAGCGGATGGATCTCGCAGGCGATGATCTGCGAAAGGGCGCGCACGTACGCGCGGTCGAGGGGAGCCACCGGCAACAGCTTCGGCCCGGGGTGGACCTCGTCGAGGAATTCCATAATCGCGAGCGACTGGGTCAGGAGGCGACCGCCGTCCTCGAGCGCGGGGACCAGCCCCTGAGCGTTGACGGACTTGTAGCCCGCCTCGAGATGCTCGCCCTTGGGAAGGCTCACGCCCGCGTGCTCGTACTTCAGGCCCTTGTGGTTGAGCGCGATCCGCACGCGAAACGAGGCCGAGGAGCGGAAGAACGTGTAGAGCTTCATGCAGTCGAGTCCTGGCGAGACAAACTCCGGCAAGCATATGGGAGGACGTGCCGCAGGGTCAACGCTGCTGCTTTTTTCGTTCTTCCTCTCGCAACCGCAGCACCCGCCGTTGCACCTTTCCGGTGGTGGTCATCGGCAGGCTGTCGAGGAATTCTATTTCCTTCGGGTACTCGTAAGGCGCGAGCTTGCCGCGCACGTGCTGCTGCAGCTCCGCCTCAAGCGCAGGGGAAGCCTGGTAGCCGGGCGTGAGCACGATGAAGGCCTTCACGATATGGGTGCGCTCGGGATCGGGGCTGCCGACTACGGCGCAGTTCGCGACCGCCGGATGCTTCACCAGGCAGTTCTCGATCTCAGAGGGACCGATGCGGTAGCCCGCGCTCTTGAACATGTCGTCGCTGCGGCCCTGGTACCAGAAATCGCCGTCCGCATCGCGCTTCGCGAGATCCCCGGTGCGGCACCATCTGCCGGTGTATTTCCCCTTGGTCGCCTCGGGATTCTTCCAGTATTCGAGAAAGAACACCGGATCGTCCTCGTCCCAGGCCGCCACTTCCCCGACTTGACCGACGGGAACTTCGTCGCCCGTTTCGTCGATGCAGGCCACGCGGTGTCCGGGATAAGGCCGACCGATCGACCCGGGCTTGGCGGGCCACAGCGTATGCGAATTGCCGACGATGTAGTTGATCTCGGTCTGGCCGAACATCTCGTTGACGGTGACCCCGAGCGCCTCGCGGCTCCATTCGAATACCGTCTCGCCCACCGATTCGCCGGCGCTCATGATCGAGCGCAGCGAAAGCTCGTAACGCTTCCTCGGCTGCGGCACCGTCTTCATCATCATCTTGAGCGCGGTCGGAAAGAGGAAGCTGTTGCGCACGCCGTACTTTTGCATCAGCCAGAACGACTTTTCCGGATCGAAGCGACCGCGGTAGCCGAGCAGCGGCGTGCCGTGGTACAGCGACGGCAGCAGCGCGTCCATCAGGCCGCCCGTCCAGGCCCAGTCGGCCGGCGACCAGAACAGGTCGCCCGCTTGCGGAAACGCATCGTGCGAATGCTCAAACCCGGGAAGATTCCCCAGGAGAACGCGCTGCGGCATAAGCGCCCCCTTGGGCGGACCGGTCGTGCCGCTGGTGTAGACGAGCAGCGCCGGATCGCCCGCCGCCGTATCGGCCGGAGCAAAATGCCGCGAAGCCTTGTCCAGGAGCTTCTCCCACGACTGCACCCAGGATTCCCGCGCTCCGGCGACCCCGATCACGTGCTCGAGGAGCGGCAGCTTGTCGCGAATCCGGGCGAGACTGGGCAAGGATGCGGGATCGACGAGCGCGGCGACGGCCTCGCTGTTCTGCAGGCGGTATTGGAGGGCGTCCGGGCCGAAGAGCACCGAGAGCGGCATCGCCACGACGCCCATCTGGTAGCAGGCGATGTGCGCGATCGCCGTTTCCGGGCGTTGCGGCAGGATGATCCCGACCCGGTCGCCGCGCTCTACGCCGAGGCCGGCGAGCGCATTCGAGAGGCGGTTCGCCCGCTGCTGCAGATCCCAGAAGGTGTACGCCGCGCTGGACCCGGCCTCATCCTCCCAATACAGGGCGAAGCGGGTGCGGTCAGCCGAGTGGCGGCCGCAGCAGGCCGCGCCGATGTTGAATCGAGCCGGCACCTCCCACTTGAAACTATCGTAGACCTCGCGATAGCGGTCCTGCATTCCGGACGCAGCTACTGGAGTTGCCTGAGCCGTTGCTCGACGAAAGCGAGAAGATCGGGAGCGAGGTTCCCGGCGGATTTGGCACGCGTGAAGGCGTCCAAGGCGTCCTTGCGCCGCTCGACGGCCTGAAACGAGATCCCCAGGCCCAGCCACCAGACGCCCGCCGACGGCGTCAGGCCCAACGCCGTCTGATACTGCTCGATCGCCTCCTTGTGACGATCGAGCCGCTGGTAGAGCGCGGCCGCAAATGCGTGAAAGTCCGGGTTGCGGTCCGCCGGTGCGGCGTGCCTTTGCAGCATGATGAGCGCCGCGGGAATGTCGTTGCTCTCGACCATGATGCGCGCGAGCAGCATGGCGAACCCGGTGTTCCCGGTGTTGAGCGCGAGGCCCTCCTGGAGGGACGCAGCGGCTTCGTCCACGCGTTTGGTCTCGAGCAGGAGCGCCACCAAAGTCTGGCGCGCCGCTTCGTGTCCCGGATCGATTTCCAGAGCGCGGCGAAAACCGTCCATCCCTTCGGCGATCCGGCCCTGGTTCACCAGGTTGACCGCGCGGCGGAATTCGCTTTCCGCCCGATTGCGCGACGAGGTATTCGAACGCCGGTCGATCTTGCCCGGTGCGGCGGCCGGGTCGCCGGAAGGAGCCGCTTGCGCCGCGACTGCCTTCGCCGCGCCGACGGGAGCTCTCGAGCCGGGTCGGTAAGACGAAGTTCTCGAGCTTCGCTGCGGAGCGGGGGTCGTCAACTCGGTCGCCAGACGCAGCATGTCCGCGTTCGCCTTGTCGGCCTGCGCCAGACGCGTTTGCGCGACTTTGGGCGGCGGATCGGCGGCGGGACGCGAAGGCGGCGGGGCGGCCGCTTCGCGCGCGGGAGCGGGATCGGGACGCGACGGCGCGACATCGGCGGGCGCCGGCGTCCTCCCCCGCGCGGACTGGTAGGCGAGCTCGGTGACTATCGGGTGCGGCGGCGTCAACTGCCACACGAGCCACGCGACCCAGCCCACTGCAAAGAGCATCGTCATGGCCATGGTTCGCCAGAAGAAATCGGAGGCGAGCGTGCGCTCGGGCACCGGACGCATGTGCCGCGACAGGCCTCCCGCAGGCAGCGTCGTTCCCTCCTGAGGCGCATGGCGCCTGTCGAGATCCCGCAGCATCTTGTTGATGAGGCTCATCGCAGGATCATCCAGCCGATGCTCGAAAAGGCCACGCAGGCGAGCGCAAGCCAGAGCCAGGCGCGCGACAGCGCGAACGAGGCCGGCGTATCGGCCGCTGCTGCACGCGCGTGTTGCGCGGTCACTCTTCGCGAGCCTTCGCCGTAGGCGAGCATCATCGCCTTGTTGGCGAGGATATTGACGAGCCGCGGAACTCCTCGACTGCCGCGATAGATCCGCTTGACCGCCCCGGGTGCAAACACGCCTTCGCCCGAATAGCCGGCGATGGCGAGGCGGTGCGCGAGGTAGTACTCCGTCTCCTCGCGCGTCAGGGTTCCAAGGTGGTGCTGGAAGGTGATGCGCTGGCGCAATTGCCGGATCGATTCATGCGCAAGCTTCTCGTCGAGCTCGGGCTGGCCGAAGAGGATCACCTGGACGAGCTTGCGTTTCTCGGTCTCGAGGTTGGTGAGCAGCCGCAGCGTCTCGAGCGATTCCAGCGGCATCGCCTGGGTCTCGTCGAGGCAGACCACGACGTGCTTTTTCTCGCGGGCGAAATCGAGCAGCGCGAGGTTCAGCGCCTTGAGCAGATGATGCTGGTCGAGCCCGCTGTCGAGCTTGAGCCGCATTTCCTCGGCGAGCGCGAGGAGCAGCGTCTTGGGCTCGAGGTTCGGGCTGGGAACGTACGCGCTCACCCAGTTGTCGTCGAGCGTCGCGAGGAATTTGCGGCAAAGCAGGGTCTTGCCGGTGCCCACCTCGCCGGTGACCTTCAGGAAACCCTCGCCGTTCGCGACGGCGACGAGGAGCGTGTTCAGCGCTTCCTGGCTGCTCGCGCACGCGTAGAAGAAGCTCGTGTCGGGAGTGATCCCGAACGGGGGTTCGCGCAG
>WNGC01002070.1_pt1 | contig 18633 bp, 18 predicted proteins | sample 5400051 | NCBI WGS metagenome assembly WNGC01 (sample SAMN13153368, study PRJNA577476) | soil metagenome | isolation source: 20 cm soil or saprolite under grassland replicate 2 | place: USA:California | collected 2016-06-15
AAGGCGTACATCGGGCTCTATGGCAACAACACGATCGGCGTGCTCGACACGGCGACCGGACGGATCCTGCATACGATCAAGGTCCCGGCCGGGCCGGAGGCGGTCATCGTGACCCCCGACGGCCGGCGGGTGTATGTCTCGAGCGAGGACGCGACCCAGCTCAGCGTGATCGACACCGCGACCGACAAGGTGATCAAGACGCTCGACCTCGGCAGGACGCCTGAAGGGATGGCCTTGTCCCGCGACGCGAAGACGCTGCTGGTAGGGATGTTCGACATCGACAGGCTGGATGTGATCGACACCGCAACGCTCGAGGTCGCGGCCCAGGTCCCGGTCGCGAAACCCCACGGCGTTGCCCTCTCGCCCGACGGACGCACCGCGTACGTCGGCTCGCAGGACGTCCCCGACCACAACGCGGTCGTGGTGGTGGACATCCCGGCCCGGCGCGTGGCGGCGCGGCTGCCGGTGGACCAGACGCCCCGCGGGCTGACCGTCAGCCCCGACGGCAAGTCCGTGTACTTCACCGAAGCCAACAGCGCCGACATCCAGGTCCTGGACACCGCAACCAACACGATCACGGCCCGGATCCCCGTCGGCCCGATCCCGCATCAGATCGCGTTCACGCCGGACCGTAAGTATGCGCTGGCCGTCGTACAGGCCACCGGCCAACTGGCGATCATCGATGCCGCCTCCCGTCAGGTCGTCAAGGACGTGGCGGTCGGCAAGTTCCCCCACTGGGTGGGGCTGACGTCGAACGGCGCTCTGGCGTACGTCACCAACGAGGGCGACAATACCGTCTCGGTCGTGGACATGGCCAAGCAGGAGGTCGTGGCCACGATCCTCGTCGGCGACGGGCCCAGGAAGATCTCGCTGCAGCGCGGCGCAGGCGCGATGAGCGCGTACCTGCCGCCCTCCGCCGCGCCCGCCCCAGAGGGGTTCGCGGCGCGGGCGCCGCAGCCCGCCGCGCCCAGACCCGGCGACACCCAGGTTCGCGTGGCGACGTTCGCCTTCGGCCCGTCAGCGGTGATCGTCCGGGTCGGTCAGCGGGTGACGTGGATCAACGGGGATCCCGTGCCGCACACCGCAACGGCGAAGGATCTGCGGTGGACGTCCGGCCAGTTGGTCCCGGGGGGGAGTTTCACGATGACGATGACCAGGCCGGGGACCTACGAGTACTTCTGCGGAGATCACCCGTTCATGCAGGCGAAGGTGATCGTGAAACAGTGACATTCGCGGGAGCGGCTTGACCCGGGCACGAACCCTCTGGCGGCGCGGAGCCGTATACTGAGTACCGGGCGCCGAGGAAAGCGCAGCCCTTGCCGGCGCGCGCTGGAGGGGCGAAAGTTGGGTACGAAAGATGGTATGGCGTTGACAGGCACGACGCGCATGCCAGACCCGTGGCACCGGAGAACGTGGGCGCGGGTCGGGGGTGCGCTCCTGCTGATTGGGCTGGCGGTGGCGCTGGCCGTGCCCTTCCTGGTCCCGGTGGACCGCTTCCGGCCGCTCGTGGTTCGGCAGATCGAGGCCGGCACCGGGTACCCGATCCAGATCGACGCCCTGAGACTCTACCTGGTGCCGGTGGTGCACATCCACGCGGCGAACGTCCGCATGAAGAATCCACCGGGCCGCCCCCGAGGTGACGCGGTCGTCGTGAAGTCCATCGATATCGGCGTCGCGCCGCGTGCCCTGCTCTCGCGGAAGATGGAGATCACCTATGTCGCCGTCAAGGGCGTCCGCGCGAATCTCGTCCAATATCCCGGCGGCCGGACGAACTTCGACCGCACGGCTGCCTCCCAAAGCGCGCGGGCTCCCGGCCCCGCCCCGGCGCAGCGGGGCGCCCCCCTGCTGAGCTTCGGCCGCATCGGCATGGTGACGGTCAGGGACGTCACGTTCACGGCGGCGAGCTCCGGCGCGGACCGCGGTCAGGCAGCGCCCTCGCTGACGTTGAGCGGGGTGAACGCCAGGATCCGTTCCATCGACATGAACGCGCCGGACTGGTCAAGAAAACTCGAAATCGAGGCGAACTTGAGTGGAGCGAGGCTCTCCACGCCGTCGCTGGCCAATCCCGTGCAGTTCCAAACGGGCCAGCTGATCCTCAAGGGCGCCGCAGGACGGGCAGCGTTTTCCGCGTCGCTGGACACGGTGCGCGCCCAGGGGACCGCCGTGATCGCCGGCCTCGACCCGCTGTCCATCACCTTCACCATCGCCGTCCCCGAGCTCGACATCGACAGGCTGGAGCGTCTGGGGATCGGCGGCACGACCCGCGGGGCCTCGGCGACCCGAGCGGCCGGCGCGGCCGGACGGGCGCCCACGCCGCGGCGCCTGCTGGCGCGCGGAGAGGTTAAAGTCGACAGGCTCGTGTCTTCCCCGCTCGAAGCGACCCGGATCAGCAGCAGGTTGAGCGTGTACACCAGCGCGATTGTGTTGGACTCCTTCGCGCTCTCCGCGTATGGCGGCCTCATCCGGGGTGGAGCGGCGGTGGATACCTCGGCGGCCACCCTCCCCCTCGCCGCGACCGCACAGGCGCGTGGGATCAACCTCGGGCAGATGGTGAGCACCCTTTCTCCCCACGCGAGGAAGATCACCGGCACGCTCGATGCCGACCTCAGGCTGGCGACCGCCGCGGGGCAGGACCCAGAGGCGGCCCTGACCGGGGCCGGCACGTTCGCGGTGCGCAACGGGTCGTTTCCGGGACTGGACCTCAAGAGCAGCATGGCGCAGATGGCCAGGGTCCTGCAGCTCAACGTGCCCGCGGGCGACACCCGGTTCCGCTACTTCGGCGGGGACCTGCGCATCGCCCATCAGCGCGTCCAGAGCAACTCCCTCCGGTTGAACGGGGACGACCTGGACGGAACGGCCAGGGGCAGCCTCGGCTTCGACAAGACGCTCGACTACACAGGGGTCGCCGTGCTGAAGGCGCGGGCGTCGGGAGCCTCCCCCTCGGTAGGCGCGCTGCCGTCGGTGGGCCAGATGCTCGGCAATCTGGCGCCCGGAGCCGGGGGCGCGACGGGGGCCCAGGTGCCGTTCTCCCTGCGCGGGACCCTGGACGATCCCAAGTTTTCTCTGGCCGGCACCCCGCAGTTCATCCGCAACCAGAGTACCCAGCCGCCGCCGCCCGACCAGTCGCCCCCGCCGTCCCTGCAGGATCTGTTCAAGCTGTTCCGCTAGGACACGCCCGTCCGGGCGCCGGGGACCTGTCTTTCAACAGGGGTTATCCGGGCTACCGTCGTAGCGTGTTCGTACTGTTCCCCGGTTGCGTCCAAGCGGACCGCGGGCCGGCTCCCAATGCGCGGCGCGCGGCCAATCTTCCTGGGGGTGTCGCATGGAACGAGGACCCGAGGCGGCCGATCCCCCTGACCTGTTGAGGCTCACCGGGATCTCGAAGACGTTCGGCGAGGTGCGGGCGCTCCAGGGGATCGACTTCCGGGTCGGGCGGAATGAGATCGTGGGGGTGCTCGGGGACAACGGCGCCGGCAAGTCGACGCTGATCAAGATCATCACCGGGTATCACCGCCCAGACCGGGGCGGGGAGATCGTGATCGACGGGCGGCGCGTCGCCGATCTCACCGTCGCCAGGGCGCGCGCCCTCGGGATCGAAACCGTCTACCAGGAAAAAGCGCTCGCCGACAAGCAGTCGCTCTGGCGCAACATCTTCATGGGCCGGGAGCTCGTGACGACGCTCGGCCTGCTCGATCTGGGGCGGATGCGCCGGGAGACGCGGCGGCTCATGTCCGAGGAAATGGGATTCACCTCGGCCGCCGTCACGCCGGACACCGCCGTGCGGACGATGTCGGGGGGAGAGCGGCAGGGCGTGGCCATCGTGCGCGCCCTCTACTTTCAGGCGCGGCTCATCATCCTCGACGAGCCCACGATGGGGCTGTCCATCTCGGAGACCCGAAAGGCGCTCGATTTCGTGCGCGGGATCAAACGGGCCGGCAAGGCGTGCATCTTCATCGACCACAACGTCTTCCACGTGTACCCGGTCGCGGACCGGATTGTGGTCCTCGACCGGGGCCGCGTGGCCGGGGAGTTCCGGAAGGCCGGCGTGACCCTCGAAGAGCTCACGCACAGGCTGCAGCAGGTCGCCCAGACGGGCAGCCTCGACGGATCGCCGGCCCCGCAAGGCTGAGGAAGGCCCGCGCGTGAGCGCGGCCGCGGCGCGCGATGATCACCCACACGGAGGCGCAGCGCGGATCGGCCGGGGGCGGCTGGGCCGGGCTCGCGCGCTACGGCCGCCGGCACGCCACGCAGCTCGCCACGATCGCCGTCGGGCTGGTGATCTGGCTGATCTTCGTCGTCGGCGCGCCCCGGACGTTCCTGTCGCCCAACATCTACCAGGCGTTCATGTCCACGACGCCTTTCTTTGCGCTCGTCGCTTTGCCGCTGACGATGGTGGTGATCGCCGGGGAGATCGACCTGTCGTTTCCGGCGGTCATGGCCCTGGGGACGGGGGCGTTTTCGTTCACGCTGCTGTACACGAACAGCCTGATCCTCGCCTCCGCCGCGTGCGCGCTGGCGGGGATCCTGGCGGGCCTCGTCAACGGCGCGATTGTGGCGGGGCTGGGGATCCCGTCCCTGGTCGCCACGATCGGCACGCAGTTCTTCTGGCGCGGCGTGGTCCTGGTCAGCACGGCCGGCAACGGCGTCTCCCTCGTCCCTACCCGAGGCACCGCGTTCTACAGCGCGATGGTCGGGCGCGTGGCCGGCGCGGTCCCGGCGCAGATGCTTTGGACGGTGTTCGTGGCGCTCCTCATGGCGCTGCTGTTGAACCGCCACCGGTTTGGCGCCCATGTCTATCTGATCGGAGACAACATCGAAAGCGCGCGGCTGATGGGCATCAACGTCCGCCAGCGGAAGACGGCCCTGTTTGTGTTGATGGCGGTGGCGGCCGCGTTCGCAGGGCTGATCGCCAGCCTCGAGGTGACGTACTATTGGCCCACGCTCGGCGACGGATATCTGCTCACCACGATCGCGTCCGTGTTTCTCGGCGGCACGTCGGTGTTCGGCGGCACGGGCACCATCGCGGGGACGCTCGTTGCCTGCTTCATCATCGGGGCCATCAACGCCGGCGTCGTGGCCATCGGCCTCACCGGGTTCTGGACCCAGCTCATCTACGGACTGATCATCGTGATCTCGGTGACCCTGCAGACCGTCCTCAGCCGGAGGCTCACGTAGACGTAGGCGGGCGGGACGGACGCGGGGCGGGCGGACCGCGGGCGGTCAGGCTACTGCGGCGCGTCCCCCTGCTCCCACCACAGGCCCATCCGGGCCGTCGTGCCGCCGTCCACGTAGATGACTTGCCCCGTCACGAAATCAGCGGCATCGGAGACGAGGAACGCCACACAGGTGGCGACGTCGTGCGGTCGGCCCACCCGGCCCCACGGCACGAGCGTGTTGCCCAGCTCCGTCGTGTAGCCCGGCATGTTGAAGTACCGGGGGACCTCGATGAGGCCGGGCCCCACCGCGTTCACGCGGATGCGCCGGGGCGCCAGCTCGATGGCGAGCTCCCTGGTAAACGCATTGATGGCGCCCTTCGTCGCCGCGTACGCGGCGTGCCGGGGGAACCCCGCGAAGCCATGAACCGAGGTGATGTTGACGATCGCGCCGCCGCGCTCGGGCATGCGCTGAACGGCGCGTTGGGCACAGAAGAAGTACCCGCGCATATTGATATCGAAGACCTCGTTGTAGACGGCCTCGCTGGTCCGCACGAAGGCGTCGGCGCGCGTCACCCCGCCGTTGTTGACCAGGATGTCGAGCCCGCCGAGCGAGCCGGCGGCGGCGTCGACGATCCCAGCGCAGTCGCCCACCTGCCCGAGGTCACCGTGCACCACCACCGCCCTGGGCCCGATCCGCGTGATGGCATCGACCGTCTCGCGGGCCCCCTGCTCCGAGTGGGCATAGTGCACCGCCACCTGCGCCCCCTGGCGGGCCAGCTCGAGCGCGATCCCCTGGCCGATGCCCATGCCCGCACCGGTGACGAGCGCCCGGCGTCCATCGAGCGCACCCACGATGCCACCACCCTTGGCCGATCCTCCGGCGGCGGCCCCGAGGAGGCGAGATCCCAATCTCTCCGCGCCGCAGGAAACCTTCCACCGGTGAAGAACCCGATACGCCTAAACGTTCCAGGTATCCTCTGTGTCCCAGCCGATGGACGCCCCGCATAGACTTCTCATCGTCCAGGAAGATCCGGGCCTCCACGCCCGGCTGGAGCGACTGGCCCGGGACAGCCGGATGGTGTTCTTCGCGGGCCTACCCGGCACCGGCAAGAGCCTCATGATCCACCAGTTGGCGCATCTGGCCGCGGCCGCCGGCCGGACCGTGCACCTCCTGCAGTGGGACACGGCGCGCCCGGTGTTCGAGGCCAGTCCGGCGGGCCGGCGTTATCCGATGCGCGATGGGGTGACCCACAGCGTCATCCGCAAGGCGCTCGGGGTCTGGGTGCGGGATGCGCTCGCGCGGTGGGACAGGAGTTGCCCCGGATCGGAAGACCTGCTGATCGGCGAGACGCCGCTCGTCGGCGGCCGGTTCGTTGAGCTGGCCCGGCGCCTGGATGACGCGGCCGAGCCGGTGCTCGCGGCGACCTCAAGCCGCTTCGTCATCCCCATCCCCTCACGGGACGTGCGGCGATTTCTTGAAGCCGCGCGAGACCGGCGTGCGCGGCAGCCGGCGCATGCGCGGGAACGCGAGGACGCCCCACCCCACCTGCTGCGCGAACTCTGGGAACACCTGGCCGGCGTCGCGCCCCGCCTCGGCATCGATGTGGTCCGCGAAGGGTCTCGGCCGCTCCCCTATGACCCCGCGCTCTATGGCCGCATCTACGAGCGGGTCCTCAGGCACCGCCGTACAGAAGTCCTCTCCATGGAGAAGCCTTTATCGAGCGAGTCCATCTCTGTGTATGAATTCGCCATCCCTGCCCGCGACGTTGTGCCGGCCCCTGATGAGGCGGCCGCGCGGATCGAATGGGTGGAGCGGCGCTATCCCGACCCGGGCACGCTTGAGGAGGAGATCAATCGATGGCACGAAGTTTGAAGCGGAGGCGCCCGGTGGAGCGCGACGCCGCCTGGATCCCGTCGGCGGTGGGGTTTGCCATCTCCGCCTATCTGCTGGTCCTCGACCGCTTCAACGCCGCGGCCTTCTGCGTCACACGATACGCATGCGAGATCGTTCGCAGCAGCGCCTACGGCAGAATCCTCGGCATCCCGGTCGCGGCCGTTGGCGTGGTCTTTTTTGCGGCGGCCTTCGGTCTCAGCTCCACCCGCACGGCCTGGCGCAGCCGCGTGCTCGAGATCCTGGCCGCCGCCGGCGCGGGAGGAGCGGTTGTCTTTGTCGGCCTGCAAGTTGCCGTCATCCACGCCGTGTGCCCCTCCTGTCTCGCCGCCGAAGCCGCGGCATTCGCGCTCGCGTATCTCGTCTTGAAGAACAGCCCGCGGACCCATTGGATAGACGCCGGAGTCGCCGCCGTCCTGGCCGCAGCCGTCCTGTCCATCATCTATGTGGGAACCCCCACGCGCCCGGCAGGCTCCGCGTACACCACCGGCCTTGCCCGCCACCTGGCCGCGAGCGGGGCGGTCATGTACGGCGCGTACTGGTGCCCGCACTGCCGCGAGCAGAAGGCGCTCTTCGGTCCCGCGGCGTCCCTGCTTCCCTACGTCGAGTGCGATCCCAGGGATGCGCACTCTCAGTACGAGCGCTGCCGCGTCCGCGGCATCCGGGCCTTCCCCACCTGGGAGTTTCACGGCCAGCTGGTCGAAGGCGCGCTCTCGCTCGAGGAGCTGGCCCGCCGGTCCGGCTACCCGCCGCCCCCGTGACCGGTCCGTAGGCGGGCCCTGGACTTCACAGAATCAGGCCGTCGTTCGTCCGGAAAGGTCTCGCTTGGGCGGGGGCGGAATCTACGTGGCGTCTGCCCGCTCAGGAGGCCTCAATGATCGACGCGCACGCCCACCGAGTTCCACCCGACCTGCGCGACCGGCTCGCCGTGGACGGCGAGCGGCTTGGAGTCCGCCTGCGGTCCGATGGCCGGGTCGAGTTCGCATCCGGAGAAGTCAGCCGGCCGATGGCGACCGGGTTGTTCGCTCCGCAACCGCCTGCCGGATGTGACCTGCAGATCGTCTCGCCGTGGGTCGACCTGTTCGGATACGGCCTCGATGTCGAGCGGGGCGCGCGGTGGGCGCGGCTGCTGAACACGGCGGCGGCCGGCCGTCCCGCGCTGGCGACGGTGCCGCTGCAGGACGCCCGCGCCGCGGCGGCGGAGCTTCACTGGGCACTCGGACACGGGCTGCTGGGCGTCGAGATCGGCACGAACGTGCGCGGTCGCGAGCTGTCGGACCCGGGCCTCGATCCGTTCTGGAGCGCGTGTGCGGAGGCGCGGGCCCCCGTGTTTTTCCACCCGGCCTACACCATTCCCACCCCGCGGGTCGAGGCCTACTACCTCCACAACCTTGTCGCCAACCCGCTGGACACGACGCTGGCCGCCGCCCAGATGATCTTCGGCGGCGTCTTGGACCGCCATCCGGACCTGGTCCTCATCCTCGCCCACGGGGGCGGCTACTGGCCCTACCAGTTTGGGCGGTTCGACCGCGGGCACGCCGTGCGTCCCGAGTGCCGGGGCCCGCGGCAGGCGCCGCGCGCGTATCTGAGGAGCTTCTATTACGACACCGTGGTCCACTCCGCGGAGGCGCTGCGCTACCTCATCAACCTGGTGGGAGCGGACCGCGTGCTGCTGGGGACAGACATCCCGTTCGATATGGGGGATCCGGAGCCGTTGGGCACGCTGGAACGCGCCGGGGTCGGCTCCCGCGAGCGTCAGGCAATTATCCACGACAATGCCGCGGCGCTCTTCCGCATCGGCCATGGCGTCACTCCTTTCCATTGAAGGGGTCAGCAAGGATTTTCAGGTCCGGGGAAGACGGATCCTGGCCCTCGACTCCGTCACGCTTGCCGTCGAGAAGGGAGAGTTTGTCACGGTGGTCGGCCCGTCCGGATGCGGGAAGTCCACCCTCCTCAATCTGATCGTCGGGCTCCTCAGACCGAGCGCAGGCTGCATTCGTTTCCGCGACCGGACCATCAACGGGATCAATCCCGAGATCGGCTATGTGACGCAGAAAGACAACCTGCTTCCCTGGCGATCCCTCCTCGCCAACGTGGAGGTTGCCCTGGAGATTCGGGGGGTGGAGCCGAAAGAACGAAAGCGTCGGGCGGGCGACCTCATTCACCAGGTCGGCTTGGGCGGGTTTGAAGATCACTATCCTCATGAACTATCGGGAGGAATGCGGCAGCGGGCCAACATCATCCGGACCCTGATCTATGATCCGCAGCTGATTCTCATGGACGAGCCTTTTGGCCCGCTCGACGCCCAGACTCGAATCGTGCTGCAAGACCAGCTCCTCAGACTGTGGACCGCCGCGAGAAAGACGATCGTCTTCATCACCCACGATCTGGTGGAAGCCATTGCGCTCGCAGACCGGGTGGTGTTGATGAGCTCTCGCCCGGGAAAGGTCAAATGTATCGCGACCGTCCCGATTCCTCGCCCGCGGGACGTCTATCAAGTCCATCAACACCACGCGTTCGGCGCCACCTACGAACGTCTCTGGAAGGAGCTGCGGCCTGAAGTCGACCTGGTCGAAACGTGGAAGGGAGGGGCTCCCGCATGAGGCGGTGCATCTCGGGCATACTGCTTGCCGCTGTGTGCTCCCTGATCTTCGCTGCTCGTCCCGCCTATCCGCTGATCGCGGAGAAGATCAGGCTCACCATGCCTGTCGTCGCCCTGTCCATGACGCCGGTGTATGTGGCGAAGGCCGGCGGATACTTCGCGCAGGAAGGGCTGGATGTCGAGATGATCATGACCAATGGGAGCGGGCCAGACATCAAAGCCCTGATCGCGGGAGACGTCGACTTCACGTTCACCCCCGGGGACAACGTCATGCTCGCGTACCAGGAAGGCAAGCGCACCGTGATCGTGATGACGGGATTCCACCGGCTCATCATCAACTGGGCGATGCACACAGACGTCGCCCGGGCCAGGGGGATCACCGAGACGACCCCGTTGGCGGAGAAGCTCAGGGCGCTCAAAGGGCTCACGGTCGGCGTCACCCAGGCCGGGGCCTTGACCGCGCACCTGGCGAGCTTTGTGATCCGCCAGGCGGGCTATGTGCCGCAGCAAGATGTCAACGTGATTCCGATCGGGTCCGGGCCGACGTGGCTCGCCGCGCTGGAGAACCGGAAAGTCGACGTCGCCCTGACGGCCACTCCGGTCCCCGAAACCGCCATCAACCACGGGTACGCGATGATGTTCATCAACAACGCGAAAGGGGAGGACCCCTCGATCCCGGAGTTCCTCATGGAGTGTCTGATTACGCGTCCGGATGTGCTCGAGAAAAATGCAGACCTGGTCCGGCGGATGGCGCGGGCGCTGGTGCACGCCAACACGTGGGCGCTCAGTCACAGGCCCGACCAAGTCGCCGAAGCGCTCAAGCCATTCCTGGGCGGCACTCCGCCGGAGGTGCTCCTCAGCGGGGTCAGGTCCACACTCCCGGCCCTCAGCCGCGACGGCCGCACCACTGAGCGGGGCGTGGAGGTCACCGAAGATGTCCTGCAGCAGGCGGGGATCTTGAAGCAACGCGTGCCGTACTCGGAGGTCGCCAACAACAACTTCCTGCGATGAGCCCGCGCGGACGCCTGCTGGTCTACCGGCTGCTCTTCGGCGCACTGTTACTCGCCGCCTGGGAGTTGATGTCCGGGAGGCTCATCGACCCCTTCTGGATCTCGAGCCCGTCCAGGGTCTTCGGGTTTCTCCGGCAGGTGGTCCTGGACGGCTCCATCTTCGGACACCTCGCGGTGACCCTGTATGAAACTGTGGCCGGCTTCCTCATCGGCGCGGTCACCGGGATCGGGTTCGGAGTCCTCCTGGCCCAACGGCAGGTCATCGCCCAGGTGCTGGACCCGTACATCGTGGCCTTCAATGGGATCCCCCGGATCGCCCTCGCCCCCCTGTTCATCATCTGGTTCGGCATCGGGCCCAACTCGAAGGTGGTCCTCGTCGTGATCGTCGTCTTCTTCCTGACGTTCTTCAATACCTATTCGGGGATCAAGGGGGTGGACATCGAACTCAAGAATATCCTGCGAATCATGGGAGCGACCGAGCGGCAGATCCTCGTCAAGGTCACCATCCCGGCAACGATTCCCTGGATCACCACGGGGCTCAAGCTCAGCGTGCCCTATGCGTTGGTGGGGGCCATCGTCGGGGAGTTCATCGCGGCCAGCAGGGGCTTGGGCTACCTCATCAACTATCAGACGTCGCTCTTCTCCACAACCGGCGCCTTGGGCGGCATCGTGATCGTGGCGTTGATCGTCGTGCTCTCGAGTGAGGCCATCAATGCCGCCGAGGCCTATCTCCTCCGGTGGCGCCCCAAGGAAGAGACCAGATCCGAGAGAGAGGCATACTAGAGCCGCGACCTACGGCCGCGGGATGCCCGTGATGTCGATGTGCGTGATCGCCACCGGCTTCAGCGGCCGGTCGTTCGGATCCCGCGGCATCCGGGCGATCCGCTTCACCAGTTCTACCGACCGGTCGTCGCATTGCCCGAAGATCGTGTACCCCGTACCCTTCGGCACGGTGCCGTACCCGCGCTTGCATCCGCCTTCTTCGAGACACGGGTTGAGCTCCGGCAGCGGCGCTTCGGTGATGAAGAATTGGGAGCCGTTGGTGTTCGGGCCGGCGTTGGCCATCGCGAGACGTCCGGGGCGATCGAAGAGAAGGTCGGCGTGCAGTTCATCTTCGAAATGGTAGCCCGGCCCGCCGGTGCCCGTTCCCAGCGGATCACCGCCCTGGATCACGAATCCCGGAATGACCCGGTGGAAGATGACGCCGTCGTAGAACGGCCGGTTGTGCTGGATCTTGCGGGTGCGCGGATCGGTCCACGCCTTCTTGCCGGTCGCGAGGCCGATGAAGTTGCCCGCCGCCCTGGGGGCTCGGTCGGGGAACAACTCGCATCGGAGATCCCCGAGCGTCGTGTGGATGACGGCGATGGGATGGACCGGGGCGTTGGCGGCCGCATCCGCCGGCGTCGCCAGAGCCGCGAGCACAAGCGTCGCGAGTAGCGCCGGCAGCAGAGCTGTCTCGAAGGGGACGCTCGTGAGCATGAGCATCACCTTCCGGCGGCGTTGGTAACAATCCTTCTCAGGAGACTTCGGAAGGGGCGGCAGGCCCGGAGGGAACCGAACGCCCGGTCTATTGCGTTAGGCCCGAGATCGGGAGGTGAACGTCTCCAGTTGCATTGAGTTGATTCTGGCAAGGACCGCTGCCGTTCCGTGGACCGTGAATTTGTTGCTTCCCAGCCTTTCCGAGGAATAGGCGAAGGACCTGTTCCCGTCGACGTATCCACAAATGAACGGGATGGCGAACTCCTTTGGGAGATCGTCGAGCAGCGCCGAATCATCTCCATGAAGATCAGAGGGGACGCCCCACGGGAACAACGCTTTGCACAGACCCTGATCGCGCAGATAGACTTGCCACCCCACGGTGCTGCTGTAGCAGAACTCGCAGTGGATGCGGTCGAGCGTGATGTCGGCCGTGAAGGTCGCGATGTATTTCCGGGACTCCTCACCAAGCGTCACCACGAGCGCGAGGGAGCTGCCTTGTCCCCAGATGTGGCCCGCGACCATGAGGAACCCCAACCAGTACAGCTGGACGTCCGCGGGGGCCGTCCCGGGGAGGCTGTCGTGCCCCCGCAGCAACCGTACGGGATCAGAAATACGAGGATGTTCTATTGGTGTGAGAACCCGCTCGACTGCGGCAACGGGGAGGTCGTGTAACTCGGCGATTTCCAGCGGGGTCTTGCCATGTCGGGCCGCAGACCGAAATCGTGCGGTCCGTTCCCGCCATTCAAGCATCTGCTCGGTCGGAGCTCGTAGGCGCATGGCGTCTCAGAATCCTTGCCGGGCCAGGTAGTCGCGGCCCCGGGTGGTGATCACCGCCAGCGTCGACGTCCTGTTCCGCATCCAGGTCGCGAGTCCGTAGTCGACACAGTACACGAGGTGACGCTTGATCGTTGCCTCCGAGAGACCGACGGCTTCGATCAAGGTCGGACTATCCGCTCCATCCGGCCGATCCCGCAGCGACAGTAACACCCGGTTGCGATCGTTGTCGAAAGCCATACCGATCACTCCTCGCTCGAGAGAGTTTCCGGCTCTCGTACCTTCGGGGATCCGGCCAGTCGCCGTGGGAGAGGACCGTCTTCGAGAGGAAGGCTACAATATAAAGTATAGCAGTTATGTACCGCTGAGGCAACAAATATACGACGAAGAGGGGGGAGTGTCCCCCCTCTTCGTCTATTTCACCGGGAATGTGCTGAGGTTCGGTTTAGCCCGCGGGACGAACTTTGCTTGCCTGGGGGCCCTTCTGTCCCTGCGTTGCTTCGTACTCCACCTTCTGGCCCTCGTTCAGCGACTTGTAGCCCTCGCCTTCAATCCCGCTGAAGTGGACGAACAGATCCTTGCCTCCGTCATCCGGGGTAATAAACCCATAGCCCTTTTCCGAGTTGAACCACTTTACTATCCCTAGCGGCATGAAATCCCCACCTTTATCTCAAGCTACCAACCGGCTCTGCGGCCTGCTGATGCCCCTAGAGTATGACACATTCGGCGCCCGCATTCAACAAAAAAGTTTGGCAACCCTCGAACACACGTGTATAATTTGTAGCCAAAGCGGGTGATGGGTCGTGTCCAATCGCGTTCGCGCAAAGGCCGGATTGCCGTGGACCGTCACCGGGACGTACACGTGCGATAAGTGCCACAGCAGTCAACTAGGCACAGCGGGCGTCATGGTTGCGCGATGTACCGCACTTCGCGCAGACAAGACGGGGCCGTGCAACTGCGCCTATTTCGTCCTGGTGGAGGCGCCCGATCCTGTCAACAAATCGGACAGTCCTCGAACCGTGTGACCGCCCCTGATCTGGCCGGAAGATCTGATTTTCCTGGCGGGCCCGGCGGGAGTTGAACCCGCGGCCTACCGCTTAGGAGGCGGTCGCTCTATCCACTGAGCTACGGGCCCGTGACACGCAGAGCTCATCGCCCTGCCGGCGCCACCAATTATATCACGGCCTGATCGAACCTGATCCCGGGCCGGCGTGGGATTCCTGCCGGGCGAAGCCCACACGCTCCCCCCAATTGTCGCGGACCAGCCTGGCATCGGATCAGGGGCTGGGATACGATAACATGGGATGCGAGAACCCAGCGATGCGGACATATGAGACGTTCGATCACACCGCAGACGTCGGCCTCGTCATCCGCGGCCGGACGCTCGAGGAGGTGTTCGCAAACGCCGCCGACGCCCTCGTCGATCTGACGGTCGACCCCGCTGGGCTCGAGGAAAAGATCCATAAGACGGTCACCGTCTCAGCGGCCGACCTCGAGGCCCTGCTGGTGGCCTGGCTCAATGAGCTGCTCTACGTCCTGGACGCCGACGGGTTTCTCCCCCGCCGGGTCCGGATCACGAACCTCAGCCACACGGCCCTCACCGCGGAGCTTAGGGGAGACGCCGTCGACCCCGATCGGCACACTGTGCGGAGAATGGTGAAGGCGGCGACATATCACGGGCTCTCCCTGTCGCGGACGAACAGCCTGTGGGAGGCCCGGATGATCCTGGACCTCTAGCCCACCTCAAGGGGGTGAGGCCAATGCCCCAGGCGACATTCCCTCTCGTGCAGCGGGACGCGTATCGCTGGGAGATCCCGCCGACCGCGAGACCGGGGATGCGGGTCCCGGGAATCATTTACGCCGACGCGAGCCTGGCCAGGCAGATCCAGGAGGATCAGGCGGTCGAGCAGCTGGCAAACACCGCCACCCTCCCTGGGATCGTGCGCTGGGCGATTGCGATGCCCGATATCCACTGGGGGTATGGCTTCCCGATCGGAGGCGTCGTCGCGATGCGGCTGGACGACGGGGTCGTCTCCCCCGGCGGGGTCGGCTACGATATCAACTGCGGAGTCCGCCTCCTCTCCACCGGTCTCGCCGACGAAGAGATCCGTCCGCACCTCGGCGCGCTGGCGGATCGCTTGTTTCGAAACGTCCCGTCCGGGGTCGGAGCGCACGGCCGGCTTCGGCTCAACGCCGCTGAGCTCCCGGAGGTCCTTCAGGCCGGCGCCGGATGGGTGGTGCGGCGCGGCTACGGCCGGGCGGAGGACGTCAGGCGCATCGAATCCGCGGGAGCCATCCCCGGAGCCCTCCCGGACGAGGTGAGCCGGAAAGCCCTCACGCGCGGCCTCGACCAGCTCGGGACCCTCGGCTCCGGCAATCATTTCCTCGAGATCCAGCGGGTGGAAGAGATCTACGATCCCGCGACCGCCGCGGCCTTCGGACTGCGGCACCCAGGACAGGTCACGGTCCTCATGCACTGCGGGTCCCGAGGGCTCGGGCACCAGGTGTGCGATGACTACCTCGAGGTGGCCGGCCGGTCCCTCCCGCGCTACGGGATCACCCTCCCCGACCGCCAGCTCGCGTGTGTCCCGATTGCCTCGCCGGAAGGCCGGGCCTACCTGGGGGCGATGGCGGCCGCCGCAAACTTCGCCTTCGCCAACCGGCAGGTGATCACCCACTGGGTCCGCGAGAGCTTCGAAGAAGTCCTGCGCCGGAGCGCTGAGTCGATCGGCCTCGACATCGTCTACGACGTCGCCCACAACATGGCCAAGATCGAGGAGCACACCGTCGACGGGCAATCGATGCAGGTCTGTGTGCACCGCAAGGGGGCCACGCGCGGCTTTCCCGCCGGGCATCCAGAGGTCCCCGAAGAATACCGGGACGTCGGTCATCCGGTCCTGGTCCCAGGGGATATGGGCCGGTATTCGTACGTGCTCGTCGGGACGGCCGTGGCCATGGCCGAAACCTTTGGGTCCACGCCGCACGGCGCAGGCCGGATGCGAAGCCGGTCCGAAGCCAAGCGATTGCTTCGAGGAGTCGATGTGGCCGATGCGCTGGCCCGCCGCGGCATCCTTGTCCGCGCGGTGAGCCGCGACTTACTCGCCGAGGAGGCTTCCGAAGCCTACAAAGATGTCGCCGACGTCGTCAGGACCAGCGATGGCGCGGGGCTGACGCGCAGCATCGCGCGCCTCCAACCCCTCGCGGTGGTCAAGGGCTAGCGGGGTTATTCTTCGCCTTCTCCAGCGCGCGGGAGCCCGGGCCGCGCGATCCTCTGCGGGGCGGCCTCGCCATCCTCTTCCGGAAGGTCGGCGGCGGTCACCAGCGGGGGGACGATTGAGGTTCGGGCCGGCTTGGGCGGCCGGCGGGACGCCCCCTGCCGGCGTACCCGCACCGCCTTGGGGCGGCCGTCCTTCCCGGGAGCCAGCTCGAACGACACCACCTCGCTGGGATCCAGGGAACGCAATCCCGTCCCTTCGATGTCGCTGTAGTGCACGAAGTAATGGCGATTCATCGCCTCGCACTCGATGAACCCCCAGCCATGTTCGAACCGCGAGACGATCCCGGTGTAGCGGCGGCCCTCTTCCACGCCCGCACCCTCCGCTCCGTTGCCGGTTCGCTCTTCAACCTGCACACCAAGATGGGCGCAAAGTGCTCGCAGCATCGACTCGATGCGATCCAACTGTGAAGACATCTGGCAGTCCTCCAATGATGCCTGCGGGTCCACCAGCGACCTCGGTGGCATGAATCTACGGGGAGTGGATGCGGGTTGGTTCGTATTCGCGCAGACTCACCCGGGGCGCTCAGCCCTGCTGCTCACAATAATGCGCCAATGTCCCGGCAACAGTCAAGGCGCCGGACGGAGGACCTCCCGGCTCGCGACGCAGACAGAGCGGACGCGGCTGACCTAACGGGCTTTCGCGTGCGACGATCCCTTGTTGAAGCGGAGGACGAGACGGGTGTCCGTGGCCTCGACCACGTCCAGAGGGAAGCCATCGATATGAGCGGTATCAAAACCTGAGAGGGTCCCGGTTTCCGTCGCAACCTCGATGGTGACCACCCCGGCCGCGTATGTCCGCAGACGGACGGCCTTCACCCCAGTCATCCGGGACATCGCCGTGATCAGCTTCGAGGCCTGGAGGTAGCTGCTGACCGGGCTCACAACCACCTCACCCTTTGCCATGGTATTCCAGTCTCGGTCGCCGCCGGCGCGCGCCGCCGGTTGTGGAGCGACCGCTTCCGGGACCACGGGCGCGGGCGGAGCGACTGGCGGCGGAACTTCGGGGGGACGTTTTGGTACACGCTGCGGGGCCGGCACGGAAGCGGCAACGGCAGGCGGGGCAATGGGCTGTGGGAGCACCACCGGCTCCGGAACCTCCGGGGGACCTTCGGGCTCGCGCTGTAGGCTCGGCACATCAGCAGCGACAGGCGGGACGGCGGGCTGCGGCGAAATGACCGGCTGCGGAGCCTCCGGGGGAGGCGCGGGCGCGGTGACCGGACGCATGAAGGGACGGCGGCGCTGGCCGCCAGCCGCCGACGCGGCGGGCGCAGCCGCTGCCGCCGGGCTCGTCCTTCCTTCTTTGATATCCTCCAGCAGCCGGCGCAGCTTCGGCAGGATGTCTGTGACCTCGGCCTGCAGTCCCTCCACGGTCTCGAGCGCAGCGGCGTGGGTCTCGGAGAGCACCTCGATCTGCTGGAAGAACCCCGTACGGTCCGAATCCGACAGGGCGCCCTCGATCCGGCTGATCAAGCCCTGCAGTTTCTGCTCCCCAGCCTCGTAGAGTTCGCGGGCCTCCTGCCGCGCCTGCTCGAGCAGACGCTCCGCTTCTTCCTCGACCTGGCCCAGCCGGGTGGCGGCGGCCCGCTCGGCTGCGCTTACCGCCTCCTGGCCGCGCGCCCGGGCGTCCCGGAGGAGGTCGGCAGCCTCCTTGCGGGCCGTCTGCGTCATCTCTTCCACGGTCGCTTTGGCATCGGCGACGATGCGCTCGGCTTCCGCCCGGCTGCTCTCCGTCATCTCCTCGGTGACCTTCTGCACGTCCAGGACGGCCTTGGAGAGCAGGCTTTCCTTCTGGTGAAACTCGGCGATCTTCGCGTTGGCGGCCTCCAGCTGCCGCCGGAGATCGTCGCCGCCGGTGGCCGCCGTCTTCCGCTCCATCGAAATCTTGGCGAGCTCGCTGTTTAGACGTTCAACCGCCGCGGCTACTTCGGCCAAAAACTCCCTGACCTCCTTGGGATCCAGCCCCAAGGCGGTCCTGGAGAACCGACGCATCGCGATTTCAACAGGCCGGAGCTCCACGAACGACACCTCGTTGTGAATGCAACAGTCCTATGCCCACCCGGGGAGAAATGTAGACCCCGGCCGAACCGGTCACGACAGCGTGACTTCCTGCAGATGCCGTGTGACCTGCGCGGCCATCTCTTCGTCCGAAATCGCGGTCGTCCGCCCCGCCGCGTACTGCGCGTTGACCCAGGCGTGAATCGCCTCAACGGCCGGGTGGTCCTTCGAGAGGTTGCGCCCCGTGTGCTGCCGGATCCACAGCGCGACTCCCGCCACCCCCGACCGGTCGGTCACATTCACCGCCGGGGGACGGTTCAGCAGCGCCCCCGTGTCGAAGATGTTGTAGATCTCCTCGTTCTTCATCGCCCCGTCCGCGTGGATGCCCGCCGAGGTCGCGTTGAAGGCGCGGCCGACAAACGGCTGCGATGCCGGGATCGGGTACTGAC
>WNGC01000803.1_pt1 | contig 18631 bp, 14 predicted proteins | sample 5400051 | NCBI WGS metagenome assembly WNGC01 (sample SAMN13153368, study PRJNA577476) | soil metagenome | isolation source: 20 cm soil or saprolite under grassland replicate 2 | place: USA:California | collected 2016-06-15
TGTGCTCGAAGCGTGCGTCCAACAGGGCGTGAAGCGACTCGTTTATTCATCCTCCGCGTCGGTCTATGGCGACGCCGTCGAGGAGCCGATGACCGAGGATCACCCCTTCAACAACAAGAATTTCTATGGGGCGACCAAAATCGCCGGCGAGGCGATGGCGCGTGCCTTTCACCACCGCTATGGGCTCAATGTCGTGGGCTTGCGCTATATGAACGTCTACGGGCCTCGGCAGGATTATCGCGGCGCCTATATCGCGGTCATCATGAAGATGCTCGACGCGATCGATCGTGGCGAGGGACCCACCATTCTGGGTGACGGCAGCGAAGCCTTCGATTTCGTCGCGGTGAACGATTGCGGGCGCGCGAACCTCTGTGCGATGCGCGCCGATGTCGTCGACAGCTTCTACAATGTCGGCACCGGCAAGCGCACTTCGCTCAAGGAATTGGCCGAGATGCTGCTGCGGCTGACCGGCTCGAACCAGCCGATCCAATATGCGCCGCGCAGCCAGGCGACGCTGGTGCGCAACCGCATCGGCAGCCCGAAGCGCGCCGCCGCCGAGATCGGCTTTGTCGCCGAGATGCCGCTCGAACAAGGGCTGCGCGAGCTGATTGGCTGGCGCAAGGCGCATATGACCGAGGTCGAGCAGCGCCGCATGCGGGCGGCAGCGGAATAGAGGCGGCTATGTGCGGCATCGCGGGAACCCTCAATCTCGCCGGCGGCCCAGCGCAGCCGGCGGTCCTGCAGCGTATGACCGATGCGATCGCGCATCGCGGGCCGGACGGTGAGGGGCACCACACCGACGGCCCGCTCGGCTTTGGTCACCGGCGGCTCGCAATCATCGACCTGTCCCCGGCGGGCCGGCAGCCGATGGCAACCGAGGACGGCCGGTTTCTGCTGACCTACAACGGCGAAGTCTACAATTTCAGAGAGCTGCGCACCGAGTTGGAGGCGATCGGGTATCACTTCCGTTCGCGGTCCGACAGCGAAGTCGTGCTGAAGGCGTTTGCCGCCTGGGGCAGCGATGCCTTGCTGCGTTTCAACGGCATGTTCGCATTGGCATTGTGGGATCGCGAGGAGCGCACACTGCTCTTGGCGCGCGACCGGTTTGGCGTGAAGCCGCTCTATTATGCAATGGTCGGCAACACCCTGATGTTTGGCTCCGAGGTCAAGGCGCTGCTCGTGCACCCGGAAATGACGGCGCGGCTCGATCTCGAAGGGCTCGTCGAGTATCTGACCTTTCAGAATTTCTTCACCGAGCGCACGCTGTTCGCCGGCGTGCGATTGTTGCCGGCCGGATCGGTGCTGAAGGTGACGGTCGGTAATCTACGGGTGCCCGCGGCAGAGCGATATTGGGATTTTCGCTTCCGCGAACCCGACTACGCGGTCGATGAGCAGGAATGTGTCGAGGAACTCGATCGCCTGTTCTGCCAGGCCGTCAACCGGCAGCTGGTCAGCGATGTCGATATCGGCGCCTACCTGTCGGGCGGCATGGATTCCGGCTCGATCACCGCGCTTGCCGCGAAACAGCTGCCCTATATTCGCTCCTTCACCTGTGGCTTCGATTTGAACTCCGCCTCCGGCGTCGAGCTTGGCTTCGACGAGCGGGCTGGCGCCGAGCTGATGTCCTACATGTTCAAGACGCAGCATTACGAGATGGTGCTAAAGGCCGGCGATATGGAACGGGTGCTGCCGCGCCTCGCCTGGCACCTGGAGGAGCCGCGGGTCGGGCAGTGCTACCCGAACTTTTATGTCGCCGAGCTCGCCTCGAAATTCGTCAAGGTGGTGCTGTCCGGGACCGGCGGCGACGAATTGTTCGGCGGCTATCCCTGGCGCTATTACCGCGCCGTCGTCAACCGCGACTTCGACGACTATGTCGACCGGTATTACGAATTCTGGCAGCGCCTGGTGCCGAACGGGAAGATGGCAAAGCTGCTGGCGCCGGTGTGGCCGGAAGTCTCGCATGTGTCGCCGCGCGAGATCTTCCGCGATGTCTTCACCGAGCACGCCAACGATCTGCAGCGGCCCGAAGATTATGTGAACCACTCGCTCTATTTCGAGACAAAGACGTTCCTGCACGGGCTGCTTGTCGTCGAGGACAAAATGAGCATGGCGCATGGGCTGGAGACCCGCGTGCCCTTTCTCGACAACGATCTGGTTGATTTCGCGATGCGGGTGCCGACGCGCATGAAGCTCGGCAATCTCGAAGAGGTGATCCGCATCGACGAGAACGAGCCGGGTGGCAAGCGCGACCGCTATTTCAGCCAGACGCGCGACGGCAAGCTGCTATTGCGCAAGACGATGGCCCGGCATCTGCCGAAAGAGATCGCCAACCGCGAGAAGCAAGGGTTTTCGGCGCCGGACGCGAGCTGGTTCAAGGGCGAAAGCATCGATTATGTTCGCCGCAAGCTCTATCACGGCTCCGCCCGCATCTATGACTTTATGGATGCGGGCGCGGTTCGCGCGCTCGTCGACGACCACCTCGAAGGGCGCGAGAACCGTCGCCTCCTGATCTGGTCGCTGCTCAATCTGGAGACCTGGTGCGAGAATTTTCTCGACGGAGGGCGGCTCCATTGAGCGTGCTGACCGGCATCCGCGCGCTGCTGCGTCCAACGGCTTACGTTGACGCCTTCCTGGAGGGCGTCAGCCTCCTTGGACGGCATCGCAAGCTGATGATCGCGATGGTGCGGCGCGAGCTGGTGCTGCGGCATGTAAATCAGGTCATGGGATCGTTCTGGCTCATCGGACACCCGCTGTTCCTGATGGGCCTTTTCGTGTTCTTGTTCGGCGTCGTGTTCAACCCGAAGGTTGGCGAAAGTTACGAGCTGCCGCGCGATTACACGGTGTACATCCTGTCCGGCCTCGTGCCCTGGCTGGCGATGGTGCCGGCGCTGACCGCGTCCTGCAATTCGGTCACCAGCAACGCGGCGCTGGTCAAGCAGTTCGTCTTTCACCTTGAGATCCTGCCGGCAAAAGATGTGCTGACATCGTCAGTCGTGTGGGTGGTCGGAATTGCGGTGATAACCATCTACACGCTGATCGAATATGGCAGCCTTCCCTGGACTTATGTTTTGCTGCCGATCGCAGCGACCATTCACCTCTTGGCAATCGTCGGGCTCGCCTTTCTGTTCAGCGCGCTCGCGGTATTCTTCCGCGACATCCAGGACTTTGTGAATGTGTTCGCCAATGTCGGCGTGTATATCGCGCCGGTGACGTATCTGCCGCAATGGGTGCCACCGGTGTTTCGCCCGGTGCTCTATTTCAATCCGTTCAGTTACCTGATCTGGATGTATCAGGACGTCCTTTATTTCGGCCGCATCGAGCACCCCGCCGCTTGGGCTGTCAGCGCGGTCGGCGCGGTGCTTGCTTTTGCTTTCGGATACCGCGTCTTCCGCCGGCTGAAGCCGGTTTTCGGCAATGCCCTCTGACGCGCCAAGGGCTCGCGATACCGATATGAATGATGTTGGACGGCAGGTGACCGCGACCGAACACTGGCTCGACCGTTTCCGCGAGAGAAACGGTCGCTCGCCGACTGCGCTGCATATCGGCAACATTGCCAATGCCGCCTATTTGAACGCGAGGATGCTGAACGAGGCGGGGATCGATTGCGACGTCCTCTGCTATGAGTACTACCACATCATGGGCTGCCCGGAATGGGAGTCGGCAGTCTTCGATCCCAACGGCGTCGACCCGGATCGCCCGCTGTGGTCCCGCATCGATCTCCATGGTTTTGAGCGGCCGCGCTGGTTTGCGCAAGGCTCGCTGGGAAGCTGTATCGACTACCTGATCGCACGCCGGACCAAGAGCGAGCGAGGGGATGCATTGTGGCGTCAGCTCGAACGCGAGCAAGCGGATCCCGAGCAACCGGAGCCATCTTCAGCGAACAACGGGGAGTCCAATTATTCATCAGCCGCGATCGAGTCGCGGATCGGTGACCTTGCTGCCGCGTTTCGCAGCGACTTCCCGTTGCGCCCGGATCAGCTGAGCGCCGAGGAACTGACGGGGACCTTCTTCTTCTCGGCACAGTACTTTGGCCGCTTACGGCACCTGTGCTCGCTGTACGACGTCGTGATCGGCTACTCGACAGACGGGATCGTGCCGCTCGCGGTGGGAAAGCGCCCGTATATCGCTTATGAGCATGGGACGATCCGGGCATTGCCATTCGAGGACAATACGGACGGCCGTTTGTGCGCGCTGACCTATTCGCGCGCCGATCTCAGTTTCATAACCAACTGCGATACGGTCATCGCGGCCGGGAAGCTGCAGCTCGAGGACTACCGGTTTGTGCCGCACCCGATCAATGAGCATGTGGTCGCGGCGCCGGAGCCCGGCTCGCTGCGTCAGCAGCTATGCCGGGACCTGGGAGCCGACTTCCTCGTTTTTCATCCGTCGCGCCAGCATTGGGAGGCTCAGCGCCATCCGAGCTGGGAAAAAGGTAACGACATTTTCCTCAAGGGATTTGCCCGGTTCGTCAAAACCGCGCGTCCGCGCGCCGCGGCTATTCTCGTCGATTGGGGCAAAACCGTCGCGGAGTCCCGAGCGCTGATAAAGGAATTGGGGATCGCGGATCACGTGCTTTGGATCCCGCCGCAAAACGCGGCCGGGATGGCCGCCTACATAAAGGCGTGCGACGTCCTGGCGGACCAATTCTTTCTCGGCGCTTGGGGCAGCACGATGCCTCGCGCGCTCTATCTCGGAACGCCGGCGATTATCTATGTGAATGAGAGCATTCACCGCTGGTGCTTTTCGGAAATGCCGCCCATCGTGAACGCGGACAGCAGCGACACGGTGCATGCGGGGCTCTGTCGGCTTGCCGATGAAGGTTACCGCCGGGAACTCGGCGCTGCAGGCCGAGCCTGGTACGATCAGCACCACTCCAACAAAATCATCATCGAAGGCTTTTCGCGGGCCATTCGCGATGTCCTTATGGGTAGCGAGCAACACCGTTTGCAGGACGCGGTGCGTGAGCTGCGGGATACCGCGGCAATTTCCCGAGGACTGCAGGAAAAGCAGGCGGTTAGAGAGCGCGAGCTGCGCGAGCAACAACGCGCAGCTTTCGGCGAATTGCGTGACGGGCGGATCGCCAGCCACGACATTCAATCGGCTCTCGACACGATCAGCAGCGAGTTGCAGGAGATCAGAGCGCAGTTACGCCGCACCGCTACAACCATCGATCAAATCGGTCCGATGATACCGAATATGCTCCGCGCGCAACGCTTGGCGCGCTTTGTATTCGGTCCGCCCTTCTGGTTTGCGCGGTACCTCTATCGCCGGGCGCGCCGGGGAACCGCCTCTCACGGCGCCTCGTCGAGTCATTGAATCCCGCAGAAAAGCCATCTGGCGCGCGGCTACCGCATAGGCCTCCGGCGAATTGAAAGACAAGCCGACGACATTCGCGCGCGCGATGCAGTATGTACTCGCCGACAGGGTAGAGGATCTGTCGCCAAAGCTGCGGGATCGGCTGTTATGGGGCCGGCGACCGCCGCGGCACGTTTGGCACAGCTTCGACAGAACGCCGTGGAACCATCCCTGGCTGTCGCTCGCCCATATTCGCGCAATGAGAGACTTCAGCGCCGATATGCGAGCGGCGGCCAAGGTATCGATTGAGAAGATACCAGGTGCGGAGCGGAGCGGCGGATATGCGTTCGTCGGGAATCTGGCAAACGCCATGTACATGCGGGCGCAAGGGATCCGGCGGGCCGGCCTGGCCATCGATGTCATTGGTGCGCCCGGCGACAGCTATGCAATGAGCCAGCCGGGATGGGAAGAGTTCGACGGCGAGATCGAGGGGGATAGGCTAGGAATGCCCGAATGGCAGGCAAGCTTGCCGACGGTCGAGCATTTTTATGCGTTCTCGCAAATCATGCAGTGGGCCGATATGCGGTTGCGGGAATTTCCAAGCTTCGTCCGCTGTTCAGATTACCTGCGTTGGCCGGTCTACTTTGGCCACCTTCCGGTACTGAAAAAGCTTCAGCAGTATGATGCTCTCTTCGCGGCGCAGGCACCCTACCTGGCCTACCTGTCGCGCCGTCCCTATCTCGTCAGCCAGGTGGGCGGCGACATCTGGTACGAATGCGCCCGCGATGATGAGCTTGGCCGGCTTCAGCGGCTCGCGTTTCGCGAAGCCAACGCGTTCCTCGTGTCGAATCCCTGGAGCTTTGCGCACGCGCGCCGCTACGGGATGTGTCACCTGATCTATGTACCCTTCATTCTCGATCAGGACACTTACTGTCCCGGCGAGCCGATCTTCCGTGAAGAATGGCGAGCGCAATCGGGCGGCGACTTTTTTGTGTTGTCGACGGCTCGAGTCGACGAGTTTTACAAGGGCTCAAGCATCGGCTTGGAGGGGTTTGCCGCGTTCAGCCGCCAACACCCCGAAGCGCGGCTTGTGCAAATAGGCTGGGGCGCCGATCTCGCGGACATGCGGCGCAAATTAGCGGATCTCGGCATCGCCGACCGGACGATCCTGCTTCGGGCCGCGGGAAAGCGGCGGCTCATATCCTACTTGCGTTCCGCCGATTGCCTGCTGGATCAGTTCCGGTTGGGATATTTCGGCGCCACTGCCTTAGAGGCTATGGCATGCGGACTGCCGGTCATCATGCGGCTCGAACGTGGCCAATATGATGCGCTGTGCGAGACTGGCGCGCCGCCGGTGTTGGACGCAAACACGCCCGGCGAGGTTTGCGACCAGCTCAACAGGCTCGCCGGCAACAGCGAGTGGCATGCCGGCGCCCGTCACGCGCATCGCGAATGGTTCTTGCAAAACCACGGGTCGACGCGCTGGTCGATGGATTATTTCGCGCTGCTGCTATTGACCGCCCGCAATCATCGCTTCCGTTTTCATCGCTCGCCGCTGCGCCGGCCGTTGAGCACCGAGGAACGGGAATATCACGCAACAGAGCTCGCCAATGCGCCACCCTTCCCGAACTATCAGTAAGCAATCGAGGTGCGCGCCGTGAGCGAGCCGGTTGTTTCGGTCGAAGGCGTATCGATGGGCTATCGGCTTTACGCGAAGCCGGCCGACATGCTGCGCGAGGCGCTGTTCGGCGGTGTGCGTCACGATACCTTCTGGGCACTACGTGACGTTTCGCTGAATGTCTACGAAGGCCAGCGTCTCGGGATCATCGGCCATAACGGCGCCGGCAAGAGCACGCTTCTGCAACTGATCGCCGGCAATCTGCAACCCACCACCGGCCACATTGCCGTCAATGGACGAATTTCATCTCTTCTGAGCCTAGTGCCGTCGTGGAATCCCGACGAGACCGGACTCGAGAACATAAAATTCAATCTGTTGATCCAGGGTGTCGATCCACGGGAGATCCCCGAGAAGATCGACGATATCGTCGACTTCACCGACCTCGGTCCCTTTATCTATCAGCCGCTCAAAACCTACAGCACCGGGATGAGCGCGCGTCTGGCGTTTGCGATAGCCACCGCGATCGATCCGGAAATATTGATCCTCGACGAGGTTCTCGGTGCGGGCGACGGCTATTTCGCTGGACGCGCGGCGCGCCGGATGCAGACGATGTGCGACCGCGGCAAGGCGCTCCTCTTTGTCAGCCACGCGACGGCGGCAGTGCGCATGATCTGCGACACCTGTATCTGGCTAGAGAACGGTCAGGTGCGGTTGCGCGGACCGGTCGAGACCGTCGTTCGGCAGTACGAGGAAGACATTCTCCGGCAGCAGGACGAGACCTTGCGCGAAGGCAATCGCCGCCGCCTGCAGGCGCAGCACCGGCTGGTCACGCCAGACGATATCGGCGATGGCGCGATGCTGAGATTGCGCATCCGCCCGGAAGGCGAGGACCCGCGGGTCACTCAAACGCATTACTTGCGCCGCCTGTCGATCCAGATCGGGGACGACGATATAGAGGTGCCCCTCGAAATCGCCGATATCCGCCGCAACGAGGTTCGCGGCGCTCTCGATCTATATTCGTGCGAATGGGGCCGCATTTTTGACCGTCAAGGCACGGTCTGCCGCGCCCTCCTGCCGCGAACGGGTGTGCGCAAGGGCGGCCATATTCTTGCCAAATGGCCGGCGCAACGCGGCAACACGGGCGCGCCGATTGAAGCGAGTTTCGAGGTTTGGTCCGAGAGCGCTCGCGAAACCCTTGCGATGGACTATCTCGATATCCGAACGGTCGACTGGCAGCGGCTCGAGACGATCGGGTCCGAACACCTGGGCAATGGCTGGACGCGCATTCATGCGCGGGGTGTCGTCCAGAGCGTCGTCGGTGATGCGGCGAGCCCGGAAATTGAAACGGCGGCCATCCTCCCCGCCGCTATCCGCAGGGCAGCGCGAGACGGTGTCGCGGAAGCGCCGTCGATACCCGGAGATCATGGTTCCGAAACCGCCGATGCCACTCGGTCCGCCGCTGCGCAGGCCATCGATAGTGCGATCGCCAAAGCGACCCGGCTGCTGAGATCGCCGGTGACGATTGAAAGCGTCACGCTTGAGGTGGATGGCGAAGCGACCCTCTCGGTGCGCGAGCTTCAGGCTTTCGTGATCAGAGCGTCGCTGATCCATCACGAGCCGACTCCGGGTGTCAGCGTCAATATCAACATCATCCGCTCGGATGGAGCGTATGTGTTCTACCAGCCGAGCGGGCTCGAAGGGCGCAACATCGTCGATTTCGAAGGCCGATCGGAGATCCGCTTTCACTTCGATCCCAACCCGTTCGGGGCCGGCGAATACGAGGTCAATTTGTTCGCCGTTAATGCGTTCTCCTGGGACAACATTCCGCCATCGGAGATTTACGACCGCTCGATCGGAAAACTCCTGTTCCGCGTCCATCTCGCGCGACCGATCCCCTTCGGGCTCGTAAACCTGGTCGTGCCGGTCTCCGTACAGCTTCACCCGGCGGAAGATGCGGTTCCGGTGGATTTGAGCTCTGCCGCCGGCTGACATGGCTTCTCGGGCATAGGTCTGTAAGTTGGCATTTCGGCTGCCCTTCCTAAGGCGAATCTCCAATGGCCTCGCGCCCGAGCCGGTCGCGTTTCCACCGCCATACCGGCGAATGATCGCGATCAACAGTGATGTCGAGCTGACATTGTGGCCGATGCAAATGCATCTGTTCGGAGAATTTGCTGATCGGGAGCTCGAAACCGCTTTCAGTTATTGGCTCTTTGGCGATCCCGCGGCGACTTGGCATTTGTTCAACCGCGATTTGAGCCTGACGCCGGTCGGTCCCGCTGCATTGGGATTGGCGCGTGCCGGGCTGCTCGATACGATCCACAGCTTCACGGGTGTGCGCAACGGCCGCGGCTATCAATTTGATCGCGAAATGGTTCGGCAGGGCTACGCACACCTCGAAGCGAACGGGGTGAGGTGCCGTGTATACTCGAACCACGGCACCACCGATGACACGCAGAATGTCGGCGGCGACTGGGTGAACCGCCCGGGTTATCCCAGCTATGGTCAAGGCGATCTTCCCGGGGCGCTGCGGTATCACGTTGATCTGAGCGTCAGACATGGTATCCGCTTCTTCTGGCTCGACATCGACAATGCGCAGGCCTGTCTCAGCTTCACCGCGACGGAAGGCGAAGCGCACGAAAACCTCTTCGCCGCCCAGATCTGCCGCGACGGCACGCCGATCCTGCGTTTTCGTCGCACCGATGCGATGGTGCGATCGGATCTCGCCCAGCTGGGCGATGCGCTCGACCGCGTCTTGGCGGCCGAGGACGGCGGCTACACCGTCCTCTACACGCATCTCGGCGTGAAGCGCGGTGCAGAAAATCGGCCCCTCTCGGCCGACCCGTCCGATATTCCGGCGGCTGTACTAGCTGGGCTCGACGGCTTGGCGGCCGAGCAGAAGGCCGGGCGTGTGTTGGTCACCACCACCGAGCGGTTGCTGACACATGCACTGATGTCGGTCGCAAAGCCCTGGGCAATCACCCGCCGAGGCCGTCAGATTGAGACCGACTTCAGCGAATCCTTCAGCTTTGCAGGGGTCGAGTTCGACTGCAGCTGGAAGGAGTTCATGGGGTTCTCGCTGCCCGTCGATGCGTCCGATACCGTCTGGCTGCGTCTTGGCGGTGAGCGACGGCCGGCAGACCGATGGAATGTGGCCGGCCAGTCCTATGCCGGGTTGCAATGGCGCCAGCTTCCAATGAAAAGCGCGATTGAGGAGGCCCGACGTGTTTCGGCGATCTGAGTTCACCGACGCCGACTGGATGGACTATCTGAAATCGCTCGACTTGCCGCATCTGAACGACTGGATGAGAGACCAGGCGGAGCGCGGGCAGGAGTTTTACCGCCGGCGCTTGCGACAGATCGGGTTTCGCGGCGAGCGGGTGCTCGATGCGGGCTGCGGCGCCGGCAATTGGACAATCGCACTCGCGTCCTGTTGTACCGAGGTCGTGGCGATCGACATCGATCCGGTTCGCGTCGGCGTCACCGCAGGAATGCAGAAATATTTTAATGGCAAGATCAGCACTCAAATCGGATCGATCGACGCGTTGCCGTTTCCCGATGAAAGCTTCGATGCCGTCTTCTGCCACGGCGTCATCTTTTTGGTGGATTACCGGAAAGCGCTTGCAGAGCTCGCGCGCGTGTTGAGGCCGGGCTGCCCCCTCTATATGACCTACAACGGCAAAGGCTGGTGGCGGCACCTGATACGCGACCGCGGTCCGAGCGAGCCGCAATGCATCGTGTTTGGCGCAAACGGTCTCATCTCGCGCTATTTCATGCTGGCCGACGAGCTCTCCTTGGAAACCGTCATCGGCGACGTCGCGCGGCAAACGCTACAGAAGGAATTGCTGAGCGCTTTTCCGGTATCCGGCGCAGCGGCGCCGATCGAGTTTCAGCTGCATCAAGCATATGCAAGCTATCTCGAATGTCGCGACGAGCGATGTTCGAGGCTGAACGAGACGGCACTCGCATTCTGCCGAAACGAGCTTTCGCGCGCTTGGCCGGACAGTCGTGAGGCGCGCTGTGCCCGGGATGCGCTGGCAGGTATCGACGAGCTTTGCGGCCCCACCATTCCGCCAGAATACAAGGCACGTATCGCGCGTGATGCCCTCGGCCGGATCGTTCTTGGCCGGAGCGATTATGTGCTGGAGGCGCACACTTACGCGCACGAGCCGGAGGAAATGACCGAAGCGCTAGTGCAGCAAGGATTTCACGGGATCGAAACCGCCCATGAGGGTTGTCTTTGTCTCGATCCGATCGTCGCGCCGGCGCCGCTGATCCACGAATTGCACAAGGGCGTGTTCGAATGCGTCGCCTGGCGCTAGCAGTCGTCATTCGGAGAACGCCGGGCTCGAAGCAGAAATGACGCGGCGCATGCAGCGAATCGTGGTTCTCGGCGGCCCGGGCGATGGTCTCTCGGTCGCCGAAGCGGTGCATTGCGCGGCCGCGGCCGGTCGGCCTGTTGTTCTGGCAGGCTTTCTCAACGACACGTTGCCGCGCGGCGAGTTGCTGCAGGGCGTGCCGATATTGGGTCCGCTGGAGGATTGGTGCGAGCTGGACGACGACATCCACTTCGTCCCCGCCATCCAGAAGGTAAAGGACATGCCCCGGCGGGTGCGGCGCCTCGAGGATTTGGGCATACCCGAGGAGCGCTGGGGCATCGTGATTCATCCGGCTGCTGTGGTTTCGTCCGATGTCGAGATCGGGCCCGGCTCCTTTGTTTTGTCATGCGCGACGATACAGCCGGCGGCGCGGATCGGCCGGTTCGCGGGCGTGCGCGCCGGCGCCATGCTGGGTCATCACTGCGTCATCGGCGATCATACCTATGTCGGCCCCAACGCAACGATGTGCGGGCGAAGCGTGCTCAAGGAGGCGGCGCATCTCGGCCCGGGCGCGGTGCTGATGGATTCACGGGTTATGGGGCGCTACTCACTGGCCGGAATTTCCGCGGCCGTGACGCGGGATGTGCCGGAATACGAGATCTGGTTCGGCAATCCGGCGCGGCGTGTCGGCTGGGTGAAACGGCTCGGGCAGGCGGAGCACTGACGTGTTGCCCGTCTCGATCCGCGCCAATCTGACCGGTTCCGACCGCTTCAAGATCGGCCTCTTTTCGCTCAATGCCAGCGGCGGCATCGCAATGACAAAGGTGCCGGAACGCTGGCAGGCCAGGTGGGACGATATCGCCCGGGTGGCGCAGCTCGCCGACCGCGCCGGCCTCGACTTCCTCCTGCCCTTGCAGCGCTGGCGGGGATACGGCGGCGCGACGGATCCGCGCGGCTGGTGCATGGAGGCAATGACGCAAGCCGCCGCGCTCTCGGGCATTACCGAGCGTATCGCGCTGTTCGCGACGGTGCAGGTGTCGATCGTGCATCCGGCCTGGGCCGCGCGGGCTCTTGCAACGCTCGACCATGCGTCGCACGGGCGCGCCGGTCTCAACATCGTGTGCGGCTGGAACGAGCATGATTTCGAGATGTTCGGCGCGCACGATGTCGGCGCCAACCGCCGTTACGATCAGGGCGAGGAATGGACGCAGCTCTTCGTCCGGCTGCTCGCCGAGGAAGATCCGTTCGACCATGACGGCGAATTTTTCACGGTGCGCGGCGCGCATTGCCTGCCGCGCTGTATCCAGGAGGGCGGACCCGTTCTGATGTCGGCCGCCTTCACCCAGACCGGGCGTGAATTCGCCGCGAAATATTGCGACGTCCTGTTCACGACGATCTCCAATATCGAGAACGGCAAGCGCCACGTCGAGTCGCTGCGCGAAGCTTCCGATTGTTCGGGTCGGCGCCTGAGCATCTACACGCCGGTGCATATCGTGTGCCGCGACACGCGCGTCGCAGCCGAGGCGTATTACGATCATTACGCGACCGAATTTGGCGATCATGGCGCGGTCGACACTTACATCGCCGAGAACTCGCGCTCGGGCAAGCCGGCGCTCGCCGCGGCAATGAAATTGCAGCGCAAGCGCATCGCGGGCGGATTCGGGAGTTACGGGATTGTCGGGTCGCCGGGCGATGTCGCGGAGCAGATCTTGCAACTTCGTGACGCCGGGTTTTGCGGCATTTCGGTGTCATTCGTCGATTTCGTCTCGGAATTACCGCACTTCCTTGAAACGGTGATGCCGCGCCTGGAAGCGGCCGGCATCCGTTAGGCCGTCACGGCTCGATCTGTCGCTCGAATGTGCAGGAGGGGGATATGGAAACAATCCGAGACGAGATCATCGAGATCATCCGCGTGGCGAGCAAGCCGCGCAAACCGGATCTGAGCGACGAGAACAAGTCGTTATTCGACGTCGGGCTCGATTCGCTGGATTACGCGAGCACGATTATGGAGCTCGAGGAAAAATACAATCTGCAGATCGTGGAGGAGGACATGGACAAGCTTGTCTCTCTGAAGGATATGGTCTCGTTTGTTGAGGCACGGGTCGCGAAATCCTGAACCCCGGCGCATCGCCATAACGTTTGCCTGACGCCCGATGTCAGCGCCACGGCTGTTAGAGATGCCGGCCTTCTCGGAGTTCATCGCGCGCATGACAGCGCGGGGCGCCGCGCCTGCTGTCATTAGCAAGGCAGGTGAGCTGAGCTATGCCGGGCTGCTCCGTGCCTCCGATCGGTGGATCGATAGACTGCAGGAGCACGGGGTCGGCGCGGGGACGGTCTGTGGCTATATCGGCGAGTTTTCACCGGCGACGATCGCGCTCTTTATCGCACTGATGCGGCAGCGGGCCATCGCGGTGCCCCTGACGCAGAATGCCGAGCCCGATCTCGACCGCTTTGCAGAAATCGCCGGCATCGAACGCCTGATCCGTTTTGACCGCGAGGGCCCGATCTTCTCCGATCTCGGCGTCGTTGCGGCCAATCCGTTGATCGACGACTTCCGCCGCATCGGGCATCCGGGATTGGTGGTCTTCACCTCCGGCTCCACCGGACGTCCAAAAGGGATCCTGCACGATCTGGAGCGCGTTCTCGGCAAGTTCGCCAGCGAGCGGGCGGGGTGGCGCACGGTCCTGTTTCTGATGATGGACCATTTCGGCGGGGTGAACACGCTGCTGTCGACGCTGGCTTATGGCGGCGTCGCAATTTGCCTGGAGCAGCGCTCCCCCGAGGCGGTTTGTCAGGCGATCGAGCAAGGCCGCGCCGAGCTGCTGCCGACCACGCCGACATTCCTCAACATGATCCTCGCCTCCGGGGCGTGGCGGCATCACGAGCTGTCGACCTTGCGCCTGATCACTTACGGCACGGAGCCGATGCCGGAAGCCACGCTACGCCGCATCCGTGAGGTCATGCCGCAAGCCGAATTGAAGCAGACCTACGGTCTGTCCGAGCTCGGCGTGCTTCATTCGCAATCGCCCGACCCCGGATCGCTATGGCTGCGCATCGGCGGCAAAGGGTTCGAGACGCGGGTTGTTGAAGGTATGCTGCACATCCGCTCGGCATCCAGCATGGTCGGCTATCTCAACGCGCCGAACCCGATCGATGCCGATGGCTGGATGAATACCGGCGATCTTGTCGAGGAGAAGGCCGGGCTGATCCGTTTTGTCGGACGCGCCTCTGAGGTCATCAATGTCGGCGGGCAGAAGGTCTTTCCGATGGAGGTGGAAAGCGTGCTGCTCGAAGCGCGGAATGTCACCGAGGCGACGGTCTTTGGGGTGCGGCATCCACTCCTGGGACAGGCGGTGCGGGCTCTCGTGTCCGTGGCTGAGCCCGAGACAGAGGAAAGGCTCGCCGAACGGCTCAAGGACCATTGCCGCGCGCGGCTCGCGAAGTACAAGGTGCCGCTGCGCTTCGACGTCGCCGAGCTTGGGGCGCATGTCGGCGAACGCGCGAAAAAGCGCCGTCTCGTGATTGGGCCTGTGGGCCGACAGGACGGATAAGTGGCGCTGAGGCCGGTGTCATCAAGGAGCCTCGGTTCCGCCGCTCGGACGCCCGCCATGGCCGGCGCGGAGGCGCGGCTGTGTTTTGTTCATACGCCGTCTGTCGCGTTCCGAGCCCACCGCGATTACCTGCATTCGACGACACTTTACAAGGAGCTGCTAGCGGGAGCGGAAGCCGCTGGGGTGATTCCCGACGGAGCGCTCGAGTTGCGCGCGCGGCGGCTCATGCGGCGTCAGCCCCAGCTGCACTATTCGCGATCGCCGATCGCCGCGTCCACCGACGCGCCGGCGATCTTTACGGTGCAGGCCAACGGAGTCGTCTGGCACGGTGCTGTTGTCGAAAGCGATCTGCCGATCGCTGAACGTGAGCCCTACGATGAAACGCCCATCGCCAGCCGGGCGGTGATTGAGGATACGAGCATTCGCGTAGCCGGCCCGAACGGGATGCATCCTATCGAGGTCATCACCTCACTGACGCTGCTGCTGCATCAGCGGCTGTTCAAGATCGGCGATGATCGCAAATGGTATTTGGCGCGGCTCGAACTCATGCGGCCTTTGCAGGCGAGCGATGGGGACAATACCCGGATTGGCTTGGTGCGGCGGTTCGGTACGACGATGACGCGCTCCTCGATTGCCGCCGGCGAGGAGCGCATTGGTCAAATCGAGTTTATTGCCGGACCGATGGGCTGAACACCCGTGATGGTGAAAAAATCGATGTGCTGTGCCGTTGATGGTATTTTGCCGGGGAGGCCCATTTGCGCCTGACCGCACCCGCCTTTGACGAGGCGGAGGTCGCGCTGTTGCGCGATTGCCTGGATTCGGGTTGGGTTACGCAGGGGCCGCTGACCGAGCGCTTCGAACGGCTCGTGGCGGAGCGCCACCAGGCACGGTTTGCGTTCGCGACGACCTCCTGCACCGCCGCGCTTCATCTCGCGATGATGGCGCTCGATATCGGCCCCGGTGACGAGGTCATCGTTCCAGCCTTCACCTGGGTGACGACCGCTCACGCCTCCGAATACGTCGGCGCTCGCCCAGTCTTCGTCGATGTCGCGAGGGACACCTACAACATCGATCCGGCGCGGATCGAAGCGGCAATTACGCCGCGTACGCGCGCTATCGTCGCGGTACATTTATTCGGCTTGGCGGCTCCGATGGCGGAAATTCTCGATGTCGCACAACGCCATGGGCTCGCGGTCATCGAGGACGCCGCCTGCGCAATCGGCACGACCTATCAGGGCCGCGCGGTCGGGACGCTCGGCGATATCGGTTGCTTCTCGTTTCATCCGCGCAAGATCGTGACGACCGGCGAAGGCGGAATGGCGGCGACCGACCGCGAGGACTTGGCAGATCGCCTTCGCAGCTTGCGCAATCATGGTGCGACCGGTCTGCCGCCGGCCTCACTCGAGCCACACGGGCCGTGGACGATGGCGACCTTCGATCGGCTCGGCTTCAATCTACGGTTTTCCGATATCCAGGCGGCTGTCGGCGTTGCGCAGATGGGGAAGCTCGACCGATTGCTGCGGGAGCGCCGCGCCCGGGCCGAGCGCTATTCGGCTCGCCTTGCTGACGTTCAGGAGCTCGCCTTGCCGGGTCGCGGCGGTGATGCCGAAGGCCATACCTACCAATCCTATGTGGTGCGGATCGTCGACGGCGACCGGAAGCGGCGCAACGACGTCATGCGCCGGTTGGCCGAACACGAGATCGAGACGCGGCCCGGCACGCATGCCGTGCACCGGTTGGGCTTTTACGCCAAGAAATACGGCTATCGACCGACCGACTTCGAGAATGCCTCCTTGTGCGAAGACACGACGATCACGCTGCCGATATTCCCGGGCATGACGGATGCCGAGCAGGACAAGGTCGTCGATGTTCTGGTCGACGCGTTGCGCCGTTGACTTGCGCGGATCCCGGATCCGTCGGAGATCGCCGCGCTGTGGGTGCGCGTGAACTCCGTGATTGATCGATAGATGGCGACGCCGAGAACAACACAACGCGAAGGCGGAACATCCGAGGGAGGGACGGGCGCGACCGAGCGGCGGACCCTGGCGAGCCGGCTTGCTGAGGCGTCGCGCCGCGCCGAGGGATTTCGCGGCGCGTATGAAGCGCTCATCGAGCCGCTGATCAACGCCACGATAAAAGTGGCTGCGGCCGAGAGCGAAGGCCAACAATTAGCCGCGCTCGAGGCGCAATTGGCTGCTCTTGAGGCGCAACGCGCCACGACGCAGGCGGAACGCGATCTGCTCGCCAAGGAACTTCAAGCCGTCTACCGATCGCATTCCTGGCGGGTCACCGCACCCCTGCGGTATGTGATCACTGGGGTGCGGCGATTGCGGCCTTGCGTTTCCCTGTACTTCAGTCGGGCGGCCAATGGCGCCTTAGCCTTTGCGGCGACGTTGCCGGGCCATGCGGCCGAGGGTCTGAGGCGTTCGGCGGCACCTCTCGCCCGGCGCTGTTGCAGCGGGCTGTTCGGCTGGCTCACCCGATCGGCTGGTTGGTGGCGCCTCTCGTACACGCGGCCGCGCACGGTGTGGGGCGTGACCCCGATATTGACCCTGCCGCTCTTGGCGAAATGCGACCGGCTGCTTGGTTTTCGCTCCGAGAGCCTCGTCTTCACCGTCTATCACACGACAAACTCCTTCGACATTAATCTGAAGGCCCTGTCTGGCTTCGTGTACCGCACTTTCCCGCGCTGGATAGGCAAATTTCACCGAGCCATTCTCCGGCTCGCGCTGATCCGATACGATGTCTTTCACACCTTTTGTGACCGTGGCCTGCTCCCGGCGTCAGGAGGCTTGCAGATCGAGCCCGCCGAAATGGCGGCAATCCGGCGCCATGGCCGACGGCTCTACGCCTACACCTATGGCGCCGATGTCCGGACGCGCGAGGCAACGCTGGCGCTTGGGCGCTATAATCTGTGTGTCGAGTGTCCTGAACCCGGGCGCTTCTGCACCTGTGACGATGAGAAGGGCGCCCGCAATATCGCCGCGATCGGGCACCACGCGACCGCGCTTATCTCGATGGGCGACATGCTCACCTATGCGCGCGATGCCCGAAACATGCATTACTGGCCGATCGACACCGCGAAATTTCCGAAGACGGGTACCGATTGGATCGGCGGCCGGACGCTGCGCGTCGGGCACGCACCCAACCACCCGCATTTCAAGGGAACCCAATTTCTTGTCGACGCAATCGAGCGTCTGAAAGCGCAGGGATACGCGATCGAGTTCGTCAGCGTTAGCGGCGTCGCAAATGCCGAGGTCATCGCGCTGTTTAAGTCGTGCGACGTCGTCGCTGATCAATTCATTGCCGGCTTTCATGGCTACACCGCTCTGGAAGCCATGGCATTGGGAAAGCCGGTCCTGTGCTATCTGCGCGATCCCCAGGCGGCTATCGATCCGGCGAACTGCCCGATGATTAATTGCTCGCCGGACACAATCGGAGATGTGCTTCGAAGCTGCCTCGATGGCGATTTCGATCTGGCAGAGCTCGGTAGACGCAGCCGCTCCTATATCGAGCACTATTACAGCCTCGCAGCGGTCGCCATTCGCCTCGGGAAATTGTACCTGGAAACCGCCACATTCCCGGACCGCATAAACCGGATGATTTATCGGCACGTCTCCGATCTCGAGGCGCGATTGCCATCGTTGCTACCGGGCTCGCCGCCGGTTCCCTGGGAGCTCGCGGGAAAAGCGGATCAACGGGCGCGGCTCCCGGCACAGGGGGCAGCAAGGTGAAGGGCCGCATGTCGGAGTTGGTCCGGTAAATGCGCGTTCTCCACGCACCGGTAAATATCGGGAACCAGCCTTGGGTGCTGTCCCGCTATGAACGGAAGCTCGGCATTGAGAGCGACT
>WNGC01000804.1_pt1 | contig 18631 bp, 17 predicted proteins | sample 5400051 | NCBI WGS metagenome assembly WNGC01 (sample SAMN13153368, study PRJNA577476) | soil metagenome | isolation source: 20 cm soil or saprolite under grassland replicate 2 | place: USA:California | collected 2016-06-15
TGATGATTCCGCTGGTTTTGCTGTCGATCTTTTTTGTCATGTTGATCGTGGTCTATTTGATGACAATCCGGCGTGGCGCGGTTGTTTCGACCGGTTACATGGCAACGGCGGACGCGCTTTTACGTAAGCGCGATTATCTGGGATTGCTCGCCGTCTCCAATCGGCACGGCGAAGCGATCGCCCGGGTCGTGCAGAAAGTACTCGATTTCATGACCAAGAATCCGCAAGCAGATCTTCAGCAGGCCCGTGAAATCGCCGAGACGGAGGGAACGCGAGTGGCAGCGAATCTGAATAATCGGGTGATCTACCTCGCAGATATTGGAATGATTGCGCCACTATTAGGCCTGCTTGGCACGGTCTTTGGAATTATCCATTCCTTCGGTGCACTGGGGGCCGACATCGGTTCGGCGCGTTACGTAGCGTTATCGCGCGGGATCAGCGAGGCGCTGGTTAACACGGCTGCCGGACTGGCCATCGGCATTCCTGCGATGGTCTTTTACGCATTCTTTCGCGGCCGAGCACAAAAATTGATTTCGGAATTGGAGGCTGCTTCGACGCATGTCCTGGCTTTGCTCTCATTGCAATACGGCCGGCCTCAGCGAACTCCCGTGCTGATCGAGGAAGAATTGTAAAAGCTGTTTCACTCCCATGAATCTGCGTGGTCACGCGCCAATGCATCATCCAGGCATTCAGCTGGCACCGCTGGTAGACGTGCTATTGCTCTTGCTGATTTTCTTTTTACTAACATGGAACGCCGCACGGACCGAGAATGAGCTTGACGTCAAGGTGCCAAAAGCATCGGCTGCCAAGGAGAAAGCCGCGCCAATTGGCGACGTTGTGGTTAACGTAAAAACAGACGGTAACGTGGTGGTGAATCGCCGCACTTTGAGCCCTGCTGAACTGACTGAATTACTGAAAAGTCTCGTTCAATTAAACGCCGAGCAAGCCGTAGTGATCCGCGGCGATGAAGCCGGTGCTTACAAGAACATCATCGGAGTATTAAATATTTGCACCGAGGCAGGGGTAACCAACGTAGCTTTCGCGACGGCAAAATGAAAATAAAGCGCAGCGCAGCCAGTCTTCTGGGACTGGCGATGCTGCTTTGCACGGCGGGCATCGCCATTGCTCAATCAGGGCCGGAAGTTCGCCGGGCGCGTCCCGTGGATGAAACACCCATTCCGCGCGCTCTTCCCGTGCAACCGCCCAGTGGTTCGGCCCACCCTCCCGCGGATGAATCAATCGATAGAGTTCTCCGGTCTCTAAAGGAGAACGCCCCGGAGCCACTACAACATGAAGGCGAGGCCGCAGCTGAGCGCCAGCTCGATTACGCGAACGGCCTTTTCACTCGCAAGCTTTACGACCTGGCGGCCCCTGAATATCAAAAATATCTCGACGATTACCCCGGACGCGCGGGACGTGCGAACGCGCACTTCTCACTGGGTGAATGCTATCGAAATCTCGGTCGGGCTTCGAGCGCTCGCACAAATCTCCAGAAAGTACTCAACGATTACGCCGACAGCGAATTCGCGGGACCGGCTGCATATGCGCTCGCCGAGATGGCGTTCGCGGATAAAGATTACGCAGCTGCGCTTCCGCTCTTTCATCGTTCTGCCGGGAAATCAAAAGAAGCGGCAGTAGCGCTGTCCGCGCATTATTTCGAGGCGCGCTGCCTTGAAGCTCTCGGCCGCAAAGAGGAAGCTGCCAACATTTATGCCGAGGTTGCCGAGGCCGGAAATCCGAATCCTTTCCGCGAGGATGCACGAATTACAGCAGCATCCATTTTCGCAGGGCGGGGCAGAAAGATCGACGCGCTGAAGCAATACGAAGCGCTTGCTAACGAAGCTCAGAAACCGGCTTTAAAAGCGGAATCGGCTGCGCGTGGTGGCATGATCGCGCTCGATCTTGTGCAGGCTGACAAGGGTAAAGGCGACAAGGCTATGGCGGATCGAGCGGAAGCTTTATTGAGAAAAGGTCGGGCTCTTCCCGAATCCGGGAAATTCCGTGCAATTGCACAGGTCGGTCTGCGCCGATTGCAGTATCAGACTGGCCAATACGCGCAGTTGCTTTCCGAGTACAAAAAAGAGCAGGCGAACCTCCCGGAGGCCGCACAGGCTGAGGTATTGCTACTCGCGGCGAACAGCGAGCGGCAACTTGACAACTCGAAGGAGGCTGAAGCGTTATATCGCCAGCTCATCACGAAGTATCCGGATCGAGAGGAAGCAAAGGACGCCGCCTATCAGCGGTTGATCAACGTGTACAACTCCGATCCATCTGCGCTGATTTCCGCAGTGGACGAATTTCTTGCAACAAATCCTACAACCGAACGGGGCGACCAGGCTAAACTTTTAAAGGCTGAAGCGCTTTATAAACAGCAGAATTGCGCCGAGGCAGTGACGATTTACGAGGAACTGCGCGCTTCTCAGCTTTCTGCGAAATTGCGGACCGAAGCGGCCTACAAACTCGGCTTGTGTCACGCGCAGATGAAAAACATCCCCGGCGTGATTGAAGCTTTCACGTACTACTTGCAGGCTTTTCCGGATGATCCACAGGTTCCTGCGGCTCTTGCCCAGAGAGCTCTGGCTTACGAACAGGATAAGAACTATGCCGCTGCCGTTGCGGATCTAAACACAATCCTCACCAAGTATCCCAAAGCGCATGAGCGGGAGGCAGCTTTGCAGCTAAAGGCTCTGATCCTTGGAAAACAGGAAAATATCAAAAGCATGGTGGAAACTTTTCGGCAACTGCTCAGAGAATATCCCAAGAGTTCTGTCGCCGCGCAGGCGCAATATTACATCGGCAAGGCTGCGTTTGAGTCAAAGGATTACAAGGCAGCACTGAGCGCGCTTAATGCAGCCCGTCAATTGAACAAGGTGCAATACTACAATCTTGCGTCGCTCCGGATCATGCTGTGTCAGTTTTATTTGAAGGATCGGACTGCGCTTACGAAAGAGGTGAACAATTTCATGGCGAACAGCCCGGATACAAATGTGCCGCCGGAAGTTCTGGAGTGGCTCGGAATTGGATATTACAACGAGAAAAACTTCCAGGCCGCCGAAAAATACTTGAGCGCACTTCGCAAAATCGATAATCCGGGCAGCGTTAAACCTGATTTCCTGTTTTATCTTGGAGACGCGGCCACAAAGCTGAAAAACCTGCCCGAAGCTGAGGATGCATTCGGCAAGTATTTGCAAACAGCGAAAGACCCAGCGGGAAAGGCAAAGGTGTTGCTCGCGTTCGGCGCGGTGAAGATCAGCGCCCATAAACCAGACGAGGCTCAGAAAATCGCTGAAGAGATCATGGCGCTGCAACCGGAGGGCCGCGTAAATGCGGAAGCGCGTTTGCTCGCAGGCGAAGTCCAGCTGGAACGCGGAAATTTTGATAGTGCCGGCAAAGCCTTTAAGGGGGTCGCTTTACTTTATGACGATCCGGCCATCACTCCGCGGGCGCTGGACAAGGCAGCGCTGGCTTATCGACAAGCAGGCAATGTCGAGGAAGCAGACCGGTTGTCGCACGAGCTGCACGAACGATATCCGAATTACGTCGGCGGATAAGCAACAATGGACGGCTTTGGGCAACCGTCATTTCTTGGGGACAATCGTGATACCCCACGGGCCGTCGCCAGCTTTGACGCGGCCCAGCTCTTTGCGCGACTTTACATCAACAACCGAAACATCGTTCGATGCTCCGTTCGCAGTGTAGAGTTTCGATCCGCTGGGGTCGAGCGCGATTCCCCAGGCGCGATTTCCGACCGGAATTGTTGTTTCCACTACGTTTTTTGCAGTATCGATAACCACAACAGAGTTTCCACGTCCTGTTGACACATAAAGCTCTTTTCCATCCTTGGCCGTTGCAGTGCCCATTGGCAGCGAGCCTGTTGGCAGTTGGATTTTTGATAACAATTTGTGTGACAGGGCATCAATAACGGCAACATAGCCGCCATTCTCGCAAGCGACATATGCGCGCGAGCCGTCGGGTAGAAATGTAACCGACCGGGGCCGTCCGCCTGTTTCGATCGTTGCGATGACGCGCTGTTGATCGGGATCGATCGCGAAGACCTCGCCTTTTTCTTCGCACGTCACATAGACTTCGCCGTTCTGCGGATTGACACCAACGCCTTCCGGTTCCTCGGACACTTTTACTTTTCCGCGGGATTGCCCGGAGCTCAGATCGACAATCAAAGCGCTCGCATCGTCCTCATTCGCGATGAAAGCGAGCCTTCCGTCCTTGCTTATCGCAAATTGCTCTGGGTCCGAACCGACATGCCAACGATCAATTAACTTGTGCTCGCTTGGATCGATTACACCAAGCCCGTCGGCGGTCTTGTCCGCAGGCGCTCGATTTTCATCCAGGCCGGGCGCCATACGCGGCGAACCGCTTAATGTCACAAAAAGTCGCTTGCCGTCTGGGGCTGCGTGAATCCCACGGGGTCTTTTGCCTGCCTTAAGAGTCGCGACGACCGCATCCGTCGCGCCATCGATTACGCTGATATCGCCAGAGCGTTCATTGCTGACATAAACGAAATAATCAGGCGATTCAGCGCGAGCGACCAAAACGCTTGCGCTGACTAGGAATACAATGCCCCAAAGGCGTGCTTTCACGCGGGAAGTAGATCACACCGCTTTGTGCGATCAAGTCGGCGCTTTCGGATAAACAGTCGGTTTTCCTCTCAGCCCGATCCTGCAGATACCACCATGTAAACGATCACCGCCAGTGCAGCGAACACGACAATCGCGGTGACCGTGATGACCAGTTGTGGGTCGGCTTGGATTTCCCCGCGCCGAATTGCGCGGTTAATCACATGATAACGCCAGGCTGCGAACAGCGTGATCACCGCGCCGGCGCCAATCATGCACTCGCCCAGCGGTGCCGAGAACCCGGACCCACGCATCGGCATCTATGGATTCACTCGAATTGCGACCTCGCGGATCCACAGGTTGAACCTTGCAATCACAAATCCCAGGCTCATTACCGCAATGCTTGTACGGACCCAAGCCAGGAAGGTGCGCTCATTGGCGAGAATCTCCGATTCAATCTTGTCCGGATCGAGTCTCCCTTTTTCGTGCAGGGAATTGGGTTCTTTCTTGTTAGGCTCGGACATTCTCAAGCGATTTTGCATTCACATCCGATCACGCTCAGCCAGCGCCCGTTGGAAATCGCCTAACTGTACGCGATGGACTCATGACGGCAATTCCGAATGGCGGGGTACGCTTCTGCGAATAACGAATTTGAAACATTGAATGACGGCCGTCGCCTCGCCGTAGGCTTGCCGAAGGTCGGTTACGCGTCGAACGTCTACCGTGATTCAGCACGACAAATTGTTCATTCCAGGACCCGTTGAAGTATCGGAGAAAACCTGGGCCGCATTTTCGCGTCCAATGATTGGGCACCGCGGCGAAGATTTTAAGAATCTTTACCGCGCGATTCATCCCGGCCTTCAGACTCTCTTTGGAACAAAGCAACCGGTGTTTCTTTCCACCTCTTCGGCATGGGGCGTCATGGAAGCCTCCATCCGAAATCTGGTTGATCGCGGGGTTCTTTGCTGCATGTGCGGCGCGTTCTCGGATAAATGGTTCGACGTCGCGAAGCGCTGCGGAAAGGAGGCTGTTCCGCTCCAGGTTGATTGGGGAAAACATATCGATCAGAAGGCAATCGATAAGCAATTGGCCACGGGAAAATTCGATACTGTAGCTCTCATCCACAACGAGACATCGACAGGGGTCATGAATCCGTTGCCGGAAATCTGCTGTACTCTCGCTAAGTATCCTGATGTAGCCCTCGTCCTCGATACGGTTTCCTCATTCTCGGGAGTCAAGATCGACATGGACGCGCTCGGCATCGACGTCATGCTCACTGGCGCGCAAAAGGCGCTGGCGTTGCCGCCCGGCTTTTCACTGTTCTCTGTTTCAGAGAAAGCATTTGATCGCGCAGAAAAAATCCCCAACCGCGGCTTTTACTTTGATTTTATCGAGTTCAAGAAACAGCAGGCGGAATGGATGACCCCCAGCACGCCGAGCATCGCGCATATGCACGCGCTGCAATCGAAGCTGGAGGAAATTTTCGAGGAAGGTCTGGATGCACGCTTCGCTCGACACGCACGCACGAACGCGCTCGTGCACAAATGGGTCCACCAGGCAGGGTTTGAATTCTTCGCTGAAGAAGGGTTCCGCTCAAAGACCCTCACCTGCGTGAAAAACAACAAGGGCATAGACGTGCCAGAGTTGGCGAGAAAGCTTCGTGAAAAACACCATCTGGTGATCGATCCCGGCTACGGCAAAATTCGGGGCAAAACCTTTCGCCTTTCCAACATGGGCGACGAGACTGAAGCAACCGTGGCACATCTGCTTAGCTGTCTGGATGATGTTTTGTAGCGGCTGAGCGAATGTGATCCCGCGCATTCGAAGGGCGATCATCCCGAGTCGCGAAGATGGCGGGGGACGTCACAATGGCCGTTTGCCCAGACAAGCGACCTTTGTGTGCAATGCAGATCGTGCGGATCCTTCAACTTCGCGGAATTTACCCTGAGTGTGCGAAGCGAGTCGAGTGGGCTCCGCTCAGAATGACAAAGGAAAGGCGTTCATATTCTCCTTGGGCGCGTCGAACAAGTGGACAAGTTATCAAGCATGAACATTCGGCCACTGATTCTGGTTTTTCTTCTCAGTCTCTTTAAACCACTCGAGTCAATTTGCGGAGATCCCGTAGCGATAACGCAAGAGGAACTTGTGCGCCGCAGCCAGGAACTTTTCGACGCTGTAGTACCAGGCAACAAGGAGCCGTGGCAAAAATATTTCGCCGAGGATTGCATCTTCGCCGATGAAAAAGGCCGCAACTTGAACAAGACGCAGCTAGTCGCCGACGTCGCGCCGCTGCCGAAAGGTTATTCGGGCACGATTAAGATCGTGAAGCCCCAAAGCATCATTCACGGCGACACCGCCGTTTTGAGTTACGATCTGGACGAAACCGAAACCATCTTTGGCCAGAAACTCACCGCTCGCTATCACGTAACTGATACGTGGTTGCGACGTAACGGTGACTGGCAAATCGTCTCCAGCCAGGCGATGCGCTATTATGAGGATCCTGCGGTTGCCAAAATCGATCCAAAAAAATTTGCTGATCTCAACGGTACCTACGAGCTGGCGCCTGGCCAAACGAGACGGGTTTTTTCCGAAGGCGAAAATTTGTATGTCGAACGCAATGGAAAGCGCGAACAACTTCTCTCGGAAGGATGCGAAATCTTCTTCCGTAAGGGCGTCGAAGGCCGCATCTTGTTTCGCTACGCGGGGAGCGGAAAAGTGGACGCGCTCATCGATCGTCGAAACAACGAGGACGTCGTCTGGCGCAGGGTGAATTAAGTTCGAGGGTATAACAAGACAGGTCCTGCACCGCGCACCAGTTTCCCTCAGGCGAATCGCGGGTAACGTCTTACTTGGTAATCATTCTTCTCGGTTTATGCCAGTGATTGAAACTTCAGGCCTGACCAAGGTCTATCGTACGTACCGGAAGGAGCGGGGACTTTGGGGATCAGTTAAGGGCTTGGTCAAACGACGTTACGATGAAACGCGCGCCGCCGACCATGTTTCGTTTAACATTGAGGAAGGCGAGTTTGTCGGTTTTCTCGGACCAAACGGTGCGGGCAAGACCACAGTACTCAAGATGCTTTCCGGCCTCTTGAATCCGACCTCCGGGGATGCGCGCGTGCTCGGCTTCGTTCCTTGGGAACGGCGCAACGAGATGAAAAGACAATTCAGTCTGCTCATGGGACAAAAGAATGCGCTCTGGTGGGATCTGCCCGCGCAAGAGTCACTCGAACTCAATCGCGCGATTTATGGAATCGACCGTTCACGGTTCAAGAAGGTCGTAGACGGATTATCGGAGCTCCTGGAAGTGCAGGACAAAATGAACGTGATGGTCCGTGAGCTCTCGTTAGGCGAGCGGATGAAGATGGAACTGATTTCCGCGCTCATTCACGAGCCACGCGTGCTTTTTCTCGACGAACCAACGATCGGGCTGGATGTGGTCAGTCAAAAACGGGTCCGGGAATTTCTTCGTCTTTACAATGAGGAACATCATATCGTCACATTGCTGACCAGCCATTACATGCAGGATATCCAGGAACTTTGTCATCGGGTTCTTGTGATCGATCATGGCAAAATCTTTTTTGACGGGCCGCTGGATGAGATCGTCGATCGCTTTTCAGGCTACAAAATTCTAAGTCTTACATTCGAAAAGGAAGCGCAACGTGATCTTTCTGGCTTCGGTGAAGTAACAGAACAAACGCCCGCATCAGTCCAGTTGAAAGTTCCGCGCGCGAAAGTCACCGAAACCTGTCGTGAACTGCTCGAAGCCTGCGACGTAAGCGACATTAACGTTCAAGAAGTGCCGGTGGAAGAGGTGATCCGCCAACTTTTTGGCGAACGACGAGAAAATCATCGGGCCGCCGATCTCGCGGCCACAGAAGCCGCGCAGGTTACCTAAGCTTGATCGAAGCCGAACTGACATTGGCGCCGTCGCAATCGACTGGCCGCCGATGACAATGTTTGCGGACCGGTTCGAACGGCGCAAAGTCAAACAGCTTTCATTATGAGATTCACGAATCGCGTGATCGGGTGTGCGCTTCTTCCTGCGGTCCTCCTCTCATGTGAAGTCAGCCAGGAGCCAAAGTCAGCTGAGGAATCGAAACAGGAGTTGCTCGCCCTGGAAAATCGATGGCTGCAGGTGCAGGACGATCCTGTGGCTCTCGAGGGCATTCTCGCTCCTGATTTCCTGCATGTTGTGCCAGGGGAAATTATCACAAAAGAACAACACCTTCAGTTTCTACGCGAGCATCCTGCGGGTGGCCGACGTTCGGAGAAGCGTTTCGAAGATCTGCACGTAAGGGTTTACGGCATCGCGGGCATTGTGAATGGCGCTGTGATCGAGAAAACCGACCAAGGCCAGCGCAAGACACTGTTCACAGATGTCTTCGCGTATCGCGATGGCAAATGGCAGGCCATTAGCGCACAGGAATTGCCGGTAACTGTCCCGTAAGTTATGCGAAGATTTGCTCGCTTTTTTCTTGAGGCCGCGATTCAAGTGCAACCCTTAACGCCCAGGGCTTAAGAACACATCAAATTCAGACATACTGCGCAGGATGCTTTTTTCCATTGCGTCGGCAAACGTAGGGTATTGAAGAGTCCAGCCAAGATTTCGCAGTTTCCTATTGCTCACACGCTTGTTGGTGTCGCCGCGTTTACGTTGCTCCGTTAATCTCCCAACGGGCGGTAATGGTCGATTTAGCCTCCGCGCCAACCAGCGGTAGCAGTCACTTTGCAGCATCGGTCGATCATCGACCACATTGTAGATTTGAGGTTCCCGGGATTCTCTACTGACCAAAAGAAAAAGCCCGGATGCAATATCGTCACGGTGCACTTGATTAACGAAACGATCGTTTCCCGGGTCAATGATCGCTGTGCCAGCTAGAAATTTGGTCAGTAACGCCGATCTGCCCGGACCGTAGATTCCGGCCAGACGCACGACCGTACCGTCGCGGGCGAGCACCATCTTTTCCGTTTCAAGCAAGACTCGACTTGTCTCGCGAACAGGTTTGCTTTCGCTTTCTTCAGTCACCAATGAGCCATCGCGTTGCGGATAAACGCTGGTGCTACTCGTAAAGAGCATCTTTCCGAATCGATCGAGCAAATTGTGTGCGCCATTCAAATAGATTTGCCGGTAAGACTCGGCTTCGCCGCCTCGCGAACTCGCGCAAAGAACTACGGCATCGAAAGTTCCGGGGCGCCCTGTAACCTGATCACGGTTTGAAATATCGACCGGGCAAATTGGATACGGTTTGGCGGATAGCGTCGCTGCTGATTTCTCGGAAGCAGTCCAGCCTTCCACCTCCCAGCCTGCGGCATGGAATAAATCTGCGGTCGCTTGCCCAACATAACCGCAGCCGGCGATCAAGATCCGCGGCATAACGCTGTAGCCGCCTCGCTGTTTCGAGGCGCTTCTTGCGTGCTGATCACGGCATGGCGGCACCCGCCACGGCGGACAGGCTCTGCCGTGGCTACAACTCCAACGATTCCGGTGTCATGCGGCGGCTGCGATTTCAATTTCTTCAAACATGTTTTTCTGGAGCGCCCGGACCTGTTTGAGGCGAATGAGCTCCAGAAGAGCGAGAAATGTTACTACGATCTCCACGCGCGATACGGCGGCGCCAAACAAATCGGAAAAACGCAGCCGCGCGTTATTTGCCACCCGTTGCAATATAATATCTATCTTCTCCGAAACACTGAAACGTTCCGCGAAAATTTCCTGCACGTCCTGCCGTGCTTCGATCCGTTTGATCACCGTCTGGAATGCGTTGATCAATTGAAAAATTCCAACCTCTTCCAGGCGCAGCGGTTCTTGTAGCAGAGGCAACGCGTTACCTTCTCGCGCAAAAATCCGCTCCTGTTCCAGCTGCCGCAAATGAAGGTCCGCTGCCGCTTCCTTAAACTTTTTGTATTCAATCAGCTGCCGGATTAGGTCCCAGCGAGGATCATCTTCCTCGGCATCTTCTTCAGGCGGCTGTTGATCAATCGGCAACAGGCTGCGGCTTTTCAGGTAAATGAGGTTCGCTGCCATCACGATGAATTCGCCGGCAAGCTCGATATTCAATTCCTTGAACGCTTGAAGATATTCGAGGTACTGACGAGTGATGCGTTCGAGCGAAACGTCGTAGATATCGATTTCATCCTGCTTGATCAGGTAAAGCAGCAGATCGAGCGGGCCTTCGAAAACCTCCAGCTTGACCTTGTAATCGGCTTCCATGTGTGGCTCGACAACGTTAAAGGGTTGAAACGCTAAAGGGTTGAAGCGTTGCAGAGACACAAAAATTGCGAGAACCCGCCCGATGTAACGATTTAATGCTATAACGAGTCACGCGGGCTTGCCCTACGCGGGAATTTTTCGATGAATCCAAACGCTGTTCACAAGCCCGAGGCCGAACATGATCATTAGCACGAAGGAACCGCTGTAACTGATCAACGGCAATGGCACACCGGTGATCGGCAAGAGTGCGATTGTCATCCCAATATTCTGAAAGATGCTTGTAAAGATAAGCGCTGTAATCCCAATCGTCAGAAGCAGGCCTAATTGATCACCTGCAAAAAAAGCAACAAAAAGACAGGTTAATAGAAGCAGCGTGAACGCGCCAATAAGACAAACCCCGCCAATAAATCCCCATTGCTCGCCGATAGCGGAGAAAATATAGTCATTGTGCACGGCGGTGGCGGGGAGAAACCCAAGCTCGATCTGTGTATTTGGCGCCTTGAAACCCTTGCCGGACCAACCGCCTGAGCCAATAGCGATAAGGGATTGGTTGATCGCCCAGGCGGAGCCCTGTTTGTCGATATCTGGATGTGTAAACGCGGTGATCCGCTGTTGCTGGTAGGGTTTTAGACCGAAATTGATTGCGATTGGGATGAATGCGATTCCGATGAGAATGACGCAAATCAAGTAGCGCAGCGGCAGACCACCGACGAACAAAAGGGCCAGGAGGACCGGCACCCAAATGATTACCTCGCCCAAGTCCGGTTGCATCAAAATGAGCAGACAAGGCGCCGCGGCAATCGCTCCGCAGAGGAGCAACCGCAGCATTGGATGCATCTCGCGAAACTGCGTCAGAAACAGCGCCAGAACCATGATGCCAGCGATAACCGCAAGCTGCGCTGGCTGAAAATTGACCGGCCCCAAATGCAGCCAGCTGCGAGCACCATAGACCTTGGTCCCGATAAACTTCGTCATGATTAGAAAGACGATACCGGCCAGATACATCGGCAGCGCGCCCCAGCGAATCCAGCGATAGTGGACCAAACTCGTTAGCATAAAAGCAAACACACCCACGACCACCCAGTTTGCTTGCTTTCGCCAGAAGTCTGCTGCATACGAGTCCGCGCGTGTGGAAGTGGCGCTGTAAATCGCCACGACTCCAAAGACCGCTAGAGCGAGCGTCGTCAACAGCAGAAGCCAGTTTTGCCCCAGCAATTTTCGAAGAAACGGCGTCATCCGATTTAAACTCGATTAAATCTTCCGCACATCCGCACGGACGTGAAGACAATTATACGCGCATTGCAAACTTCGCAAAATGCCGTGCAACCTTTTCAATCTTCAGTGTCCCTAATAAATCTGGACGGTCCAGGTTTCGAATCAGGGATGTTCCGAGATCGAGCGGACGCGGTCAAACCGATGGCCGTTTTCCGCTAAAGACCAGACGATGTGACAATTAGGTTGGCCAGTCATAGTGCGGCGATTAACCTATATAATTGTCTAATTATTAGCTAGTTAGGAATTTTTCTGGCAAATTTGGACGGTTCACTTGTCTCCAGATTTGAAGGCCACTAAACTACCTTGCACGTTATCGATTTTTCTGGGGGAAGAGCAAATGGCTAAGACTAAAAAGACAAAGAAAAAGACGAAACGAAAGCTCGCGCACCCTAACCTGCCGATGCAATGGCAGTTGAATCTGCTTCACGAGGGAACGCATTTCGATTTGCGTCCGATGTTTGAGAACCTAAACAAGCGCTACTTTCGCGGGCGTCTTCGTGATTACAAAGTGATGTGGGGTCGTCGGCGAAGGCAGCGGCCCAAGGAATATTTCATCTTTGGCACAATTCAGGAACAAGATCGCGTTATTCGGATCAATCGGGCGCTGGATCAGCCATTCGTGCCGGCTTGGTTTCTACGGTACGTGCTTTATCACGAGATGCTGCACTCCGTAGTGCCTGATGAGGCGCTCTCCCGCGGTCGCCGACGGGTTCACACGGAAGAATTCAACCGTCGCGAGCGTCAATTCCCGGGTTACCGACGCGCTCGGCGCTGGGAAGAAGAGAATCTGTCGCGTTTCTTGCGTTAACAGTCTAGCCAACCAAGCTCGAGTGTGATCAACAGCGATCGTCATTCTGAGCGAAGCGAAGGATCTCGGCTACGAACTCCGCGAGCGCGGCTCATGTTGGCGCGATCAATCACCCAGGGAGAGCTCCCTCGCTCCGCTCGGGGATGATCCGAAATCGCTGGCGCAGGAACTTTGCGCTTGGTTCGATAGCAACGCTAGCGCGCCTCCGTCATCGGCGACGGAGACGGTCTGTCAGACGGCAAGGGCGTCGTCGCTACGTTCTTTTTGATTAGGTACCAAAGCGTTGTCGCGAGCAGGAGAGAGATCAACTTCGCGCGCCAGTTCTTCAGAATTAGTCTCTTCATATTTGCTGTGCAACAAGATTTCCGCGATTCGTTGGCGAAAAGTCTCCGGAGTAAAATTGCGCTCAATTCGACGCCGATGACAAATCGAAATACTGCCCGTCTCTTCGGAGACAACTACCGCCACGGCATCCGATTCCTCAGTAATCCCAAGTCCGGCGCGATGACGTAATCCCAGGCTTCGATCGAGCGTTTCGCGCTGGCTCACTGGGAAAATACATGCGGCGGCTGCGATTCGCCCGTTACGAATAATCACTCCGCCATCGTGCAGCGCAGCCTTTGGATGAAAGATGGTCAGCATGAGCTCAACGGAAAAATCTCCGTCGATGGTGACGCCCGTTTCCTCGTAAACGCGAATTGACGTGTCGCGCTCGATCGCGATAAGGGCGCCGAATTGCTTATTTGCCAGTTGCATGACCGCCTCGGCAAGATCATGGACAGTCTCCCGCTTTTCGCTGGTCAGCGAAAAAATTGGATGTCCGCCAAGAGCAGCCAATCCACGTCGTAGCTCCGGCTGAAAAATCACCACCAGCGCAACTGCGAGGAAAACCGAAAAGCTTCGTACGATCCAGCCAATCACAACCAAATTGAGCAGCGTCGAAATAAGAGTCAGTGTCAAAAAGACAATGGCCAGCCCCGTGAGCACTTTCGCCCCGCGCGTTCCGCGAAAGTAGAGGTAACCGTAGTAGATCGCCACGCTCAGCAGAAGGATCTCGAAAAGACTGCGCCATCCTCGAAACCAGAGATCGATGAGCTGATGGATCATTTTGTCCTTTGAAGAATTGCTTCCGTTATCTTTAAGGCATGTGCGTTTTCTTTGACATCGTGAACACGAAGCACATCTGCGCCACGCGCGCGCAGGAGCGAAGTCAACGCCACTGCGGGTGCTAACCGATCGCTGATTTGCGCCGAATTGATCAGTTTGCCCAGGAAAGATTTTCGGGAAACGCCAATCACAATCGGACGATCACACACGCGGAGCCTCTCGAGTTGCGCGAGCAACTCAAGATTGTGCTCAAGCGTTTTCCCGAAACCAATGCCCGGATCAAACGCAATCGCCATGGTGTCAATATTATAAACTAGGGCGCGCGCTTGTTGTTGTCGAAAAAAATCAGAAATTTCTGAGACGACGTTCGTATATTGCGGCGCGATCTGCATGGTCTGCGGAGTTCCTTGCATATGCATGATGATGAAAGCGGATTTGGTTTCGGCAATCAGCGGCATCATTTCGCCGTCTCCTCGGCCCCCGGTAACGTCGTTCACAATCGAAGCTCCAGCCCGGATCGCCGCGCGCGCAACCTCGGCCTTCGACGTATCAATCGAAATCATAGCTTCGCTCCCTCTGCGCAATTCTTCGATCACCGGAATCACACGGCGCAATTCTTCCTCTACCGTGACAGCTTCGGCGCCCGGCCGCGTGGATTGGCCACCGACATCGACGATATGCGCACCTTCGGCAGCCATCCTCAAACCGTGCTCCACGGCATTTTTCAAATCGAAGAAATTTCCGCCGTCGGAAAACGAATCCGGAGTCACGTTCAATACGCCCATGATCAGCCCCTGCCGCGAGAGATCGAAGAGGCGGTCGCCGATTTTCCAGAGCCTCCCACGCATCATGGATGAGACTAACACCGGACCTGGATTATTCGAAACTGTAGCCGTCGACCTCCGAGTGACGCGGCACAGACGGGCCCTTCATGTCAGCGTCGCGCGTCGCACCGCGAGGCGGCTACGGTTATTTTTTTCGAGAGTAGCGTCCCATCAACTCGCCTTGCGCGACAACGTGCCCTTTTATTGCTGCGTCCAGCTGGCTCCGTTTCGTACCAGCGGGCAAGTCCAGCTCGCGGTCCAGCGCGAAAATCTTGAAATAGTAACGATGTGTTCCTGAGGGCGGACACGGTCCACCGTAACCGGATCTGCCGAAGTCGTTTGTTCCGTGGACGCCTTTAGGCGTGCTACCCTCTGCGATCGCGTTGGTCTGCGGAGAAATGTTCCAAACCATCCAATGCGTAAACAGTCCGCTCGGTGCATCGGGGTCATCGACAACCAGGACCAGGCTTTTTGCGCCGGAAGGAGTCTCTGCAATCTGCAACGGTGGACTGGTGTCGCCGCCGTCACATGTGAATTTTGACGGAATATTCCCACCTTCTTGAAAAGCGGAACTTGTGATCTTCATCTTGGCTCCTCCTGCGGCAAATGAGACAATCGCCAGGGCAATCGCGAACGCGCCGGCAACAATCGCTCTTGGCATGATTCGACCTCCGATTGAAATCGCAGTAAATGGAAAAACCTGGCGCTATTGTTTCGCTTAGATGGCTTTGAACGGACGTAACATTCGAGAACAAATTCTGAGTCTGCTTGCGCGGAAAGATTATCGGCCGCTCAACAAGGTCGAAATCGCGCGCAAGATGGGCGTGACGGCCGCCGGGCGGGTTGCGTTGCGCAAGAGCTTGCGCGAGCTCGAACGCGCCGGCGAGATCGCTCGCATCCGAAAGAACCGATATGTTCTGCCGGCTGAGGCTGACCTGGTAACCGGCAAACTGTCGATTCATCAAGCCGGCTACGGATTTCTCGCGCCCGAAGTGTCGGGGCAATCGGACGTTTTCATCGCGGCGGAAAACATCGGAACAGCCATGCATGGCGACCGTGTGGTCGCGCGCATATCGCAGGATGAACCTTATCGGCGTATCAAAGGGCGTCGCGAAGGGCGCGTGATTCGAATTTTGGAACGAGCTCACGATACGATTGTCGGCACTCTCCAACGTTCGCGGAATTTTTATTACGTCGTGCCGGACGACCCGCGCTTCGTGCACGACGTTTATGTAGGGCAAGTTTCCAGTTCGCCAGGGGACCAACCCGCCATGGCTGGCTTGCCTCTCGCAACTTCCAAAGTTGCCCCACAAATTGGCGATAAAGTCGTAGTTCGGCTGGAACCTTGGGAATCGCGCCACGTTAATCCCGAAGGTCAAATCATCGAAGTGCTCGGTCCGGCGTCAGCTCCGGGCATCGACATGTTGTCGATCATTCGGAAATTTCATCTACCAACGGAATTTCCCAGGGATGTTCTGGAGCAGGCGAAGGCAATTCCGAAGAGAATTGATTCTCGGCAAGTTGAGGGACGCGAAGATTTGCGCGGAGAATTCATTGTTACCATCGATCCCGACGACGCACGCGATTTCGACGATGCAATTCACGTTGAGAAAACCGGGAGCGGTTGGCGCCTCGGTGTGCACATTGCAGATGTCGCTGCTTACGTTGAGCCGGGCAGCGCACTGGATCGAGAAGCGCGTCGGCGTGGAAACAGCGTTTATCTCCCGGACCGTGTGATCCCGATGTTGCCTGAGCGATTGAGCACCGGTGTTTGCAGCCTCAATCCTGACGTCGATCGGCTCACCCACTCAGTATTTATCCATTTCGATAAGCATGGGACCGCAAAAAGCGCCCGGTTTGCACACAGCGTAATTCGAAGCGCGCATCGGCTTACGTACAAACAGGCTTACGCGATCCTGAACGCGACGCCCAGCGATCAGTTGGGCGAACGGCTGCACGTTGCCTGGGAACTCGCAACGCTGTTGCGACAGAAACGATTCGAGCATGGCGCACTGGACCTCGACTTTCCAGAGGTAAAAGTCTGGGTCGATAAAGAGGGGCATCCTGTAAAATTGGAGCGTGTCGAGAACGATAAATCGCACCAACTGATCGAAGAATTCATGCTGGTCGCGAACGAGGCTGTTGCGCGCGAACTCAAAAAGCGCGCGATCCCGACCGTTTATCGGGTTCACGAAAATCCAGATCCAGAAAAATTGGCAGAGTATCGCGAATTCGTTCTTGGCTTTGATTACCGCGTTGGCGACCTGACTCATCGCGCAGAACTGCAGCGATTGCTGGCGTCATTCCGTGGAAAACCGGAAGAACAAGCGCTCAAGGTCGCGTTGCTTAAAAGTTTGAAACGCGCCCGTTACTCTCCGCAGCCGCTCGGGCATTACGGGTTGGCCAAGTCAAATTACTTGCATTTCACAAGCCCGATTCGGCGCTACGCCGATTTGGTTGTGCATCGTGCTCTTGGTAGGGACGGCCCTCCGTTGCCGTCCGCTGTCTCCCGACCCGCGGAATGGCGGTCACGGAGTAGCAAGCCCTATCATCCCGACATGGCCGAGATCGCTTCCATTTCCGAGCACATTTCAATCACGGAACGAACTGCTGCCGACGCGGAGGGGGACGCCATTCAGATGAAGAAACTCGAATTCTTTCAACGGCAGCTCGATGAACGGAATCCTCAGATTTTTCGCGCCACCATTATTGATGTCCGCAACTATGGATTGATGGTGGAACTGCCGGATGCTCTGGTGACCGGTTTGATTCACGTCTCCTCGTTGATGGATGACTTTTATTTATTTGACTCGGCACGCCGGCAACTTATCGGCAGACGTTCGCGCAAACGTTTTAGCGTAGGCGGCGAGTTATCCGTGTTTGTTGTCCGCGTTGACGCCTTTAAACGACAGGTGGATTTCGCAATTGCGCTTGCATCTGATGAGACAACAAAAAGCCGCCGCAACAGAAAAAAAGCTTCTCTCGCGCGTTGAAAGCGCGCATCGAAGCTGATTTTCTTGGCGCTATCTGGTGGCTACAAGGTTCGATGATGTTTTTGAATAAGCTTGCGCTGATCTGGACTGGCGACGATAAGCCGACATAGTCTGCCGTATGCATGCTGAAGCTTCTGTTGCCGCTCCTCCATATTCGCGAGCAAACCCGTTTCCCGCCAAACTTCTGGTCAATCGCCGGCTGAGCGGACCGGATTCGGCAAAGGACACGCGCCATTTTGAACTCGATCTAGCCGGATGGGGATTGAGCTTCGAGGTCGGCGATTCGCTGGCGGTATATGCAACAAACGATCCGCAGCTCGTAGACGAAATTATTCACGCACTTGGCGCCACTGGCGAGGAAGAGGTCCCTCGACCAAAAGGCGCGCTAACCACTCTGCGCCAAGCGTTATTGCGCGATTACAGCATCACGCAACCAACGCCCAAGATATTGCGGGCAATCGCCCATCGTGCGAATGCTGCGCCGCTGCTCGGCGATCTTCTCGCTCCCGAGCGCAAGCAGGACCTCACAACATATCTTTGGGGCATGGAAGTAATCGACTTTCTCATTGAACATCCGTCAGCTCATTTCAAACCAGAGGAATTTGTTGGTTTGCTCACAAAACTGCAGCCGCGCCTCTATTCTGTGGCCTCGAGTTTAAAGGCATATCCGGAACAGGTTCATTTTATCGTGGACGTTGTGCGCTATGAAAGTCATGGCCGCATTCGCAAAGGGGTGTGCTCATCTTTTCTTGCGGAACGCGCTGATGACGTGCCCGTGCCGGTTTTCCCCAGCATAGCGAAGCATTTTCACTTACCGGAGGACCCGGACGTTCCAA
>WNGC01001325.1_pt1 | contig 18627 bp, 17 predicted proteins | sample 5400051 | NCBI WGS metagenome assembly WNGC01 (sample SAMN13153368, study PRJNA577476) | soil metagenome | isolation source: 20 cm soil or saprolite under grassland replicate 2 | place: USA:California | collected 2016-06-15
CGGCATCGCGCTGCGCGCGTTCGACCCTCCCGCGGAGCCCGCGGACGTCCGGCTGGTCCGAGCGTTCTTTCTCGACGGGGAGTACCGCCCTCGGCCGCCCTTTGCGGGCGGCGCAGCCTGCCGGCTGACACGCCGTGAATCGCGCAGGGTGGTCTGGGAGCGCCCCTAGACGGGAGAGGAACCCGGCCGGCGGGCTTGATCGAAGAATGGTTGGACCGCGGTGCTACAATGAAGGTGAGAGGTGAGAGCAATGAGCCGTGGGCGCGCTTGGTTGGGGCTGGCGATCGGTCTGGCAGCGGCGATCTGCCTGGCGGGGACGACGGCGGTCCCGGCGGCTGAGGCTGATGTGCCGTCCGCGGCCGGACCAGGTGTAGGGTCGGTCGTTGTGTTCACGCCGGCCGTGAGCATCACGCCCACGGCGGTGAGGGCGCCGGCCCCCGTCGCGCCGTTCCGCGGCGGAGTCCTCCTTCCCATTGCCACCCCGATCCCGAGTCTCAGCCCGGCTGTGCCGGGCGTCTTGATCTTGACGCCGGTTCGCGCGACCGGCGCGCTGGCTGTGCCGGTGCAGGCGCCGTCGGCCTCGGGCTCAAGCCTGTCGTTCTCGACCTGGCAGCTCGTCATCCCGGGGCCGAACCCGGCTCAAAACACGTCGGTCGCTCTGTCACAACTTCTCGACTCACTGCTCGCACCGCCGCGGCCGGCCGGCGGAGTGGCGGTCCCGGTCACCGTTCTGACAACGCCATCGAGATAGAGGCCGCCTCCCCCGGCCTGGGGAGAGGCGCGTCAGGCGGCACGAAACGGTAGGCGTATGTATATTGGGCTCACCGCCCTCATCTACGTGTTCGATCTATTGTTGTTCGTCTTGGTCTTCTTGATCATTCGCTCGCGGAGGGCGAGCGCGCGTGTCATCGCGACGGTCGTCGTGCTGGCGGCCGTGACGTATCTGGCCAGCGTTGCGCTTCTCGTGTTCGTCTCTGTGCACTTCTCGCCGCAGATGTCCGGAAGGTAAGGGGGCGGCAGGTGGTCTCCGCCTCCGGCCTATCCACGATTAATGATCGGGAAGGATCTGGGCGTCCGATTCTGACCCGACCAGCCCAAGCCGGTACCCAACCCGGGGCTCCGTCAAAATGTACGCCGGACGTTCGGGATCGGATTCTATCTTCTTTCGGAGGTTGCTGATGTTGACGCGCAACATGTGGCTCTCCGTTGCGTAGGCCGACCCCCACACCTGCAGCAGGAGCTGGTGATGGGTGAGCACTTTACCGTCCGCCTGGACGAGCGCCTTCAAGAGGTCGTACTCGGTCGGCGTGAGCTGCACGACCTTCCCGGAGACCGTGACCAGCCTGCGATTCAGATCTACCTCCAACTCCCCTATCCTGAAGCATTCTCCAACCCGATTTCCCCCAAGACGCCGCAGCAACACCCGCAGCCTGGCATGGAGTTCTCCGATGCCGAACGGCTTCGTGAGATAATCATCCGCCCCCGCCTCGAGGGCGGCGACTTTCTCGGCCTCCTGGTTTCGGGCTGAGAGGACAAGGACTGACACCCGCGCGTGATCGCGGATCCGTCGCAGGACCTGGATCCCATCCATATCCGGGAGACCGAGATCGAGAATCACAAGATCGGGGCGAAACGAGAGTTCGGCGCTCAGCGCCGCCCGGCCGTCCGCCGCCTCGGCGACGGTGTAGCCTCGCGCGCGCATGGCAATCTCCAGAAAGCGGCGAATGGAGAGATCGTCGTCAACGACAAGCACCCTCGGGCCGGAATCTGTCATTCGGCAAGGCCCCCAAGAGGGAGGCTGATACTGACAATGGTCCCGCCCCCGTCACGCCGCTCGGCCCAAATCGTGCCCCCGTGCGCTTCGACGATTCCTTTGGCGATTGCAAGGCCGAGGCCGGTGCCGCCGACAACGCCCGTTGCCGAGGCCGGCTGTCTGAGCCGTGAAAACTTCTCAAATACTCGACGAAGATGCTCGACGGGAATGCCGATTCCACGGTCCGCCACGCTGATCACAAGATCCTTGAGCCCCGCGCGGGCCGCGATCTCGATGGGTGTGCCAGGTGGAGAGTATTTGGCCGCATTGTCGATGATATTGATCAGCGCGTGGGGAAACACGATCGCATCCACGTAGATGGCCGGTAACCTTGGCGATAGATCGACGCGACACGGCCGCTCCTCGAAGACCTCCCGCAGTTGATCGGCCGCGCTGTCGATGACATCCCTGACGCCGAGGGGCTCTTGCCGCACCCTGAATGCTCCCGCCTCGAGGCGGGTCATCTCGAGAATTTGTGTCACGAATCGATCCAGCAGTTTGGCCTCTCGGTAGGCAATGGCTGTGAGTTCTTCACGGCCTTCCTCGCCGAGAGCCCGTTCTTCGAGAAGCGTGCTCAGGCTGCCGATCACTCCGGTGAGCGGCGTTTTGAGATCGTGCGAGATGCAGCTGAGCAGGACCTTCTGGAGCCGCTCGCTGGCCGCGTACTGGCTTGCCTCCGCGCGCACTCGCTTCATCCGTTCGATCGTCGTCCCCACGACCACGGCGATCGCGAGCAGTCCGGCCAGGAGCACTGCTTCCTCGATCGTGGGAAAGGAGAACGCAGCGTCCCACGGCGGAACAAAGAAGAAATTGAATGTCGCCGACGCGGCAACGGCAGCCGTTATGGCCGGCCCCCGTCCCCACAGGATCGCGACGACAAGAGTGGAGAGGACAAACGGCACCGTGGTGGTGATTGGTGTTCTCACGCCGCCATAAAAGAGAATCAGCGCGACGGACAACACGAACACGGCGCTCGCCAGGTGCACCAGCCTCCGAGAAGGGAACTGTTGGCTCGTGGGCCTGGAGTCGTCGGGAGGCGGCTGCGGGTACAGGTGGGTTGGGTGAAGTTCCATGGCCGTGTCTACGCTACACTGGGTGCCCCTCCCTGCCCGGGAGGGCGACAGTGGGATGCCTTGCGTGTGAAGCACGAGAGCACAGCGAGGCAGAATGCGCCGATCCGCCGCTAGAATCGACCCGATCTCAGAACGTGGACCCACCGCTCGACGATCCGTCGCCCGACAGAGTAATCCAAATGCTGTCGGTACCAGCAATCGGGCTCAACTTGCCGCTCATCAGGACCGTGATCAACTGGCTGTTGCCGGAGTACGACGGCGAGGCCCAGTGTGCGCCACCGGGCATTGCGAGCCCGATCGCGGCGCCCGTACTGTCGAACGTGTTGTACTGCTGGTAGTAGGCCCACTCCAGGGTCTTCGCTTCCTGCAAGATGTTGTCTCCTTCAGCCTTGTAGGCCTTCTTCCGGGCCGCCAGGTACCGCGGCACCGCCAGGGCGATCAGGATCCCCAAAATTGCAAGAACGACAACGAGCTCGATCAGCGTGAAGCCGCCCTCCCGACTCGCGTTGCGCCTGCACAGCCATCCGAACATACTTGATTCCCCCTCGGCAAGTGTGTCAATTCTCCGGTGCTAGAAATTCCCCAGGGGCACGCGGGCGGGACGGGTTGGGCCGGGTAAAGCGTCGTTCTTGATAGTTTCTTGATAGATGAATGCGGCAGAGCCCTGTAAATTCCACCCGGCAGCGTTAGAGACTGAGGGGGCAGCAGAAGCGCCGGCTGAACCCGTAACGTCGGTGCGGCAGACTTAGGCCGCTGCTACATCGGGAGCCGGCACGGTGTCTAGATTGGGAAAGCGGGCGGGCTCGCCCCGCCGTCGGTCACGCTCTTGGCTGCGGCACGATGCGGATGTAGGGCCTCGGCGCCTTCCAGCCCGCGGGGTAGATCTTCTTGGCGTCCTCATCGGAGACGGAGCCCGAGATGATCACGTCCTCGCCGCGCTTCCAGTTCACGGGCGTCGACACCTTATGCTTGGCCGTCAGCTGCAGCGAGTCGATCACGCGCAGGACCTCGTCGAAGTTCCGGCCCGTGGTCATCGGGTACACGATGACGAGCTTGATTTTCTTGTCCGGCCCGATGACGAAGACGTTGCGGACCGTTTGATTGTCGGCGGGCGTGCGCCCCGCCGCGGTGCCCGCTGTGCTGGCGGGGAGCATCCCGTAGAGCTTCGAGATGTTCAGGTCCGTGTCGCCGATCATCGGGTAGTTTGGCGCAACGCCCTGCGTTTCCTTGATGTCGTTCGCCCACTTGACATGGTTGTCGACCGGGTCGACGCTGAGCCCGATGATCTTGGTGTTGCGCCGGTCGAACTCGGGCTTGAGCTTGGCCATATACCCGAGCTCGGTAGTGCAGACGGGCGTAAAGTCCTTGGGGTGCGAAAACAACACGGCCCACGAATCGCCGATCCAGTTATGGAAGCGGATGCGGCCTTCGGTCGTTTCCGCTTCGAAATCCGGGGCAATGTCATTGATCTGAAGCGTCATCCCCTCACCTCCCGGTTTGCCTGGAGTGCCGTCCATTGGACAGACTCGTTGAGAATCTGTTTTCGTTTATCTGGAGCAGGAAGAAACTCAGTCCCCCACCTTCTGCTTGGAAAAGCGGTGCGTTCAAGTTCAGTCTGGTGTGGCGGCCATATTTTGTCAAGGGATGAACGCCGGGCATCCGTGGCGGAAGTTGGGCTTCGAGATCATACGACACCTGCAAGAGCCCGATAAGATGCCGGCGGTCAACGTCGATTTACCTGAAGGCCACCGGGTGGCCGGTAAAGGAGGCGCCGAACCGGGCGGCGAAAACGAGGGACCTCCGACGTTTTTCAGAACCAGAGCAACAGGCAAAGGGGGGCATGGCCGTGCGGGGCGTATCGAGATCAGTCTCAGGCCTCATCGTCGCTTTCACGCTGGCGCTCATGGGAGTGGGCGGGATCGGTTTCATGAGCGGCCACAAAGTTGTGTCCGCGGCCGGCGCAAATACGTTGGAGATCTTCGACTGGTGGACCGCAGGCGGTGAGCGAGATGCCATGCTGGCGATGTTCAAGGTGTTCAAGGAGAAGTACCCCACCGTGAACATCGTCGAGAACCCCGTGGCCGGCGGGGGCGGCGTCAGCCATCGGGTTGTCCTCCAGGCGAGACTGCAGGCGGGTCTTCCGCCCGATACCTGGCAGGCCCTCGGCGGAGCGGAACTGAAGGCGTACGTCGACGGCGGGCATCTCGCCCCGCTGGACCAGTTGTGGACACAATTGAAGTACGATAGCGCCATCCCCAAGCCGCTCGCGAACACCGTGACCATCAATAACCATCCATACGGGATTCCGCTGAACATGCATATCCAGAACATCCTGTACTACAACAAGAAACTGTTCGCGGACCTGAAGCTGAGCCCGCCGACAACATACGATGAGTTGGTCCGGGTGGCGAAGGCGATCAAGGCGGCCCGACCGAAGATGTCCCCGCTCGCGCTGGGGACGAAGGAGAAGTGGGAAGCGGCATTCGTCCTGGACGGCCTCCTCTTCGAACTCGGAGGCCCGCGTTACTACGTCAACCTCTTCAAGGGCGGGGTGGAGGTCAAGACCGATCCCACCTTCCGCCGCGCCCTGGAAAGGCTCAAGGCCCTCTCACCGTTCATCTACCCGTACCATGCCGGACTCACCTGGGATGAATCGGCCGGCCTTGTGGTCTCCGGGGACTCCGCGATGGTGAGCATGGGAACCTGGGCCATCGGCTACTTCAAGAGCCGTGGATGGACGCCCGGCACGGAGTTTGGCGCGGTGACCTTCCCGCAGAAGCCGGAGCGCTACCTGCTCTTCCACGCCGACGCCTACGGCCTGCCGAAGAAAGCGCCGCACCCGGCGGTGGCGGCGAACTGGCTCAAGGTCGTGGCATCACCGGATCTGCAGATCCCCACCGATGTCACGCAGGGCGGCCTGTTTGCGCGCATCGACATCGCCCCCAGCACGTTCCCGGATCCGATCCGGCAGGAGCTCATGTCCTACGTGCGGAGCAATCCGGGCAAGCTCATTCTCGACCAGCACGGCAGTATCGCACCCTACAGCTTCACGCAGGCCTACTGGGACGTGATCGCCGCCTTCATCGCGAAGCCGGATGTGGACGCAACCATCTCGCGCGTCGCTGAACACTTCCAGACCTACAAGGTGAGCACGGAGGCGGCCTGGTACCAGTGGCCGTAGGGATGGCTCTCCCGCGAGACCGGCGGCGCAGATGTTGAGGTGAGCCTGGCGGCGCCACCGCTGGCTGCGTTCAGTCGGAGCCGGCCAGCCGGGGTCCTGCTCGGCAGCGAACTCTTTTTCGCGCAGGAGGGACCCCGGCTCATTCACACCCGCGTCACTCGACCGATCGGTCCTCCGCGCGCGGACACGTAACCCGCCGCGCTCCCGCCTGGACAGGTGAGCACCCGCAGATCCTCCAGGGCCCGAGCGCGCGCGGCCGAAGCCGCTGTCTTCGCGCTTCCGCTGATCATCTTTCTCGTCATCCTGTTCGGCATGCTGGCGTGGACCCTCTACACGTCGGTCTCCAACTGGCAGGGGACGGCTGCGGACTACCGTTTCGCCGGTTTGACCTGGTATCGGCTCATGCTCAACCAGGATCGCTTCTGGGTCGATATCGGCAACAACATCCGGTGGCTGGTCCTCGGGGTCCTCCCCACGACGGTTCTGGGGCTTCTGCTTGCCTATCTCCTCGAGCTCGGATCCATCAGAGGGGTAGAGGCCTATCTCCGGACACTGATCCTTTACCCCGCGGCGATGTCGTTCATCGTCACGGGGACGATCTGGTCGTGGATGTACCAGCCGGACCGGGGGGTGCTCAATACCCTCCTCCGCGCCGTGGGATTGGATGCGCTGACGAGCGGCTACACCACAGACGTCACCAGCGCAATCTACTGGCTGATCCTCATTTTCGTCTGGCAGTTCCTCGGCATCTCTGTGCTCATCCTGCAGGCGTCGCTCCGCACCGCCGAGTTGCAGGAAATGGTCGAGGCCGCAACGCTCGACGGCGCCTCCAGGGTCGGGATCCTCGTCTCCGTGATCGTTCCCAACATCCGCGGCGGCATTCTGATCGTCGTCTCGCTTCTCCTCATCTCGGCGCTGAAAGTGTTCGACATCGTGTACATTGTCACGTTTGGCGGCCCGGGCTACGCGACGGACGTGCTGGCGTTGTTCATGTTCATCGCCACTTTTCAGCAGCACCTGGTCGCGCTCGGGGCCGCGCTGGGCGTCGTGATCTTTGCCCTCGCCTTTGCGGCGACCATCCCCTACACGATTTACGCGCTGGAACGGTGGTTCTGATGAAGCGCAAGAACGCCTCGCTTGACGCGCTGGTCGTGCTCACCGTCCTGCTCGTCTCCGCCGTGTACCTGCTGCCGGTCTACGTCATGGCGCTGACCTCGCTCAAGACTCCCCTGGAGATCACGCAGCGGCGGTACCTCCAGCCCGGCGGCACCCTGCACCTGGAGAATTACGCGACGTCCCTTGGACTTGTGTTTCCTTCGATTGTCAATTCCTCGATCATCGCGCTCACCGTCACCCTGCTCGCTCTCGTCGTTGGCGGGTTGGGCGGTTATTTCCTCAGCCGCTTCAAATGGCGAATCGCCAAAATCCTCTTCGTGCTGGTGTCCATCGCCCTGTTTCTCCCGTATCAGGTCGTTCTGATTCCGCTGGTGCAGATCGTCGCGGCGACGGGGCTGGCATTGACGCACGCGGGGCTGATCATCAGCTATCTCATCCTCAACGTCCCTCTCGCATCGGTGTTGATGGCGACCTTTTTCTTCTCCGTGCCCAGGGAACTCGAGGAGTCCGCCGAAGTTGATGGGGCATCGCGGCTGCAGATTTTCTTCAAGATCGTGTCAATGACGGCGCTGCCGGGCTACGCCTCGACAGGGATCCTGGTCTTCATCCAGGTGTGGAACGAGTTTCTCATCGCGCTGACCCTCTCCACGCCCTACACCGAGACCGTACAGGTGAAGCTCACCGAGGTCAAAGGCAGCTTTGTCGCGCTGTATAATTTACAAATGGCCGCAGCGCTGATCACGGTCCTGGTTCCGTTGACGTTCTTTCTGCTCCTCGGCAAGTACTTCATCCGAGGGATCCTGGCGGGGGCGCTCAAGGGCTGATGCTCAACTCCTGCGAGGCTCCAGGATTGCCGCGATCTGTTCCTGGACTTGTCTACGGAATTCAAATGGCCCCTTGATCTGCGGAAGCTTCTCCTTGCTGCCCCCCGTCCCGCTGATCACAATCGTTCCGTAATTGAAGATTTTCTGCCACAGCGTCTGGTCAACGGCCATGCCCTCCACCTTCGCCAGGAGCATCTCGAAGGAATGCGTCCCCATGAAGCCGGTCTTGATGAGCACGCGCTTATTGGTCACGCCGAATTCCGACGCAAAGTAGTTGATGAATGCAAAGATCAGGAGGAGCACACCGAGGGGAATGAGCACCCAGGCCGCGGCCGCGTACCGGGTCGCCAGTATCGCACCGCCTGCGGCCAACGGAACCCCGCCCCAGATCATCGGCTTGATCAAGACATTCCAATGCAGTCTCGTCCGATACACGAGGCGCTCGCCGCTGATCAGGCTCCGGTCAATGTAACCCATCCGAGCATTACATATGCCCACGGTCGGGGATACTCAGCCTGCGAGAGGAACTTCCGGGAGCGCTCGTTGAAGTGCATGTTATGCCTGCGCATGTGGTCGTCTGGATCGATCATAAGGAAGCTCGCGTCTTCCACGTTCAACCGGAGACGGCCGGCCACGTGCAACCAGAGGCCATCGATGACACGACGATCCTGTCTCCGCAGCACCTCGTGCACAGACATCCCAAGGGACGAGGAGAAGCCAAAGAGCACCCTGATGACGCCACGAGGTTCTTCCACGAGGTCGCCCGGTCACTCGAAAGTGCCGATACCGTCCTCATCGTTGGACCGTCGTCGGCGAAGCTCGAATTTCTCAGGTACGTGGAAGGCCACGACAAGAAGCTCAACGCAAAGGTCGCTGGAATTGAAACCCTTGACCATCCGACCGACAGAGAAATCGTCGCCTATGCGAGGAGGTACTTTACGAGAAGCGATCGGATGTGAAACGTGGTCTGCGCGTGTGATACGGCGTGAGTGCCCTCATGGACACTTGATCGCGGACAATTGATCTTGCCTCTTGCCGCCCGCCGCACCACCATCGCAGCTTGTTTTCACGTAATCGACCATCGGTAAACTCGGACTTAACATCTGCAAGGGAGTCGCCGACCTGCTTTGAGCGGAAACGCCTTAGGGAATGTCTAAAAGAGGAGCCAACGGTGGTCTCAATGAAGAGAGAGGCGGTTTCGCGCCGGACATCGTCGGGTTGGTGACGGCATTTCTTCTTCGGTCCATTCATCCTTCGCTTCTCTTGTGCCCGGCGGATCCAAGCGAATTCATGACAAATAGCATTTCGGTCCCGCGGATCTTGTAGCACATAAGCGCCGGGCGATACCGGCAAAAGGGAGCTGGCCATGTGAGAAACGGGTACTCTGTGGGGGGATACGGATGGCACTGAAAGCGCGTACGCGCGAAAAGTCCGTTCGGTTCGACTCAAAGAGCTTCCTCGAACGATTACATGGGGGAACAACAACCACGCAGTACGACGTGAACCGCAAGGTGTTCGGCCAGGGTGATCCCAGCAATGCCGTCTTCTTCCTCTCGAGCGGCAGGGTCAGGCTCTCGGTCGTGTCCCGGCAGGGGAAGGAAGCGGTCATCGCCATCCTCAACGGCGGCTCGTTTTTTGGAGAATCCTGCTTGACGGGGCATACCGTGTGTGCATCGACGGCCACAACGGTGACGCCGTGCACCCTCAGCCGGATTCCGAAGACAACGATGGCTCGTGCACTTCGTGAAAACCCGAAGTTCTCCGGGTACTTCGTCTCCTATTTGCTGTCGCGGAATCTGCGCATCGAAGAGGACCTGGTGGATCAACTGTTCAACTCCAGCGAGAAGCGGCTGGCCCGGCTCTTACTGCTGCTTGCGCATTTTGGCAAGAAAGGAAGAACCGAAAAGGTGGTGCCCCGGGTCAGTCAAGAGACCCTGGCCGGGATGATCGGGACCACGCGGGCGAGGGTCAGCCACTTCATGAACAAGTTCCGCAAGATGGGCTTCATTGAGTACGATGGAGAATTGTCCATTCACAGCTCACTCGTGAACGTCATCCTCCACGATTAAGCCCCTTCCGGGAGGCGGGCCGCTCCCAAGGGTCTGCTCTGGGATGTGCAATTTTGAGCAGACAGCCACCCATGGCCTCTGCTACCCTTGGGTTGACTCGGAGTGGCTGTTCATCTCGTAACAGTACTTGGGTAGCGGTTACGGGCCTTCGTAAGAGGGGTGACACATGGATGGTCTCATCCCCGTGACCTTTCGGTTCCCTGCCGTACTTACGCCGGAGGCTCAGCGCGTCTCGCTGATTGGCCCATTCAACAGGTGGACCCCGAACGTGCACCCGCTGGCGAGAGCGGGAGACTACTGGTGGATCATCACCCTGTACTTTCCACCCGGCCGTCGCATCGCCTACTGCTTTGACGTGGACGGCGCCACCTGGTTTGATCCCAATGACGGGATGACCCCGGACGGCCGGGAGTCCGAATGCTCCGTTCGCAGCACCGAGCGGATCCCGGAGCTGCCTCCGTCTTTCCGTTGAAGAAAAACAGGTCCCCTGCGGAGTGGTCGCACAATGTTCAACGGTGCGGTAAGGAAACCCAGCTAACGACTGACCCGCGATAGTGCCTCCCGAGGAGCCGAGGAGACCCCTGCCGAACGTAGCGGCGGTGTAGCATAACCCATTGCTCGTCCTCATTGGAGGGCGCAAGACAGGCCCGCCGGCCGCGACGGTGACGAACAACAACCTCCCACGTCAATTAACAAGTTTCGTCGGACGGGACCAGGAGATCGCCGCGATCGAACGGCTGCTCGCCCGGACCCGCCTGTTAACCCTGACAGGCTCAGGAGGGTGCGGGAAAACACGCCTTGCGCTCGAGGTAGGCGCAAGGGTGGTCGAACAATTTAGCGATGGTGTCTGGTGGGTCGAACTGGCGCCTCTCTCCGACCCAACCCTCGTCCCTCAGGCCGTCGCCACCGCCCTTGAGATCCCCGAGCAGCCTCGACAGCCGTTGATCGAGACATTGGGACAGCATCTGCGCTCAGCATCCCTGCTCCTTTTATTGGATAATTGTGAACATCTATTATCCGGCTGTGCGGGCCTGGCCGAGACACTGCTTCATGCGTGCCCGGGACTGCGGATCCTGGCGACCAGCCGCGAGGCGCTGGGGATCATGGGCGAGACAAGTTGGCGTGTTCCTTCCCTGTCCTTTCCTGCCCTGCATGAGGCGCCAACGGCAGGGCACCTGACCCAGTATGAGGCTGCCCGTCTCTTCTGCGAACGGGCGATGGCCACTGCGCCGGCATTTGCCGTGACGGAAGCGAACGCCCCCGTCATCGCCCAGATATGCCGCCGGCTGGACGGCATTCCCTTGGCCATCGAGTTGGCCGCGGTGCGAGTCAAGGTCTTGACGGTGGAACAAATTGCGGATCGCCTGCACGACCGGTTCCGGCTGTTGATTGGGGGAAGCAGGACGGCCCTCCCGCGTCACCAGACGCTGCGGGCGACGATGGACTGGAGTTATGGGCTGCTCTCGGATGATGAGCGGGCCGTGCTGCGCCGGCTTTCCGTGTTTGCCGGCGGGTGTACCCTGGCGGCGGCCGAGACCGTGTGCGCCGGAAGCGGGCTGGATGCTGCCGACATCCTTGACCTGCTCACGCGCTTGGTGGACAAATCTCTTGTGGTGGTCGACACGCAGGGGGGCGAGGCGCGGTACTGGCTTTTGGAGACGGTGCGGCAGCACAGCCGGGGCAAGTTGCAGGAGGCAGGAGAAACCGACGATGCACAGAGGCGGCATCTCAACTGGTTTCTTGAGCTGGCCGAGCGGGCGGACGCGAAACTTCGTGGGCCTGAGCAAGAACCGTGGCTGGAGCGCCTGGCGGCAGAGCATGACAACCTGCGGGCGGCGCTGGAGGGGAGCGGCGGGGGCGCCGGCGGCGCGGGGGCGCGGTTGCGGTTGGCGGGAGCGCTCCAGTGGTTCTGGTTCATGCACGGCCACTGGAACGAAGGGCGGGCAAGGTTGGAGGGGATGCTCGCTCGGGGCGCCGAGGCCCCCCCTGCGGCGTTGGCCTGGGCGCTCCAAGGCGCAGCATACCTGGCGTGGCGCCAGGGCGACATCCAGCGGGCGACCGCCTTGAGTGAAAAGGGCTTGGCATTGGCCCGCGAACTGGGGGATAAGGAACGAATCTCTTGGATGCTGTTTTACTTGGGCATTGCCACATTACTCAAAGCCAATTACGAGCAGGCGACACTCCTGTTTCAGGACCTCCTGGTTCTGTCGCGCGAACGCCAAGACACATGGTTGGTCAGCATGGGCCTGTCCCACTTGGGGCGGGTCGAATGGCACCAAGGGAATTATACGAAGGCGGCAGCGCTCTTCGAAGAAGGGCTCACCCTGGCCAGAATTGCGGGCGATAAGTGGCTCATCGCCTACGCTCTTCGCAACCTTGGCCACGTGGCGCTTAAGCTGGATGACCCCCAGCACGCCACGAAATGCTACACGGAGGGCCTGGCCCTCTGTCGAAGTGTCGGGGATCGGTGGGTGACCGAAGAGTGCTTGGAAGGCTTGGCGGGGGCGGCCTGCGCGCAGGCGTACCACGAGGAGGCGGCTCGATTGTTCGGGGCGGCAGAGGCCTTACACGAGATTCTCCACTCCCACCATGCAGCACCGTACCAGGCCGATATCGACCGGCGGATCGCCTCGACTCGCGCGCGCCTGGGGGATGCGGGCTTTGCCGCGGCGCTGGCTGAAGGCCGCGCCATGACGCTCGCGCTGGCCATCGAGTACGCGCTGGGGCTGAATTTCACCGAGGTGGTCCCAGCAGGCTCCGCACCGGCGGGGAAGCCGGTTAGCAAGCGCTCGGCCCTCTTGACCGCCCGCGAGCGAGAGGTCGCGGCGTTGATCGCCCGCGGGCTCTCGAACCGCCATATCGCTTCTCACCTAAAGATCACAGAACGAACCGCACAGACGCACGTCCAGAACATTCTGAATAAGCTCGGCGTTAACTCTCGAACGCAAGTTGCCGTCTGGGCAGTCGAGAACGGACTTCTGTCGAGTTCCCGCGACTGATCACCCACCGGTCACCCTCATAGCAGACACGGAAAGTGGCAGTTTCGGCGGCACTCGTCCATAATACGTAGCCGTTTGCCGGGAAAAATCTCCCTGTTGCTACGCATTCCTCTCGATGACAGGCGCCCCGTGTTCACATATGCTGGGCGTCAGACACGAGGCTTGCGAGGGAGGCGAGGGGCATGCGCACCCAAGTCGCGTCGAGGGCCAGGTCGAACGTGAGGGTCAACCGGGAAGAACTGTCGCCGGTCACCTTCTTGGAACGGGCGGGCGACGCGTTTGCAACCCGGGTGGCAGTGGTGGATGGAGAGCGCAGCTTTACGTATCGGCAGTGGCGGGCACGCGCCCGGCGCCTGGCCTCGGCGCTGCGCCGGGAAGGGCTCATGAAGCACGACCGGGTCGCCTTTCTGGCGCTGAATTCAGAACCGCTCTTGCTCGCCCATTTTGGCGTGCCCCAGGCGGGCGGGGTGCTGGTGTGCATCAATACCCGGCTCAGCCCCGACGAGATCAAATATATCATCGAGCACTCCGGAGCACGGATCATCTTTTACTCCCCTGAGTTGGAGCCGCTCTTGGAGCGCGTGCCGCCGGATGTTCGGCGGCTCGACATCCACCGAGACTTCGAGGAGTTGCTGGCCATGGGAAGCGACGAAGAGCCTGAGTCCTGGCTCGAAGGCGAAGAGGAGCCGATTTCGATCAACTATACATCGGGGACGACCGGGCGCCCGAAGGGCGTCGTGTATACTCACCGCGGAGCGTACCTGAGTGCGATCGCGATGCTCACGGAGCACAGAGTCACGCGCGACTCCGTGTACCTGTGGACGCTTCCGATGTTCCACTGCAACGGGTGGACGTACCCGTGGGCGCTCTCGGCGGTTGGGGCGAAAAGCGTCTGCATTCCGCGCGTCGACCCGGCGCAGGCCTGGGGGATGTTCGATGAGGGAGGGGTCACCCACTTTTGCGGAGCGCCGACGGTTCTTGTGATGCTGGCCCACCATCCCGCCGCGCACCCGCTGCCCCGGCCGATTCGCGTGATGACCGGGGGGGCTCCACCGTCCCCCACAATCATCGCGGTGATGGCGGACCTCAACATCGAGATAGAGCACGTCTACGGGCTGACCGAGTCCTACGGGCCGTACACCATCAACGTCCCGCCCCCGGGCGCCGAAAACCTGGGTCCCGACGAACGGGCCCGCCTCAAGGCGCGTCAGGGGGTCGCCCACATGACCGGCGGATTTCAGCGGGTCGTCGATGAGGAGATGCGCGACGTGCCCGCGGATGGCCGGACGATGGGCGAAGTCATCTATCGTGGCAATCTGATCATGAGAGAATACTTCCGGCAGCCGGAGGCGACCGAGCAGGCGTTCCGCGGCGGCTGGTTTCACACGGGGGATATCGCGGTCATGCACCCGGACGGACAGATCGAACTGCGAGATCGCAAGAAAGACATCATCATCTCAGGCGGCGAGAACATCAGCACGATCGAGGTCGAGCAGGCGGTCGTGAGCCACCCGGCGGCGCTGGAGTGCGCAGTCGTGGCGATTCCGGACGACGAATGGGGCGAAGCGCCCAAGGCGTTTGTCACCCTCAAACCCGGTAAGACGGCGACCGCGGAAGAGATCATCGCCCACTGTCGCGAGCGCATCGCCCACTTCAAGTGCCCGAAGGCGGTGGAGTTCAGCGAACTCCCCAAGACCTCGACCGGCAAGATACAGAAGTTCGTGCTGCGCGAGCGGGAGTGGAAAGGCCGGGAGAAGCGGATCAACTGAAGGTACGAGATGATATTGACCGGCAACCGGATGCACGTCTCCCCCAGTTGGGTGTCCGCACAGAAACCTTGCTCTTATCGTCTCAACGTCGCGTACAGGTGAATCCCTCCCGATAACACGGCGCAACGGGCCCGGCGCCGCCCTTGGATTGTCAAAGTGGACCGGTAAAGTCGGCGTCTTTTTGCGTCGCATCAGCTCCCCTGTCCGAGTCTGGTGCTGGTTGCGTTGCTGGCGATCCCTGCCGCCGGCCAGCCGCTCAATCCTTTCCACGTGACGATCCTGGATGTGGGGATGGTCTCGCAGTCGCTGCGGATCACGATGGCGACGTCGGGGTCCGACGATCGCGAAGCAGGGCGGTCTGCCGTCGCGGTGTCGGCATGGCTCGACGGCGTGCCCATCCAGGCCGAGGTGCCTCTGATTCACATGCCCGCGCGGTTTTCGCTGGACCTGGATCTCGCCGCCGGTGCCGTCCGCATAGCCGGGGTCACCGTGGGCGAGTTTGCGCCGGTGCAGCGGTTCGACGAGAACTTGATATTCCCGGTCGAGGTGACGTTGCGTCGCGGTCCATTCGCCGCCACCGCCCGACGGCTCGTCGCGATCCCCTTGCCGACGGTCGTCATCTCCGGGTACGCCAACGAGCTGCGCCGGCCCGATCAAGCGCTGCTGGCCGCGTTTCGCCGCCGCGGGTATCGGGACACGGGACCGGCCCAGACGGTTTTTTGGTTCGCATACCCGTCCCTCCACATGACCTTCGAGGAGGCCGCGCACGAGTTGGATGCGTACGTGCGGCAGGTGGTGCTCCCGGCCACATATGCGAGGAAGATCAACGTCGTCGGATACAGCCTCGGCGGCCTGCTGGCCCGCTGGAACATCGCGAATGCCCTCGATGGCTGGGGCAGGCTGGTCAACCGGTTGGTGCTCGTGGGTGTGCCGAATGAGGGGGTGGTGATGCCCTACGTGTACAGGAATACCCCGGAGTTCGTGCCCTACGCGTATATGGCGCATACGCAGGCCGCCCGCGCCATGCTTCCGACTTTCCCGTTCTGGCGGGCCGCTCTAGGACAGCCGTGGGGCACGCCGCCCGATGGCGGGAACCCCCTGCTTGCGCAGCTCAACGCCATGCCGATCCCGGCCGACGTTCGTTTGTACAGCTTCTATGGAAGCATGGATCCCGGAGGCGTGGGGGTCGCGGTCGACGTTCGTCTGTTCATCCTCTTTGGAAGCTTGGATCTCGAAGATGCAGGGGGGACGCTAACCCTGCTTGGCGTCACCGGTGAGTCCGGCGGCGCCGTGTTTACCTACGGCCCCGGAGATGGGGTCGTGCTGGTGGCCAGCGCTCTGGGGTTGCCGATTCAGGGTGGCGACGGCGTCGCGGCGTTCGCGGGTCATGAGATCCAGCGCGTCGACTTGGGGCCGGTGGCGCACGTGTCGCTGTTGGCGGCGGGGGCCGAGAAGATCCTTGCCGTGCTGCTCGACCGCGTCCTGGACAGAGTGGAGACCACGACGGAGGCTCACTGAGGCCCGGTCAGACAGCCTGCGGCGTCTCGACGACCTTACCCTGGCTGATGACGTAGGCTGGGGCCTCGTGCGCGCGCAGCGCCTCGCGCACCGAGGGGGCGGTGAGGACTACCAGGTGGGCCGTTCCTCCCACGCGCAGCCCATAACCCTCCAGACCCATCGCCCGCGCGGCGTCGACCGTGATCATGTCGTAAAGCGCTTCCATATCTACATCCGTTGTCATCCAAAGCAGGTGCGAGGCGAGGAAGGCCACTTCGAGCATGTTGTTGCGGCCGTACGGGTAGTAGGCGTCGGAGATGTCATCCTGGCCTAGGCACACCACGACGCCGGCATCGCGCAGCGTCCGGACGGGCGCATGGAGGGGCCCCGTATGTGGGTCGGAGACGATGGCGATGCGGGCGCGCTTGAGGAGGGCGATGACCTTGTAAAGGTAAGGGGGCGGGTAGAGGGCCATTGCCCGCGCCTGTTGGGCGAGAACGCGCCCCTCCCATCCCGCTTCCAGGGTCTTCACCGCCAGCATCTCCAGCGTTCGCAGGCCCGGATCTCCGGCGTCGTCCACCAGCATGGAGATCGGTCGGCCGGAGGCCGTGGCGATGGCGAACATCTCGTCAATGTGGCGCCTCGCGTCCGCCTCCGTGTATTCGATCCAGGCGATGCCTCCAACGATGTCGGCACCTAGCTCGATGGCCTCGCGGACAAGGTCGGCCGACCCGGGGGCGCGCACTACCCCGTCCTGGGGGAAGGCCACAACTTGCAAGTGGACCAGGCCGGCGAACTCTACGCGCGCCTGGAGGAGGGCTTTGACCCCGATCAGGCCTGCTTGGGGGTCAACGTCGGCAAAGGCCCGGATATGGGTGTTGCCGTAGCGAAGCGCCCAGCGCAGCGCCCGCCGGACGTTCTCCACGATCCAGTCCTGCGCGTACCCAGCCTTGACGCGCGCGGCGCGCTCGATCGCCGCCATCGCCTCTCCCATGCCCACCCCGTGATAGGCGGTCAGCGTGTCCTGGCCTGCCCGGTCTAGCGTGAAGACCTTGTCCAGGTGGAGGTGGGGATTGACGAAGGACTCAGTGACAAGATTGCCCCCGGCGTCCAACTCCACCGCGCCTCGCTGGGCCAGCCCAGCCTCCAGTGCGACGATGGTGCCGTCCCGGATGCCGATGTCCGCCAGCGCCGGGCGGCCGCGCAGGCGGGCGCGCCTGATCACAATGTCCAGAGAAGTCATGCCCAGGTCACCGGAACCGGGCGCCGCCCCGGGTCGCCACCGAGAGCACCTCGCGCGCGCTCATGGCTGGCCATTCCGGTAACGGCAACGCTTCCTGCGAAGACAACCGGTAGCGGCTGGTTACTGCCTCAGCCGGCCGGGCTGCCAGAGTGTCACCGCACTTCCTTCTCCGCCAGCGGCGCCAGGAAGTTAATGTTGTTTTTGTCCACAAACCCGCCGCCCGTGTCGATGTGGAGTCCCGAGAATCCATACGTCTTGGTCAGGCAAATCTGCAGGATGGGAAGGTATCCCTGGAGCCAGGGCTGTTGGTCGATCACCAGGGTGGTCCAGCCGCCCCGCAGCGCCGTCACCGTCGCGGGGGAGAGGTCAAAGCCGGCCGTGTAGATGTCGCCCGGCTTCTTCCCTGTGGCCTTCAAGTAAGTCTCCAGTGTGGACGTCATGGCGCCGTGGTCGGTGACGATGAGCTTGACGTCCGGGTGGGAGGTCACATAGCCGGTGAAGGTGGGAGTCCCTGCTGCCGGATCGGCGTCTGTCGCGGAGTCGATCTCTACATAGTCCACGGTCAGGCCGGCCTTCTTCAACGAGTCGATCACGCCTTTCGTGCGCAGGCCGCGGGTCGGCTGGGAGAGAAGCCCCCACACCACCGCCCGTGCGCCCGCCTTGAGCCCGGACCGTTTCAGGGCCTCTGAGCCCAGCGCGAATCCTGCGCCATAGAGGTCCTGACCGACATAGCCGAAGCCCATGGCGGCATACTTGCCTTCCATCTTGGGCAGCTGCGTGTTCTGACTTGTCACGATGATGCCTCGAGCCTCCGCATCTTCAATGAGAGGGTCAAAAGCGACATCGCCGGGATGCCCCATGACGGCGATCCCGTCGGGTTTTGTGGCAGCCGCCTCTTTGAACTGCTGGATCATCTTCTGCGGAGCCCAATCGGAAAAGATGTACTGCACCTTGGGGCCGAGGTCCACTTCCGCCTGCCGCGCGCCGTTGTACACGTTGTTCGCGAACACGCCGCCCGGGGGGCCGCCGGGGAAGAAGATAAT
>WNGC01000805.1_pt1 | contig 18625 bp, 18 predicted proteins | sample 5400051 | NCBI WGS metagenome assembly WNGC01 (sample SAMN13153368, study PRJNA577476) | soil metagenome | isolation source: 20 cm soil or saprolite under grassland replicate 2 | place: USA:California | collected 2016-06-15
GCCGGCACGGCCATAACGAGGCCGACGAGCCGGCGGCCACGCAACCGGGCATGTACCGCGTGATCCGCCAGCATCCCACCGCGCGCCGCCTGTACGCCGACCGGCTCATCGCCGCGGGCGTGCTCACGGAGGCCGACGCAAAGGCGATGCTGGAGCAGTACCGCAGCGGACTCGACCAGGGACGCCCGCAGGCGCGTGCCTCGCTCGGCATGATCGGCAACAAGTACACGGTGGACTGGAGCGCCTACGGGCAGGTCGACTGGACCGAGCGGGTGCCCACGGCGGTGGAGCTGCCGCGGCTGCGCGCGCTCGGTGAGCGCATCACGGGTTATCCGCAGGACTTCAGCCTGCATCCGCGCGTCGCCCAGCTGATCGCCAACCGCAGGAAGATGCTGCAGGGCGAGCAGCCGCTCGACTGGGGGTGCGCCGAGACCCTCGCCTGCGCGACGCTGGTCGAGGAAGGCTTCGGCGTGCGTCTCACCGGGCAGGACAGCGGGCGGGGGACCTTCTTCCATCGGCACGCGGTGCTGCACGATCAGAACACCGACGCCACCTGGATTCCGCTGCAGCACATCGCCGACCCGCAGCCGCGCGTGCAGGTGATCGATTCGGTGCTGTCCGAAGAGGCGGTGATGGGCTTCGAGTACGGCTATGCCACCACCGAGCCGAACTCACTGGTGCTGTGGGAGGCGCAGTACGGCGACTTCGCCAACGGTGCCCAGGTCATCATCGATCAGTTCATCAGCTCCGGCGAGGCCAAGTGGGAGCGCTTCTGCGGACTGGTGCTGCTGCTGCCGCATGGTTACGAAGGGGCGGGGCCGGAGCACTCCTCGGCGCGCCTCGAGCGTTTCCTGCAGCTGTGCGCGGAAAACAACATGCAGGTGTGCGTGCCGTCGACGCCGGCGCAGATGTTCCACATGCTGCGGCGGCAGATGCGCCAGTCGTTCCGCAAGCCGCTCATCGTCATGACGCCCAAGAGTCTGCTGCGGCACGAGCTGTCGGTGTCGTCGCTGGAGGATCTCAGCCGTGGCGGTTTCGCGCGCGTGATCGGCGAGGTCGACGATGTACCGGCACAGCAGGTGCAGCGGGTCGTGTTTTGCAGCGGCAAGGTGTATTTCGATCTGCTGAAGGAGCGCCGCAGGGAGGTCCTGCGCGAGGTGGCCCTGGTGCGCATCGAGCAGCTCTATCCCTTCCCGAGCGACGAGTACCAGGCGATGCTCAACCGCTACCCCAACGCGCACGAGATCGTGTGGTGCCAGGAGGAACCGCAGAATCAGGGCGCCTGGTACCAGATCCGTCATCGGCTGCAGGAGCTGGTGCCGGGACGCCGACCGGTGTTGTACGCCGGCCGCGGGCCGTCCGCGGCGCCGGCGACGGGTATCCCCAAGATCCACGAAATCGAGCAGCAGACCCTGGTGGCCGCCGCGCTGCGCTCGACCACCACCGAGGAGTCCGCGCGCGAGACCACGCGTTTGACGGCCGCTGCGGCGGTGCCGACGCCGTCCGCGCCGTCTGCGGCGCCCGCGGCGCCCGTGCCGGTGACCCCCATGAGAAGGCGTTCATGACCACCGAAATCCGGGTTCCACAGCTGCCCGAGTCCATCGCCGACGCCACGCTCGTGGCGTGGCACAAGCAACCCGGGGATGCCATCGCCCGCGACGAGAATCTCGCCGATCTCGAGACCGACAAGGTGGTGCTGGAAGTTCCCGCGCCGGCCAACGGCGTGGTGCGCGAGCTGCGTGTGCCGAGCGGCACGGTGGTCACCAGCGGCCAGGTTCTCGCGCTCATCGAGGAGGGCGCCGCGGCGGCTGCGGCACCGAGGCCGGCCAAGCCAGCGCCGGCTGCCAAGCCAGCGCCGGCTGCCAAGGCACCACCGGCTGCCGACAGCGACGGCGGCAAGGATGCCGGCAAGTTGAGTCCCTCGGTACGGCGGCTGGTCGAGGAGAACCACCTCGACCCGTCCGCGATCCCCGCCTCGGGACGTGACGGCAGGCTGACCAAGTCGGACGTGGTGGGTTTTCTGGGGAAACAGCCGGCGCAAGCGCCGCCGGGGAGCGCGGGCGCAGCGCCGAGCGCTGCCGCCGCCCCGGCACCGGCGGCCCGTGCACCCGCACCGCGGCCGCCAGCAGCGGCCGGCGCGCGCGCCGAGCAGCGGGTGCCCATGACGCGCCTGCGCGCCCGGATTGCACAGCGTCTCGTCGAGGCGCAATCGACCCAGGCGCTGCTGACCACGTTCAACGAGGTGGACCTCGGCGCCACGCAGGAACTGCGCGCGCGCTACAAGGAACGCTTCGAGAAGGAGCACGGCGTGAAGCTCGGCTTCATGTCGTTCTTCGTGAAGGCCTCGATCGAGGCGCTGAAGAAGTTCCCGGTGGTGAACGCCTCCGTCGACGGCGGCGACATCATCTATCACGAGTACTACGACATCGGCGTCGCCGTCTCCACCGACCGCGGGCTGGTCGTGCCGATCGTGCGCGACGCCGACGCCAAGAGCTTCGCGGTGATCGAGCAGCAGGTGGCCGACTACGCCCGCAAGGCGCGCGAGGGCTCACTCGCCCTCGAGGATCTCACCGGCGGCACCTTCACGATCACCAACGGCGGCGTGTTCGGCTCGCTCATGTCGACGCCGATCGTCAACGCGCCGCAGAGCGCCATCCTCGGCATGCACAAGATCCAGGAGCGGCCGATGGTGGTCGGCGGGCAGATCGCCGCGCGGCCGATGATGTATCTGGCGGTGACCTACGATCACCGCATCATCGACGGCCGCGAAGCGGTCCAGTTCCTGGTCGCGATCAAGGAAGCACTGGAAGACCCGGGACGGATGCTGCTGGGGATCTGATCCGCACATGAAGAACAAAGCTGATGCCTTCGACGTCGTGGTCATCGGCGGCGGGCCGGCGGGCTATCCGGCCGCGATCCGCGCCGCGCAGAACCAGCTCAGCGTCGCCTGCATAGATGAGTGGAAGAACCGCGACGGCAGCGCCGCCTTCGGCGGCACCTGCCTGAACGCGGGCTGCATCCCGTCCAAGGCGCTGCTGGAGTCCACCGAGCTCTACCATCGCGTGCACGAGGAGTTCGCCGTGCACGGCATCAAGGTGTCGGGCGCGACGCTCGATCTGGCGCAGATGCAGAAGCGCAAGGGCGGCATCGTGCGCGGCATGACCCAGGGGATCCTCGCGCTGTTCAAGGCGGCCGGCGTCACCCCGCTCCAGGGACACGGCAGACTCCTCGCCGGGCGCCGCATTGAATTCATCGCGCATGACGGCAGCCGCCGCGAGCTGTCCGCGCGGCACGTGGTGCTCGCTTCGGGGTCCGCCCCGATCGAGTTGCGCTCCGCGCCGTTCGCGGCGCCGCACATCGTGGATTCCTGGGGGGCGCTCGACTTTGACGCCGTGCCCAAGCGCCTCGGCGTCATCGGCGCGGGTGTGATCGGACTGGAATTGGGGAGCGTGTGGCGGCGCCTCGGCGCCGAGGTGGTGATGCTGGAGGCGCTGCCGGATTTCCTGGCGTTCGCCGACCAGCAGCTCGCCAAGGAAGCGCTGCGGCACCTGAGGAAACTCGGGCTCGACATTCGCCTGGGCGCCAAGGTCACGGGCGCGGCGGTGGCGGGCGCGACGGTCGATGTCACCTACGAGGATGCGAAAGGCGCGCAGCGCCTTGCCGTCGAGCGGCTGGTGGTGGCGATCGGTCGCCGCCCCTACACCCAGGATCTGCTCGGGCCCGATACCGGCGTGCAGCTGGACGAGCGCGGCTTCATCAGCGTCGATCACGCCTGCCGCACGGGCGTGGAGGGCGTGTGGGCGATCGGGGACTGCGTACGCGGCCCGATGCTGGCGCACAAGGGCAAGGAGGAGGGCGTGATGGTCGCGGACCTGATCGCCGGCCGCTTCGGCGAGGTCAACTACAAGGTGATCCCCTCGGTCATCTATACCGCGCCGGAGATCGCCTGGGTCGGCCTCACCGAGGAACAGGTCAAGGCGAGCGGCCGCCAATACAAGACCGGCGTGTTCCCGTTCCTCGCCAGTGGCCGGGCGCGCGCCCTGGAGCAGGCCACCGGTTTCGCGAAGATCGTGGCCGCGCGCGACGACGACGAGATCCTGGGCGTGCACATCGTCGGTCCCATGGCCGGGGAGTTGATCGCGGAGGCGGTGCTGGCGATGGAGTACTCGGCCAGCAGCGAGGATCTGCAGCGCACCATCCACGCGCATCCGACGCTCGCCGAGGCGCTGCACGAGGCGGCGCTGGCCGTCGACAAGCGCTCCATCGACGCGATCAACCGTTGACGGCCCCGCCCTACAGCCGCCGTCGCGCCTCGATGACATTCGGCACACCCGCGAGCCGCCGCAGCACGCGGGCGAACTGCTCGAGGTCATTGACCGCGACGCTGAGAGCGAAATACGCAATGCCCGAGTCGTGATCGGTGCTGGAAGTCACGGCGTCGATGCTGAGGCGCTCGAGCGCCAGCACGTCGGTCAGATCACGCAGCAGCCCGCGGCGATCGTAGGCGCTGATGGACAGCTCCACGTTGAGCCCGGCACTGTCGGCGCTGCTCCATTCGACTTTCAGCACGCGCTCGGGCTTGAGCGCGCTCATGCGCCGCAGGCTCGCACAGTCGCTGCGATGGACCGTGACGCCCCGGCCGAGGGTGACATAACCGGTGATCGGCTGCGGACGCAGCGGCGCACAGCAGCGCGCCAGCGTGGTCGGCAGATCGCCCACGCCCTCGATCTGCACCGGCGCCGCCCGGCGCCGCGTCGCGCCCGGACGCGGCGGGCGCTGCAGCGGCCGTGGCGGCTCGAACAGCCGGGTGGCGGCCTGCAGCAGCTGCGTAACGGTGATCTCGCCCTCGCCGAGCAGCTGATGCAGGTGATCGGTGTCGCGGGCCTTGAGCTCCTGCACCAGGGCGCTGAGCTGCTCGGGGCGCACGCCGATGCGCGAGAGCTCGCGTTCGGCGATGCGTAAGCCGGCGCTGCGGTTGTCGCCCACGTCCTGCTTGCGGAACCAGGCGCGCACCTTGCCGCGGTTGCGCGCCGAAATGAGGTAGCCCTGCTCGGGTGCCAGCCAGTCGCGGCTGGGGGCATCGTGCCTGCCGGTGATGATCTCGACGATCTCGCCATTGGCGAGCGCGTGTGTGAGGGGCACGATGCGCCCGTTCGCCTTGGCGCCGCGGCAGCGGTGGCCGAGCGAGGTGTGGACGCTATAGGCGAAATCGAGCGGTGTCGCGCCGCGCGGCAGGTCGAGCACCTCGCCTTTGGGCGTGAGCACGTAGACCCGGTCCGCGAACAGCTCGGTACGCATGCCCTCGATCAGGTCGCGATCCGCCTCGGCGCCGCCCGCGGCGCCGTCGTGCGGCTCCAGCAAGCGCCGCACCCATTCGATCTTGCGCTGGTATTGCGCATCGCGCGCACCACCCTCCTTGTAGGTCCAGTGCGCCGCTACGCCGAGCTCGGCGTGCTCGTGCATCTGCGGCGTACGGATCTGCACCTCGACGCTGCGCCCCTGCGGTCCGATCACGGCGGTGTGGATGGAGCGGTAGCCGTTGCCCTTGGGGGTGGCGATGTAGTCGTCGAACTCGCCTGGAATGTACGGCCACTGACCGTGGACGATGCCGAGCGCGCCGTAGCACTCGGGAACCGAAGCGACCACCACGCGCACGGCGCGCACGTCGAACAGCTGCTCGAAGGCCAGCTGCTTGCGCTGCATCTTGCGGTAGATGCTGTAGATGTGCTTGGGGCGCCCGTAGACCTCGGCCTCGATGCCCGCCGCGCGCAGGCGCGCGTGCAGCTGCGCGCACAGGGTCTCGATGTAGCGCTCGCGGTCGGCGCGCCGCTCGTTGAGCGCGGCGGCGACGCGGCGGTACTCCTGCGGCTCGAGGTAGCGGAACGCGAGATCCTCGAGCTCCCATTTCAACTGCCACACGCCCAGGCGGTTGGCGAGCGGAGCGTAGATGGCGCGCGCCTCGAGCGCGCGCCGCTCGCGCTCCGGGCCCGGCAGCTCGCGTGCGTGGCGCAGCGCGACCAGCTCCTCGGCGAGCCGCGCCAGCACCAGGCGCGGGTCGCTGACGACCGCGAGCAGCATCTTGCGCAGCGTTTCGGCCTGACGCGTGTTCAGGCCGAGCGCCGGCGACCAGTCACGGGGCAGTCCCAGAGTGCCCAGGCGCAGCAGTGCCGTGGCGATCTCGGTCGCGGGCCGGCCGACGATGCCGGCGGCCTCATCGGGCGTGAGGGCGGCCCGCGCGAGCAGCGGTCGCGCGAGCAGCGCGTGCGCGAGCTCGGTGCCTTCGGTGAGGGCGCCCATGATCTCGGCAGCTTCCGCGGCGCACGCCAGATCGGCCGGTGCGAGTGCGTTGGCCCGCTCGAGCGCCGCGCGTGCGCCGTTGATGGCGTCGCGGACCTGGGGCGGGCACAGTTGACTGGTTTCCACGGATAACGGTTCTTGGGCGAGCGGCGAGCGCGGAACGCGCCAGCGTGTCGTCCGCGAGGTTTACCGCTATCATACGCGACTGTTTTTCCAGGCGGTGCGCTCCGGCGGTGCCGCGTCGGGCAGCGTTACGCATGGCAGGGCACAGCAGGTGGGCTAACATCCGGCGCCGCGAGAGCGCCCTGGCACTGCGCCGTGACAAGCGCCTCGCACGCGCCGCGCCGCAAGGCTGTGAGACGGTGCGCTACGAAGGCTACGGCCCCGGTGGCGCGGCGGTCATGGTCGAGTGCGTCACCGACGATCGCCGCCAGGTGGGCGCGAAGGTGCGCCGCGCGTTCGTGCAACACGGCGGCCGGCTCGGGGCCGACGGCTCGGTGAGCTACCTGTTCAACACCGTGGGCCTCATGACCTACCCGCCGGGGACGGACGAGGAGCGGCTGATGCAGGTGGCGCTGGAGGCCGGCGCCGAGGACGTCGTGCCCAACGCCGACCACTCCGTCGAGGTACTGGCCGATCCCCTGGAGTTCGATACCGTGTGCGCCGTGCTCACGCATCACGGCTTCGCGCCCGCGACCGCGGAAGTCACGCAGCGCGCCGCGACGTCCCTGGAGCTGTCGGGCGAGACTGCGGTGTTGATGGTGCATCTGCTCGAGGCGCTCGAAGAGCTGGACGAGGTACGAGACGTTTACTCGAATGTCGAGATATCGGACGAGGTCCTGGCGCGCGTTTGAGCCCGCCGCCGCGCAGTTCAGCGCGGCGCTCAGTGTACGGGTGCTGGGGCTCGACCCCGGTTCGCGGCGTACCGGCTTTGGCGTGATCGAATGTCGCGGCAGTGAGCTCATTGCGGTCGCGCACGGCTGTCTCAACCTGGCCGCCGCGGCGCCCGCGGCACGCCTGCGCCTGATCTTCGAGGGTCTGCAGGGACTGATGTCCCAACACCGGCCGGCGGAGGTGGCGGTGGAGCGCGTGTTCGTCAGCCGCAACGCCGACAGCGCACTGAAACTGGGCCAGGCACGCGGCGCGGCGCTGTGCGCCGTGCCCGAGGGCGTGCCGGTGTTTGAATACGCGCCGCGCGCCATCAAGCTGGCGGTGGTGGGCTCCGGAGCCGCGCAGAAGTTCCAGGTGGCGCACATGATCCGCACGCTGCTGGCGCTGCCCGAACGCCCGGGCGCGGACGCCGCGGATGCGCTCGCGGTGGCCGTGTGCCATGCGCACGCGCGCCGGCTCGGCGCGCTGGCGCGGCAAAGCGACTTGAGGCACGCCGGGCGATGATCGGCTCGCTGCGCGGCACGATCGCCTCCAAGACGCCCCCGCAACTCACGGTCGACGTCGGTGGGCTCGGTTACGAGCTGGAGGCGCCCATGTCGACGTTCTTCCACCTGCCGGCGGTGGGCGAGGAAGTGCGTCTGCTTACGCACCTGGTGGTGCGCGAGGATGCGCACGTGCTGTACGCGTTTGCCACCGAGGACGAGCGGCGCCTGTTCCGCAGCCTGATCAAGGTGTCAGGCGTGGGACCGAAGATCGCGCTCGCGCTGCTGTCGGGCATCAGCGTCAGCGCCTTTGCCCAGTGCGTGCTCGATGAGGACATCGGCACGCTCACGCGCGTGCCGGGGGTAGGCCGCAAGACCGCCGAGCGATTGATCGTGGAAATGCGCGATCGCCTGGCGGCGCCCCAGGAGATGCCCGGTGCGCCGCTGGCGCCGGCAGCGAGCGCCGCGGGAGAGGCGTACGGCGCCCTGGTGGCGCTTGGCTACCGGCCGGCGGAGGCGGCGCGCTTGCTCAAAGCGGTCGGTCCCGGTACACATTCGACTGAGGAACTGATCCGCCGCGCCCTGCAGGGCGCGGCGCGGGAGTAGATGTCGTACCCGTGACAGCCGAACGCATCATCAGTGGCACGGCGGCCGCCGACGAGGAGGCGGTCGAGCGGGCCATCCGGCCGCGCCGGCTCGAGGAGTACGTCGGCCAGTTGCCGGTGAAAACCCAGCTCGAGATCTTCATCCGCGCCGCCGGGCAGCGCGGCGAAGCGCTCGATCACGTGCTGATTTTCGGCCCTCCCGGCCTCGGCAAGACGACCCTCGCCCACATCATCGCGGCCGAGCTCGGCGTGAATCTGCGCCAGACCTCCGGCCCGGTGCTGGAGCGCCCGGGAGATCTCGCCGCGTTGCTCACCAACCTGCAGGCCCGCGATGTGCTGTTCGTCGATGAGATCCACCGCCTCACCCCGGTGGTCGAGGAGGTGCTGTACCCGGCGATGGAGGACTACCAGCTCGACATCATGATCGGCGAGGGGCCGGCGGCGCGCTCCATCAGGCTGAGCCTTCCCCCGTTCACGCTGGTGGGGGCGACCACGCGCGCGGGACTGCTCACCTCGCCGCTGCGCGACCGCTTCGGCATCGTGCAGCGGCTCGAGTTCTACGGGGTCGCGGACCTCGAGCGCATCGTGAAGCGCTCCGCGGCGATCCTGGGTGTAGCCATCGACGAAAGCGGCGCCCGGCGCATCGCACAGCGCTCGCGCGGCACGCCGCGCATCAGCAACCGCCTGCTGCGGCGGGTGCGCGATTACGCGCAGGTGCGCGCCGAGGGGCGCATCGACGAAGCGGTCGCCGACGCCGCGCTCGACCTGCTCGAGGTGGATCGTCTGGGGTTCGACACCCTGGACCGCAAGCTCCTCACGGCGATCATCGAGCGCTTCGACGGCGGCCCGGTCGGTATCGATAGTCTTGCCGCGGCGCTCGGCGAGGAGCGCGGCACGCTGGAAGACGTCACCGAGCCGTTCCTGATCCAGCAGGGATTTCTGGTGCGCACCGCGCGCGGGCGCATGGCCACGCGCGCTTCCTACCTGCATTTCGGTCTCAAGCCGCCCGAGCGGGGCGCCGCCACGCTGCCGCTGTTCGAGGATCCGCGATGAGCGTGTTCCGCTGGCCGGCGCGCGTCTACTGGGAGGACACCGACGGCGGCGGCATCGTCTATTACGCCAACTACCTGCGCTTCCTCGAGCGCGCGCGCAGCGAGTGGCTGCGCGCACGGGGACATTCGCAGCTGCAGCTCGCCCGTGATCGCGGCGTGGTGTTCACGGTGGTGAGTCTCGCGGTGGACTATCGGGCGCCGGCGCGGCTGGATGACGAGCTCGAGATCACCTGTGAGCCGCGCGCCGATGGGGCGGCGTCGCTGCGCTTCGCGCAGCGCATCTATCGCGCGCCGGCCGCCGGGTGCGCAGCGGAGCTGCTGCTGCTCGAAGCGAGCGTGCGGGTGGCGTGCGTTGATGTGCGCACCATGCGGCCGCAGCGCCTGCCGGAGTTCCTGGCGAGTGCCCTGGCCGCGGAGGCCCCCGGCAGTGGCTGAGCAGCTGTCGATCCTGCGCCTCATCGCCCAGGCGAGCGTGCCGGTGCAGATCGTCATCGGCATATTGCTGCTGGCCTCGCTCAGTTCCTGGTCGATCATATTCCGCAAGCGCCGCTACATCGGGCGCGCGCGCCGCGAAGCCGACCGGTTCGAGAACCGCTTCTGGTCGGGCGATGACCTGGCACAGCTGTACCGGGCGATCGAGTCGCGTGGCGGCGCGACCGGCATGGCCGGCATTTTCGAGTTCGGCTTCCGCGAATTTGCGCGCCAGCGTCAGAGCGCCAGCGGGGGCGAGCAGCTGCTCGAGAGCTCGCGGCGCGCGATGCGCGTCGCGCAGCTCAAGGAGATCGACCGGCTCGAGCACAGCCTCGCCACGCTCGCCACGGTCGGCAGCACCAGTCCATACGTCGGGCTGTTCGGCACCGTGTGGGGAATCATGAGCGCGTTCTCATCGCTCGGTAATGTCCAGCAGGCGACGCTCGCCATGGTGGCGCCGGGAATCTCCGAAGCCCTGGTGGCGACCGCCGTCGGATTGTTTGCGGCGATCCCCGCGGTGGTGGCCTACAACCGCTTCGCCGACCAGGTGACGCGCCTGGAGATGCGCTTCGATGCCTTCATCGAGGAGTTCTCCACCATTCTGCAGCGACACGCGACACGCGGCAGCGGCGCGGTCGCGACTTGAGGAGCGCTGGTCATGGCACAAACTTCGCGCGGGCGGCGGCTGATGGGTGAGATCAACGTCGTGCCGTACATCGACGTGATGCTGGTGCTGCTGATCATCTTCATGATCACCGCGCCGTTGCTCACCCAGGGTGTGAAGGTGGATCTGCCCAAAGCCGGTGCGGAACCTCTGGAGGCACAACGGCTCCAACCCCTGGTGTTGTCGGTGGATCGTGAGGGTCGGCTGTATCTCAACATCGGCGGGGATCCGCAGGCGGCGCTCGATGAGGACACGGTGGCGGCGCGCGCCACCGCGGCGCTGCGCCGCAATCCGGACGTGCAGGTACTGGTGAAGGCCGACAGCGCGGTGGCCTACGGCCGCGTGGTACAGGCGATGGTCATTCTGCAGCGCGCCGGGGCGCGCAAGGTCGGCTTCATCACCGAGCCGCTGCCGGAACGTGCCCGGCGCGGGAGCTGATGCGCCTGCGGACGATGCAGCGAGCCAGTGATCGATGGGTTTCGATTGCGCTGTCGGTGCTGCTGCACGGAGCACTGCTGGCCGCGCTGGTGTACGGATGGTTGATGTTCCGGCGCCCGCCGCCGCCGGCGCCGACGCTGGCGATCGAGGCAACCGTGGTCGATGCGCGCGCCGTGAGAGGCGCGGTGAAGCCGCCGCCGCAACCCGCGCCGCCCGCCGCCCCGGCGCCGACCGAGCAGCCGCAGGAACCGCTCGGACCACCGCCACCGACGCCGGAGGAACGGGCGCGCCGCGAGCAGGAGCGGCAACAGGCGCAGGCCGCGGCGGCCGAAGAGCGCCGCGCCGCCGAGCAGAAGGCGGCGGAACTGCAGGCCGCTCAGGCGAAGCAGGCCGAGGAGCAGCGCAAGGCCGAGGAGCGCGCCGCGCAAAAACGTGCCGCCGCGGAACGGCAGAAGCAGGCGGAAGCGCAGGAGAGCAGCGAGAGCGTGGCGGACCTGCAGCGCAGTCTCGCGGTGGAGGAGCGTGCCAAGGTCGCGCGCTCGACAGCCGCGCTGGCGAGCTGGGAGTCGCAGATCGCCGCGAAGATCACGCGCGCGTGGCTGCGACCGCCGACGGCGCGGCCCGGGATACAATGCGTGCTGAACGTGACCCAGGTGCCGGGAGGGGAAGTGACGCAGGTGAGTATTGGCGAATGCAACGGAGACCAGGCGGTGCGTGAATCGATCGAAGCCGCGGTGTACCGCGCATCGCCCTTGCCCCCGCCGCCGGATCCGGCGCTGTTCGACCGCAACCTCAAGATCAACTTCAAGCCGGACTGATGCGCATGCGGCCGATACCTGCCAGCCAACTCGTGTCGGGGCGGCGCGGCCTCGCCGGGGCGCTCGCACTGATGGTCGTCGGTCTGTGCGCCACGCACGACGCCCGCGCGGCACTGCAGATCGAGATTACCTCCGGGGTACGCGATCCGGTGCCGATCGCGATCGTGCCGTTCGCGCGTGCCGTAGCCGCGGACGGCGGCCTGGACGTGGCCGAGGTGGTGCAGCACGACCTGGAAGGCAGCGGGCGCTTCCGGGCGCTGCCGCGCGAGCGCATGCCGGCCACGCCGACGCGCGCCGCTGAGATCGCGCCGGCCGTGTGGAAGGGCACCGGCAGCGACTACGTGGTGGTCGGGCGCGTGACCGCCATCGACAACGGGCAGCTGGCGGTCGACTTCGACCTGCTGAACACGCTCACCGGAGCACGGCTCGCCGCGCAGCGCTTCGTGGGGGCGGCGAGCGCGCTGCGCAACGCTGCCCACCGGGTGAGCGACGTCATCTACCAGAAGATCCTCGGCGTGCGCGGTGCGTTCGCGACGCGCATCGCCTACGTGGCGGCCGACGGTAGCCCGCCGGCGCAGCACTACCAGCTCATCGTCTCCGATGCCGACGGAGCGAACCAGCACCTGGTTCTCGAGTCGCGCTTCCCCCTCATGTCGCCCTCGTGGTCGCCGGACGGGCAATGGCTCGCGTATGTGTCGTTCGAGACCAAGCACTCGGGGGTATACGTGCAGCTGGTGCGCAGCGGCGAGCGCCGCCAGGTGTCGGCGCGCGCCGGTGTCAACGGCGCCCCCGAGTGGTCGCCCGACGGGCGCAAGCTGGCGCTCACGCTCGGCGGCGGCGGCGGCAATCCTGACATCTACATCCTCGATCTCGCCTCCCAGGAGCTGACACGCCTCACCGACGATCCGGCGATCGACACCGAGCCGGTGTGGGCACCGGATGGACACTCGCTGTACTTCACCTCCGACCGCGCCGGCTCGGCGCAGATCTACCGGATCGCCGCGCAGTCCGGAGCGCACCCCACGCGTATCACCTTCGGCGGCAGTTACAACGCCCGCCCGCGCGTATCGCCGGATGGCTCGCAGTTGGCGATGGTGACGCTCGACAACGGCGCGTACCGGATTGCCGTGCAGGATCTCGCCAGCGGAACGGCGCGCGTGCTGTCGCACGGGCGGCTGGACGAATCACCGAGTTTCGCGCCCAATGGCGCTACACTTATCTATTCGGAGCGTGACGGCGAGCGCGGGGTGCTGGCGACGGTGTCGACCGACGGCCTGACGGGCCTGCGCCTGAAGGCTCCCCAGGGCGAGGTCCGTGAGCCTGCGTGGGGGCCGTTCAGCCCCTGAGGAGAAGCGGAATGACGGAGGAAGCGTCTATGCGTCGAGTGATGATAGTGCTGCTGGTTGCGGCATCCGTGGCGCTCGGCGCCTGCGCTGCCAAGCGGCCGGCAGCCGCGCCGCCCGCCGCGCCCGCCGCCAACGAGGCCGTGCAGGGCTCCGGGGCCGGCAGTGCCAACGCCGCCGCGGGTGCGGACGAGGAGGCGGCGGGACCGCAGGCGGGGCTGCTGGCGACGCACCTGGTGTACTTCGACTTCGACAGCAGCGAGATCAAGGGCACCGGCACCGACGTGGTGGCGGCACACGCGAAGTTTCTCGGCGGCCATGCGGACACGCGCGTACGGCTCGAGGGGCACACCGATGAGCGCGGTTCGCGCGAGTACAACATCGGCCTCGGCGAGCGCCGCGCACAGGCGGTGCGCCGCGCACTGTTGCTGCAGGGCGCCGCGGACGCGCAGATCTCCACGGTGAGTTACGGCGAGGAACGCCCCGCGGTACCCGGACACGATGAGGCGGCCTGGGCGAAAAACCGGCGCGTCGAGATCGTGTACCTGGCGCAGCCGCTGCCGCCCAAGTGAGTGAGTGCCGCAAGGAGTATCCATGCGCCTGAACCTGCTTGCCCTGTCGGTGGCGGTGCTCGTTGCCGGCTGTGCCAGCACCCCGCCGGAGGCGGACCCGGTGCAGCTGAAGTTGAACGATCTCGATGCGCGCATCACGCGCATCGAGCGCATCGTTGCGAACCAGGTCGAAGCCGCGCAGCGCCTGGACGAGGTGCAGAGCGCCGTGCGCCAGCTGCGCGGCCGTCTCGAGGAGCTCGAGCACGGCCACGAGGCGTTGGCGAAGCAGCAGCGCGATCTGTACGCCGATCTGGACAAGCGCCTGGCGGCGGCGAGCGGGGCGGCGGGCGGGGCCGCGACCGGCAGCGCCACCGGGGAGACTGCAGCGGAGGGGGGCGCCAGCCCGGGCGCAGCGCCCGGGGCAGCTGCCGGCAACGCGCCGTCCTCGGTCGAGCAGGCGGTGTATACCCAGGCGTTTGACGCCCTGAAGGCCGGCAGTTACTCGGTCGCGATCACGGGCTTCAAGGACTTTCTGGGCACCTATCCCGCGAGCCCCTTGGCGGAGAATGCCCAGTACTGGCTGGGGGAAGCCTACTACGTGAACCACGATTACGAGGCGGCCGCCGGGGCATTCCGCGCGGTGCTCAAGAAATGGCCGGACTCGCGCAAGGCGCCCGATGCGCTGCTGAAGCTCGGTTACACGCAATATGCGCAGCGGCAATATTCCGCGGCCCGGGCCACGCTGACCGAAGTCATGCGGAAATACCCGGGGAGCGACTCCGCCAAGCTCGCGGCCGACCGGCTGCACCGCACTTCCACGTCACCCTCCCAGTAAGGCATCCGGCGCGGCCAGGGCGCATGCAGTGACGCGCCTCAAGATCACCGAGATCTTCCACTCCCTGCAGGGCGAGGCGGACACCGCAGGCTGGCCCACGGTGTTCGTGCGCCTCACGGGGTGCCCGCTGCGCTGCCAGTATTGCGACACCACCTATGCCTTCCACGGCGGGGAGTGGTGGGAGCTGGAGGCAATCGTGACGCGGGTACGCGAGTTCGGCACGCCGTACGTCTGTGTGACCGGAGGCGAGCCGCTCGCGCAGCAGGGCTGCGCACCGCTGCTCACCATGTTGTGCGATGCCGGCCTGCGGGTGTCGCTCGAGACCAGCGGCGCGATGCCGCTCGCGGGCGTCGATGCGCGGGTGTCCAAGGTCGTCGACGTCAAGACGCCGGGTTCCGGCGAGGAACGCCGCAACCGCTACGAGGAGCTGGCGCGGCTGTGCTCGCGGGACCTGGTGAAGTTCGTGATCTGCGGCCGCAGCGACTACGAGTGGAGTCGCGCCAAGCTGCGCGAGCTCGCCCTCCCGGCCGGCTGCACGGTGTTGTTTTCGCCGAGTCATGAGCAGCTCGCGGCGCGCTCGCTCGCCGACTGGATACTCGAGGACCGGCTGCCGGTGCGCCTGCAGATCCAGCTGCACAAATACCTGTGGGGCAACGTGCCGGGAAAGTAGCGTGGACGGGTCTGCCGCGGTGGTGTTGTTATCCGGGGGTCTCGACTCGGCCACGGTGCTGGCGATTGCGCGCGAACAGGGATTCACCTGTCACGCGCTGTCGGTCGACTACGGGCAGCGCCATGCCGCTGAGCTGGAGGCGGCGCGGCGCGTGGCGCGCGCCGGCGGCGCCCGCGAGCACCGGGTCATGGGCGTCGACCTGGCCGGCATCGGGGGCTCGGCGCTCACCGACTTCCGTATCGCGATTCCGGAAACACCCACTCCCGGCATACCGATCACCTATGTTCCGGCGCGCAACACCATCCTGCTGTCGCTCGCGCTTGCCTGGGCCGAGGTGCTCGGGGCGCGCGATGTGTTCATCGGCGTCAACGTGCTCGATTCGAGCGGCTATCCGGACTGCAGGCCGGAATTCATCGCCGCCTTCGACGCGCTCGCCGCGCTCGCCACCCGGGCGGGTGTCGAGGGCAGCCCCTGCCGCGTGCATACGCCGCTGATCGCCCTCACCAAGGCCGAGATCGTGCGCGAAGGCGCGCGACTCGGCGTCGATTACAGCCAGACGGTGTCGTGCTATCAGGCGGACGCAGAGGGACGGGCCTGCGGGCGCTGTGACGCGTGCCGGCTGCGGCGCGCGGGGTTCGCGGCGGCGGGACTGCCGGATCCGACCCGCTATCAACGCCCGTGAAGCTCAGCTCGCCTCGCCGCCGACGGCCGGCGCGGCGCGCCGCTGCGCGTGCAGCCACCACAGATAGAGCGGCACCCCGGCACCCCCGAGGGCGATCGTCCACAACAGCGGCTCGGCGCCGATGCCGATCGAGACCCACGCGCAGTAGATCACGGCCGCCAGCGCCGCGGCCTGTAAGCACTGCGGCCGGTGCGCCCGCGCCGGCAGCTCGCCCCGCCGGCGCAGCACGATGAGCCCGAGCGTACTCGCGAAATACAAGGGCAGAGTCGCTCCGGTCGCTATCACGATGAGCAGGGAAAAGACCTTGCTGATCGAGTCGGTGAAGTTGGTGAGCAGCATGACGCTGGCCACGACTCCGCTGAGGAGCAGCGCGCGCGCCGGTGCGCCGCGCTTGTTCTCGTGGACGAACACCTCCGGAAAGCCGCCGTGCCGGCTCATGCACTGCACGACTTCGCCGGCCAGCAGGGTCCAGCCGTTCAGGACACCGAGGCCGCTCACCACCACAAAGGCGGCCACCGCCTCGCCGTAGTGCCCGCCCAGCACGCGGGCGAACAGCTCCGCATACGGGGAATTGGAGACCGCCAGCTCCGCCTGCGGTATCACGAACATCGGCACCGCTGAAATGGCGATGTAGATTGCCGCGGTCGTGAGGGTGCCGGCGAGCGTGGCGCGAGGGATGGTGCGCTCGGGATCGCGCACGCGGCTCGCGGGGACCATCGCGCATTCGATGCCCAGCATCGCGAACAGGGCCAGGCTCGAGACACTGCTGATCTCCCGCCATGACGCCGGGTTGGGTGGCACGTGCGCGGCGTAGATCGCAGGATGGGCGAACAGCAGCCACAGACCGAGAACGATCACGCCGGCTTGCGGCACGAGCTTCAGCATCGTGGTGAGGACCTGCACCCAGCCCGCGGTACGTGCGCCGAGCAGATTGATGCCGACAAACATCCAGATCAGAGCCAGCGCGATGAGGCCCGGCAGGCCGGCAGTGTGGATGAGCCCGGGGAAGAAGATCGTGAGATAGCCCACCACCGCGATGGCGATCGCGGCGTTCGCGACCCATATCGAGACCCAGTAGCACCACATCACGATGAACGCAGCGCCCTTGCCGAAGGCGCGCTCGGTGTAGGCGGAGGGACCATCGTCTGCTGGAAAGGCGCGGGCGAGACCGGCGAAGGAGATCGCCAGGAACGCACAGCCGATCACGGTGACCAGCCAGCCGCTGAACGCGTTGAGGCCGTAGGGGGCCAGCGTCGCCGGCATGGCGAAGATCCCGACACCGATGATGTTGCCGACGACCAGCGCCGTGCACATCCAAAAACCAAGACTGCGCTTGCCCTCCTGGCCTGCGGCGTCGGCGGCCCGCCTCACGGCTCCGCCAGCGCTTCGCTGAGCGCCACCTGCAGCAGCGACAGCGCCTCATCCACCTGCGCACGGTTTACCATGAGCGGTGGGATGAAGCGCAGCGTGCTCATGCCGCAGGACAGCAGCAGCAGCCCGTTGTGGAAGGCGCGCGTCAGGACCTTCTGACACAAGGCGGCGGCGGGTTTGCGGCCGGTGCGGTCGGTGACCAGTTCCGCGCCGATCATGAGTCCCTTGCCGCGCACGTCGCCGATGCAGTCGAAGCGCTGCTGCAGCTCGCGCAGGCGCGCGAGGAAGTAATCGCCGACCTGGGCGGCATTGGCCGCGTATTCAGCCTGCACCAGATCGAGCGTGGCGAGCGCCGCGGCGCAACAGATAGGGTTACCGCCGAAGGTGTTGCCGTGCGCGCCGCGCTTCCATTTTTCCATGTGCGCCTTTCTCGCGATCACCAGTCCGATCGGCAACCCCGAGCCCAGGCCCTTCGCGAGCGTCATGATGTCGGGCGAGACGCCCCAATGCTCGCTGGCGAACATCCTGCCGGTGCGTCCGACCCCGCTCTGCACTTCGTCGAAAACCAGCAGGATCCCGTGGCGATCGCACAACGCACGCAGGCCCGCGAGGAACCCGTCCGGCGGCACCAGGTACCCGCCTTCGCCCTGGATGGGCTCGACAACGATCGCCGCCACTTCCGCGGCCGGCAGGTTGCTCTGGAACAGGACGGTCTCGATGTAGTCGAGTGTCGCGCGGCCCTGATCGGGTCCGGCGAACAGCGGTCGATACACATTGGGGTAGGGTACGTGGGTCACCCCCGGCATGGCCGGAAAGAAGCCGGCCTGCTGCGTGTGCTTGCTGGCAGTGAGCGCCAGCGATCCCATGGTGCGGCCGTGAAAGCCGCCCAGAAAGGCGATGAAGCGCGGCCGGCCGGTGACATAGCGCGCCAGCTTCAGCGCGCCCTCGACCGACTCGGTGCCGCTCTGGCACATGAATACCTGCACCGGTTGGCGCATCGGATCGAGCTCGTTGATGCGTTCCGCCAGCCGTGTCATGCGCTCGTGCCAGTAGTCGCTCGAGATGTGCAGAAAATCATCCGCGGCGCTCTTGATCGCCTGCACCACCGCCGGATGAGCATGCCCGGTGCTGCACACCGCAATGCCGGCGGCGAAATCCAGGAATCGATTGCCGTCGACGTCCCAGGCCTCCACTCCGCGTCCCCTGGCCATGACGAACGGATAGTCGCGCGGGTAGGAGGGCGAGCTCACGGCACGATCGCGTGCCATCAGTGACCGGGCGTTGGGTCCAGGCAGCTCAGTGCGGATGTGGGGCGGACGCATGGAGAATTATCCTCAGTGTCGTTCGGCAGCGGGCAGTTTGATGCGCACCGGCGTCGCATGGGCCGCCTCGGTGCGGGCATGCAACTCGCGCAGCACGCGCAGGTCCCCGGCCTCGGGCGGCGGCAGGGTCTCG